>Ga0157379_10001102_pt1 | contig 22075 bp, 21 predicted proteins | sample S25metaG_FD_121802 | JGI IMG/M metagenome (GOLD analysis project Ga0157379, IMG submission 121802) | Switchgrass rhizosphere microbial communities from Kellogg Biological Station, Michigan, USA - S2-5 metaG | ecosystem: Host-associated > Plants > Roots > Rhizosphere > Soil | place: USA... | reverse complement strand
CCACACGCGCCGGATGGTTGTAATTCGGCGGCATCAACGTGATGCCGTGGCCAAGGCGAATGTTCTTCGTGCGTTGCGAACAGGCGGCGAGGAACACTTCCGGTGCCGAGGAGTGCGAATACTCTTCGAGAAAATGGTGCTCGACCTCCCACGCATTGTCGATGCCGAGTCGGTCCGCGAGCTCGACCTGGTCGAGTGCGTGCTGGAAAAGACGAAGTTCGTCGCCGTCATGCCATGGACGCGGCAGCTGATGCTCGTAGAAGATGCCAAATCTCATTGCTCTACTCCGGTTCAGGAATTCTGTGAGGCGTTCATCATTTCAGCGCGCTGGGCCATGCGGCGTTGCTGCTCTTCCGGATCCCAGGCGTGGCGCGGTCCTGTGGTAAGTCCACCGTCGACGACGATGTGCGTGCCGGTGACGAACTGCGACTCATCGCTCGCGAAGAACAGGCAGGCATTGGCAATGTCCGCAGGCATTCCGCCCTTGGGAATCGGCTGGGCTTGTGGCGCGGCCTTTCGCATGGCTTCGGTGATCTGCGCCGCGCTGCCCGCCGGAGCGCCCATCTCGCGTGCGCCTGCCGCGAAAATGTTCGTCACGATCAGGCCGGGACAGATCGCATTGACGCGAATCTTGCTGCGACCGAGCTGCGCGGCACTGACCGTCGTTAGGTGGACCACTCCGGCTTTGGCGACGGAGTACGCAATCGGCCCCATGCCCGCCTGCAACGCCGCAACGGAAGCCGTGTTGATGATCGAGCCTCCGCCGCGTTCCTTCATGAACGGGATCGCATGGCGGATGCCAAGCGCCACGGAGCGCAGGAGCAGGTTCATCGAACGATCCCAAGCTTCGCCCGTCATGTCTTCGATGGTGTTGGGACTTCCGCCCGCGCCGGCATTGTTGAAGAGGATGTCCAAGCCGCCGAACGTGTCCTTCGCCGCCTGCATGGTCGAGCGAATATCGTTCTCGCTCGTCACGTCGCAATGACAAAACGCCAGCTGGCCGTTGAAGCGCCGCTCCAGCTCGCGGCCCTTGTCGTCTTGTATGTCGGCGGCGATCACGCGCGCGCCCTCGGCAACAAAGAGTTCGGCTGCGCCGAGCCCGATGCCCGAACAGGCGCCCGTAATGACGGCAACTTTGTTCTTCAGGCGATCCAAATATTGCTCCCGATCCGGCACTGACTTGTTGTCAGTCTAGGCAGGCGAAGGCTGCAAAACAAACCGATTTTTCGAAAAATACTTGGGACGTTCTTGTGCCTGTCTATCGCGAAAACACACCCATCAACATCGGCTTGGCGTAGAGCGCCGCTGCTTCCGACGCCACGACATCGGGGATGGTGAAGGGCAGGTCAGATGCCGCATTCAATGTCGCGTTGAGCATCTGCGCGGCGATGTAGGGATCGACGGGGCGTATCGAGCCCTCCGCCACGCCGTCGGAGATCATCGCGGCGAAGCGCTCCGAAACGCGATTGGCGCGCTCGACCATGTTGAGGCGGATATGCTCGGGCAGGGCGCTGAGTGCAGACGAACGCAGCAACGGTCCCTGATCGGAAAGTTGAAATTCGATCAATGCGGCCGCGGCGGAGGAAATCTTCTGCCAGTAGTCGCCCTCGCCCGCCAGAGCCAGAGATTGAACTTGGCGCATAATGTTAAAGGTGCGCTCAAAGCATTCCACGACAAGATCGTCCTTGGCCGCATTATGGTGATAAAACGAGCCCTTGGTGACGTTCAGCTGGGCTGCGATTTTCTCGACTGAAGCGCCGCGATAGCCGCGTTGGTTGATGAGCCGCGTCGCCGCGGTCAGGAAGGTTTCGCGCCAGGTGTCCTGCACATCGCCCTCCTCCAAAGCCAGTCCGGGCAGCGGCGACGGCTGCCAGTTCGCGCCTTGTGGCGCTACGCCGAACACCATGATGTCGAACATCCTGTCTCTCACGCGCGGATAGTCATCGAGGTCGTAGCGCGGCAGCCAGGCGGCCGACCAGTAGAGCTGTTCAAGCAGCATATGTGTGCGAGCAGTCGCCATGCGGCGATCGAGCCATTCGTTACCGGGAGCGCGGAACAAGGAACGCACCTTGCGGAAAAACTGGCGATAGGCGCGCCCTACGATGGGCAAATGCGGTTCCTTCAGCGCACGGATATCGTTGAACACCGCGATCGGCGCTTCGTCGCCCTCGCGAATGCGCCGATGCAGCGCCAGATAGAGATCGAGGAATTTAAGTAGCCGCTTGGCTGGATCGCCTTCACCGAGTGCTTCGTTCACCAACGCGTCGAAGCGTTCGATGCCGCGCAGATAGCAAGCGACGGCGAGGTCTTCCTTCTTCTTGAAATAGTAGGTGACGCTCGTCGTAATCAGATCGACGCTCGCCGCCACATCAGCCAAGGTCATGCCGCGCACGCCGCGCCGGTTCAAAATGCCCGCAGCGGCGGCGATGATCGCTTCCTTCTTCTTGTTGTAGCGGACGGTGGCGACCGTCGCGTGGCGGTTATCCATGTGAGGCGGACGGCGGTGGAGCGCGGTTCAATCTATCGCACCGAGGGCCGCGACGCGAACGTTCACTCAGCGACGGACTCGGCGGGATCGGTGTGCTCGGGCGTTCGGACCCCGTCGAGCCCGAGCGCAAACGGCGCCTTCACCGCCGCTTCGGCAAGCGCACGAAGGTTCTCCTCGTGCTTGGCACGGTCGATTCGGTAGAAACTAAGACAGCCCAGAGCGACCGCGTAGAGTGCAAACGTCACCGGGAAATAGGCCAGTGCCAAGTCCTTGGGAATTTGCGGATTGAGGGTAGCCGGGTTGGCATGCTCGGGAAAATGCACGAAAGCGAGCAGAAGTCCGCCGACTAGAATGCCCATGCCTGAGACCGCCTTCAATATGAAGGCATTGGCGGAGAAGAAGAGGCCCTCAGAGCGTCGGCCGGTCACGCGTGCACTGTCTTCGACGACGTCGGCGATCATGGAGGAGATGGTGATCTGGCAGGCAATGCTGAGCAGCGTGCCGGTAGTCCCAAAAAATATCAGCAAGGGTATCAGCCATCGCGTGCCGTTCTCGGGAAAAATGCCGAGCAGGCGAAACGCCATCGGCAGCCAGTAGGTCAGCGTCGACGCCACCCACAAGGTCATGGCCGCGCGCTTCTTGCCGAAACGCGCGGAATACGGCGTTGCCAATGCAAGCGCGCCGAACGGCGCAACTATGACGACGATGTTGAGCAAGGTGATCTGAAACGCCGAGAGGCCCCAGAAGAATGTGTTGAAATAGTTGTTGAGCGAGGTGAGCGTGCCGGCTGCGATCGAGGAAAAAACCGCCGAGACGATCAGAACGATGAAAGAGCGGTGGCGGAGCGTTTCGAACATTTCTCTTAACACGACGATGAGCGACAGATGACGCTTCGGTGGCACCGTGAAGTAGGGAATGAACTTGTGCGTACCGGCCGCCGATATCCAGATCGCCGCCACCATTAAAATGCAGGCGGTGATGGAGTACTTCACGTACCCTTCCGGATTGAGCTGGCCCACCGGATACTGCTTCGTCACGGTGAAGAACACGCCGAATGCGAGCAACGTCATCGTCAGACCGCCGAGCCAGCCGAACAGGTAGCGGTAGCTCAGGAACGACGTGCGCTGGTCGTAGTCCGGCGTCAGTTCGGCAATTAGCGACGTACTGGGAATTTCATACGTCGTGATGAAAGTTCGCACCACGACGATGATGCCGATGAGGTAGTAGAAGAGTGCACCATTCGACCAATGCGGGGGATTCCAAAGGAGGTAGTAGCCGATCGCCACGGGTATCGCCGCTGCATACATCAGGGGATGCCGCCGACCCCAGCGCGTGCGCAGATTGTCGGAGAGCTGGCCGACGATCGGATCGGCGAAGGCATCGACAATGAGCGCCATGGCGATTGCGCCGCTGACCCACGCCGAAGGCAGGCCGATGACTTGGTTATAGAAAAAGAGCAGGAAGTAGAGAAAGCCCTGGTCCTTCACGCCGAACGCGACGGAACCAAAACCGTAAAACAGCTTGGTGCGCAGACTCGAAATGTCGCGCTTGACAGCTGGAGGCATCTCGCCCCGGATTTCGGCCATCGTCATTCGCCGACTACCGCTTCTGAGAGATCGCCGGTGAGTGTGCCTTCCACAGCGACCGGCGTATGTGCGAGCTCAGCCATTTCTTCAAGTTTGCGCAGATTTTCCAGATGCGATTCTCGCGTGATGCGATAACGCGACATCAGAATCATCGCCGCAGTGTAGAAAATGGTGATGACCGGCAGATAGACATAGGCAAGATTGCGAATGATATGCGGATCGAGCGTCGCTGGATTGGCATGCTGCGGGAAGGAGACGAGCGCAAGCATCTGGCCGGCGATGAAAGCACCCGCTCCCGAAATCGCCTTGGCAACGAAGCTGGAGGCGGCGAAGAAGAGTCCCTCTGAACGACGTTTCGTTCGCAACTCGTTGTCTTCGACGACGTCGGTCAGCATCGACGAATACATGATGAGAACCACAATGGCCAAGCCCTGGGCTAGGGTGCGCTCGGCAAACAAGATTGGCAAAAGCCAGGGCGAGCCGTTGGGCGGAAAGAATCCGATCAGGCGCAGCCCGATCGGCAACGTCGTCACCACGATGAACGCGATGAAGAGTCCGATTCCCAGACGCCGCTTGCCGAAGCGTTTCGACAGCGGTGACGCGGCCGCAACACCCGCTATCGCCGCGATCAATACGCCAACCTGAAATATCGATACCTGCGCCGCCGACAGCGCCCAGAAGTACGTGGCGAAATAGAGCAGCAATGATGCCGAGACGCCGATCGCCATCGTCCCGCAAAGCGCGGCCGCCGTAAGCATGACGAATGATGGATTCGAAAGGCTTGCACCCATCTCGCGCAACGTCTGAAGCAGCGAGACTTGGCGCTTCGGCGGCACGCGGAAATACTTGATATTGCGATGGGTGCCAAGCGAGGACACGAGAATTGCGCCGACCATCACGAGTGACGCAATGATGCCATAGCGCACATAACCATGCGGATTGAGTTGGCCGACGGCATGCGTGGCGTCCGGCGCCAAAATGAAGCGGAGTGTGACAAACGTCATGGCCGCGCCGCCGACCACGCCAAAGAAGTAGCGATAGGAGAGAAAACTGGTGCGCTGATCGTAGTCGTTCGTCACTTCCGCGATCATGGCCGAGTTTGGAATTTCGAACATGGTGATGAAGGTGCGCACGATGATCGCCATGCCGACCAGGTAGATGAACATCGCACCCTGCGACAGGTGCGGCGGAAACCACAGGAAGAAGTACGACACCGCGACCGGGATCGCCGACGCGTACATGAAGGGATGCCGCCGGCCCCAGCGTGTCCGCAAATTGTCCGAAATCTGGCCGACGATCGGATCGGCGAAGGCATCGAATATGAGCGCGATCATGATCGCCGTGCCCACCAGCTGCGCCGGTAGTCCCACGACCTGGTTGTAGTAGAGCAGCAAAAGCGCGCCAAAACCGGCATCCTTCACGCCGTAGGCGACGGAGCCGAAGCCGTAGAACAGCTTGGTGCGCAAACTCCCCATCTGTTTTCGTCCGGCGTCGTTCACGCGGTGCTCCTCTCCGGGATGCTGGCCGGCTCGGCGAAACCAACCTCGCCCACGCTTCCGCCAATTGCCAGTCCTGGGGCGGTTTCGGCGAACGCCGCTGCTTCCGCCAGCCGCTTTAGATTGTGGGTGTGGGTGGCGCGGTCGATGCGATAGCCCCCGACCAGGGTGATCGACACGATCCAAAGCGCGATCTGCACCGGCATGTAGATGAGTACGAGGTTGCGCACCGCGTGCGGTGCGACGATGTCGATCGTCGCGGGCGCGGCATGTTTGGGAAAGTGCACGAAGTCGATCAACGCGCCTGCCAGCAGAATGCCGAAGCCGGTGGTCGCCTTGTTGACGAAGCTCAGCGAGGCTGAGAAGAGGCCCTCGGATCTGCGGCCAGTCTTGATTTCACTGTCCTCAACCACATCGGCGATCATCGAGGAGATCAAGATACCCGACGCAATGCCGAGAGCAAGACCGATGGTGATTGTTGCGAAGAAGATCCCGAGCAAAGCCAGCGAACCATCGGGCGGCAGCAGACCAAAATATTTCAACGTCATCGCAATGTTGTTGACGAAGAGCGAGGCGAACGCCGTCGCCACATAACCGCGGCGTTTGTCGAGCCGGCGTGACACCGCTGACGCCAAAGGTACGGCGAGTGCTGCGGCCAGCAAAAAGCCGAAGCCGATGACGGAGAGCTGTTGTGGCGAGAAGCGCCAGAAATAGGTACCGAAATAAGTGTTGAGCGCCGAGCCGAGGCCGAGCGCCACGCCGCTGAAGAGGCTTGCGAGCGTCACCATCAAGAGCGAGCGGTGCGAGAGGCTCTCGAACATTTCGCGCGCTAGTTTTCTCAAACCGGGGCTCGGTCGAACCGGCAACTGCTTCATGTATTTTATGCGCGAATGCGTTCCGGCGGCCGAAATCACGATGCTCGCCATCATGACAATTGCGGCCATCACGCTATAGGCGAAGTAGCCGTCGCGATTGAGGATGCCGGCGGGCTGCGCCTTGGTTGCAACCATGAAGAAGCCCAAAGCGACGGCGAGCGTGAGCCCCGCGCCGAGCGCGCCGAACAGCCAGCGAAATGCCATGAGCGAGGTCCGCTGGTCGTAGTCGGCGCTCAATTCGGGGGCGAGGGCGGCGCTTGGAATCTCGTAGCTCGCAATCGCCATGCGCACGAGTATCGCGTTGACGACGAGATAGGCGAAGAGCGCTCCGTTCGACCAATGCGGCGGGTTCCACAAACAGAAGTAGAGAAATCCGACCGGGAGGGCAGCGCCATACATAAAGGGATGTCGCCGGCCCAGACGCGAGCGCCAATTGTCGGATAGTTCGCCAATGATCGGATCAAACACCGCATCTGCGATCAAGGCGATCATGATGGCGAAACTGACCAGCGTCGCCGGCAGGCTCAGCACTTGATTGTAGAAAATCAGTAGAAACGTGGCGAAGCCTGCGTCTTTGGTGCCGAAAGCGACCGAACCGAGCCCGTACAAAAGCTTGGTACCGAGACCGGGATTGACCCGGACGGCCGCCGCATCCGCCATCGTCTCTCTCCACTTGGACGGCTCAGCCGTCCCTTATTTTTTCGCCGCAGACCGTTGCTTCGGGTCGGCGCAATGCGTGGGGCGCCAGGATCACTCGATCGTGCCGTTCACAGCCGGTTCAAGGAAACAGAGATATTGGTCGCTGCGCGGGAGGCGGCCAGCCGCTGGAATGGCGCAAAATTACCGCCACATGCATCTCGCAAGCAGATGCTCATCGATCACCGCGCAGTCTTCAGTTTAGAAGGTGTGGTACGGACCTCGAAGTGTCAACCATCCTGCTTGTCTGAAAGCCCTAGAAGCCGGTAGAGCCGCGCCCCTCTCACGATGGCGTCCGAAAATGGCCAGTGTGCGACGCCGTTTTGAGCCATAATGAAAGCATGGAACTGCCGCCACATGACGTTTGTTACCGCGCCATCGCCACGCGCGATGCGCGCTTCGACGGTCGCTTGTTCATCGGCGTCACATCGACGGGAATCTATTGCCGCCCGATTTGTCCGGCGCGCACACCAAAACGTGAGAACGTCACGTTTTGGCCAAGCGCGGCGTCGGCGCAAGCAGCAGGCTTCCGCCCCTGTCTGCGCTGCCGGCCGGAGACGTCACCAGATGCTGCCGCGTGGCGGGGGACGTCCAATACGGTCTCGCGCGCGCTGGCGCTGATCGCCGAGGGCGGGCTCGACGGCGATGATTGCAGCATGAGCGCACTTTGCGAGCGCCTAGGCGTTGGTGAGCGGCAATTGCGCCGGCTGTTCGACAAGCATCTCGGAGCACCGCCGATTGCCGTGGCGCAAACAAGGCGCGTTCTTTTCGCAAAACAGCTGATCCACGAGACGCATTTGCCGATGACGTCGATCGCTCTGGCATCAGGTTTTGGCAGTGTGCGGCGTTTCAACGATGCCTTCCGCAAGCTCTATCGCCGCCCGCCGAGCGAGCTTCGCCGCCAGAGCACGACGAAGCCGGCACTGTCGACCGTGACGATACGGCTGGGCTACAAGCCGCCCTACGACTGGGACGCCATTTTGGCATTCCTGGCCGCGCGTGCGATCACCGACGTCGAACTGGTCGACAAGAACCGCTACGCCCGCACAATTGAAATCGACGGTGTGTTCGGCGGCGTCGAAGTGGCGCCCGGAAGGAATTATCTCGAGGCGACGATCCGCTTTCCCCGCGTCCAGTCGCTGCTTTCGGTCGTCGCGCGGCTGCGACGTCTGTTCGATCTCGACGCCGATGTCGAAACCATCGGCCGCCATCTGTCCGGCGACAAGGCGCTCGCGCCGCTCATCGCGCGTCGCCCCGGCTTGCGCACGCCGGGCGCGTGGGACGGCTTCGAACTCGCCGTGCGCGCCATACTGGGACAGCAGATCACGGTGAGCGGCGCGCGTGCTCTCGCGGTCAAGATTGTCCAACGCGCGGGAACCGGTATTGCGGCTGATGTCAGCGGCGATGCGCGGCTCAGCCGGGTCTTTCCGTCCGCCGCTCGGATGGCGACAACGGACTTGTCGACGCTAGGCATGCCACGTGCCCGTATTGCCGCACTGAACAGTCTGGCGCGCGCGGTAACCGACAATCCCAGGTTGCTTGAGCCTGCCGGAAGCTACGATGAAACCATCGCACGTCTCGTGGCGCTGCCCGGTTTCGGTCCGTGGACGGCGCAATATTGGGCGCTGCGGGCACTGCGCGACAGCGACGCGTTCCCCGCCGCCGACGTAGGTCTTCTGCGTAGTCCAGCGGTGGCGCAGAAGGGCAAGCGGCCAACACCGAAGGCGCTTCTCGCACGTGCCGAATCGTGGCGGCCATGGCGCGCCTATGCCGCGCAGCATCTGTGGACGGCGGATGGCGAGCATGTCTGAGAAGTATTTTTTCGAGTTGATTGCCTCTCCCGTCGGCCCGCTGTTGATGATCGCGGACAGTGGCGGCGTCATGCGGGTACTCGAATTCCAGGACCGCGAAGAGCGTTGGCGTCCGCACATCGCGCGCCGCTTTCGCGATGCCACGATGTTCGAGAAACCCGGCGCGTTCGGCCATGCGGCTACGCTCGCGCGCTATTTTGACGGCGACATCGAAGCCATCGATACCATTCCGACAAAAGCCACGGGTTCGGACTTTCAGCTTGCCGTATGGAAAGCTTTGCGGGAGATCCCTGCGGGCACGACGACGAGCTATGGCGCGATCGCGCGCAAGCTCGGCAAGCCCGATGCCATGCGCGCGGTGGGGCTTGCAAACGGCGCAAACCCGATCGCCATTGTTGTGCCTTGTCATCGCGTCATCGGCGCGGATGGTTCTCTGACCGGTTATGGCGGCGGCCTCCAGCGCAAGCGATGGTTGCTCGCGCACGAAGATCGCCACGCCGGACAGGGACTGTTCAAAAGAGTGAGACGGTCATGAGCAACACTGCCGAACGCGCCAAGACATTCGCTGCGCTGCATGCTGGCCCGAAGCTGCTTGTGCTGCCGAATGCTTGGGACGCGGGCAGCGCGCGTATCATCGAGAGTGCGGGCGCATGCGCAATTGCGACGTCGAGCGCGGCGGTTGCTTGGGCGCATGGTTATCCCGATGGGCAGTTCCTGCCGTTCGAGACGCTGCTGACGACGGTGCGAGAGATCACGCGCGTTGTCGCTGTTCCGGTCACCGCGGATATCGAGGCGGCCTATGCGCACGATGCGGCGACTGCTGCCCAGACAGTGGCACGTGTCGTCGACGCAGGAGCGGTCGGTATCAACATCGAAGACGGCAACGATGCGCCTGATTTGTTGGCGCGAAAGATCGAAAATCTCAAGACTGCGGCGCAGAAGTCCGGCGTCGCACTTTGGGTGAATGCGCGCGTGGATACCTACTTGCGCAAACTCGTGGCCGACGACCGCGCGTATGATGAGACAGTCTCACGCGCTGGGCTCTATCGCGAGGCGGGTGCCAACTCGATCTTCGTGCCAGCGGTAGCGGAGGCCGCCGTCATCGAGAAGCTGGCGAAGGCCGTCGTCCTGCCGCTCAATCTTCTCGCCTGGCCGGGCCTACCGGACGGCGCGACGTTGCAGAAGCTCGGCGTTCGCCGCCTCAGCGCCGGTTCGGGCATTGGCAAGGTCGTGCTCAACCACACGTTCGACCTGGCCAAAGCCTTTCTCGCCGAGGGCTGTTCCGAGCCATTCAGTGCCGGCGCACTTGCCAACCCGCAAATCAACGCGCTGATGCGGAAAAACTAAAGCGTCACGAATATGCGTATGATGGGTCCATGAATCATGGGCCCGATGGACGAACCTGAAACATATTGGAGCGGCGTGGCCCGCTTCCTGTGGCCGGCGCTGGTCGGCCTTGGGCTGGCGGCGTTGCTTTCGAGATGGAGCGGCGCACAAGCGGTCTGGATGGCCGTCGCCGGCGTCGCGGTCACCGCGCTTTTGGTCTCCTACCTCGCGCGCGAGGGCCGCCTCTTTTTGCGTGAACAACGTGTCGAACTGGGGCCCGCCCGCGAGAGCTTTCTCACGCCCTTGGCGCGCGAAGTGCTTGGCCAATTGCCCGATCCGCTCATGCTGCTCGATGAAAACGGCCGCGTCCTCTTCGCCAACAGTGCGATGCACACGGTGATCGGAATCGGTCCGGAGAGAAAACACATTTCGCTTCTCCTGCGAACGCCGTCTGTCCTTTCCGCGATTGAGCAGACATCGGCAAGCGGCGAGCCGTCGTCATTCGAATTCACCGTTCCCGTGCCGGTGATGCGGACGTATCAAGCCTACGTCGCACGAATGAACTCGCAACCGCCGGTGACGTCGCTGCTGCTGCATGATCTCACTGCGATCAAGCGCACCGAGCAGATGCGGGCCGATTTCGTCGCCAATGCCAGCCATGAATTGCGCACGCCGCTCGCCGCCGTGTCGGGGTTCATCGATACGCTGCGTGGCCACGCGCGTGACGATGCGCAGGCGCGAGATCGCTTTCTCGACATCATGAGCGTCGAGGCCGGGCGAATGCGCCGGCTGATCGAAGACCTTCTCTCTCTGACGCGGATTGAGCTCAACGAGCATGTGCGGCCATCCGGCACGGTGTCTCTCGAAGCGATCATCGCCGAAGCGACGGCTGCGCTCAGTCCGCTCGCGCAGTCCGACGGCATTACACTCGACGTGTCGGCAACGCCCGGATTGCCGCCGCTGACGGGTGAGCGCGACGAACTGATCCAGCTGTTCCAGAACCTCATCCACAACGCGATAAAGTATGGCAGGCCCGGCGGTCACGTTTGGATCCACTTGAGCGCAGCCCCGGCGCAGGGCGGACGCGGTACGGGCACCATGGTCCAGGTCAGCATTCGCGACGACGGCGAGGGCATTGCGCCTGACGCCATTCCGCGTCTGACCGAACGCTTCTACCGCGTCGACGTCAAACGCAGCCGCGAAAAGGGTGGAACGGGACTCGGCCTCGCCATCGTTAAGCACATCGTCAACCGCCACCAGGGCCGCCTGACGATCGAAAGCCGCGCCGGCGAGGGCAGCACCTTCACGGTTTTGCTGCCGTCAGCGGCCGCAGACACCACTGTCACGGAACTGTTATAAAACTGTCGCATAGGCATGGCCGAGCGGGTTTAGTGACGGACCAGCATCAAGGAGTCCCGAGTCGGGCGACAGTCATGAGCGAACACACCGTGAAGGCTTTCAGCGAGAAGCTCGACGCACTCTCGGCCTCCATTGCGCAGATGGGCGGACTTGCCGAAGCGCAATTTTCCAACGCAGTCGACGCCATCGCCAGGCGCGACACGACATTGGCCGAAACCGCGGTCGGTGGCGACAAGCGCATCGACGACATGCAGCTCGAGGTCGAAGACCGCGCGCTGAAGCTGCTCGCTCTGCGCCAGCCCATGGCGGTCGATCTGCGCGAAACTCTTGCCGCAATCAAGATCGCAAGCGAGCTCGAGCGCATCGGCGACCTCGCCAAGAACATCGCCAAGCGCGCCATTGTGCTTAATCGCGAGCCGCCAATCCGGCTCACCGCGTCCCTGGCGCGCATGGGTAAGCAAGCGCTGGCGCAGTTGAAGCATGTGCTCGACGCCTACTCCGATCGCAATGCTGAAGCGGCCGAAGCGGTGTGGAAGCAGGATCCAGAGATCGACGAGATCTACAACAGCCTGTTCCGTGAACTTCTCACCTACATGATGGAAGACCCGCGCACCATCGGTTTGTGCACGCACCTCTTGTTTGTCGCCAAGAACATCGAACGCAGCGGCGATCACGCAACAAACATCGCCGAGGTCGTCTATCACATGGTGAAAGCCGACCATCTGTCGAACGAACGGCCAAAGGCCGATACCACGAGCGAGACCAGCGTTCCCTTTGAGAGAAAAGCATGAGCTTGAAGCCGACTGTTCTCGTCGCCGAAGACGAAGGCGCCCTCATCACATTGCTGCGATATAACCTGGAGCGCGAGGGTTATCGCGTGCTCGAGGCGCAGGACGGCGAAGAAGCGCTCCTCGTCGCCGCTGAGGAACGGCCTGATCTCGTGCTGCTCGACTGGATGCTACCGCAGCTCTCGGGCATTGAAGTATGTCGCCGGCTGCGCGGCCGCCAGGAAACGCGCAACGTTCCGATCATCATGCTGACGGCGCGCGGTGAGGAAACCGATCGCATTCGCGGCCTCGACACGGGCGCCGACGACTATCTGACAAAACCTTTCTCGATGACGGAACTGCTGGCGCGCCTTCGCGCCGTGATGCGCCGCATCCGCCCCAGTCTCGCGCCGGACACGGTGGCCATCGGCGATATCGAGATGGACCGCGCAGCCCATCGCGTGCGTCGCGCCGGCAAGGAAGTTCACCTCGGTCCGACGGAATACAAATTGCTGGATCACCTGATCCAGCATCCCGGCCGCGTCTTCAGCCGCGAACAGCTGCTTGATGCGGTATGGGGTTCGGATGTCTACGTCGAAGCGCGCACCGTCGATGTGCATGTCGGCCGGCTGCGCAAGGCATTGAATATCGACGGCGTGCGCGATCCGATACGCACCGTGCGCTCGGCCGGTTACTCGCTCGATGACGCGGCCATGGCGAATTAAGTGGTGTGCGCCGGGCTCTAAACCGTCGGCACGAATGTGCGTGTGGCTTCGGAGTTGCCCAGCCGCTTGAGAAAGCCGAGCTTGGAATCGTTCAGTTCGTCCAGCGGCACCGCCTTCTCGATCGCAAGTCCGGCATCGAAGCCCTTGCTCCACTTGGTGCGGCATTCATAGGCCACGCGATCGCGCAGATTGATCAGGAAAATGTGAGACGGCAACGCATGGCGCGGCTTCATGCTGATGCGCGCACCGGTCTCGCTGAAATCGCGGATCGAGCAGCTGAAACAGTGTGTGCCCTGGCCGTACGTTACAAGGCCACCCAGTAGAACGCGTCGCCGTGGCGGCGGCCGCCGCCGAACCGGGCGCGCAGCACTCGAATGATGGCTCACAGCTCAGACCTACATTGTCACTCTGAGGATTACGATCGCGACGACGAGGCAGGCGATCAAACCATATTCGATGACCGAGTTGCGTGACCCGTCCGGAATTGAGCGAGAAAACATGTCCATCGCAGGCTCCTCTTTTGTGACTGGCTGCGCTTTTCGGCTGCAGCGGAACATGCGTGAAGTTATGACCGAGATGTAAAAGGGACTTAAAAGATTAGACGAAAAAGAACGGTAAATGCGCTTCCAATTGGCTGCTTCGCGGCGCGACCAATGCGAGAGAAACTTGGTGGACGAAACGTTGATCGTATGCGCAGAGCAGGCGAATGCTGGAGACATACGGTAAACGCGCGCGCTCGCTATTGGTGCTGCTGAGCCTCAGAAAAAAGCGCTAAGACGTCTCTCCCGTCATTTCGCGTAAAATTTTCCGCGCATCGTCGATTACCTGTGGATTCACTTTCGGGCGGGTCAGAAATTCCGCCCAGGCTCCCATGTCGGCGAGCCGCGTCAGCTCCAGCCAGTCTTCGGGCAGCTGGCCGCCGGCCGAGCGATAGCCGCTCTCCACGCCGCGAACGAAGGCTGCGCTCTTGCCAAGCGGTGGGCGCAACAGATTTCCGAAATCCGCGGAAGGCGCGGCGCTCGCGGCGAATTCCCAGTCGACGACGCCCGATACCGTTCGCGCATCGCGCATCACGATGTTCGTCCCGCCAAAATCGAAATGAGTCAGTCGCGCGGGTTGGTTCCAAACGTCCTGGCGGCCTTCATTGCGTCGGGCGAGCGCGATGACTGCGTCGGCCAATGGGCGCCCGATGCGTTCACCGGCCAACCCCTGAAAACTCATCTCGAGATAGGAGGTGAGCGAGGAACCGCCAGGAAACGGAATGACCTTCAGATCGCCATCGAGCAGACCCGGTTGCTCGAACGTATGGGCGTGGATGGCCGCGAGCACCGCGCCGACGGCGTGACCCATGTCCGCCAATTCATCGTCCTTCGCACTCTTTGCCATCGCGGCGAGCGTTTCGCCTTCCACCCACTCGACGACGGCATAAGTCTGACCGTTCGCTGCCCGCTCGCCGAGATGCAAGTAGCGCGGAACCGGTACAGTGGAGGCGACGAGAGCGCTGAGCGCGGCCTCCTTGCGCGCCTGCGCCGGATCGCGCTGATAGAGCCGAAGAACGACGGCATACGGCGCTTGCTCGAGTTCGACGTGCAGGTTGGTGTTCGAATGGCCACCGATCATCGCCTCGATGCCACGAATGCGCACCGGACCTAACGCAGCCCCGATCATCTCGGCGGCTTCTTGCCTGCCGACCAGCAGAACCGGAGTCGTGCGTGTCCAGCGCTCGCGCATTCTTCAGCGAATTCCCAGAGTCGATTTCGCACTATCGGCCGGCTTGGTCGTCTGCGCAAATCGCCAGCCTTTCAAGCCCGGTCCGGAAATGCTGACGACCAACAAGGCGATCGAGATGTACACCAAGTCCTGAATTCTCAAGTCCGTGAATACGCCGGCGGTCACCATGAGATTGTTCATCGCGTGCACGACATAGCCCGCCACCAGATAGTTGCGGTTTGCATTCACAAATATCCACGTCGCGAAAATCGTCTCGCCGACCGCCGCGACGATGAACTCGCTGTAATTGTAAGTCGATTGGTATAGGCCGGAGAGAAAGAACGCAGGCGTGTGCCAGATGCCCCAAATCGCGCCCAGGATGACCGCAGCCGTCAAAGGAGAGAATCGGGTCAGCAGCCGCGGAAGAGCGAAGCCGCGCCAGCCAGTCTCCTCGCCCCAAGGTCCGGGATCGACAAAACTTCTGCCCGAAATCAGCAGGAGCGGCGCGCCAACAAGAATTGCGTGGGTATTGACGCCATGAGAGCCCTCGTTACCGAACAGTGCGCGCTCGACGAGGCCGATGACGAGAAGCCCAATTGGAAACGCCAGCAGCGCCACAAACAACCAGCGGAGCCGAAAGGGTCGAACCAAGCCAGCAAACAAATTTTTCACGCCGTCCAATCCGCCGAATGCGGCGGAAACCAAAACCGCCGAAATCATTGGCGCGCAAACTGCAACATAGTAGGGCCAACTGGTGATCAGCGGACCGAGCGGACCGACGATGGCTTCGAATTGCGGGCGGAAAAATATGACGGCTGCGCCGAGACCCCATGAGATCGCGAAGGCAAGTGCAAAATAGGCGATCAATTCACGCAGCACGCGGCGCTTGGCGATCTCGCCCTCGCCCGAATCAACTGTAGTATTCATTTGCGAGGCTCCCGCAAGCCGGCAGCGCCGTGGAAATCAGTCCGTTTGGGCGCCCTCGAGCGAGCATCCTCTGGTTGGGGGGCGGAGCTGCTCATTTCATTCTGACCCAGGTCCCGTCTTTCCCCACCAATGGAATTCCCAGATAGGCGCGCAGGATCATCTTCTGACCGCCATCGATCAGATGCATTTTCAGGCTGTAGGTATTGCCGCTGCTGGTATCGAGGATTGTTCCGCCGGTCCACTCATCGCCGTCACGTTTGAGATTCCAAAATATGGGAAGCCCGTTTATTGGCTTGCCCTTGAGAGCGCCGGTGCATTGCGTGCATGTGGTTTGCATCGCGCTGGGGTCCTGGCCGGGGAGCTGAACCAGCTTGACGATCTTGCCCTCGAGGGTCCCGTTGCTGTCCGTGATTTCGACGATGCTGCCTGGGGAGTTTGTGCGTTCGTCGATCGTCAGCCATTTCCCGACTGGCCCGGAATCGTCGGCAAATGCCGGACTTGCGGCGAGCGCCAGAACTCCGGCGTGGAGAAGTCGCACCACGCGGCGTACGCCAGCGGAGTTGCTTGATCGTTCAGCCATGTGCGGTGGTCTCCTTCATGCCGGGTATTGGGCGAATGACTGATGGTTGGACGTTGCTCGCGCCGCCTTCCGCACGCATCGCGGCGGGGCGAACGCGTGTGACGAGCTCGTGCAGGAATACGTTCGGCTCGGTGAGTACGGCGCTGTGCCCGACCCCCTTCAACACGACGAACTGCTTTTCCGGCGCGTGCACGACATCGAAATAGGGCTTTGCCAGATCGGTCGGCGTGACGTGGTCGAGCGCGCCAGTGATAATAAAGAATGGGAGACGAATCTCGGTTGCGAATTTGCGCGCGTCATAGGATGCGTCCGCATCGAACGTCGCGTCCTCGGCATGGTCCGACGCCTGAAGGCTCCAATAGATGTCCCAGAGCGACCAGCCGGGAGCGACCAGAGCCACGGGAATCATGTTTCGCAGAATGTCGCGCTCCGAGGGGATGTCTGTGCGTTCTGACATCGTTCGCTCTACCCTCATCTGAAGTTCGGAGCGATAGGGCGGCGCACCGGATGCGTTGAGCGTACGGATGCCGTCTTCGTCGTGCGCCGCGCGCAACCGCGCCATAGTGCGCGCGTAGATGACGGGCTCTTTTTCGGCGATGGAGACGACCTGGCCCGTACCCACATAAGCCGAAAAGAGATCGGGCCGCCTGACTACCATGCCCAAACCCACCATCGTCCCCCATGAATGGCCGAGCACGATGATCTTGCGCTTGCCGAGGTGACGGCAGAGAAACTGGGTCAGCTCGATGCCGTCCTGAGTCACGCGCGGCAGAGACATTTCACGGACGGCACCATTGCGGACGAACGTCTTGCCGGCATCTCGCTGATCCCACATCACAACGGTGAAGTATTTTTCCCAAGTCCGCAGCACCGACGAAACCGGCGATACGGGCGAACCCGGGCCACCATGTACGAAGAGCAGAACGGGATTCCTGCGATCGTCGCCCCGAATCTGAATCCACTGCTCGATGCCGCCGAGCGAGACGAACATCGTCTCCTCTACACCGGTCTTCGGGTCAATGGAGAGCGCCAACGCATTTGCGTGTTGCCGCCATGCGCGGTAACTGAGCGCGCCGGCAGCCAGGATGAATGCGGCGGCTACAACGCAAAAAAGTACTCGCAATGTGAGACGCACTGTGGTCATGCCCCATTTCGAGCGCGGCAGATCGGCCGGCAATTCCCGGTTCAATTGCATCAGGCGAGTTCTTCAGAATCTTCTGCACGGCGCCAGAGACGCAGCGCGCATGTCGACTGCGCGCGAAGGACATTCTTGGCAACTAGGTTGATCAATCAGAACGAATGACAAGCGGCGCGGGCATCGCCGGTAAGATTTACGACGTATGGCGTCGCGTCAGAGCACCGTGGCGATCGACTTCTCGATTTCTTCCGGCTTCGTCATCGGCGCAAAGCGGTCGACCACCTTGCCGTTTCTGTCGACCAGAAACTTGGTGAAATTCCACTTTATGTTTTTGGTGCCGAGGACGCCCGGTTGTTCGCCTTTGAGAAATTCATAGAGCGGGTGAGTGTTCGGACCGTTGACGTCGATCTTGGCGAACATTGGAAAGCTCACGCCATAGTTCATCCGGCAGAACGCGCCGATCTCTTCCTCGTTTCCCGGTTCCTGCTGGCCGAACTGGTTGCAGGGAAAGCCTAGAATCGTCAGGCCCTTTTCGCGGAGTTTCTCGTAGAGCGACTCGAGCCCAGCATATTGCGGCGTGAATCCGCACTTGCTCGCCGTGTTGACGATGAGCATCGCGTTGCCCTTGAAGTCGGAAAGCGAAACTGTCTTCCCGTCCAGTGTTTTCGCCGAGAAATCGTAAATCGATGCCATCGCGTTCCCCGCCTTGGTCGCAAGGCGAGGAAACGCGATCAGCTTCGATCTGGCAAGCGTCAGCCTGTCATCCGGCCCTTGTCGCGGCGTTGCTGCTGCGGCTGATAGGCCTTGCGGGCATGCGCTTCGCAATACGGAGAACCACCTTTGGGCGCGCGGCCGCAGAAGTGGAACTCGTCTGCCGATGGATCGCCGATCGGCCAGCGGCACATGCGGTCGTTGATGGTGAGCACGGTTGCGTGGCTGCCGTCGTCGAACGTCAGCGGATCTTCCTCGACGATGGGTGCCGGAGGAACATGCGAACGCATCGATACTTTTGGCGCCATCGGAAGCCTGGGCCGTTCGCTGCGCGATGGGCTCGCGCGGCCGGCGAGTCCCAAGCGATGGACTTTCCCGATCACGGCGTTGCGCGTGACGCCGCCCAGCGCGCGGGCGATCTGGCTGGCCGACAACCCTTCGGTCCAAAGGTTTTTGAGCTGCTCGACGCGATCGTCTGTCCAATTCATCAACTGGGTCATGAAACCGCTCCCTGATGGCTTCTGCCACAAGATATCGTATCGCCGATGATACGTTGCACAAGGCTTGGCCGCCACTCCCAACCCCTTGTCCACAACATCGCGACTCACGCGCATGGGAGCCCATCGCTTGTGCGACAGGGACTTTCAGCGGATAAGTCCGACGCTCGCCCGTGGGCTTGTCCACAGGCCAAGTCATGGAGAGTCCAGTGTTTCCGTCGGTGCTGCCAACCTACAATCGGGCGGATGTCGCATTCGTCCGCGGCGAAGGTGCTTACCTTTTCGCCGAGGATGGCCGGCGATACCTCGACTTCGGCGCCGGCGTCGCCGTCAACGCGTTCGGCCACGCCAACCCCAAATTGATCGCGGCGCTGAGCGAACAGGCGAATCGCTTGTGGCATACCTCTAACCTCTATCGCGTTCCCGGACAGGAAACGCTTTCCAAGAGACTCGTCGACAACACCTTCGCTGACACGGTGTTCTTCACCAATTCGGGTGCGGAAGCTTGCGAGTGCGCCTTCAAGATGGCGCGGCGCTATCATTATGTGAGCGGTCATCCGGAACGCTTCCGCATCATCACCTTCAAGGGCGCCTTCCACGGCCGCACCATGGCCGGCATCGCTGCAGGTGGTCAGGAAAAATACCTCGAAGGCTTCGGTCCCAAAGTTGATGGCTTCGATCAGGTGCCGCCCAATGATTTGAAGACGCTGGAAGCGGCCATCACGCCGGCGACGGCGGCGTTGATGATCGAGCCGATCCAAGGCGAGGGCGGTCTGACGCCCATCCTCCCGGAATTTCTGCGCGCGCTGCGTCGGATTTGCGACGAGCGCGGCCTACTCCTGATCTTCGACGAAATCCAGTGCGGTGTCGGGCGCACCGGAAAGCTCTTCGCCTATGAATGGCTCGGCGTCGAGCCCGATATCATGTGTGTCGCCAAAGGCATCGGCGGGGGCTTTCCGCTCGGCGCGTGTCTCGCGACTGCCGAAGCGGCGAAAGGCATGACGGCGGGCACCCACGGCTCGACTTATGGCGGCAATCCGCTCGGCATGGCCGTTGGCAACGCGGCACTGGATTTGGTGCTGGCGCCGGGTTTCCTCGCGCATGTCGAATCCGTCGGCAACTATTTGCGACAGCAGCTCGCCGGTCTCATCGCTGAACATCCTTCGGTATTCGAAGAACTGCGCGGGCAGGGTCTGATGCTCGGTCTCAAGCTGCGCGTGCCCAACACGGATTTCGTCACCGCCGCGCGCAAGCAGGGACTGCTCATCGTCGGCGCGGGCGAAAATGTCGTGCGCCTGTTGCCGCCGTTGATCGTGACGGACGAACAAGTGCGCGACGCGGTCAAGATGCTTTCGACAGCGGCCGCAGAATTCGAAGCCCAGAACAAAACGGTCGCGGCATGAATGCACCGGCGATGCGGAGCGGGGCGGTGAAACACTTCCTCGATCTCAGCGATTTCGATTCGGCGACGCTCAACCGGCTCATCGCCGATGCGCGCAAGCGCAAGGCGGCGCGTGCTAGGCTCGCCCGCGGTCAAACGGATGACGACAAACCGCTCGATGGTAAGATGCTGGCTTTGATCTTCGATAAACCCTCAACGCGTACGCGTGTTTCGTTCGACGTCGGCATGCAGCAACTCGGTGGCAAGACGATCATGCTCACCGGCGCGGAGATGCAACTCGGCCGCGGCGAGACGATGGCCGATACGGCGCGCGTGATGTCGCGCTATGTCGACGCCGTCATGATCCGCACCCTCGATCAGGACATGTTGCACGAGATGGCCGAGAATTCGTCGGTGCCGGTGATCAACGGCATGACGAAGCTCACCCATCCCTGCCAGGTGCTGGCCGACGTCATGACGTTCGAAGAGAAGAAGGGCAGCATCAAGGGCCGCAAGGTTGCCTGGACCGGAGACTCCAACAATGTCCAGGCCTCGTGGGTGCATGCCGCGGCGAAGTTCGGTTTCGAACTTGCTATCGCGACGCCGAAGGAACTGAGCCCCAGAGAAAGCCTACGCCACTACGCGGAAGCCGAAGGTGCCAAAGTGCACTTCCTCGACGATCCGCAGAAGGCGGTGGCGGGCGCGGACTGTGTCGTCACGGACACTTGGGTGTCGATGGGTGATGAGGACACGACCAAGCAGCGCCACAATCTGCTCAAGCCCTATCAGGTGAATGAGCGGCTGATCGCCGGTGCGGCGAAAGACGCGCTCTTCATGCACTGCCTGCCGGCGCATCGCGGCGAAGAAGTGACCGACGAGGTGATGGACGGTCCGCACTCCGTCGTGTTCGACGAAGCCGAAAACCGGCTCCACGCGCAAAAAGCGATCCTGGTCTGGGCGCTGGCGTAGACCCAAGGACTGAGCGGAACCCGCGTGGTCCCCGTGTGGTGGCACGGGGACGTAGACGTTTCGATTTCTATTGCGGCGGGTTCGTGTCGTTGGTCTGGTTGTCGTCCTGGTTGTCTTTGTGCTTGCGTCGATTCTTGGCCTTGTCTGCCGGCGTGTTGGCCGGAGGCGGAGTCACAACAGGCGCTGTCTGAGCCGGCGGTGTTGCAGTTTGAGCCGGGGCTCCTTCCTGATTGTTCGGGCCCCCTCTGCGTCTCTCGCGATTACGTCCAATGTCCGTGGGCGTATTGGTAGCAGGCGCCGGAGCCGCCGCTGGTGTCGACTGAGCGGGTGCCGTCGGCGCAGCGCCTTGCGCGCCGCCCTGATTCTCAGGCCCACCTCTGTTCCGGTCGCGATTGCGTTTGCCCATGTCGGCCGGCGGATTGTTCTCGGCAGGTGGCGTGGCCGTTGGTGCCGATTGAGCGGGGGCGGTCGGCGCGGCGCCCTGATTTTCAGGTCCACCTCTGTTCCGCTCCCGATTGCGTCTTCCCATGTCGCCCGGCGGATTGTTCTCGGCAGGCGGAGTAACCGTTGGTGCCGATTGAGCGGGCGCGGCGCCCTGATTTTCAGGGCCGCCTTTGTTCCGGTCGCGATTGCGTCTGCCCATGTCGGTCGGTGGATTGTTGGCGGCAGGCGGCGTCGCAGCGGGCGCCGTCGTCTGTGTTGGCGCGGTCGGCGCGGTGCCTTGTGGGGTGGGTTGATTTTCGGCGCCACCCTTCTGCCTATCACGGTTCTTTCCGCCTCGTTCTCCAGCGGGATTATTTTCGGTCGGGGTAGTGGCCGCCGGCGAGGTCGGTGCCGTCATCACGCCACCCGGCGCGCCTTGTGGACGTGCGTGTTCAGCACCGCCGGGCTTTTCACCCCCAGATGCGGGGGCCGTTCCGCCCGCGGCGGGAGCGTTGACCGGAGCGGTCGGAGCGTTCGCTGCCGGCGGGGCGACCCCAGCCGGTGCCGGTTTGAGCGGCGCGTTGACCACCGTCGTTTGAGTAAAGAGGTG
>Ga0157379_10001101_pt1 | contig 22079 bp, 23 predicted proteins | sample S25metaG_FD_121802 | JGI IMG/M metagenome (GOLD analysis project Ga0157379, IMG submission 121802) | Switchgrass rhizosphere microbial communities from Kellogg Biological Station, Michigan, USA - S2-5 metaG | ecosystem: Host-associated > Plants > Roots > Rhizosphere > Soil | place: USA... | reverse complement strand
GCGCGTCATGGATCTCCTTCTGAGCGATTGTGCTCCGGGCATGCGCCTGATGACGATGACCTCGAGAGGTTGGAGGGGGGATCGAGCGGTGCGTGCCATGCTAGGAACCTTTCTCCGACCGGATCGTCGTCGGAGGGTGATGGTGGACCAGGCCCACCGTCACCTCATTTTCGGGCTCCATATCGTGTGCACCTGTGCGCGATGCATGTCCAGGGATCCAGAGAGCGGACCCATGGGACAGGGTCACGACGCGCGCCACCGCGCCGCGTCAAACGTGCCCGCGCGCCGTGCACGTCACCGTGGCATTCAGCGTCACACCGGCGGCTCGTCGCCGAAACCCTCGTTCGACTCCTCGACTCGCGGCGTGAGCCTTGCGTCGCTTTCGAGCATCCGGACGCAAGCGTTCCAGCGCAGGATCGCGTCCTCGTTGCCCGTTGGGCTGAGTTTCTCGGCTTTCTCGTAGAGGCTCATCGCCTCGCGCACCCAGTCGTGTGCGACGTGGCCGAGGGCGCCCATGCGAAGCTGTGCCTTCCCCCAGCGCTCCGAGATCACGCCCTCATAGTACAGACGCTCATACTCCCCGTGCAGTCGCGTGAGCACCATGCGTGCCTGATTGACCGTGATGTCGGATCGCCGGCCAAATTGATCGGTCAACGAGAGAAGCAACATGACGAGCGCTTCCTGGTGGTCGGGATCGGTACGGAGCACGTCCCGGCAGATGCTTTCCGCTTCCTGCGGCTCGTTCAGCAGGCGGTACCGCTCGGCACGCGCCACCGATCTGGGAACTGCTTCCTGGGAGAGGGGCTTGAGCTCGAGCATGGTTCGCTCCTTCCTCAGCCCGGCGCCTCCGGCGTTCGCGCGGGCCGGAAGATCCGGAAGAGCTTGGTCAGGGGGTCGTAGCACTCGTCCACGACCCGCTCCTTGAGTGGGATGATGGCGTTGTCGGTGATGGTGATGCTCTCCGGGCAGACCTTGGTGCAGCACTTGGTGATGTTGCAGTAGCCGATGCCGTGCGCCGTGCGCAGCTCCTCGGCGCGGTTCTCGACGTCGAGGGGATGCATCTCGAGGGCGGCGACGTGGACGAGGAGGCGCGGGCCGATGAACTGCTCATGCAGCCGGTGCTCGCGCAGCACGTGGCAGACGTCCTGGCACAGGAAGCACTCGATGCATTTGCGGAACTCCTGGATGCGGTCGACGTCCTCCTGCGCCATCCGCCAGGTGCCGTCCGCCGCGTCGGGTGGACGGGGCTTGAAGGGCGTGATGCGCAGCTTGGCGCGATAGTTCGACGACACGTCGGTCACGAGATCCTTGATGAGCGGGAACGCGTGCATCGGCTCGACCGTGATCGGTGCCTCGATCGGCAGCTGATTCATCCGCGTCATGCACATGAGGCGCGGCATGCCGTTCACCTCGGCTGAGCACGACCCGCACTTGCCGGCCTTGCAGTTCCAGCGCACCGCCAGATCGGGGGCCTGCTCGGCCTGGATGTGGTGAATCGCGTCGAGGACGACCATGCCCTCGGCGACGTCAGTACGGTAGTCGCGGAACTCGCCTCCGTTGATGTCACCTCGCCAGACGCGAAAAGTCGCGGTTGCCATCACTTCATCTCCTCGATGATCCGCTTGAGATCCGGGCGTATCTCGGGGATTGGCTCGCGGCGCACCTGCATCTCGCCGTCCGGCCCTTTGTGCACGACGAGGTTGAAGGTGCCGGCCGCCGCGTCCTTGCCGGGGTGATCCTCCCGGAAGTGGGCACCGCGGCTTTCGCGGCGTTCGAGCGCGGCACACGTGATCGCCTCCGAGACGGTGAGGAGGTTGTCGAGCGCGAGCGCGGTGTGCCAACCGGCGTTGTAATGTCGGTTACCCTCTACCCGCACCCGGGTCGTGCGCTCGCGCAAACGCGCGATGCCGTCGCGGGCGCGTACCATCTCGTCCTCGTGTCGCACGATGCCGACGAGATCCTGCATCAGCTTCTGCAGATCGTGCTGCACGCGATAAGGTGACTCGGCGCCGTCGGGCCTGCCGTCGCTCTCGAAGAGGGCGAGCGCGCGCCGCTTCGCCGTCTCCACCTGATCCGCGCGGATTTGCCCGGAGCCGTGCTCGGTGGCGAAGCGGGCAGCATAGGCGCCCGCGCGCTTGCCGAACACGAGGAGGTCCGAGAGCGAGTTCCCCCCCAGGCGATTGGCGCCGTGGAGCCCCGCCGCGCACTCGCCGGCGGCGAACAGGCCCGGCACGCTCGACATCTGGCTCTCGGCGTCCACGCGCACCCCGCCCATCATGTAGTGCGTGGTCGGCCCGACCTCCATCGGCTCCGCTGTGATGTCGATGTCGGCGAGCTGCTTGAACTGGTGGTACATGCTCGGAAGCTTCCTTTTGATGTGCTCGGCGGCATTCGGGAGCTTGGCCTTGATCCAGGAGATGTCGAGGTAGACACCGCCGTGCGGGCTGCCGCGGCCGGCCTTGATCTCGCGCACGATGCAGCGCGCGACGTGGTCGCGTGTGAGCAGCTCGGGCGGGCGGCGCGCATCGCGGTCGCCCTGGGTGTACCGCCAGCCCTCCTCCTCGCTGTCCGCGGTCTGTTGGCGGTAGAGCTCCGGGATGTCGTCGAACATGAAGCGGCGGCCCTCCTTGTTGCGGAGCACCCCCCCGTCGCCACGCACGCCCTCGGTCACGAGAATGCCGCACACGCTCGGCGGCCAGACCATGCCGGTCGGATGGAACTGGACGAACTCCATGTCGATCAACTCGGCGCCGGCATGATAGGCGAGCGCCTGGCCGTCGCCGGTGTACTCCCAGCTGTTGCTGGTGATCTTGTAGGCGCGACCAATGCCGCCGGTGGTGAGCACCACGGCGGGAGCGTGGAAGAGATGGAAGAAGCCGCGTTCGCTCTCGTAGCCGAACGCGCCGACGACGCGCTCGCCGTCCTCGAGCAGCGTGAGGATCGTGTGCTCCATGTAGACGGTGATGCCGCGGTGGATGGCGTGGTCCTGCAGCGTGCGGATCATCTCGAGACCGGTGCGATCACCGACGTGGGCGAGGCGCGGATACTTGTGGCCGCCGAAGTGGCGCTGCAGGATGCGGCCGTCGGACGTGCGATCGAAGAGGGCGCCCCACGCCTCGAGCTCGCGCACGCAATCCGGCGCCTCCTTGGCGTGCAGCTCCGCCATGCGCCAGTTGTTCAGATACTGGCCGCCGCGCATGGTATCGGCGAAATGGACCTCCCAGCCGTCACGCTCGTCGACGTTGGCGAGCGCCGCCGCGACGCCACCCTCGGCCATCACCGTGTGGGCCTTGCCGAGAAGCGACTTGCAGATGAGACCGACCGACGCGCCCGCCGCCGATGCCTCGATTGCCGCCCGCAAACCGGCGCCGCCCGCGCCGATCACCAGCACATCGTGCTCGTGGGTCTGGTACTCTGCCATTAGAAAAGCCTCCAGTCCGACCAGATGCCCATCGCGCACAGCCGCACATAGAGGTCGGCGAACGCTACCGCGACCAAGCTCGCCCACGCCCACGACATGTGGCGGCTGTTCAAGCAGCTTGCGCAACGGTAGGCGCGCAGGCGCGCGGGGGCCTGCGAGAGGCGATCGATGCGCCCACCCACGAGGTGGCGCAGCGAGTGGCAGCCGAGCGTGTAGCTGCCGAGCAGCGTCACGTTGGTCGCCAGCACGAGCGTACCGACACCGATTCCGAAGTGCGTCTCACCGCTCGCGGGGTCGATGAACCAGAGCGCCTTCCAGACATCGTAGGAGAGCATGCAGAGAAAGAGGAGCGCGAGGTAGAGAAAGTAGCGGTGCACGTTCTGGATCACCAGCGGCAATGACGCCTCACCCCAGTAGCTGCGCCGGGGCTCGCCTACGGCACACGACGGTGGGTCCGCCCAGAACGCCTTGTAGTACGCTCCGCGGTAGTAGTAGCAGGTCAGCCGGAAGCCACCGGGCGCCCAGAGGATGAGAATCGCTGGCGACCACGGCAGCCAGCCCGGCCACCACCCCGGCTTCGGCCCGAACCAGGCGTGGGCCGAGTCGCCGAATAGCTCCGGCGAGTAGAACGGCGAGAGATACGGGCCGAAAGTGTAGTACCGGTTCTGCAGCGCCGCCCACGTCGAGTAGACGACGAACGTCGATAGTATGCTGAAGACGGCGAGCGGCTGCACCCACCACGCGTCGCGACGCGCCGTGCGTCCGAAATTGCGTTCCCCGAGTACGTTCGCGCCATTCATGACCAGCACTCCGTCGATGTGTCGTGGGGGTGGCTTCGTCTATCAGCATAGCGAATCTCCGATCCAGTACCCCCGGTCCCTGTCCCGCAGGCCGCGGATCGTCTAGTAGGATTTGCCATGCCCGAGTTTCGCTATCAGACCATGTTTCCGCACGGGGCCGACGCGACCTCGTATCGGAAGCTCGACGGCTCCTGGGTCGGCATCGACACCTTCCGCGGCGAGCGCGTCCTGACCGTCGACGCCGCCGCCCTCACCCGGCTCGCCTTCGAGGCCGTCCGCGACGTGTCGCATCTCTTTCGTCCCGGCCACCTCATCCAGCTGCGCCGTATCCTCGACGACCCCGAGGCGTCGGTGAACGACCGGTTCGTCGCTCTCAACATGCTGCGCAACGCCTGCGTGTCCGCCGGTATGATCCTGCCGTCCTGCCAGGACACCGGCACGGCGATCGTCGTCGGTAAGAAGGGCCAGCGCGTGTGGACGAGCGCCGACGACGAGACCGCGCTCGCCCGCGGCATCTTCGACGTCTACCAACAGACCAACCTGCGCTACTCGCAGATGGCACCCCTCGCGACCTTCGAGGAGAAGAACACAGGAACCAATCTGCCGGCGCAGCTCGAGCTCTACGCCACCGGGGGCAACGAGTATCATCTGCTCTTCATCACCAAGGGCGGCGGCTCGGCGAACAAGTCGTTTCTGTACCAAGAGACCGCGGCGATCCTGAGTCGCGAGCGCTTGCTGCCGTTCCTCGAGGAAAAGGTGAAAACCCTCGGCACCGCCGCCTGTCCGCCCTATCACCTGGCGATCGTGATCGGCGGGACGTCGGCCGAGGCGACGATGAAGACCGTGAAGCTCGCTTCGTGCCGCGACCTCGACGACCTGCCGACGCGCGGCGACCCGAGTGGCCACGCCATCCGCGATCCCGAGCTCGAAGACGAGATCTGGCGCATGACCCAGCGGCTCGGGATCGGCGCGCAGTTCGGCGGCAAGTACTTCTGCCACGACGTCCGCGTCATCCGCATGCCGCGCCACGGCGCGAGTCTGCCGATTGGCATCGGCGTCTCGTGCTCGGCCGATCGCCAGGCCAAAGGCAAGATCACCGCCGACGGCGTCTTCCTCGAGGAGCTCGAGACCAATCCCGCGCAGTACCTGCCCGAGATCGACGAGAGCAAGGTCTCGGGGGACGTCGTGCGGATCGATCTGCGGCAGCCGATGAGCGAGATCCGCGCCACTCTGTCGCGCCATCCCATCAAGACCCGGCTCGCCCTCACGGGACCGATGATCGTCGCCCGCGACCTGGCCCACGCCAAGCTGCGCGAGCGGCTCGAGCGCGGCGAAGGTTTACCGCAATACGTGAAGGATCACCCGATCTACTACGCCGGTCCCGCCAAGACTCCCGTCGGCATGCCGTCGGGCTCGTTCGGGCCCACCACGGCGGGCCGCATGGACGCCTACGTCGACCAGTTCATGCAGCACGGGGGCAGCCTCGTGACGCTTGCCAAGGGCAACCGCTCACCCGCCGTCGCCCAGGCGTGCAAGAAGCACGGCGGCTTCTATCTCGGCTCGATCGGCGGCCCGGCCGCGATCCTCGCCCGCGACAACATCCGCAAGGTCGAGGTTCTCGAGTACCCCGAGCTCGGGATGGAGGCCATCTGGAAGATCGAGGTCGAGGACTTCCCGGCTTTCATCGTCGTGGACGACAAGGGGAACGACTTCTTCGGGCGGCTCTGAGGCGCCTCGGTGCGGGTGCGCGGTTCAGCCGGCGCTCAGCGATCCGTGAGCCGCATCTCGATGCGGCGATTGCGCGCGTTTGACGCCGCACCCGTAGCGTCGAGCGGCTGGAACTCGCCGAACCCGGTCGCCGCGAGGCGCTGTGGCGGCACGCCCTGCGAAACGAGGAACTTGACGACCGAGAGCGCGCGTCCCGCCGAGAGCTCCCAGTTCGAAGGAAAGCGGGCGGAGGAAATGGGTGCGCGGTCGGTGTGTCCGTCGACGCGCAGCACCCAGGAGACGTCGGGTGTGATCTTGTTCGCGATCTCGAGGAGCGTGTGTGCAAACGCCTTCAGGGTCTTGCGGCCCTCGGAGGTGAGCTCGGCGGAGCCCGACGGGAACAGCACCTCGGACTGGAAGACGAAACGATCGCCGACCACGCGGATGTCGGGACGATCGCCGAGCACTTCACGCAGCCGACCGAAGAACTCCGAACGGTAGCGCGCCATCTCGGCGACCTTCTCAGCGAGGGCAACCTGAAGTCGCTGCCCGAGATCCGAGATGACCACCTGATCGGCCTGGCTCTTCGTCTCCGATGCATCGAGCGCCGCGGTGATCTGGGCGAGTTGGGCGTTCAGCCGCTCGATGTCGCTTTGCAGGGTGGCGACGTGTTGCTCGGCGGCGTCGCGCGTCTCGTTCGCACCTTGCAACGAGGCGGTGACAGCTGCGGTCTTTGCCTCCGCGTCCTGCTTCGCTTGGCGCTCGCTGCTGAGCTGCTGGGACAGCATCGCGACGTTCTGACGCAGGCCCTCCAGCGTCTTCTCGCGTCCGCTCAAGGTCTGGCTCAGGAAGAACTGCGCGAGCACGTACACCGTCAAGAGAAAGGTGATCGTGAGGAGCAGCGTGGTGAGGGCATCGACATAGCCCGGCCACACGTCGGGAGAGCGGTAGGAGCGGGTGCGAGCGCGCGCCATGGCTCAGCGCTTCCGGTCCGCAATCACCGAAAGCGTCCGGGCAAGCAGCCGAATCTCGTCGCGGATCTCGGCGACTGCCCGATCGCGCCCGCGTGTGCCATCTTCGATCAGCCGGCCCACACTGAGATCGAGGCTCCTCACGTGTGCGCGGGTAACGTCGTCCAGCCCGCTTGGCCGTTGCTCGAGCAGGCTTGCGATCCTCGTCAGCTCGGCCGTCGTGTCGCGCTCGATGTGTCCGGCGCGATCGGTCAGCCTGTTGTTCGCGTGCAGCTCATCGGTGAGGCTGCTGAGGCGGTCGCCGATCGTGCGCAGCGCCGCCTGCAAGCTCGCGCCGTCGTCGACCGCACGAACCATTCGGCGCTCGAGTCGTTCGAGGCCCTCGGCTGCTTGCTGGAGGAGGGCCGTCACATACGAGGGCGCCGGTTCCCCATCGTCCCGTACGCCGTCGCTTTCGAGTCGCCCCAGACCCGTCAACCATGTCTCGAGGTCGTTGGCGAAGCGGTTCTGGGCCTGTGAAGCCTGAAGATCGAGAAAGCCGAGGACGAGCGAGCTCGCAAGTCCGAAGAGCGAGGTCGAGAAGGCAGTACCCATACCCGACAGCGGCGCCTCGAGCCCGGTGCGCAAAGTCTCGAACATCTGCGCGGGGTCCGTGCCCGTGACGTTCAGGTTGCGGATCGTTTCACCGACCGCGTTGGCCGTCAGCAGCAGACCCCAGAATGTCCCGAGGAGCCCGAGAAAGATGAGCAGCGCAATCAAGTAGCGCGAGGTGTCGCGCCGCTCGTCGAGCCGGCTGTCGATGCCGTCGAGGACGCCGCGCATCCCGGTCGCTGTGAGCGCCAAGCGTCCCCTCGACTCCTTGAGCACGGCGACCAGGGGTCCGAGGAGGGGAGGGCCGCTTTCGCGGAAGAGTCCAGGATCACCCCTGCGATAGCGTTCGATCCACGCGACCGCCGGATCGAGACTCAGCACGGCCCGGAACGACAGTACGATCCCCAGCACGAGCACGGAGAGGATCAGCGCGTTGAGCGGCGGATTGCGCTGGAAGAAGCGTTCGGCGTGCTCGTGCAAGATCACGGCGACGATCGCGACGACGACGAGAAACACCGCCATGCGCAGTGCGTAGTGCGTGGGACGTGTCATCACCGGCACCGCTGTCTCGTCCGCCGGAACCGGCGCGCCGAGCGGCGCTGCCGTGAGGTCGTTCTGGAGAGCTTTCATCGTCGCGTAGCTTCCGATGCAGGGAGACGCTGGGTTCGGAAGCGCCGGTCGGTGCTCACGATACCGGAGGGTCCGAACACGGTCGAGACGCGGCGACGCTACCGCGCGGTATCGCCCGCGAAGACGCAGGACTACGTCAGCGTCCCTCGCGATAGGGCGGCCGGGTGGGGTGTGGTAGATAGCGCGGGCGAGAAAACCGCTCTGATGACACCAACTTGAGAGGGGGGGAATGCCAATGAAGTACGTGATCAGCTGGTTCGAGCGCCCGCAGGGTTCACCCATAGAGTACGAGAAGGCCCAGAAGCGAATCCTCGAGGTATTCGGTCAATGGAAGGCGCCCGCCAATTTCAAGGTCGAGTTTTTCGTCGTGCGAGTCGGCGAGTGGGGCGGGCATATGCTGGTGGATTGCGACGATCCGCTGACTATCCACAAATTCTGTTCGATGCTTCCTGCCTTCGTATTCGAGGCACGCCCCGTCATTGCGGTTGAGGACGCTGTCCGCAGCGAGCTCGAGGTCATCGCCTGGCGAGATGGACTGGAAGGCAAGTGATGGTGGCCATCGACGAGTCGTTCGCCGTTGCGGCCGCGACCCATCCGTAGTGAGGCGCTCTCGCGCCCGCTCTCGGGCTCACGGACGGAGTGTCTTGTCGCGACCGGAGAGGACGAAAGTAAAGCGCACGGGTGCCCGCGAGGTTCCCCGCTGCCTTATGCGTCGCGCTGCATCATGATGATGTAGTTTTCACTTACCTTCTTTGTCGCCGTGCTGATGTCCGCCTTTGCCGTGCCCTTGCGGTTGGTTGCCTTGACCATGGCCCCCATGGCCACTTGGTTTCTGTGATCGCTGCTGTTGGGCATGCGGTTGTTGGTCATGGTGCTGCGCCTGTGGGGCTCGCGGTTCTTGGGCGTGGTGCCCCGACCGCGGAGCTTGGTGTTGTTGCCCGTGGTGCTGCGCCGGCGGGGCTTGCTGTTGTTGCCGATGGTGCTGCGCCTGCGGGGCTTGCGGTTGTTGACCATGGCCTTGCCGTTCCTGTCTCAGTCCCTGGACGCCCCACGTTTGCTGTTTCTCCCAGTGATTGTCTCTTTTCCACGTGTGCCAGTTTCGCTCCACCTGTTCATGGGGCATGCGTTCGTAGTTCCAGGCGTGGCCTCGCCACTGATGCTCTCGGTATTCATGTCGCCAGTCCTGCGGCACCTGGCGATAGAACGACGGGACTCGTGAATAGTAACCCCAACCCCGATCGTAGTAGTGCGAACGATACCAGTGCCCCTGCCATGGGCGCCACCACCAGCCGTCGAAGAAAAACACGTCCTCGTCAATGTCCGGGACGACATAGACATACGTCTCGGGCAGTACGACCACCTCGGGCGGTGCGGAGAATACAAGGGGGGGAGGAAGCTGAATCCCGACGTGGATATTGACTTGCGCGCCGGCCGGAAGGGGTAGAACGCTCAGCCACACGCCTGTGATCCCTGCCAGTATCAGTCGTCTCAGGTGACTCGCGGTCATGAAACTCTCTCCTTTTCTTCATGCGGACCGTTGACGTATGCCGCGATGATCAAGGCAACGACGATGGCGAGTACCGCGACCAGGATGGCGTGAAGATAGGCGACAATCCCGAGAACGAACGCCTCCACAAGCCACGTGGCTGCGATGCTCACGCCCAGCAGCACCACCGCGCCGGCGGCCCACGGCTGGCGGCGCCACACGCCGACCGCGGCCGCGAGCGCCGACACCGCTTGCAGGACGAATCCGATCAGCATCAACGGCACGGGCCGGCCGAGCAGCATCGCAGGCACGTAGGCAGCGACGTACACGCCGTAGCCTGCCAGCGCGACGGCGACCAGGAGCAGAATGTTGGACCGATCGTTCATACGCGCTCAGGCATCGATCTGCGTCTAGCCGCCCAACGCGCCGCGAAAGCGCTTGACGGCCGCGGTGGCGGCCGCTCGGGCATCGACGAGAACAGAATCGACCGTGCGCTTGATGTCGGCCCACGAGCCGCCGGCGGCGGTGGACACGCGCTTGAGTGTACCCGCGGTCTCGTGCCGCTTCGCCTTCAAGGCGCTCACGTGCGTGCGCGCGTCCTTGCGCAATTCGCGAATCCGCGCGCGTGCGTCGGCTTCGAGCTTGTGCTCCGCCTTCCGCAATCCCCGCTGGATCTCACCGATCGACGTTTCCAGGTGCCTGATACCCTGCCGGATCTCGGCGTACAGGCTCCGCGCCTCGCGCGACATGGCCTTCTGCGCGCGTCGGGGAGCGTTTACTACCGTGGAACGTCTCTTTGACGCTTTCTTGATCGACATGGTCTCTTCCTTCCCGCCTCAGAAGTTCAATCGCCCCGTCAGAAGCAGGATGACCAGGATGATCAGGATGATGCCGCCGATCCCGGACGGTCCATACCCAAAGTTGTGGTAGCCCCAATTGGGCAAACCTCCGAAGACGATGAGCAACAGGACAACTAGCAGCAGCAGGGACATAAGGATCTCCTTTGTGCCCGATTTTCACATTGGTGGGTTGAGTTGCGCAGCTGGCTATTTCCGCTTCTTGGCGTGCTGTTTCGCGATGACAAACTCGCCGAACGTCACGCCGAGGTCGATCCCCTTGCCGGTGCCCGAGAACGCCAGAGACACGGTGCCCTTGGTCACCACCTGCGCGGCTGACGACGCACCTGCGCCGGCATGGACGTCCGCGGAAGCGTAGCTCCCGAACAGTTCGCCGATGTCACCGACCTCCGAGAACGTGCCGCTGCCGTTGATGGTCTTTGACTTTCCAGCTGTAATCCCGCCGCCTTTCGCCCGAAGCGACACGCGAGCGGACTGGTTATTGTCGCAGGTGATGGTGCCGCTGCCGCTCGCCGTTGAGTAGCCCGCCGACCACCCCGCGAGGGAGTACCTCAGTTTACACTTCGTCTCACCGCTCCATGCCGACGAAGCCAGCGCGACAAGAGCCATCATCGCAATACTTACTGCCCCGCATATCCAGACCGGTTTCATTGGTCTCGCCTCCTTGTTTGACGCCACCAACTCGTCATTGGTTCTTGGTTCTAAGATACTCCAGGCGCGTCCGCTCGCCACCGTCTCCGACGGTACGTAGAACTACGTGATAGATGCCCCCGATCAGTCTGTGGCTGCGCATCCGGTTCCATTACCCCGTTGCCACCCACGGTTTCCCGGCTGTTCTAGCGGCCCCTCCTCCCGCTAGGATTTGCTGTGTGGAGACGGGTAGGTCCATGGGGCAGGCGCACTTGCTTTGCTCGGACTGTCTGGCTCGGCATCGGCAGGGAGTGTGTCACCATCCACACTCGCTTTGGCTGCCAGACGAAACACTGGAACAGGGGCTACGCTGTCAAGATGGCGCCTGTTGGCACAAATCGACGACTGACACTGTAAGCTCCGCCATTGCTGTCGGTCGCTGCATGCCGTCGCTGCGGGATGCACCCCGTCGCTCTTTGGGGTATGAAAAGCGACGCATGCTACCCGAATTCCTCCGCGCGAACCGGGAAGAGATCATCGCCCGCACCAGAGAGAAGGTCCTCGGGAGGGCGGCTCCGCGGCCGACCGACATGGAGCTGCAGACCGGAATTCCGCTGTTCTTGGATCAGCTCATCGGAGCGCTGGGGAATCCGTCTGCACCTCCCACCCCCGAGATCACCGCGAGCGCGACCAAGCACGGCAGTGATCTTCTGCGAATGGGGTTCAGCGTGAGTCAGGTCGTCCACGACTACGGAGGCCTCTGCCAGGCCATCACGGAACTTGCCGTCGACCGGAAGGCGTCGATCGGTGCCGAGGAGTTTCAGATCCTGAACGGATGCCTCGACGATGCCATTGCGCAAGCCGTCACCGAGTTTGAGCGCCAACGGGAGCAGGCGGTGTCTAGTCAAGGAGTGACGAGCCTTGGGGTCCTCGCGCACGAGTTGCGGAACCAGCTCAACGTCGCGGTGATCGCGTTTCAGGTGCTCAAGACGGGAAACGTGGGGACGAGCGGGAGCACTGGTGCGATGCTGGAGCGGAGCCTGAGGTCGATGCGCGACCTCGTGGATCGCTCGTTCGCCGACGTACGCCTCCAAGCGGGAATGAACAGAGTGGAACGGGTTGTGCTCGCCGAACTCATCGAAGAGGTGTCGGTGGGCGCGGCCGTTGACGCACGGGAGCGAGGCCTCCAATTCACGGTCGGGCCCGTCGAGCACGAGGTGACCATCGAGGTTGATCGACACCATCTCGCGTCGGCACTGGCAAACTTGCTGCAGAACGCCTTCAAGTTCACGCGGTCCCACAGCAGCGTCGAGCTGCGAACACGGACCACTGCCGATCGTGTGTTGATCGACATCGCGGACGAATGCGGCGGTCTTCCGCCAGGGAAGACCAATGAACTGTTTCTCCTGTTCGCGCAGCGAGGGGCGGATCGGACCGGTCTGGGCCTCGGGCTCGCCATTGCGCGCCAGGGTGTGGAAGAGAGTGGCGGCAAAATTCACGTGCGTGACCTGCCCGGTAAGGGCTGCGTCTTCACTGTCGATTTGCCACGGTCGTAGTAGCACCGCGGATCGCTGGATCACGCCGAAACGAGTCGCCCTACAGCCGGTGAGGTTGCAGCGAAGCGAGTTCGTCTAGCGGGCGAGTAGACGATAGCATCGCACCGCAGGAGGGCGACGCATGACAGCGAAGTCGGACCCGGGACACATCGACCGCGATAAGATCGACGCGAAGCTCGACGCCGAGCGCGCGCGCCTCGTCGCCCTCCTACGACGGCTCGCGGATCGTCTCGAAGCCGCGCCGCTCTCCCGCGTCAGTGAAGGCCTTGCATGGGTCGGCGGCGGCGTCGAGGTGCTGGTGCGCGCCGTCGAGCGGGCGCTCGGCCGCGGCCAGCGTCCCTGACCGCCTACGAGCGTGCCTCTTCATGCCCCGGCTGCCTGGCCTTCAAGGTGGAGCCGCACGCCAACGACCGATACTGGTCCGCGATCTGCGTTGTCGCCCGGATCAACGATGAGCTGGTAGTCCGCCGTCAGCGCGACCCACGACAGGGGTCTCATCGAGTAGTACAGCTCGACGATGGTCTCGGGTCGGTAGCGTAGCCGACCGTCGCCGAGCTCGAACCCGAGGCCGCCATGCCCAAGGTAGTCCTTGTGCGGGTCACTCAAGCCATTCGCGCCGGTCGCAATGCCGATCTGATCTAGCGGACGGTGCCACGGTGCGCCGTTCACCTGCGTACCGACCGATGCGGTCCAGTCGGCTTCGGTGTACGCGAAGGTCTCGGTATGGCCGTCGTTCCACCCGAACCGGGCGAAGAGACCCGTATTTCCGTCCATCGTGATCGGCTGCTCGACATTGAGCGTGACGCCGTATTTCACGCGGTCTCGTTCGCGCGTCGCCGTGATGTCTGGCGTGCTCCCGTTGCCGGCGGCGAGAGCGAGCGAGTCACGGTAGTTCCCCATGCGCGCGTGGTTGACGTAGCCCATCGCGCGCAGCACCGCCGGTCGGTCGGGTAGGAGGACGGGACGCACCTCCAGCTCGGCTTGGTCGCCATGGGCGTGCGCCACGTCGCCGTCCAGGTCGATGCCGTTTGCGACCGACGGCATCTGGAACGCGCCGAGATGGAGCGCCCATGCGTCCTCGATCCACTCGACGGCCGCTCCCCGCGAGTACCCGCGCGTGTCCGCCGCGAAGTCGTACGCCGGGTTCGCGATGAAGGTCCAGTTGAGGAATTGCGTCCGCGTGCTGGCTGCGTAGCGGTTGGTGTCGAACACGTCGGTGGTGGAGAGCGCACCGCCCGTCAGGACGAATCGGCGCGTCGGCCGGTCGCCGCCGATCTGCAAGAGGTCGCCGTCAACGTGCTCGCGCTCGTCGCCAAGAGGCACCGTGAGGCGCAGGAACGCGCGCCCGAGGTAGGGATCGGTGCCGGCCTGCGGGTTGCGGATCACCTCACCGTTCGCGTAGCCGGCGAGGCCGATGCCGCTGCTGACGCCGCCGCCCCGGATCATCTCGGGGTTCACGTAGATGTCGAGCCACGGCAGGACACGCGCGCCGACGTACAGATCGTAGCTGTGGGACACGGCGTCCTCGTGTCCGTGTTGAAAGCTGTTCGTTCCCTCGTATGGGCTGTGGAAGCGCGGATGGTACTGCACGACTACCGTGGTCTGGCCGCCGACGGTGTACGGAATCGGACCGCTCGGAAGCGCGAAAGGATCGAGCGCATACGCCGGCGCTACGGGCACGCACAACACTGCGGCGACGAGAAAACCTCTCATCGGTTCAAACTGTAGCGCTCGTCGGCGAGGTGATAGAGCCGCCGCCACAGCGTCCGGTTGAGGGCGACGAGGGCGAATGCCATCGTCAGCACCCCGGCTGCGAGCAGCGGAAAGTTGGCGGATTCGGAGGCCTGTGTGATGAGGGCGCCGAGGCCTGGCGCGATCAGTCGCTGCCCTCGATACCGCACGTACTCGGCGACGATGCTCGCGTTCCACGCCCCGCCCGCCGCAGTGACGAGGCCGGTGACGAGCTGCGGGAAGATCGCGGGAAGGTAGAGCGTCCGCCAGCGCGCCAGCCTCGTGATCCCGTAGACGTCGGCTGCTTCACGGAGGTCCTGTGGAATGGCGGTCGCCCCGGCGAGGACGTTGAAGAGAATGTACCACTGCGATCCGAGGAGCATGAGGAGGACACATCCCCACGCGAACGGCACCCCCGCCGAGAGCACCGCCAGGGTCACCAGCGGGAAGATCATCGGGGCGGGAAAGGCCGCGGCGACCTGGACGATCGGCTGGACGATTCGCGTCCGCGCCGGCGAAAGGCCGACCCAGATGCCGACGGGAACGGCCCAACAAGCTCCGAGCAGTACGGCCGCCGCGGTGCGGAGGAACGTCAATCCGAGGGCACGGGCGAGCGCGCCCCACTCGGAGCTGGTCACCGTGCTGAGGAGGCTGACGAGGTGCAATGCCCCCCAGGCCACGATCGCCAGGCCTGCCGCCCCGGCGATCACCCCGACCATCCACGGCACGATTCGCCGCAGCGGCGCGGCGCCGCTCGCGGCGCCGTCGTCGCGTGACGAGCCCACCGCCGCGAAGAGTCGGCCCATGTTGCTCTCGATCCACGGCACCAAGCGCGAGCCGCGCAGCAAATCGAGGAGCCAGGACTGCGGAGCCTCGCCGGAGCTCGTCTCCTCCACCTTGAACTTCTGCGCCCAGGCGAGCGCCGGACGCCACAGCAGCTGATCGACCGTGACGATCATGACGACCATGGCGACGATCGCGCCCGCCATCGCTCGCATGTCCCCGCGATCGATGGCGACGCTCATATACGAGCCGATGCCCGGAAGCCGAAAATCGCGGTCGCCGAGCGTGAACGCCTCGGTGACCGTCAAGAAGAACCACCCACCCGCCATCGACATCATCGAGTTCCAGACGAGCCCGATCATCGACGAGGGCACCTCGACGCTGCGAAACCGTTTCCACCAGCCGAAGCGATACAGGCGCGCGACCTCGCGCAGCTCGGTCGGAATCGCGCGCAAGGAGCCGTAGAAGGAGAACGTCATATTCCACACCTGCCCGGTGAAGATCATGATGACGCACGCGAGCTCGAGGCCGACGTTCGAGTGCGGAAAGAGCGCCACCATCCCCAGCACGAGACCGGGGAGGAACCCGAGTACCGGGATGCCTTGCAGGATGTCGAGCAGCGGGATCATGACGCGCTCGGCAGGCCGGTAGTAAGCGGCGACGCTGCCGTAGGCGAGCGTGAACCCGAGCGACAGGACGTAGGCGGCGATCCCGCGCGCCAGCGACAGCAGCGTGTAGCGTGGGAGCGCCGAGAGTGAGAGATCGATCTCCATCGTCGGGCGGTACGGCGCCTCCCAGCGGCGGGCGAGCGCGATCGTCCCCGCGAAGAGCGCCGCGATCGCGACCAGCAGCAGCACGTCGACCCAGTAGCTTCGGGCCGTTGCCAGTGCTTCGACGGAACGCGGTCGAATGCGGGTGATCGCCATGTCGATCCCGGAGTACGGCGATCTCGTGAGCGCTCAGGCGGGAGCGCCCGTCGCCGGGGCGACCGTGCTCTCGACGTCGAGATAGACCTCGCGCGTTTCCGGATCGTACCCGAGGAGCTCGCCGTATCGCCCCCAGCGCACGATCGTCTCGAACAGCTGCTCCGTCGGCTCGGTCGGCACGTGCATCGCGAGCTCTTCCTCGACGATGTCCGCCGGCAGACGCATCTCCGCCGCGTGCTGCAGCCGGTCGACCAGATAGCGAAACGTCGGGATCGCGAGCAGGCGGGTATGGATGATGCGCTTGCGAGCATTCGCGTCGCCGGCGACGAGCTCGCGACCGATGGGAGTGAGGCGCACCTCTTGCTTCGGCGTGTCGACGAGCTCGAAGAGCTCCGCGGCCTTGACGATGAGGATCACGTGCCCGATGTCGATTCGGAACCGGTTCCCCAGAGCGAAGAGATTGGCTGCACCGCCCTGGTCGTGCAGGACTTCGAGGAGCCCGAACACCTCGGCGACCTGCGCGTTGGGAAACGGCTCGAGCTGGGCGCGGGGCTCGGGCAGCCGCCGACGCTCATCGGGCAAGTGAATCTGCGTGATCACGGCGTGAATCTCGTCGACGAGCGCGAGGAACGCTGGATCGCGGTACTCGCGCGGGTGGGGCAGGGGATTCGGGATCGTCTCGCGGACGGAGCCCGGGTTCGTGCCCATGATGACGATCCGATCGCCGAGAAACACCGCCTCCTCGATGAGGTGGGTGATGAGGATCATGCTCCGCAGGCCGAGATCACCGCGCGCCCAGAGGCCGTAGACCTCCGACCGGAGCGACTCCGCCGTCAGAACGTCGAGCGCTGAAAAGGGCTCGTCCATGCACAGGAGCTCGGGACCGCCGACGAGCGCGCGCGCGATGCCGACGCGCTGCTTCATGCCGCCCGAGAGCTCCTTCGGATACGCCTCCTCGAAGCCCTCGAGGCCGACGAGATCGATCGCGTGCGCGATCCGCTGCGTCTCCTCCGCTTCCATGAGACCCTTGCGGTGCAGGCCGACGCGGACGTTCTCGGCCACCGTAAGCCATGGGTACAAGGCGAAGTTCTGGAACACGATGGCGGCACCCGGATGGATGCCGCGCAGTGGGGCGCCGTGACAAAGGACGTCGCCCGCCGTCGGTGGGATGAGACCAACGAGGATTCTCAGCAACGTCGACTTGCCGCATCCGGAGGGCCCGAGCACGGCGACGATCTCGCCCGGATGCACCGCCAAGCTGACGTCGCGCAGGACGACGAGCTCGTGCTCATCGCGCACGAAGGTTTTCGAGACGTTACGTGCCTCCGCCAGGCTCTCCGTCCCGTTCGAATTCGCGCTCATCCGCGACTCGTAGCCGACAACGATCGCCCCGCCTAGCTAGGGGGAGATATGGCCGGAAACCGTCACCCGCGAATTCGGCGTCGCGCCAACCGTGCCGGGGGGCGGGGCCGCGAAGCAGGCGTGTAAAGCCGGCGACGAAAAGACCCGAGTGGAGTGCCGGCACGTCAAACGCACCACCAAGCAGCCGAAGGTTCGCGTGGCCGATCTCGATGCATGAGCGGAAGACGCAACGCAGCGAGCGGGTATTCCCCTCGCGCAATCGCTCGTCACCTTCATCGGGGACCATGTGTCGCTCGCCTGCGGGATTGTGGACGCGATATATGGCGAGTAGTCGATGCATCGTGAGGCGAGATGCTCAGGCCTCTTCGCAGACCGGCATGGGGGACTCGGCGATGAAGTCGGCCCGGCTGACAGGGGTGCGAAGGACATCTTCGACCCCGGCGCGCCGCATGGCATCACGGCCACGCATCAGGATCAGGTCAACGCCGAGCTGCTCGCGTTCCTGCGGAGCTCGTCGGCGCCACGGCTCCATGACCGGATGATGGCCGATACCTCAGCGGCTGAAAGGAGCTCGCCATGAAAATCGTCATCATCGGCGGAAGCGGATTGATCGGGTCGAAGGTCGTCACCCGCCTTCGTGAGCATGGCCATGAGGCCGTGCCGGCTTCACCAAACTCCGGGGTCAACACGCTCACGGGCGAGGGCCTGGCAGAAGTCCTCGCCGGTGCGGCCGTCGTCGTCGACGTGTCGAACTCCCCGTCGTTCGAAGACACGGCCGTGCTGAAGTTCTTCCAGGCCTCGACGACGAATCTGCTGGCGGCCGAGGCGGCAGCGGGTGTGGGTCATCACGTCGCGCTATCGATCGTCGGCACCGACCGGGCGCCGGACAGCGGCTACCTCCGGGCGAAGGTCGCCCAGGAGAAGCTGATCAGAAGCTCGTCGATCCCGTACTCGATCGTCCGTTCCACGCAGTTCTTCGAGTTCTTCAAGAGCATCGCAGACGCGGCCACCGACGGGAATACCGTACGCATTCCCCCCGTGCTGTTCCAGCCGATAGCGGCCGCGGACGTTGCGATTGCGGTCTGCAGGGTTGCGGAGGGAGCAGTGCTGAACCGCATCGTTGAAATAGCGGGGCCACGACAGTTTCGCTTCGACGAATTCATCAGAGTGGGTCTCAGCGCACGCCAGGATCCACGGGCAGTCATCGCAGACCCGCACGCGCGTTACTTCGGGACGGAGCTGGGCGAGCGCACGCTCGTGCCCGATGCCGATGCCAGGCTCGGCGACATCCGCTTCGAAGACTGGCTCGCTCAGTCCACCGCCCACGCCGCCTGACGAGTCCGAGGAGCGCGCGATGCGAATCCTGAAGCTCGCCGTAGCAGGGTTGGTGGCCGGCGGGCTCTGCAGCGCCCACGGTGGGCTCACTGCACAGGAGGCCGCAGTCACACCGCTGATGACGAAGGAGCTGGCGGACGTGCCGGGCAAGGAAGCTCAGATGATCACGGTGGAGTATCCGCCCGGTAGCTCAGACCCGATCCACCGGCACAATGCTCACGCGTTCGTCTATGTGCTGGAGGGCTCGGTCGTGATGCAGGTGAAGGGAGGAAAGCAGGTAACCCTGACACCGGGGCAGACGTTCTATGAAGGCCCGGACGACATCCATGTCGTTGGCCGGAACGCAAGCAAGACCAAACCGGCAAAGTTCCTGGTGCTGCTGGTGAAGAACAAAGGCGCTCCAGTGCTCGTTCCGGTGCCGCCCAGCGAGGCGGGGCAGGCGCCAGCGCCAGGTTCAGGGTCGTAGGGAAGCGGGTCAATGCGACTCGACATCCGTTGCCCGACCCGGACGACCGGACCGGCAGACACTTGCAACCACGGCGACGAGCTCCGCAGGATCAACCGGCTTCGCGACGTGCATCTGGAATCCCGCGGTCAGAATCTTCACGCGATCCTCGACGTGCGCGTATGCCGTAAGCGCGACCGCCGCCACGTCGCCGCCCCGCCCGGGCGCGCGTCGACGCACCTGCTGGATCAATGCGTACCCATCTTCGACGGGCATGCCAATGTCCGAAACGAGCACGTCCGGGCGCCAACGATCGAGAATATCGAGCGCTTGTCGGGTCGACGCGGCGACGCGCACTTCGGCTCCCTGTGAGACGAGGAGCGTCTGGACCATCTCGTTCGCATCGGGCTCGTCGTCGACGACGAGGATCGCGAGCCCATTGAGCCGAGCAAGGGCTGCGCTTGGCATCGTCTCTGCGGCTGCGGGATGGCGACGGTCGCCATCGCCCATATGTTCCGTCGTGACCATCAGAGGCAACTTGGCGGTGAAGCAGGTGCCCCGCCCCGGTCCGTCGCTGTGAACGGTGACCTCGCCGCCATGCAACTCAATAAGGTGGCGGACGATCGCCAATCCGAGACCGAGGCCGCCGTGACGACGGTCCGTGCCGGATTCGCTCTGCCAAAAGCGCTCGAAGACATGCGGCAATGCCTCGCGTGCGATACCGCGACCGGTATCACTCACGGAGAGTTCGACGTGGGAGTTGACGCGTTCCAGCGCGAGCTGCACGCGCCCACCTTTCGGGGTGAACTTGATGGCGTTGGACAGCAGATTCCACACGACTTGCCGCAGCCGGTCCGGATCGCCGAGGACCATGCCCGCCAAGGGGTCGAGCGTCAGCTGAACCCGGATCTGCTTTGCCTCGGCGGAGGGCCGCAACGCTTCGACGGCCGCTTCGATGACGCCCCCGAGTGCGGTCGGGCGCACGTCGAGGCGGAGCTTCCCGGTGACGATCCGCGAGACGTCGAGAAGATCCTCGACAAGCTGCGCCTGCGCAGTCGCATTCCTCTCGATGGCATTGTACGCATCGACGCGCTTCGCCGGGTCGAGCGTTCCGAGCTTCAGCATGCGGGACCACGCGAGGATCGGCGAGAGCGGGTTGCGAAGCTCGTGGGAGACCATCGCGAGGAACTGGTCTTTGGCGCGATCGGCCTCCTCGGCGCGCGCCCGTGCGGACTGCTCCGCGATGAGGAGCGCGGAGCTCTCGAGTAGCTCCGAACGACGGCGTTCGGCGAGGTCTTGCGCCTGAACGAGCTCGAGAATGCGCGGCACGAGAGGCGGGAGCGCAACGGCAGTCGCGACCGAGGCTATGGCCGTCACGACCTTCACATCGCCCGAAAGCCAATAGAGCGGCGTCCAGAGCGTGATCACCTCCATGAAATGCGTCATCCCGCAGGCGATGATGAAGAGCCCAAACGCGAGTATCATCCATCGAAACGGTATATGATCACGAGCGCGATAGACCACATACGCGAGCGTGACCGAAATCACGAGGTACGCCACACCGATCAGAAGATCTGAGATGCCATGAAGCGCTAGAAGGCGCGGCTCCCAGAGGTAGCAATGACCGTGAGGCATGTAGCTGCCGGCTCGGAAGGCGTCCGTCAGGGCGTGAGGGGCGAGAATGCCGATCGCGACAAGCGGGAACCCAGCCGCCGCGAGGACGGCAATGCGCGCGCGTCGAGAACCCGTTGTTGCGCTCATACGGCGGCGCGCTCCAACGCTCCCGTTCCGTCCGCGAATGTCGTGACCCCGCCATGCGAGTTCGCGCTGGTCGGGGTGACAAGCCGTAGGTGCGACATGAGAAGCCAGGGGCCGCTGTTGCGCGCGCGACTTTCGCATGGATGCGGAAAACGTGTCAAAGGATCTCCCTTCGGCCGCGCGCATCGGGCGGCTTGCCACTACGCTGGGTCTTTGACACCGGATCGTTCCCGGGGCAATTCGTCACAACATGTTGATGAACCTCCGCGGGGGACGGATCCACTACGACCTCGTCGGGCCCGCGACCGGCCCTGTCGTCTGCTTCGCCCATTCCCTCGCCTGTGACGGCGGCATGTGGGCCGAGCAGCTGCCGCCGGTGCTCTCCGCGGGCTACCGCGTGCTGCGGCTCGATATGCGTGGGCACGGAGGCAGCGACCCGGTCGCAGGCAACTATACGATGGCGATGCTCGCCGACGACGTCGCCGCCACGCTCGACTTCCTACGCATCGCGCGCGTGCATCTCATCGGGCTGTCGATCGGCGGCATGATCGCGCAGGCGTTCGCGATCTCGTACGGTCCGCGGCTTGCGTCGGCGATGCTCTGCGACACGGCGGCGCGCACAATGGGCGGTGCCGCAGAAGCCTGGGCGCCGCGGATCGAGGCCGTGACGAAGGCAAACTCGGTGGCGCCGCTCGCCGACGCGACGATGGAGCGCTGGCTCACCCCGGCGTTCAAGACGCGAAATCCCGAGCGCTGGAGCCAGATTCACGCGACGATCTGCGCCACGACACCGGTCGGATTTCTTGGTTGCTCCCGGGCGATCCTCGATTTCGACTTCGAGCCAGCGTTGCCGTCGGTAGACACCGCGACATTGGTGGTTTGCGGCGCGAATGACGAGGGCACTCCGCCCGCCGGGAACAAGCGCATCGCCGAGCTCGTGCCGTGCGCCCGCTACGAGGAGATCGCCGAAGCCCGTCACCTGCCCAACATCGAGCATCCCGAGGCCTTCAACCGGATCATGGTCGACTGGCTCGACAGTCACCGGTGATGCAGCCCTTTCTCGTCCGAGGTTGAGCGGCGCTGATAGATT
>Ga0157379_10001098_pt1 | contig 22096 bp, 26 predicted proteins | sample S25metaG_FD_121802 | JGI IMG/M metagenome (GOLD analysis project Ga0157379, IMG submission 121802) | Switchgrass rhizosphere microbial communities from Kellogg Biological Station, Michigan, USA - S2-5 metaG | ecosystem: Host-associated > Plants > Roots > Rhizosphere > Soil | place: USA... | reverse complement strand
CAACGAGGTCTGCATCCTTCGGCATGGTCTTTGCAAGCTGCACGGCTGCCCAGACAGCGTGTGCAGACTCCAAGGCGGGAATGATACCTTCGAGTTGAGTACACATTCTGAAGCCACGTAAAGCTTCTTCGTCGGTTGCCACAATGTACTCTGCCCGACCCGTATCCTTCAACCACGCGTGTTCGGGACCAACACCTGGGTAATCAAGACCAGCACTAATGGAGTGGGTCTCAATGATCTGTCCGGTGGCCGACTGGAGTAGGTATGTCCGGACGCCGTGGAGCACTCCAGGGCTTCCAAGGGCAAGGGTAGCGCTGTGGAACTTAGTATCGACACCTACAAGGGATGAATTTCATTTCCATAATGAGAAAAAATATAACTTACCTTCTCCACCAGCCTCAACACCAACCAAACGGACGCTCTTGTCGGGAATAAAGTCGTAGAAGGTTCCAATAGCATTACTACCACCGCCAACGCAAGCAACCACGACATCGGGCAGTTTTCCACGAACCTCAGCGAGTTGGGATTTTATTTCACGGCCGATCACTTTTTGGAAATCCCGGACAATTGTTGGGAAGGGATGTGGTCCAATAGCCGAGCCCACAAGATAATGGGTGGTTGACAGGTTCGTAACCCAATCTCTCATGGCTTCATTGATAGCATCCTTAAGAGTGTTGGAGCCTGATGCGACGGGAATAACCTTAGAGAAGTCAATTAGCGCAAGCTTTCGGAATTTGGAGTAGCATACCGTTCCACCGAGCATTCTAATTCGGAAAACGTTCAGGGCCTGACGACGGACATCCTCTGCACCCATGTAAATAATACACTCCATACCGAAGCGTGCGCAGACTGTGGCGGTGGCGACACCATGTTGGCCAGCACCTGTTTCAGCAATAATACGCTTTTTGCCTAGACGTTTTGCTAAAAGGATCTGCGAGATGTAAGAAAACTGAAAGACAAATTCATTCATTTTTCTTACCTGGCCAATAGCGTTATTGATCTTGTGTGAGCCAGTATGATTCCTGCCAGCAGTTTAGTTGCACCGCTCTCAGCCAAAGTCAGAATTAAAACGCACAAATCTTCTCGTTTGAGCCAAATCCTGGCACCCCCTGCTTCCTCTGTCAAACGCTCCGCCAAATATAGCTTGGAGGGACGGTTCATATAACAATAAAGACCTTCAAATTCTTTCCAAAACTTTGGATCAGCGGTAGCCGCCTTGTGGGCTTCTTCAAGCTCTACCAGGCAATCCACAAGTGCTTCGGGAACGTACTGTCCTCCGAACTGTCCAAATCGGGCGGGTAATGAGGATAACTGAGGAAGAATTTGGGGAGCAGAAGACGAAGAGATGGTCTCTAGAACCTTCGCGCCACCGTTTATGACTCTTTTCACGATTGGGACGGAAGCGTCACGACCAGCAATAGCTGCACAAGTGTCTCTGACATTGGCAACATAATTGTCTGTCGTTGATCCTTTCAGAACCGTGACAAATTTACTTCCAACAACAACACCGTCAGCTCCAGCATCCGAAACATATTGGAAATGGCTATGATTTGAGACACCAAATCCAACAGCCAGATAAGCTGAGGAGTTCTCGCGGACACGTTTGACAAGCTGAGGAAGTTCCTGGTTGATCGGTCGTGAATCGGAAGAACCGGTTGTGCCCATCTACAAAAAAAGTCAAGACTCGGGTTTGCTTGAAAGAATACATAAACTCACTCTAGAGACGATGTAAATAAAGGAATCGGCAATACTGGCCAAGAGCTTTATACGAGATAGAGAAGTAGATGGTGCGATTAAGGGAACGTACGACACTCTAAATCCTTCATTCAGCTGCGCCACACAAGCTGTGTGAAAAGTACTGACCCATTGGAAGTGCAGACCTCTCTGAAGCGGATAGCCTCTTCAGGAGGAAGGTCAACCATGATAAACCCACTGGCACCTGCGGCTTTGGCATCCTTCACAGCCTTTTCTTCGCCATAAGCCAAGATGGGATTATAGTAGCCTACGAAAAAATTCAGCATAATTCATCGTCGGTAGCATATATGTGCGCACCCATGAGAAGGACAGGTATCGTAAGTCCTTGTTGACGGGCGGATTTTAGGTAATTCAAGCAAGTGGTATATTCAACTTGATTTTTCAAAGCAATCTATTGGTGATGGAAGTTCATTAGGATTGTAGCGTCCATGTATCTGAACAAGGTTGCTCACAGTATTAGACTCTTGAATAGCAGGACCATCGGCGATTGGGTCACTGAAGGGCATTCCCAGTTCAATCATATCTGTACCACCAGCTTGCATTGCAAGCAAAATGGGTACTGTTGCATCGATGGTGGGATACCCCGCTGTAACAAAAGAAACGAAGGCTGGTCTTCCCTATTCAGCCGAATGTTCAGAAAAACGGCAACGAAGACGACTGAAAGGTGCAAATACCTCGGCCTTTGCAGACTCAAAAACGTTGCGCAACTCTGCGGCCATGGTTGGCAAATAGGATGGGAAGAAGGATAGCGAATGTAAGAGTCGGGCGTGTCAGAGGAAAGCCTATTATAAAGGAAATTTGGCGCCACAAGCACCCATATTGAAGAGTCATTGGCTCAGTAGCGCTCGGATATAATTTCAACTCGCTCAAAATTCGGAGATCGGTGTGGTGGAGTTGACTACTTCGTGAACGTGCTGTATAATTGCTCTATGCGATATCTACATGGAATCGGCGGTTTTAGATTGGCCAGCGAAATTTTCTGTTTTTACTGCTCCTCAAAGAGGTCCTGTATGACTATTCGAACTTGGTGGTTTGTTCCATATTTTAGTGACAGCCCTTGAATTGCCGTTGTAGATCGGTTACATATCGTAGGACTCCCTTTCGGCAACTTTTTGTCCTATTTCCACAAAACATTGCCACGTATTTTCTTCGCTGTCGTCTGTGTGGTGTCGGATTGGTCGAATTCGCGCTGTCACATGTAACGGGCTGTGACTTCCATTTTCCATTTTCCATCCCCAACTTGTCCGTACGATAACTAAATGTTCTATCGCTTTTAGGGAATACTGATATCTTTTCAGGCAGTCTTCCGAATATTATTCTACCATATTCTCCGATACCACTCTGTTCCCTGTATCATCATCGTCACAATGGCATCCGAGTCGCGCGTTCTTGTAATATTTTGCGGCGGCACTATTGGCATGCTCAAGTCAGAAAAACAAGGTTATGTTCCCGAACCGTTTTATCTTACAGACACTCTACGTGCCCAGAGTCGGTTTCACGACCCCTTAGAGGACTCTCTATTTTCCCACTCAAATACTGTCCAAGGATATCGGGAATGGAGTCGCAGTGGTCGTTCAAGCCCTCTCCATATTTCCCTCCCTGGAAATATTCCAGATCCTAATGCTACTGCCGCCCATACTCTGCGCGTCCGCTCTTCTCGTCCTATAATGCTCCCACGTCTCTCAAACTTTCGCCTTGGAGTTTCTTGCAAGAAGATAGCGGAGGATCTTTATGAGAGTCATCTCCCCAGTCTCGTTACTCCGAGGGGTAGTGGTCCGCGGATTCGATATGTTGTCTTAGAAGTACTTCTTCTCTGGTAATTTCTCCACGCATGGCCTTATTGATTCTTCTCCGCCTTTCAGTGGGATCCCTTACTCGATAGTAGTAACCTGGAGCCTTCCGACTGGGTTAGAATGGCTACTGAGATCGAATTAAATTATACATTTGATGCTTTTGTCATTTTGCACGGCACAGGTAGCATCTAGTATCCTCTCCGGTATGAGCCCAATTAACGATCCCTCCCTGTTCCCAGATACCATGGCTTATACAGCAAGTGCGCTAAGCTTTTTACTCGAAGATTTGGGGAAGACCGTGGTAAGCTAACCTTTCTTAGAATACCCAACTTTCTAAATCCCCAGATCCTCACTGGCGCCCAAATTCCTTTATCCGAATGGAGAAATGACGCCGTCGACAATTTACTCGGAGCATTATGTATAGCTGGCCAATATATCATTCCTGGTAAGTGCTTCCTACATTCCAGGCATCCTTTAATGATAAATGCCGGTCAGAATGCTGTGTCTTCTTTAATCATACCCTTTATCGTGGAAATAGAATATCCAAAAGCTCAATCCTCGATTTCGAAGCATTTAGTAGTCCTAATTTCCCTGCTTTAATGAATGGTTTGTTCCGAAGCTCTGACCCAGATTTGGAACTCACTAAATATTGCAGTGGGCATCGATGTTGTAGTCAACTGGAATGAAGTTCTCCGACAATCTAGCCCTCGGAAGTTCCGCGCTCACAAAGGTACGGTGTATTATTCAAATTTCTGAAACAAATTGTAACTCATTCCCCCCTTTAATAGATATGTCTAATAATGTCGGTAAGTGAAAGGAAGGCTTCGGTTTCGATAATTTGATTTCTGGCCCTCTATCTCAAAGCTACGTTACGGATATTTCCTGGCATAACTGCGATTGCAGTCAAGGCATTTTTGGCATCACCAATAAGAGGCGCCGTTTTAGAGACCTTTGGATCTGGAAATGCCCCCAATCGGAGCGATTTACTTCAAGCAATTCAGGAAGCTTGCGAAAAAGGCGTTGTAATCGTCGCTATTTCCCAGTGTGCGAAAGGGACAGTGTCAGATGCATATCAAACTGGAAGAGCACTTATTGATACTGGTGTCGTACCGGGCGGGGACATGACGCCCGAGGTACTATTTCATTATCTCGAACTGCTGTGGTTTTAAAATATCTTTCAGTGCGCTCTTACCAAGTTGGCGTATTTATTATCGAAACCAGAGCTTTCTCCCGCTCAAGTTCGTCGCCTAATGCAAACTCCTCTTCGAGGAGAGTTGACAGTGCCACGACCTCTTCCCGAGGAACATGTATCAGTAGACGGCACTGTAGAAAAAGTCACCGACCTACTCTCCCATATCATTCGTATATCTTCCCAGTCAACTAGCTTACTCTCCACGCCACTGGCAGTAGAAAACAGCAAAGCCTCCACCGCACCATGGACATGGACGAATGCAGAAACGCTTGGTGCCGAATCCGCCTTACTTCCTCTTTTGATTCATCTCGCAACAGCCCGTAATGATACTGAGGCTCTTTCCTTATGCATCAAATCGGGTTCATACAGCGACGTGGCCTCGCAGAGCGTAGAATCCATTCCTGCGGTACGAGCCGCTGGCATTGTTAATTGTCTGGATCCCGCTTCTGGTCAGTCTCCGCTACACATTGCTGCACTCCATGGAAATTCTGAAGTAGCTTCAATACTTCTCGATGCGGGGGCTTCTGTTCATGTAAGGGATATGTTGGACCATACAGCATTGTATTATGTAGGTGATTCTACTCTTCCTTTCAGGGTAACTTAATGTCTTTTGGGATCTAGGCCGCTCGACAGGGTCATGAAGATATCGTTGAAAAAATCGTACAAGTTGGAGGTTTATTGGGGGGTTCTGATATTACAGGCGGTTATGTTGCTTTAGAAGTCGGGAAGGCTAAGAAGGAAGCTGAAGCCCAATCTGCTCTTCGCATCTGGCTCAAGGCAGGGGCAAAAATTGACAATATTTCGGGTGAATGAACAATACAATGATACAAATCGACTACATAGAATATTTAGAACCGTATTAACCGTTACGCAGCCCTGAGAAAAGGAAACGAGGAAATAAAAAAGCTACGCGATACATAGTGTCATTATATCAAAAGTTATTCAAGTGTCCTCCATCTGTGTATCTTCACTCGCCGCATCCTCCGACTCGTCTGTGAGATGCTTCTTGATCGTATCAAGGAATACTGGCATTTGTTCTCGTGAGAATGTGAAAGGATTGCCTAAGAAATCTAGCTGGTCGACGAATTCTCGAGTTTCATTTTCCAGTTCATGTGGTGTATAAATAACTTTCTGTTGAAGTTGTCCTGTTTCCTCGTCAAAGTCTTCGAAACATTTCAGGGTGAAGTTGAGACCTATCCATACAATTAAAGGGAGTTAGTATTGGAAAAAGAAACAAGAACTCACTTTGTCCGGCAGAAGAAGTCTGAACACATGTGTACGTGACGATACCGTCTTTATGGGGCCCCGGTTCATGCTTGACATTTGTAATGAGAAGGTTCGTGAATTCTTCATACAGAAGAATTACGAACGCATGTTTAGGATCAGACCCCGGCCGCTTGGTGGCTGAAGGGGGAGGATTTCGGGATGCCAGGGTCTTCGTATTCTCGATTTCGGTTTTCAAGTCTAACCGTAGGGTCCTAACTTAGAAAATTAAGAGAATCAGTTAGAAAATTCCAAAAACGTGTGACAAGAAACGTACTAGTGTCGTCAAGCTGAGCGATTTCCTTATCCTTATCCTTGATCAAGGTATCTCGCTCCCTGATAACGTTCTTAAGCTTGTTGACCTCACGTTGAACACCTTGCTTCTCTTGATCCGCAGTTTCCCGTGTTAAGAAGTGAAGCGACGTTCCACCACCGGGCTGAGCGAGGGGATCTGCTCTAGCTAATGATGCTTGCAGTTCGGTAATGATATCCGCCTGGGCTATTTGAAAGGATCACCAACTCGTATTCAGTGGCGAAACATCGGTATATACCTTGCAGACGTGCTTCATATACTATCTTCTGTTCAGCCATAAGGATTTCTGTTGCTGTTTGACGGATCTGAACTAATTCCTCGAATTTCTTCGCGAACGTGTCGCGTTGTTGTTGCATCTATTATAGATCAATACATTTGATCGCCGGACATATATCAACGCCCACCTCGTCACACATCTTTTGTAGTCGTGTTAATTGCTCTTGCAGCCGCCGTTGATTTTGCGGTGCAGGTGGATGGGTAGGTTGAGAGGGCTTCACTTCATCCTCAGTCTCTGCCTCAACTTCCTGTATTTCATCCTCTCCCTCGCCCTTCTTTCGCTTGTTAGGAGGGGGAGACGTCTCTTTGCGTTTTCCCTTGGAAGATGGTGCACGACCATTCGTGGATCGGGCACCACTTGCTGCTCTTCCTCGTTTAGCAGTCTGTTTCGGATTTCGTACCACTTCCTCCTCGTCTCCATCGGAGAGTGTATCAACAGGCTTTATTGCGGTGGTCCTCATAGACGTTGACGTGTCATTCCGTTTGGTCGAAGGACCAGCTATGGCGTTTGAGGAAGGTTTGGTAGACTTTGTTGTAACTTGAGGAGAGTGGTTGTACCCAGCTATTGACGCGTCATTGTATGTCCAACCGAGTCAAAAACCAGTATAACACGTACCAAACTCATCATCAGAAGAGCCCATTGACTGGTTTATGAGGTGGTGGGCTCGGATGCTTGGTGTCACTGCAGAAACGTGCGAAGTCACGTGTCTCTGAGATTCGAACTTTTCTGGAATCATCACTCTTAAGTTGTCCGCCTATGAAGGTTTGAATCATTTCCTCTCCCGTCTACCTCAATTTACGCATCTAAGAGGCTGCACATCTCACAGAAAGTTAATCCCATGGAAATTCTGCCATCGTTCGTCGTCAGCTTCCAGCATTAGCGAAGAGATAGGTAGTCGGTTCTACCTTGCTTTGAATATTATCATTTCTCTCTCACATTGAACTGGAACATTGATGCTGCACTAACGGGGCATGGAATTGCCGTCAGGTATGTCTTTCACCATTGTCCATGGTGTTATCGCTCATGATAATGGAATAGTTTTCAACCGTATATTTTGGTTCTGGATTGATATTATCGTTATTATTACCGATTGCATTGAAGGCATGTTGCCACATTCGTTACCAAAACACTCTGTGAGCAAAATCATATGGACTCTTACTTCGGATTTCTCATTTGGCTCATATTCTTTGAAGGCCTCCGACATTGACCATTTATCCGATGAGGAAGTGATGAGACTGAAAAAATCCAGAAAGGAGTTTACCTTATCCCCGACACCATACGGTGCAGTCAACATCTCTAGAATCACTGAACATACGGTGATTAAAGGAGCACAGGACATCGAAGAAGAAATAGAATATGCCTCGGAAGCGGTAGCATTGCGGGTGGTTGCGGAACATACGTCAATTCCAGTCCCCCAGGTTAGGCGATTAGTTAAAGGACGGAGTACAACGTTCATTGCTATGGAATATATTCCCGGAAAGCAACTTGCCACTGTTTGGCCGACTCTTTGGTGGTTCGGGCGACTTCGTATTGCATTCACAATTCGATCATACGTTCGCCAGCTTCGCAAGATCCGTCATCCTCGCTCTTCTATTCCAGGTCCACTAGGCGGTCCAGATGAGGGCCCAAGAACATGCCAGTCTCCATTATTTGGCCCTATTGTTGAAAGACGGGGGCCATTTGCAACATACATGGAGCTTACTCACTTTTTCAATGACCGTATGGTACGTTGGCTAAAGTCCAAGAAAGACGCAGTGCCGTCGCCAGACACCTTGGGCACTTTCGATGATTCGAAGCCCCTCGTCCTGACACACCAAGACCTTAACCCTCGAAACTTCATTGTGGGCGATGATGGCCATCTTTGGCTCGTTGATTGGGCTTGGGCGGGATTTTATCCCGAATGGTTTGAATTCGTAGCGATGCGCAGACAAGCTGAGAACGAAGAACAAGTCACAGGAAGTAAAGACTCGCACTGGGATGCTATGATTCCATTCATCTGTGGACGGTATTTTGAGCAGGATAAATGGCTCAATTGTATCTCTCCAGCTCTGAATTGGGCTTGAGAGGCATGTATTTATTCTGAAGTTTGTTACATGCCTTGTTAGGGCAATATTCGAACTTTGATCGCTACATTGGGGAGGGTGGGGGAGTGGAGAACACTCAGAATTCAGAAGAATTCCCCCTCGTCGTCGGGAACCCACAAGCTCCCATCCTGCCGCGCCTCTTGAACAACCCCCTCTAAAGTAGCTGAGGCTCCTACTCCAACGAAACCATTTTCTTCGAAGAGTTTGATGACCGACCTGGTCCGAAATTGGCAGCCGCTCCCGCTGTTATTATATAAATATCTACCAAAGTTGTTGTTTACTAGTAAATCTACGGCATCTGTGGTGGTAAATTCTTTAGCGGCAACGAAGCTGACATTTCGAGCGGCCTTTGACGAAACTAGAAACTTCTTCGATATTACCCTAACAAATATCAAAGGAATTCGTTGATTATTGCCCTGTGATACAGATGCAGTAAGTCAATGTGTTTGCTTAGGCCATTATACATCACTGACATCATGCTTGAGCGTGTCGAGGGAGACGGATTACTCTTCTCCATCTTCGTTCGTAAACGAGCATCCGGCCCTCCTATACCAAAGAGGACTTTGTGAGCGAATACACCCCACTTCTGCATAACTTACCAGTGTACGAGCACCTTCCCCGCTCCCTCTTATCGCACACTAGGCATCTTAGCACCACTCACAGTCACATGTTCAACTATGACATCCTTACCTTTTTAACCCACTGCTTGAGGTCGACAAGCTTCGGGGTATGCGGCTCTGTCTAGGAAGAGTGGTGCATGAGATTGATGCCTTGGCAGTCCAGGTCAGTTTGTATGGTACTCACCATCTCGTTATAGAGAAATATAATGTCAGTACTTTACACAGACAGCGGGCAAAGTGCGATGAATATTATCTACAAGAGAAATATAATCCACACAAGTAAATAGTCGTGAATGGCGGGGACAACAACCAGTCTCACCTCAGCACTTCACGCATATACAGATAGTACTCAGTATATAGCGGGCGAAGTCTGAGATTCTGAGGGGACAAACGGAACGGGCGATAGGGGTATATGTTTGCTGGTGCTCACATAGCCCCGTGGGACAAATAAAACAAGTGACGAAATAGAATGGCAAGCATAAGAAGGCATCGCCCAGATGAATTAAGAAAACGGAATTTAGTGTCACACGACGTATAAGGATTGCATAAATCCCAATACTCGTATGGTAAACTACCGCTGTTAATCAGCGACGATTTCAACGGCAATGGTACCAATCCAATGGTCTTACTATGTTCCACGATCCTTCTTTGTAAGGTAGGTTCAAGTAAGCCTTTTCATCGATTTACTTCGGCACGGGGTGCACCTTTGTGCTGTCCATTGTCGCAAAAAATCCATTTTTCCTAATCAGACCTGATTTGGTCGAAGAGATAGATCAGGAGCCATTAGGTCGTCAGATTTAGGTTAATAACGCATGGACAAAATCTGACCGACTCACCGAGGTCCTGGTCAGGCTTAATCAGGTTCGTCAGGCCCTTCAGCTAAAAGCGATTTTTGCGACAAACGGTGTACTCCGAGTCTGCAGGGCACACCACGTTCCAACTGCTCGATTTATTCGATTTGCTCTCATCATCCTGGAGTATTTTGACCGCTTCTTCGATTGCTTTCGACTATGGCCTTCCACTGGCACCGCTGGATTTTCTCTGCACAACCGAAGGTAAGTGTATCAGTGAGAACACGACTATTGGTTTTAGAAACTCCCTGCGGATAATGTATAATATCTAACTTTGCTCGTATCTTGGTCATCTCCTAACTTACGGGAGTTTGTATGAGCCAGGACCATTTCAACTGGCCCAACCCAAAAGACAATAAGCTGCGCAGCTCTGGGCGCATATATCTGTTTCGAGAATTATACTAGATGTATGTTATCTATTTATTTGCTCAATTTATCTTATCAATAATTTATCCTCTGAAAGTCTAACGAAATTTCAGAATTGGATTCTTGGTGACTGATTTGCTTGCTTTTTCGGATTTCCAATGACCATTTTTAAAACGGTATTTTAACTCGTGCGCCCAACAGGATTGGATGTTGGCTACTGCAAGCGGGGAAATCATCGCAATAATCAAGGCTTCTTTCCTACAATATCGCGCATCGGAATCTACCCGTGACGTTGTCTTTGGTGAGCTCGCTGCGAGTATTTGCATGGCTAACCACCACAAGTTAACCTCATGGCGGCAAGAAATTCCCCTCGCGGGCGGTCGACATGACGTCTTGCTTAGATAGAGTGTCGTGTCATTTCAGCCATGTCAAAGCGAGGCATCGCCAAGCGTCGAAAATGGGTTCCGTCCTCAGCAGAACTCTCCCTCTTCCATTTAATTTAATGACAATCGACGGGCGCGTTAGACATATATGTGTAGGTATATACGCGGTATAGAAATACGTAACTTTACAGAATAATAATTGAGCGAGTTTATGCCCAACATTTCCTAATGGTCGGAGTTTGAATGGTGTGAGCTCTCCCCTGTAATTTAAGATCATTCCCTGTTGCTACTCCTCAGGCCTCTCTCTCAGCAACTTCTAACTACTGGCAAGTCTCCTCGCAGACATAGTTAGGTGAGTTTTCGAGTCACGTCTACCACTCCTTCGCACCAACTCCTCTCCCTCTCCCTCAATTCATCTATCCCCCCCGAATATCCGCAATGCAACCAAATCTTTACCACCCAGCTCCTACATTTCAAACCCCAACTCTATTCTAGTTGTGACCGTTTGCTAACGATTTCCCAACCTCAACTTCACATCCTCTCACTCCGTCATCTATTATGACTTCAGAAACGCCGACGAAGAAACGGTCTCGCTCGCCTACGGACGATACTCCCGAGAAACAGCACAAGAGGGCCAATACAGGTGCTGCAGCAGACGCGGATGAGTCTGCCCAGTTCGTGGAGCCTTCGAGTTCTGGCCTCGTGAACGACGTGTCTATGGGGGACGCAAATAATAATGGCACCATGGACGAAACTCCAGCCTCCGAGCCCAAATCCGCTACGATCAGGATCGACGGTGATCACGACGTCTCTGGAGCTAATGCCTCTGCTGCTGCAAGTTCAAATGCTTCTAGCCCTGCCGTGACCGCCCCTCCCCAGACATCTTCAAAAGCCTCTCCTGGCAATGGCACTGTTGGAGGGTCTTCAGGGACTGCATCGGCCCAGATTCACATGCGCTGCCTCATTGTCACACAAGATGCTTCAATCATTATTGGGAAGGGAGGTGCCCATGTCAACGAAATTAGGCAGAAGAGCGGTGCCCGAGTTATGGTCTCTGAAAGTATCCCTGGAAACCCTGAGAGAATTCTGAATGTTAGTGGACCTTTGGATGCGGTATCGAAGGTATGGTTGTGTATCTTGTTTTGTTTGCATCTTGGTTGTGACCCTCGTTTCCCCGTAGGCATTCGGTCTCATCGTACGAAGGATAAACGACGAGCCGTTCGATGTCCCATCTGTTCCAGGAAGCAGAGCCGTCACCATCAAATTTATGATTCCAAATTCTCGTATGGGCTCAGTTATCGGAAAAGCAGGAACCAAAATCAAGGAAATCCAAGATGCTAGCGGTGCCAGATTAAACGCAAGTGAAGGGATGCTCCCTGGTTCGACTGAGGTTAGAGTTTTCGTCTTCTATAATATCCTTTTCTTATATCCAATTATCAGCGTGTTCTGAGTGTTGCCGGTGTCGCTGATGCCATTCATATCGCAACGTATTACATCGGAAATATTCTCATCGAGGCCAATGAACGTATGCCGTCAACCATAAATTCATCTTACCGTCCCTCCAATCGTGCACGTCCTCCACCCACTCCCGCCCTCGGTGCTCCTGGACCTGGAAGTTACCCGTCATATTCTAATCCCTATACCTATCCTCATCAACCATCGCACCCGCATAATCCCCCTCAACAACTCCAAACACAGCAGATTTATATTCCAAATGACCTTGTAGGATGCATCATCGGCAAGGGGGGCAGCAAGATCAATGAAATCAGACATATGAGCGCGAGCCAGATAAAGATCATGGAACCTGGTGCAGTCGGTGTGGGTATGAACGGCAGTCAAGGTAGCGAGAACGAACGCTTGGTGGTAATTACTGGCCAGCCCCAAAACATTCAGATGGCCGTCGGGTTGCTCTATCATGTGAGTTTCGATGGTGTTCGTTTCTAGTCGGATTTTTATCTCATATTCACGCAGCGCCTCGAGCAAGAGAAGCAGAAGCAGATGATGCATGCGCAGAGCGGCAGTAGTGCAGGAGGTAGTTCGGGGACAATGCGATGAAGAGATACCGCCACGTTGTGTTCCTTCTAAACTATTTGTCTTGGGGCCGATTTGATCGACTGTTTTCTGTCTTTTATCTAGTACTGATTTCGATATTCGAATTCCTTTATCTTATATTCAGAGCTCGGCCCTGTGGACACTTGCTCTTCTTACGATGTCATCGCGGCACGATGATGCACGATATTTTCGCCGCTGACTTTGTTGCATGTACTTAGTATTTATTGCAGGGGAACATACGAAAAACTTTCCTCTTCTCGAAATGATTTTTTAGAAAGGAGGAATCTTTTCTATTGTGCGTTGCCATGTGACAGACGTGCGTGTTGTCACGCTCCTATATCCGATCTTCACGCTCAATCACGTCTAGCGAGGCGAAGTATCAAACTGGACCATCTTCTCATCTTTTCGAGGGGTGTTTCTTGAATGCACTTCCGGACGTATTCAGCACTTTGTTCTCGAAAACCCTGACAGAAGTTGAGACGGAAATGGTCGACTGAATGTAGAAGTTCTTTGAAGTTTTGTGGCTGGTGGCGATCTTAAGTAGGCTTCCTTTTTGGGATGGAATCATGTATGTCCTAGGTGCCTCATGACTGTCGTCCTTTAATAATCCTTGACTCCCTGCCATCTATTGTCTCTGCGTTGGATACCACCTCCATCTTTGTTCAGCGTCATGGACATCCAGCTCACATACATCGACAAAGTCGCGTCAAAATACGACGTTATCCGCGCTATTGCCACAATACTTCACGGAGAGGTGTTCGTCAAGGCTCACTGTCCCAATTTCACTCGACCTGTAAACTTCGAGGTTCTCTTGGATCCCGATCTCGTCCCGAGTTCCATTAGGAATGCGGGGACTGGTCTCTTGACGTTGCCAACCAAACAACTAGGCATTGACTTTCTGAACTTTTTGGCAAAACGAAAAATCAAGATCAAGGTGAATCAGAAACCGCTTCGCTTGCGCGCCGCTACCACCGATCCTCAGCCTAGACTTGTTCGTATTCTGAAGAAGGTAATGTCCAAGTCTCTCCGCTTACGCGCTCTGACCTTCCTTCCTTAGGTTCCTTTCCAGGATCCAGGCATTGTAGAGGCCAAAGAGAGGCTTTCTAAAGCACTCGGATATCCCATTCCTGTTCGCTTTCTACAGATTGGGATCTTCTTCAATAAACCTCCTGGCATCGTGTTTTCTCCTGAATGGGAAGATGATTATACTCAGGGAGGTGATGGACGATTGTCTTTCGAATTTGGGCGAAAACTCCTTCGGCTTCAGATTGGAGACCATACGGAGAATATTACGAGGAGTGTTATAGTGACGTTTCTTAATTTGAAGCGAATTTACATGGGATGGGAGATGGGAAGACCATGTGAGTTTGCCCCTTGATCTCCACAATGGCGGTTCTGACTCTCAACCTCTTGCCAGTCATCTTGTTCCACTTGGCTTCCCCACCTGCATTCGAATGGGAAGAGAAATACAGGCCTATAACTGGCTACAAAGAGGACAACGAAAACATCCGCCATCGTCTTAGTTATTTCGACGAAGGGCATCAACGTGTCGCACCATATGCTCACCAAGTTCGACTTGTTCTCAAAGAAGATGATCTGCAAGCGTTTTCCAGCATGTGTCAAAAAGCCGAACTACCCTTGCCAAATATGCTTCGTGACGGTCTCGTGGATGTTCAACGCCTACACATCTTCTCTGCCAAGAATCTGGACAATATCTCTCGTTGGTTGAAAACACTTGACTGGCCAGTCGCTTTTCAGTTGGAAGCTTTAATTCGTAATCTCCGTCTTAATGCTCTAGAGCTATGGGGATTGAAGCCTCGTGTCACGAAACTGATTCAAGAGCGTGGTCCTACAGTTTCCAGACAGATTCTGCGACACTTCCATACTGTCCTTCGGTCGAAGAGGCCCCAGAGTGATACTGCCGTGGCCGCTCTCGAAAGAACTATCAAAGAGTATGAAATTCTGCGGGTCACTAAGAGGGAGAGGTCGAATACCGCATTCTTTGAGGCACACCACGTTAGCTTTACACCAACGGCTATGAGGCTTGAAGGACCATACAACCACCAAAGTAATCGTGTGGTGAGTTCTTGCTTCTCTTCTATCCATAGCTCCTTGAGTCTAAGTTCTATCACAGCTTCGACAATATCTGGAACACCAAGAGTACTTCATCCGAGTCGACTTTCGGGATGAAGATCGTCTTCAATATCGCTGGGACCGAGAAGTGGACGGTGCTGATTTCGTTCGCGAACGCGTTGGGGGCATCCTTCATTATGGCTTCGAAATCGCAGGTCGATATTTCGAATTCCTAGGTTACAGCCAGTCCCAACTCCGTGCACATTCCATGTTCGCCGTTTCTCCTTTCTATCACCCAGAAAAAGGCCTCGTCACCGCTGCAAGTATCCGAGCTGAATTAGGCATATTCGATGACATTCTGCACTTTCCTGCATTGTATGCAGCGAGAGTCTCCCAAGCGTTCAGCGGCACTGAGGATTCTGTTAGCCTCACTCCAGATCAATGGGACGAGATGGAAGATATCAAACACAATTGTCGTTGTTTTACCGATGGGGTTGGGACAATTTCGACGGATCTTGCGACGCTGGTCTGGGAAGAGCTCTGTGAACAACGAGGGAAAACACACGACGGGCCTTTCGTTCCAGTTGCTTTCCAGATTCGTTTTGGGGGATACAAAGGGATGGTCGTTGTTGACCCGTCTTTAATTGGCATTCGTATGCGTCTTCGACCATCCATGCGGAAGTTCCATGTCCACGATAGTCCGTCGATCCCACTAGAGATTTCTCGAGCGTTTGAATATCCTGGACGTATGTATTTGAATCGGTATGTGTGCGGGTACTTTTCAGTGATCTGTTGTTTAATATTGTTATAGGCCACTAATCCAGATCTTGGAAGACCTGGGAGTTCGTCGCTCTGTATTTATGGACCTACAATCTGCGGCAGTCACCGATGTCCAAACAGCGCGGAACTCTTTGTACAATTTTGCCTCGTTTCTGGATGGACACGCCCTTGGCCGATCATACTTCTTGTCCTATGTTATCCGCTCATTAGACTCGATTGGCTGCGAGTTGGAACATCATGATCCGACACGAGCTGTTGGGGGTCCCTTCGTCATGGGTTTGATTGATACGGGAATTTTGTCTGTCCTGAGAGGGATCAAGCATAATGCGCGTATTCCTGTTCCCAAGAGCTGGAATCTGGTTGGTGTAGCGGATGAAACAGATGAATTAGCACCTGGACAAATATATGGTGCGGGATGCTATTAAACCCTATATATCCTATCTCACTAGGGGTTTAGTTTGTATCTGGGAACGGGGTGCCAAAGAACCGTTCTTTCTTGAAGGTCCCGTTATGATTTCGCGAAGCCCTACGGTTCATCCTGGAGATGTGCAAATGGTCAGAAATATAATTTACTTCTGACATGAAGAGATTTAATATGTTTTAGGTTACTGCAATCGGGAAACCTCCAGCATGGTCCAGCTACGAGATTAACCCCCTGCCGAATGTCGTCGTTTTCTCTGCGAAAGGCAAACGCGATATTCCTAGCTGTCTCGGTGGAGGGGACCTTGATGGAGATCTTTATCTCGTCTGTCAATTCCCAGATCTTTGCCTCCCTTTTGAGAGCATACATGAACCAGGGGATTATCCACCAACGGAGCGTAAGAATATAGGAAGACCAAGCACTATTGAGGATGTAGCCGATTTCGTGGTCGAGTACATCAATTCGGACATGGTGGGGTAAGCTTTATTTATTCTATTTTTTGTGCTTCCGATTTCTTATGCAATTTCACAGCTTGTTGTCGACGAACCATCTCATTCTGAGTGATCAAAGTACGTGCCTTTCTCTTTTTATAAGACAGCTCGTTGGTTAACTTGTCTGGCTGACATACAGGCTCCTTTGGTGTTCGTGATCGTGATTGTTTAAAACTGGCCGAGCTTTGCAGCAAAGCGGTCGACTATCCCAAGTCTGGAATTCCCGTCGATATGAAGGACACTCCTCGATTCCTCATCCCATACAAGCCCGATTGGAAGAGTGACGAGGACCTCAATCCTCGCCAGACCGATTATTATGAATCCACTCGTGCAATAGGATACCTATTCCGTGCTATAAAGCTTGAGGACAATACGGAAGAACTGGCGTTTGATCCTCGGTTAGCAACTTTGAAGGAGAAATCTAAGCCTGTTCCTCCGCCTCCGCCTCCTGTCGAAGCTATTTCTCTCACTTTGGAACCTATAGTCGCCTCATATCTGAAGGGTGTCCAAAACCCTGGCGCATGTGACTCAATACCCTCTCTGTTCAGTAGGTATTGTCTTGAGCTGAAGTACATCTGCTTGACACATACGCTTTCGCATGATCCGGATGCTCGTTTGCGGGAGGAAGAAGTCGTGATTGGGACGATATTAGCGAAGTGTACACAGGCTCGTTGGCGTAGAGATAGGATGGAACAGATGCGTATCAATGCTGGGCAGTTGGTTCAGTCTATTGCTGCGGAACTCAAGGCTCCTGTGGATACGAGGGAGAAGTTGGCAATGGGATGGGAGGCGTGGAAGTATTCGAGGGCTAATACTACTGAGTATGGACACTTGAGTTTTGGGTTAATTGCGTTGGAGGGTATCTTTAAGAGTTTAGAATTGCTCCGCGGTGATGAAGTTACAATTTAGAATACTTTAAATAGCGGTACTTATACAGTCAAACGACGGACTAGTAAAGGGTTTCATAATAGGCTAATATCTGAGGCTTCCTGGACTTCAGCAAAACTACAGTGCCAATAATTATACTTTATTCTACACGAAACCCAAATAATGAAAACATAGTAAAATACACGATGCTATAGCGTCCGTAGGCCATCCTCTTACCTTCCGATCGCGAGGAAAGACGTAAAGCGGGTTCATTGCTACTAGGGTGATTCAGTTTGTCAAGGTGACAGGAAGGATGGATATTGATACGTACTAATTCATCATGCGGTTCTCGTACGTCCACACCTTCCTTCGGTCGAAGATTGAGGTATTCGGCAGTGAATACTCTAAAGATTTGCGCCCATCTCGTCAGCGTTGGTAGATCCAACGCGGAAGCATCGTCCTGGGATACAGCGCCATATTAGTTGACGAAATCTCCGTGGATTTAGAAGAGGAAGGACTTACACCAAGAGTATGCCATACACGAGGGAACGGAGATGGAATAACATGGAGGATGCTTACTCCTCGTTTTAAGAATGGGACGTGGTCGTCTTCGATATAACCGTAGTTACTATCATGGTTCGTCCGAGGAAGGAAGAAGCTTCGTGAAATGGAACCCGACTGCTCGAATAAAGGCACTACATTAAGGCGACGTTCTGCGGATGCGAGTGCATCGAATAACCAGGCGGTGGTGAGGAAGTAAGAGCGAACTTGAGGGTTCTTGTCCCCTAACAGGTCAAGAAGGACGAAATTTTCGATTGTGGAAAGTATTGTTGCAGGAGGGTTGACGCGGCGCTTTGAATGTGAAGGAGCAAATGTGCTATCCCATTTCTCGGCTAAATGTCTGTGAAGGATAAGAGTTTAGTAACAAATTATCATCGGTCAGTAAACTAAATTACCTCGCGCCGTATATTGAATCCGTAGCAGTCCAGTCGCGGAATGCCTCTTCTCCGTCAAGAAATAGTAACTGGAGTGTCGTTTCAGCGACGTCTTCGTCGTCTTCGAGACCAGCCTCCAGCCTCTTTTGGCGTTCGTCGAATAGAGGGTCCAACACTTCAGCTATATCCAACAGAATAGCACATGGAGCTGCAGAATCTGTGGCGCCTATGAACTAATTCGGTAGTGAGCCAGGAACAACAAAGAATGATAGTATAAATTTACCTGATTTTGGGGAAAGGTCGAGAAGAATTTACTGTCAAAATGAGCAGCAAGGACCAGTCGGCGAGGAGCATCTGGGTTCTTAGTCGCGATGACATTCGTAAACCGTTTGGTTCCTTCGGGAGTCTCGTCCGTGAAGGAGTCCTCCTCCACATGCCAGTTCAAACCCTTTAGGGTATCCACGAGATGATTCCTCACGAGAGTATTATTTTCGGTATCAGCTGGACATGGTTAGATCATAAACATAGCTCAAATATGTGAGATGCTCACGAGCTCTTGGTATTAATATTTTTGATAAATGCGAGAAGGCGTCATTCCAATCTAAAGAAACAGCAGGATCGCGCAGAGAAACTAGTGAGGCAAGGTAGGCGGTGGGAAGCTCCGTCAAGGACCTTCTAGACGAAACAGCTGCAACTTGGAACCTCGACTGGGGCACAACAAACAAGATTAATGAGGCCAGCGACCAGAGACTTAGAATCGTCCGCATTATGGATAACGTTGGGACATAAGGTCGTGGAACTGCTTGGTGTCCGCGACACGTCGTGTATGATTCAGGTCCAAAGTCACGGATGTCACATCGCGTCTCCAACTTCAAAAATCCATCTGTTCTCTGCTGGGTTTCTTTCATCTCTCAGGTGATAAATTACAGTTATGGTTGTGTTTGGTCTTTGGGTGCGTTGTCCGAGAACATTTATGGTGTCTCAAATTCTCAATTTTCAACACAGGTTATCAATAAGGCTGGAGGCTTGGTCTATCAGCGGAATTTCGCTGGCAAGTCAAATGCGACCTGGCTTTGTCATCTTGGGTCTAAATCTATGTCTAGATGGGCTTGCTCAACTTACATCTAATGAATATCTTGTTATTGCTGGCACACTCCATGGAATTCATGCCATCACAAGTCGACTGTCCCCTACAGGCTCGAGTTCCGGAGCTCATGTTATTGAAGCTGAAACTTTCAAGATGACCATCTTTCTGACAGTCACTGGTATGTGCAATATTTGTACGAGTATAAAGCTAGTCTCATATAGGAGACTTTGCAGGAACCAAGTTCGTCTTGCTGACATCCTTGGGTGACAGTTCGGTCGACTCAACTTTGCATAAGATTTACGAAGCATATTCGGACGCCGTCATGAAGAATCCTTTCCAAACTCCAGAAATGCCGATTCGCAGCGAAGGGTTCGACGCTCGCATAACTGCTCTGATTGGAACTGGAGTCTCATCTTGACAACATGTATCTGTGGCCCAACACACCATGGTTTTCAATCGGATAACGCCGGATGTTCCTTGGAAGGACGAATGTTCTCTTAGAGCCCGATCAATAGAGATTTATATCGCCAGCTTACAAGCGATATTCTCGATATTTATCCGTAAAGGGTGAGCGCGGCGGGGCAATTCTAGATCCTACAGAGATCTCTGTTCATACGGGATTGTCATTTCCATGTGTCCGATCCAAGTCCGACCACCGTTCGTTGCTGTATTTTAACGTTCCGTAATTACGCACTTGTATTTTCTGATGATACTCACTGGATATTCAGGGAGAGCGATCCTTCCGCGCCACATTAATTAGCCACTGCCACGCGACAGTAAAGAAGTCCTGCAGACTCGCGTGTAAAATGAAATCATTACCACAAATAAACAACGCCAAAAGTGAGATTGATCGTGGTGTGTGAATACTGCTTCTGCCCCGCGGATTGACCCGACAAGGATCTTAGATGGTATGAGTTAAACTGCGCGTGGGGAGTCCAAATGTGAGAGCAAAGAATGAAGTGGCTCACACCACCATAACTTCGGAATATCGTGAGAACCAACGAGGGGAACGGAACTTCACAAGAGATAATATCCTCGTGTCATAGAATAGCAAGTACAGATACACTAATAATACTAAATGTTCACTCCCTGTCGTCAGCTTTCTCCAATTGCTGGCGTTTGCGAGCTCCACTCCTGCATAGTTTATTAGTTTGAAACGAGACAGAGGAAAGAAGAGAAACGACTAACGCTTCGGTATCCAATCCTCTCTTCCTACCAGTCTTCGCCTCATCCAAGAACTTGTCAACACCGAACACATCGCCCGTATCCTTTTCGAATTGGACTGGTCCTTCGCGTATCTCTTGATCTTGGGCACCCTCGAAGCCAGCGCGTGGTCTACCCAGACCAAACCTATCGTTATCAAGAGCCTTACCAATACCCTCCTCCGTACCACCGCCATACGATTCGTCATTTCCTTCAGTAATGTTCCCACGAGCCTTGTAAATGGCTGCTGCGGCCGAAGAGCCATGGAATAGAGGTCGATCGTACAAATTGTAGGAATCTTCTTCTCCGAACGAGGTGGAGAGTGACTCTTGATTGAAAAGACGAGAATCGAGCATAGATTCTTTCGATAACGTGGGTTTTGCCAACCCCAGGGCGACCTTCTCGGATATATCGCGATTTTGCTGTCTATTAGACAAATATATCAGTTTTTGCAAGACTTGTGACCAAACATGACGAACCTTGCAAGCATCTTCGCGCGCTGTTCTGTCCCCATATTGCTCATACGCATATCTCGCTCCCGTTCTCTGCGTTTCTCACGTCTCATTTCCTCCCGAACCTTAATAGCCTCTTCATCCTCTGCGCTATCTTCTGCCTCGCTACCACTTTCAGAATCGCTACCGTATGCAGCCATGCTGGAATTAAGAGCTGTGCGACCTTCAGCTGAAGGTTTGCCGCTGCCTGCGCCAGGTGCAGCGATACCTCCCCGTTCTTCGCGAGCTTTTTGAGCCAGTTGACGAAGGTGCTCTTCTTTACTCGCCTTCTCCTTTTCGGCGAGCTTCTGTTGCATAAGCGCGCGTTGGCGGACTTCCTCTCGAGCATGACGGTCAGCAACATAGAGAGCCTCAGAGAATTTTGCAAAATTATCATTGATATGAACCTAAAGATAGGAAGAAAAGCGCATTAACATAACGAATTTAAATAAATAAAAACCGCACATCTTGGAGGCCACGACCATCTGCCGCCAGTCGCTTATCCAAAGGAATTGTGAAACCTTTATTGTTTTTCCAGTTAGATATACACGGAGGAATCATCCATTCTTTCTGCTCTTGAGCTGTGGCTTTTCGTGGGGGGCTGCGTAGGATTGGTGGTGGCGGACTAGGAGGTCCGCGAGGAATCTTCTTGTGTTTGAACCGAGGTGGCTCTAGTGGATCTTCCACAACTTCTGACATCTTGATGATCCGCTGTTTTAAAGCACCTTGACTATTTTGTTGCCCGGGTGTATAACGAATGAAGCTCGTTTTACCCTGGCTATCAGGGACATTCTTAGGT
>Ga0157379_10001093_pt1 | contig 22136 bp, 18 predicted proteins | sample S25metaG_FD_121802 | JGI IMG/M metagenome (GOLD analysis project Ga0157379, IMG submission 121802) | Switchgrass rhizosphere microbial communities from Kellogg Biological Station, Michigan, USA - S2-5 metaG | ecosystem: Host-associated > Plants > Roots > Rhizosphere > Soil | place: USA... | reverse complement strand
TATCAAATTGGGGAAATCCGCGGCGGCAAGATCGCGGATATGGGTTTTGGGTCGGGCAAAAATGCCGAGCGTCAAATATCAAGCGCGCGTGCCATCGCGTGCCCGTGACGATGCGGGTGCCCTTCCCTTTCAACACAGCCTTTTCGACGCCGGCGCTCCCGCTCCTTCCAAGCCTGTTCGCAAAAGAAACTGGGGCGGCCCCTATTTGCTGGCGGCGGCAAAGGAAAATGCGCGTTTCTACCTGAACAAGGTCGCGCATTTCAGGCCGTCGGGCTGGGCGGGCACACCGGCTTCCGGTTTCTTCTGCGAAGCCCGCGTTACCGCCCAGGGCTGCAGCGGCCTGCTGCCCTATTTCGTGATCCGCGACGAGAACGGCATCCGCCGCGGCAGCCAGCCTTCCTGGATCTATCTACAGAATATCGCGGCCTGCGCCGACGACAAAATGAAGGCGGCCATTTTCCGCCAGCTGCTGGCGCAGCTTCCTTCGGACGTCTCCTTTCATTTTGTGTTCGGCCCCTATGTGCAGGACGAAGCCTTGGTGCGCGACGCCTTCCAAAGCGTGGGCTTCACCCTGTGGGATGTGGAAACCTTCGTCTATACGCCGCCGCCGCAATGGAACGACCTGATCGGCACGCTCACCGGCAAGAGCATCAAGGGAACCTTGCGCCGCGCCAGGCGCGATCTCGAGACCATCGAGATGTCTGCAAGCGAGTTCTTCCAGTTTCAGGAACAAAATCTGGCGGGCAAGGAAAGCTATCGCAACACCAATGCCGACCGGGCGATGCTTGAGGAAGGGTTGTTGCGTAACAAGGCCCAGATCATAGCCGTCCGCCGGAAGGCCAGCCCTGAAAATCCCGCACCCCTTCCGCCCGCCGCGGCCATGGCGTGCCTGTGGGACCAGACCGACGGCTATTACAAGCTGTGGCGGCTGACCCACAGACGGCGCGAAAATAACGACGCACCCGAAGCCCTGCATCCCGATGCCACCAAGCTCCTGGTTCTCATCGCCATGGAAGAGGCCGCCAAGCGCCAGCTGCTGCTGGAGACGGATGGCTCCACGCCGGGCCTGGCGAAATTATACGACACTTTCGGTCCGGGAATCCTGCGGCGCACATGGCGCCTGGAATGCACGCGCGACACCTTCTGGTCCCTTATGGCCAAATATTATCCCTCCTGTTTCCATATCCTGAACAGCAAGCACCCGTCATGACGCTTCAACGCCTGCTGCGGCATGCCGCCAATCCCGCAAAGCTGCCTGCTCTGATCTGGAAGAACATCACCTATCCTTTTTCGCCCCAGGCGGCGGAGCGGCGCTATGACCGGCGGCTGGGTATAGACACGGCGGGTTATCTTACTTCGCGGCAGCTTGGCCTTGGCGAGCAGGAAGCTGAGAACAGCCAGCCCTATGGCGCCACGCCGCCGGCCATCGCCGAATTCCTGATTGCAAAGATCGCGCCCCGTGCCAAGGGTTTCACCTTTCTGGACATCGGATCGGGAAAAGGCCGCGTCCTGCTGATCGCGGCGTTGTTTCCTTTTCGCCGCGTCATCGGCCTGGAACATTCCGCAGCGCTGAACGAGACCGCGAAGAACAATGTCCGTCAGTTCGCCAAACGCCGGCCCAAGATGGTGCCGGTGGAGGTGGTGACCGCCGATGCCACCAAATACCCCCTGCCGGAGGAACCGCTGGTGCTGTTCCTGTTCAATCCCCTCACCCCGGAAGCCATGCGCCAATTCGGCCTGGCGCTGAAGGATTCCTATCTGCGCGCGCCCCGCAAGATCGTCTGCATCTATTACAACAGCGCTCATCCGGGCGCGCTTTCCGAGTTGGGCATCTTCCCGATCCAGGAACTGGTGGAGTGCCCCCGCGATCCCAATGATCGCTACCAGGCCGAACATTTCCGTACGATTGTGCTGGAAACGGCCGACCCCTGAATTCAGTCCAGAGTGCGCCGGAAGCGCAGCAGCGCAATGGTTCCTGCTACGCCGGTGAACAGCGCTAGCGGCCACAACTCGCCCAGAATATTGGCGAAATCGTTGCCCTTGAGCAGGATGCCGCGCGCGATGCGCAGGAAATGGGTGGCCGGCAGTATCTCACCGATGGTCTGCGCCCAGCCCGGCATGCCCGCAAAGGGAAAGGCAAATCCCGACAAAAGGATCGCGGGCAACAGGAAGAACACCGTCATCTGCATGGCCTGCAACTGGCTCTGGGCAATGGTGGAAAAGGTATAGCCTACCGCCAGGTTGGCGATGATGAACAAGGTGAGCGCCGCGCAGAGCAGAGTGAGCGAGCCGATCACCGGCACGCCGAAGACATATTTCGCCAGCACCAGGACGATGGTGCTCTGGGCCAGCCCCACCACCACGTAGGGCGCGATCTTGCCCACCATGATCTCCAGCGGCGTGGCCGGCATGGCCAGCAGGTTTTCGTAAGTCCCCCGCTCCCGCTCCCGCGTCAGCGCCATGCAGGTCATCAACACCAATGTCATGGTGAGAATGATCGCCAGCAGCCCCGGCACGATGGAATATTGGGTGTTGGATTCCGGATTGTAGAGCAGATGAAGCACCGGATTGAACGGTGGCGGCCCTTGCGTGCGTGCCGCCAGCGGACCCACCAGATCATCGCGCAGAGCCGTCATGGCCAGGGCATTGAAGGCCTGGATGGCATAGCCGCTGGAGGCCGGGTCGGTGGCGTCCACTTCCATCAGCAAATCGGGTTGGGCCCCGCGCACAATATCGCGGGTGAAGTTGGTGGGAATTTCCACCACGAACAATACCTTGCCGTCCTGCAGCAGCTTGCGCGCTTCGGCGGGCGAGCGTGTTTCCGCCACCAGGTCGAAATAGCTGGAATTGCGCATGGCCGCGACGATGGAACGGGAAAAGACGCCCGGATCGGAAACGGATGCGGCGGTGGGCAGAGACTTGGGATTGAAGTTGATGGCAAAGCCGAACAGGGTCAGCTGCAACAGCGGCACACCGATGATCATGGCCAGGGTCAGCCGGTCACGCCCGATCTGCAGCACTTCCTTCACCAGGATGGCCCAGACCCGGGAAAGCGAGAACCCGCGCATCAGCTCGCCTTTTCCTGAAGCTGGATGAACACATCTTCCAGGCTGGGCGCTTCCTCGCGCAGGGAAATACCGTCCTTGCCGCGATAGGGTTCGATGGCACGCGTCAGCGCCTCGCGGTCGCGGCCGCTGACATGCAGCGCGGCACCAAAGAAGCCGGCATAATCCACGCCCGGCTTGTCCGCCAGTTCGCCTTGGAGCTGGCGCACATCCTGGCCTTCCAGGACAAAGGTTGTGAGATGCGATCCCGCGATCACATCCTGCACCGTGCCGGTCGCCACGAGTTTGCCGTTGAGGATATAGACGATGCGGTCGCAGCGTTCGGCCTCGTCCATATAGTGGGTGGACACCAGCACGGTGAGCCCGGAGTCGCTCAGGGCATGGATCTGCTCCCAGAAGTCGCGCCGCGCCTTGGGATCCACGCCGGCGGTGGGCTCGTCCAGCAGCAACAGTTGCGGGTCATGCAGCAGGCAGGCGGCCAAGGCCATGCGCTGCTTCCAGCCGCCCGACAGATGCGCCGCCAATTGGTGCTGGCGTTCGACCAGCCCCAGTTTCTCCAGCGCCTGGTCTACCCGCTGCTTTTTGCCGGGCAGTTCGTAGAGCCGCGCCACGAATTCCAGATTCTCGCGGATGGAAAGGTCTTCCCAGAAGCTGAAGCGCTGGGTCATGTAGCCAACCTGCCGCTTGATCGCTTCCGATTGGGTGCGGATATCCAGGCCCAGGCAGGTGCCGCTGCCGTCATCGGCGGTAAGAAGCCCGCACAGCATGCGGATGGTGGTGGTCTTGCCGCTGCCGTTGGGGCCCAGAAAACCCCACACCTGACCCTTGGGCACCGCGATATCGATATGATCGACCGCGATCTTGCTGCCGAACTTCTTGGTCAGGCCTTTGACGTCTATGGCAAACCCATTGGCGGCGGCTTCGCTCATAGCGGGCGCACTTCCACCGGCTGGCCGGGATGCAGCGGCAGTCCGCCCGGCAGGCGCGCTTCCGCCTTGAACACCAGCTTCTCGCGGTTGCCCACGCTGAAGATCACCGGCTGGGTATATTCCTCCCGCGCCGCGAGGAAGGTCACGGTGGCGTCCATCGGCTTGCAGCCGTCACAGGTGACACGCACCTTGCCGCCCAGATGGACGCGCGGAAGTTCCGTTTCCGGCACAAAGAAGCGGGCAAAGACGTTCTTGGGCGGGAGCACCGAGACCACGGGCGTGGACGCAGGCGCATATTCGCCTTCGCGAAAATAGATGTCCTGAACCCGCCCTTCGGTCTGCGCGATCACCTGGCGCTGGGTCAGGCTGTAGGCCGCGCCCGACAGCGACGCTTCCATCTGGGCGATCTGTGCCCTCAACTGGCCGATGCGCTGCTCGGACTGACGATAGTTGGATAACGCCAGGTCGCGCTGGGTGGGCGTGCCGGCGTTGTCACGCGCCAGCCGGTTCTGCCGCTCCAACGTGATTCCGGCATAGGCCAGGTTGGCAGTCTCCTGTTTCAGGCTGGCGCGCGCTTCAGCCAATTGCGCCCGCGCCTGGTCCTGGGTGGATTGTTCGCGAGTGGAGTCCAGGGTGAACAACAGGTCGCCGCGATGCACCAAGGTGCCGCGTTCCACCTTCATCTGGATGACCCAACCGGCCTGCGGTGCGCTGATGAAGGCGAAATCGCCTTCGCCATAACCCAGCCAGGGCTGGTCCTTCTGTTGGCGGCCGCAGGCGGCCAGCAGTAGCAGCAACGGAAGAAGGAATTTCTTCATGACGGTTCCAGCCCCTTCAGCAAGGTTTGGAGATGGGTGTCGATCAGGCCCTGATAGTCGTAAGGCGCCGCGTCGAACTGGGCGAAAGTGGTGCGCCATAGCAGGATCATCAGGATGGGCGCCACACAGAGGCGCACGGCATGCTGCGGCTCCACCTTGCGAAATTCGCCGCGCGCGATGCCACGTTCGATGATGCCGCCCAGCAACGCCATGCCGCGATCGATGATCTCGTTACGCCAGAACTGCGCCAGCTCCGGAAAATTGGCGGCCTCCGCCAGCACCAGCCGCGGCAGCACCACCCGGTCGCTGGTCATGGCAAAGCGGCCCATGGTGGTCAGGACAAAGCGCAACAGCTCGGCGCTGGTGCCGGGAAAGGCGGCGAGATGCGCGGCGATCTGTTCAAGCTGCGCGCCGATGGACTGGCGCGCCAGGGCCTCGAACAGCGCCTGCTTGCTGTCGAAATAAAGATAGATGGTGCCCTTGGTGATGCCGGCCTTGGCGGCGATGTCGTCCAGCCGCGTCGCGGCGAAGCCTTTCTGGGCGAACACAGCCAGAGCGGCATCCAGAATTTCCGGAGGCCGGGCGTCCTTGCGGCGCTGCCAGCGTTTGACCATGAGTAAATAACTAACTCATTGGTCAGTAAGTTCCAAGACGCATCTAAGCGCATGAAATAAATGGGTAATTTATTGGGGAAATTGATCGCCGCCGAGCCGACACAGAACGATCCGCCTTCTAAGCGAGACAGCCGCAAAGCCTGCGGACGTGCTATGGAACGGCCAAAGCCCACCGGCGAAATAATAGAGAGAGGATACCCATGAAGATCGCACCCCTGCTGTCAGCTGCCCTGCTCGCAACCGCCGTGCAGACACCCGCTTACGCCCAACTCGCCTCCAAGATCACCCATTACGATTTGAGCAAGACCAGGAACCTGAAGGCGGTGCATGACGGCGCCGGCACGATGAATTTCGGGCCGCTGATGACCGACAAGACGCTCTCCACCAACATGCTCTTCCTGCATCGCGGCGTGCTGCATCCCCATAGCGGCATCGGCCAGCATTTCCACAATCACTGCGAAGAGATGTTCGTGATCCTCGATGGCGAGGCAGAGTTCACCATCAACGGCCGCACCTCACTGCTGAAAGGCACGGTGGGCGCGCCCGATCGCATGGGCTCAGCCCACGCCATTTACAATCCCACTGACCATGACGTGGAATGGATGAACATCAATGTCGGCACCTCCAAGGTCTATGACGCCTTCAACCTGGGCGACGACCGGGTGGGGGCGCCCCAGGACAAGGTCCCGCAATTCGTCACCATGAAGCTGGACAAGGCGCTGCTGAAACCCAGCGACATTCCGGGCGTGATGCGCCGCCGCGCGCTGGGCCCCAGCGTCTTCTACACGGCCTGGGCCTATGTCGATCACATGCTGGTCCAGGCCGGTGCCTCGGTGCCGCAGATCCGCCTGACCGATCTCAGCGAGGCTTTCTATGTGATGTCGGGCGAAGGCAGCGTTACGGTGAACGGCGAGACCGTCGCCATCAAGAAGGGCGACGCCATTCCGGTGGATGTGAACCAGACCCATAGCTTCAAGGCCGGCGCGTCGCCGCTGGAGTTGATGGTGATCGGCGTGGCCAAGGATATGGCTACCAAGAACGCCTTTGCCGCCAACGCCGCCAACGAGAATCCGGAACCGCTGCTGTCGACCTTGAATCACGGAAAGTGACGCGCCGCCGGTCTTGGCTTTCGGTGCGCCTTGCACCGGAATATGCCATAACAACGTGATTTCGGAGGGGATTGTTCGCCATGAACCGCACCATTGCGGCCGGCCTTGTTTGTCTCGCCGGTCTGTTCTCCACGCAAGCCCTGGCACAGACGACACCCCCTCCTCCGCCCGCGCCGGCGGTGCCTTATCTTCCCGACTACACCGCGATGCAGGAAGGAAAGCCCGTCGATACGCGCCCGCCGGAAATTGCGGGCGGACAACCCGTGTTTCCGGAACAGACGCGCGCGCCGTACCACAAGACCGCGCCTTACAAACTCACTGAGATCACGAGCGGCTTGCATGCGCCCTGGGGACTTGCCTTCCTGCCGGATGGAAAATTCCTGGTCGCTGAACGCGCGCCGGGCGCATTCCGGGTGGTGTCGCCGGATGGCAGCATCGCTCCGCCGGTCACCGGCTTCGAAGCCCTAGGGGTCACCTGGCCGGCCATCGGCCTGTTCGACTTTGTGCCGGACAGCGGCTTCGCCAAGAACCACCGCCTCTATTTCACCTTCTTCGCCTTCGATCGCGGCATGATCGGCGGCATCCAGGTGGCACGCGCCACCTTCGACCAGGCGGCCAATGCGCTGCGCGACGTGAAGGTGATCTTCAGCACCCACCCCTCCACGCCCAGCGACGATAATCCCGGCTTTGGCGCCCGCAGCGGCGGCAGCATCGCATTGGGGCCTGATGGTCTTCTCTATGTCACCATCGGCGACCGCGATGCGGGCCGCCCCTTCCCCTGGCGGGTGGCGCAGACGCTTGATACCGACCTGGGCAAGATCATCCGCATCACCAAGGATGGAAAGCCCGCGCCGGGCAATCCCTTCATCGGCCGCAAAGACGCGCTGCCGGAAATCTGGGCCATCGGCCAGCGCAGCCAGGAAGGATTGGCGTTCGATGCCCAGGGCAATCTGTGGGAAACCGAGCATGGCCCGCGCGGCGGCGATGAACTCAACCTGATCAAGAAGGGCGGCAATTACGGCTGGCCCATCATCAGCCACGGCATCGACTATCCCGGTCCCCGCATGGGCGACGCCGAAGTGGCGCGGCCGGGGATGGAGCAGCCGGCCTATTACTGGTCGCCTTCCACCGGACCGTCGGGCCTCGCCTATTACGACGCCGATCTGTTTCCCGAATGGAAAGGCAGCCTGCTTGCCGGCATGCTTCGGGGCAATTCCATTGAGCGGCTGACGATCCGCGACGGCAAGGTGGTCAACGAAGAGCCGTTGCTGACCGAACTGCATTTGCGCATCCGCACCGTCAAGGTCGGACCGGACGGCGCGGTCTATGCCCTGACAGACAGCGGCAATGGCGGCGCCGGCTTCGACAAAACCCCGGCGACCTCCAAGCTGGTGAAGCTCACCCCGAAATAACGATGACCGGCGGCGCGCACGATCCCATCACCTTGCATGCCGCCGGCGTGCAGGCCTTTCGCGCCGGCGATCTTGCGGCGGCGGCCAATCTGATCGCCGAGGCGATTGCCGCCGACGGCCGCAAGCCGGATTTTCATTACAATCTGGCGATTGTGCTCAAAGCGGGCGGCAAGCTGACGGAAGCGGCCGCCAGCTATCAACGCGCCATCGCACTCAAGCCCGACTATGCAGACGCGCACAACAATCTGGGCAATATCTGGAAAAGCCTGGGCGAGACGGACAAGGCCCGGGCCAGCTTCGAGCAGGCGCTGCGATACCGGCCGGACAATGCCGACACGCATTATAATCTCGGCATTCTTTGCAGCGAGGCCGGCGCGCGCGAGGAAGCCGCACGCCATTATGGGCGCTGCCTGGAATGCGATCCCGAAGATTCTCACGGCGTGCGGATTCTCCTGGCGCATCTGGGCCAGGGCACGACACCGGAACGCACATCGCAAGCACAGCTGGAGAAAATCTACGACGTGCGCGCGCGCTTCTGGGACCTGGAAAGCACGTATTTCGCGCATAGGCTGGTGGCGGACGCTCTCAAGCGTCACGCCGGACGCGGCGGTCTGGATATCCTGGACCTGGGCTGCGGCACCGGCCTGGCTGGCGCGCAAATCCGGCCGATGGCGCGGCGGCTCGATGGCATCGACATCTCGCCCGCCATGCTGGAAAAGGCAGCTGCCAAAAGCGTGTATGACCGGCTGGAGCAAGCCGATATCCTTACCTTCCTGTCCACGCACGGCGATACCTATGACGCGGTTACGGCAGCCGCGGTCCTGATCCATTTCGGCGATCTGCGCGCGCTGTTCCGGGCCGCCGCCGGGAGCCTGCGGGATGGAGGACAGTTTGTTTTCACCCTCTTCCTCAACCAGACCGACGCGGATTTCGCGGTGGCTTCGAGCGACAAGCTGGCGCAGAGCGGCTGTTTCGCCCACGGCCCCGGCCATGTCGAACGCCTGGCCGGCGAAAGCGGATTCTCGGTGCGACTGCTGGATCAAGTCATTCACGAACGGGACCAGGACGGCAATCCGGTTTCCGGTCTTCTGGCCGTGCTGCAAAAGGCCTGAAAAAACCTGGCCTTTTGCCGGATACGCCGAGGTGCCATAACAGGCGCCTGAAACGGGGAAGATCGCCATGAAGACTTATATTGCGGTTGCGTTGATCGCTTTGGCCTCTGCCGCCATCGCCCAGACCCCGGCGCCGGTGGGTGACGCACCGGTGGTCCCCAACAATCCCGACTATGCCGCATTGCAAGAAGGAAAGCCGGTCGACACCCGTCTCAACGAGAACAAGAACGACCACCCGCTCTATCCCGAACAGACGCGCGCCCCCTATCACAAGACCGCGCCCTATCAGACCACCGAGATCACCGGCGGCCTGTACGCCCCCTGGGCGCTGGCGTTCCTGCCGGACGGTAAATTCCTGGTCACCGAGCGGCTTCCCGGCGCGCTCAGGATAGTATCGCCGGACGGGACCATCGCGGCCCCCGTCGCGGGCGTGGAGCATCTGGCGGACGGCTGGCCGGCGACCGGGTTGTTCGACCTGGCGCTGGATCCCAACTTCGCCAGCAATCACACCATCTTCTTCACCTTCTTCGGCTGGGATCACGGCATGATCAGCGGCATCCAGGTGGCGCGCGCCACCTTCAACCAGGCCGCCAATGCACTGAGCGATGTGAAGGTGATCTTCCGTGCCCGGCCGCAGACGCCCAACGATGCGCGCTCCGGTGTGGGCACCCGCAGCGGCGGACGCCTCGCCATCGGCAAGGACGGTTTTCTCTACATCACCATCGGCGACCGCGATACCGGCAGTTCCTTTGCCTGGCGGGTGGCGCAGACCCTGGATACCGACCTGGGCAAGATCATCCGCATTACCAAGGACGGCAAGCCTGCGCCCGGCAATCCCTTCACCGGCCAGGATGGCGCGCTGCCGGAAATCTGGGCCATCGGCCAGCGCAGCCAGGAAGGCCTTGCTTTCGACAATGACGGCAATCTTTGGGAGACCGAACACGGTCCGCGCGGCGGCGACGAGCTGAACCTGATCAAGAAGGGCGCCAACTACGGTTGGCCCATCATCAGCCACGGGATCGATTATCCCGGGCCGCCCATCGGCAATGGCGAGGTGGCAAAGTCCGGCATGGAACAGCCGGTCTATTACTGGGCGCCTTCCATGGGCCCCTCGCAGCTCGCCTTTTACAAGGGCAACCTGTTTCCGGAATGGAAGAACAGCGTCTTTGTCGCCACCTTGCGCGGCAACTCGCTGGAGCGGTTGACCATGGCGGGAGGCAAGGTGGTCAATGAGGAGCCGCTGCTGACCGAGGTCAAGATGCGCATCCGCGATGTGCGGGTGGGTCCGGACGGTGCGGTCTATGTCCTGACCGACAGCGGCTTGAGCTCCATCACCGACAATACGACCGCGGCCTCGAAACTGCTTAAGCTGACCCCGCGCTAGCGATGACCGGTCCGGCTGCCATGCCCAGAGAGTGCGGCGACTGCTCGCTCTGTTGCAAAGTCATGGGCATCCCGGAGTTGAAGAAGCCCAAGGACGAATGGTGCCCGAATTTCGCGGCTGGGATCGGCTGTCGCGTCTATGCCGACCGTCCACCTTCCTGCCACAACTTTGTCTGCCAATGGCTGTCCGATCCCAGCATGGGCCCGGAATGGAAGCCCAGTGTCTGCAAGATGGTGGTCGACTCCAAGCCCGGCCTGTTTGTCGTCCATGTCGATCCTGCCGTCAGCCGGCCCTGGCGTGCCGCGCCCTATTTTCCGGTGCTGAAGCGGCTTGCCGCCCAGGGGCTGGCAAAAGGCAGCCTTGTGATGGTGATCGAACGGCGGCGTACCATCGTGATCCTGCCCGACCGTGAAGTGGATCTCGGCATGATCGGTCCCGACGCCAGGATCGCAATGGAGCGGGTGGCGACGGCGCATGGCGTGCAATGGCAGCCGCGGGTGATGGGGTCTGCAGAAAGCGAAAAGACCGGGTAGCTGCTACCCGGTCTTTCGTTTTGTTAATACAAACAATGGCTCAGTCGTCGAATCTCACGCCGATACGGTACGCCCGGCCGATGCAGTCATAGGTTTGGCAACTTGTGCCGCCACCGCCAATGGTGGGAATGTTGGGCGGCGGCGCGTCGAAGAAATTATCGATCGCTCCGTAGATCTGGATATGGTCGTTCCAGCGATAGGAACCGCGGAAGTCGCCATAAATCACCGCCGGCACGCTGTTGTCGTCGATGCTGGTAAAGTTGTTCTGGCTCAAGGTCAGGTTATTGGTGAGCCGCGCCGAGCCGATGATGCGGGCCTGGGCGGTCAGCGACCAGTCACCCTCGGTATAGGTGTCGGCTATCGTGATATGGAATTTGGGCGTGGTGAAGCCGTTCAGCGGATTGAGCGCACCGTCGCCGCTGACCGCACCCGCGCCGTCCGCAGTGATGCCGTCCGGCGTGGTCCGGGTCTTTTCGTCGGTATAGTTGCCCACCAGATGCCAGCTCATCGAGCCGGCCAGGAAGTCGTGCAGATAGTCGATCTGGAAATCGAGGCCCGATACGGTTTCCCGGTTGGCATTCACCGGCCCTTGATAATAACCATTAAAGTCGCCGGGGTTGACGGCGGCGAAGGTCAGGCCCCCAATCAAGGCAGACGGCGATTGGCCGTTGCCGTCAAGTTCCGACTGCCTTGTCCCGTCGGCATTCACGCCACCCTGGCCGAAGAAGACGTACTTGCAATAGGCCGGATTCTTCAGGACGGCGCATTGATTGAAGATGAAAGTATTAGATGGCGAGAAAACGCCGCCATGCAGGGTGATCGAATACCAGTCGAACGACATCTGCAGGTTTTCGATCCAATGCGGGGTCAGCACGATGCCGCCCGACACCGTGGTGGCCTGTTCCGGCACCAGCAGGGGGTTACCGGCCTGAAGCTGGCGGACCTGGAAGGTTGGGCTGCCCGGCACCGGCGGGTATTGGACCCCCGACTGGGTGCTGAGCAGGATAGGCGAGTAGAGTTCGCCGATGCCCGGGGCGCGGATGTCCGATGACAGGGTGGTGCGCAGCTTGATGTCTTCATTGAGCTGGCTGGTGGCGCCGATCTTCCAGGTCTCCACCAATCCGCTGGAGGAATAAGACGTCATGCGGCCCGCGGCATTGAGTTCCAGGGAGTCGACGAACTGGTTCTTGAGAACCGGAACCGTCACTTCCAGGAAGCCTTCCTGAACATTAACCGCGCCTTTGGTGTAAATGCCGCTTCCCGGAGGGTAAAAATCAGGAAACTGGGAGAAATTTCCCGATTCCCATATGGACGAAGCGCCCAATTGCAGCGGATCGCGCTGGTTGCGCTGCTGTTCCAACCGGTCTTCGGCGCCCAAGGCCATGGCGATCTTGCCGGCCGGCAGGCCCCAGGGCAACGTGCCCGAGGCCGAGACCGAGAACACCTGCTGGTTGATGCGGTAGAGCGCCTGATCCGCGACCGCGTCGTTGTGGCGGCCCGGCGCGACATAGTTGAGCGCCGCTTGACTGGCGACGCCCTCGCCGAACAGATCGAGCGGCGCGCAACCCGGCGCCAGACCGCCGCCCTGAAGGGTCTGAAAACCGCTCGACGCACTGGTGACGGTGCCATAAAGCGTCTGTGTCAGGGTCGAACGGCAGGCGATGCTGCCCACCGCCGGGATCGGCACGCCGGCTGTCGTCAGGATGTTCCGGATGGTGGCCGCCGTGGTCGCGTTGCCGCCGCCCAAGGAATTCGGGCCGGTCGCCTGCACCACCACCGAATCCACGGCATTGTTGAGGTTGGTGCTCATGGTGTTGTAACGGGCCCATTGCCGCTCGCGCACCGAACTGTTCTGGGCATAGGCGTTCCACGACCAGTCCTCGCCGAAGATGTTAAGAGCGCCGGTGAGGGTGAAGACACCGCGATACAGCTGGCGGAAGTTCTGGATGTAATTCTGCCCGACGGCCTTGGACAGATTGAAGAACGAGACGTCTTTGTGATTGAGGAGATTGCCCATGGCCGTGCTGCCCAGCGTGATGCTGGGAATGTTCTGGGCGATCATCTGCTGGCGCAGCGAATCCGGGATGAAAGCGTTGTCCACCCTGATGGTATAATTTTGCGCCCGCCCGTTATTGGCCTGGTTCTGCTCCGCATTCCAGCCATAATTCAGCATCAGGGACGCGGTGATGCTGTCGGTGAGCTTGTAGCTCGTATAGCTGAACAGATTGTAGTTGTGATAGGGCACGCCGGTGAGCGGCGAATTTTGTACGGCGGTGTCCACAGTGGCCGAACAGTTGTAGCAATTGCTGCCCGAAGTGACGCCGTAGTTGAACGGCACAGACTGAGCATTCGGTCCGACGAATTGAGTGCCTTTGAGCAGATTGGCAGCTGCGGGACTCCCCGCCCCGAATGCCGCGAACTGGCCGCCAATATTCTGAATGGCGGCTATTGCCGCGGCATTGGCTGCATTGTTCGCGAGGCCCGCGGGGCTGGCGGTGATCAGACCGCCATTGGTGAACGACGTGGTGTAGGTGCCACTGGGCGTATGGCACAGCGCATTGGCGGCGCCGCCATTGACCAGATTGCAAGGATAGAGCGCCCGGTTAGTATGATCGTACCAGGTGCGGCTCCAGTTATACATCGCGTCCGGGCTCATGGTGTAATTGGCCGCGAACTCGGTATGGCCACGGCCGCCCAGGAACTCGGTGCCGAAGGCAGCTTCGAATTTGTAGCTCTTGTGATCATTATGCGAGCTGTTGCCGAACACCGCATTGGCCTTGAAGCCGGTGAAATGCTTGTTGATGACCAGGTTGACGACACCGGCCACGGCGTCGGAACCCCAGGCGGCAGAGGCGCCGCCCGTCACCACATCGACGCGCTCGATCATGGTACTGGGGATGGTGGAAAGATCGACGCCGCCGATCGCCGGCGGGCCGCCCGAGTTGGGGTTGGAGGAGACGACGCGCTGGCCGTCGAACAGCACCAGGGTGCGCACCACGCCAAGGGCGCGCAGATCGACGGTGTCGAGGCCCGCATCGCCCTGGGAGGCGTTACCGGAGTGCGAGCCGTTGCCCGGGGAGTCGCCTCTGCCGCCGACCGCGGGAAGCTCACGGATGGCGTCGCCGATGTCCACCTTGGCGTCGCGGTTGAGTTGTTCGACGCCGATCACGGTGACCGGAGTGGGCTGGTCATAGCCCTGGACCTGAATGCGGGATGCGGAAACCGTGACGCTTTCGGTTGACGGTTCCTGTGCTTCGGCGCTTGCGGATATCGCGGCGACCATGGCGGCCATCGAGCCGCCCAGCATGAGCTTCTTGCAAAGACTATCCATATTCCCCCCTAAGGAAATTTGTTGTTTGCTTGGATATTGCTTAGGTACGCGTCTCCTCAAACCTATTTTCGGCTTGTTACTGCGCCGTTTTCGCCAGTTGGCTGCCAAACCCCAGCGCCCGTCAAGGGCCATTACGGCCCTTCCGCGACATCGTCCGTACACGTCCTATCTCTGAGACAGGAGAAAACGGCCGGCAGCAGATGCCGGCAAACCGTCCAATTCGGCAGCGCAACAAAACAGGCGAAGGAACGATTTCTGATAACCGCCAAAAGCATTTGTCTGACTTTTTCTTCATGTCCGACAAGACGTCTTGGTTGCAGCGCGGCGAGAAAATTTCCCGGCTGAAAGCGCTAACATAAATTTCTTGTAATATATTACCCTTGCTGAAATTTGGGGCCCGGCGTGCCAATTTTATCGCATACTGTAGCCAATTCAGGGGCTTGGCCTCCCCCGATGACGAAGAAAATGCACTAGACTCAGGCGGGGCGTGGCGTCCAAAGGGGGCAGAATGCGATCGTTATCGGCGGCATTTGCGCGGGCGAGTCCGGGGCTATCCTTGCGCGCCGGACTGGGGCAAATCCCAAAGCCATGACTGCGAACCTTCATTCCTCCATCGCCCAGGCCTGGCAATTCCTGCAGTCCGGCAAGGTCTCCTCCGCCGACGAGATCGTGCGGCCGATGCTGGCCGGCGGCATGCGCGACGAGCTTGTGCCCCTGGTCGGGGCCATAAGACTGCAACAGGGACGCTTCGCCGAAGCCGCGCCGATGTTCGAGCGCGCCCGCGCGCTTCAGCCGCGCGAAGTGCGCTTTGCCTTTCTTCACGGCACCACCCTCGCCGCCTTGAACCGGTTCGATGAAGCGGTGTCGGCTTTTCAGGCCGCCATCAAGCTCGAACCGAATATAGCGGATATTTATCTGGCGCTGGGCCAGGCGCAGCGGAAGCTGACGCGATTTGAAGACGCGGCTGACACATACCGCAAACTGCTCCGCATCCAGCCGAACAATGTCGATGGCTATATCGCCCTCAGTTCCGTGCTGGCGGAAACGGGCCAAATTGCGGAAGCCGAGGCGCCGCTGAGGCGGGCGCTGCCTCTGGCGCGGGACCCCAAGACACAGGCAGCCATCCACAACAATCTGGCGATCCTGTTGAGCCAGCAAAACAAGCACGAAGAGGCCCTGCAAAACCTGGAGCGCACCCAAAACCTGGCGCCGGAATTGCCTGACCTGGATCAGCGGCGCATCGACCGGCTTTACCAGCTGGGGCGCTATGAAGACTGCCTGGTTCTGTACCGCAAGCTTCTGGATCGCAACCCCGCCGACGTGCAACTGAACAAGGCCTATAACAGTCTTCTCTACAGGCTGGGGCGCATGGATGAATTTCTCGCCTCCTATGACCGGGCGCCGCAGACGCGCGAGATCCTGCTGGGAAAGGCCCGCTTCCTTTCTCTGCTGAAACGCAGCGACGAGGTGGACGCCATCTACAACACGCTTCTGGCGCGCGATCCGCTCGATAGCACGGCGCTTTCGGGCTGGGCCGACAATCTGACGGCGCAGGGCCGCCACCGGGAAGCCCTGGCGGTCTTTGAGAGCGTGCTGGGCCGCCCCGGCGCGACCCCTGGGATTTTCAGCGCCGCGGCGAGCGCCGCGCTTTTGACCGGCGATCCGCAAAAGGCGGAATTTCTCTGCCAGTCGGGATTGCGGCTGGCCCCCTTCGACCAGACCTGCCTGGCCCTTCTGGGCACGGCCTGGCGGCTTAAGGGCGATGAACGGGACGAAGCCTTGAATGGCTACGACCGCCTTATCCGCGTCTTCGACCTCGAGCCCCCCGACGGCTTTTCCAGTATGGAAAGCTTCAATGCCGAACTCGGCTCCTATCTGGAGCGCCTGCATCCGCAAACCGATGCCTATCTGGAGCAATCGCTTTATGGCGGCACCCAGACCGAAGGCATGTTGTTCGGTGCCGGCCATGCCCTGGTCGAGAAAGTCCGCGCCCGGATCGAGCAGGCGATCTCTTCCTACATCGACGATCTCAAGGCCGATGCGGGCCATCCATTCCTCGCCCGCCACAGCAGGAATTTCCGCTATGCCGGCGCCTGGTCCTGCCTGATGCGCGGCCAGGGCTTTCATACCAACCATCTGCACCCGGAAGGCTGGATCAGCTCCTGCTATTACGTGACGGTGCCCCGGGAAACGGACAATCACCAAACCCACAATGGCTGGATCAAGTTCGGCGAACCCTCTCTGGAGCTGCCGTTGAAGAACCCCATTCGCCGCGCGGTGCAGCCCGTGCCCGGCCGGCTGGTGCTGTTTCCCTCCTACATGTGGCATGGGACCATCCCACTAGAGGCCGGCTCGCCCCGCACCACCATCGCGTTTGACGTCACATCGCGATAGCGGCCGTTCCGGGGATCGGTCGCGCCGCTAGGGTTGCGACGGGCCGACGGAATTCAGCTTGTATGCCAAAGTGTAGCGTTCTTCATAGCAGCTGCGTGTGGGCACGTTGCCCCGATGGAGCACTGCGCCGCGCGCGATCACCAGCCGGCCGGGACGGGGTGCAATGACACATTCGGCGTCTTCTTCGTCGTTATAATAAACGGTTTCGCCGCCCCAATCGGGCCGCCATTCCAGATTCGCATAATAAAGCGCCGTGACATGCCGCTCGTGTGCCGCGCAGTCACGGTGCATATAGTAAGCGTCGCCATAAACACTGCAATTGACGTAGGCGCGCTGATCCGTGAATTGTTCGTCCGGGAACAGCCTTTGCACGGTTTGCCGCAAGCCGCGAAGAAAAGGGTCGACGACAATTGTTTCCGGCGCAAAGTCGCAAACCGCGACGAGGCCCGGCACGCCAGCCCGGCTTTTTTCCGTCCGCACATAATGCAGCGTTCTGACCAGGGTGGCGATCTGATGCAGCATCACTGGCTTGACCATGCCGTCGCACAGGAAAAGTTCGCGGCCTGAGATTATCGACTTGCGGATTTTGGGTTCGGTGTCGGTCATGTCTGCTCTGAGTGACAAGTCGCGCATCGGAAGGTACTTTTTCAGGGGCGGATTGCAACGGCTGTTGGCACAAGCCGTTGCCGCCGGCGAATGACGGTCATCCACCTCTTCGATCTGGACCGCCGGAAGGCTTTTCCGGTATAAATATTGATGGGGGAGACCATGCGAATTTTGGCCATAGCGCTCCTGTTCCTGGCGGCGCCGTGCATCGCCCAGACTGTATCGCCCCCTGCGCCGGATATCGCGGATATCGAAATAGCCCGCATCGACGATTTGGGCAGGGCCATGGCGCTGAAGGCCAATTTCTACCTGCCTCCGGCGCCCGCACGCACCGGCTCTATGCCGCTTCTGCTTTACATCCATGGCAAAGGCGGCGCCTACAACGATCCGCGCGACAAGGTGGCCGAGCGGGTGCTGGAGGCGATGGGCAGGCGCGGCATTGCGGTCGCCCGCATCGATTATCGCAGAAGCGGGCGCATGCCCGCCATGCTGTTCGACACCAAAGCCTATATCCGTTTCTTCCGCGCCCATGCCGCGCAATATCATATCGATCCGGCGCGCATCGGCATCTGGGGCGTGTCGCGCGGCGGCAACCTGGCCGCCATGCTGGCGGTGACCGGCGACGTCAAGGATCTGGAAGGCGATGTCGGCGGCAATGGCGGCCAGTCGAGCCTGTTGCAGGCTTCGGTGATCGAGTCGCCGCTGACCGACCTGTTCCTCTCCACCGACGACAAGGCCGCTGCCATGTTCGGCGACTATCTGGGGACCAATGAGGCGGATTCCAAAGCCATCGTCGCCGCCTATCGCAAGCACGACACCCAAAGCCCGTGGTGGAAGGACGTCGAGCGCATCGAACGCGTCAATCCGCTGAACTATATCGCCAAGACCTCGCCGCCCGCGCTGATCGCCTGCGGCGGACTGGATCCCGCCAATGTGATCCTCAACTGCAGCGCCATGTTCGACAGATACATCCGTGAGGGTGCGCCGGTTTCCTATTACGCGCTTTCCACCGGCACCCATGTGCGGGTGGGCTCGGCGATCGAACGCGCCGCTGCCGACTGGGTGGCGGAACGGCTGGCGAAAACGCCGCCGCCGCTGTTTCCGGACGAAGCACATTGAAATATGGCGGAAAGCGGGCACCGCGTTCGCCAGCTTTCGCAGGTCCACTGGACCTGCTCACGCCCTCCGGGCGCCGCCGGCTCACCCTATTCATGTCCCATTCATGCGGCTTTTGCGATCCTGCAAACGCCGCAAACCATCCGCCGACGGAGCAGACCATGAAATATCAAACCCTGATATCCGGATTGATCGCCGGCGGCGCCCTGCTGTTTCTGGGTGGCTGCGCCTATGAGGGTTATGATCGCGGCTATTACGGCGGCGATTACTACAGCGGCCGCGGTTATTATGGCGACAGCGGTTATTACTACGACCAGGGTTATTACAATCCCTACTATTATGGCTATTACGGACCGTCCTATTACGGCGGTCTCTATTTCCCCTATGGCGGCTATCGCGGTTATCGGGGCTATCGCGGTGATTTTAGCGGCGGCCATGGCGGGTATCGCGGCGGCAATTACGGCGGCCGGGTCGGTGGTGGTGGTTGGTCCGGGAATCGCGGCGGCGGACAAGGCTGGTCCGGTGGGCGTGGCGGCAGTGGTGGTGGCGGTGGTGGCTGGCACGGCGGCGGCGGAGGAAGCGGCGGTGCAGCGCCCAGCGGTGGGCCATCCGGAAATTTCGGTCATCCCGGCACGGCCCGCAATCCACGTTGAAATCTGAAAGCGCCGGCGCGCCGCGCAGATAACGCAAGTGTCATGCAGGCTTGCTTGTTCCGGCCTATCGGCTGCGCCATAAAACAGCCGGCAGGCTGGAGGCGGCGGCGTCCATGGCATCCGACATCTGGAAGAAAAATCCCGAGGCGCATGATTATCCCGCAGCCTTCGATTATCTGAGCCTGGTGCTGGAAGAATCCGCCTGCCGCAAGGTGGTGGCGGCGCTGCGCAAGGCGCCGACCATAAACCGCAAGGCGAAAGACCTGCTGCGTGCCAGCGCCTTGCCGCTTTTGCCGCGCGACAATGCCCATGTCGCCGGCGACCTCAAGAAGATACGCAAAGGCAAGGCGCTGTCGCCGGTGCTGCTGGTGCGCGGCAACGCCGCGACGGGCATGCCGCTGCAGGTGGCCGACGGCTATCACCGCATCTGCGCAAGCTGGTACAGGGACGAGAACATTCCCATCGCCTGCCGCATCGTCAGCTTGCGCTGAGGTTGGCACAACGTTGGCGCTGACGAACTGTCAGAAACAGGCTCTGGACTCTGCTATCGGTCTATGCAAGATACCTATCAAGGCATGACAGCTTGACCAAATCCGATATATTCTACAGCGTATGACAAATATCGCATAGGCGTTAGAACAAGGGAGCCCCGCATGTCCGCCGCCATCTCCTTGCGCAACATTGTGAAGAGCTACCGCCGCGGCAAGGAATCCGTGCCGGTGCTGCACGGACTGAGTCTGGACATTCCCGCCGGCCAATTCGTTTCCCTGATGGGGCCGTCGGGCTCGGGCAAGACCACCATCCTCAATCTGGTGGGCGGGCTGGATCACGCCGACTCTGGCGAAGTGATCGTGGGCGGCGAACATCTGGAATCGCTTTCCGGCGGCCAATTGACCAAATGGCGCGCCGGCCATGTCGGCTTCATTTTCCAGTTCTACAATTTGATGCCCATGCTGTCGGCAGCCGGCAATGTCGAACTGCCTCTGCTGCTCACCAACCTTTCCAAAAGCGAACGCCAGCGCCGGGTCGAAATCGCCCTGGAGATTGTGGGCTTGAAGGACCGAGCGTCCCACAAGCCGGGCGAAATGTCGGGCGGCCAGCAGCAGCGCGTGGGTATTGCGCGAGCCATCGTCGCCGATCCCCCTCTCCTGCTCTGCGACGAACCCACCGGCGACCTGGACCGTGCCACGGCTGACGAGATCCTGTCCCTGCTGCAGCAGCTCAACCGCCTGCACAAGAAAACCATCCTGATGGTGACCCACGATCCCAAGGCGGCCGACCATGCCAGCCGCCAGCTGGAAATGGACAAGGGCCAGCTGATCGAACGTGCGCTGGTCGCGGCGTAAGGCGGGCGGCATGAAATATCTTCCCCTCGTCTGGGCCGCGATCATGCGAAAGCCCACCCGCGCCGTCCTTACGCTGCTGTCGGTGATGCTGGCCTTCACCCTGTTCGGGCTCACCATCGGAATGAACGCCACTTTCGCCAAGGTGCAGGAGGAATCGCGCGACGACCGCATCTTCGCTTTTGCCCGCTTCGGCGGCGGCATACCGGTCGCGCTGGCACGCCAGATCGCAAGCATGCCGGGCATTTCCATGGTCGGCGGAACCGACTTCATGGGCGGTTATACCCAAGATCCCAAGAACCGGGTTTTCATCCAAATGTTGGATGAAAAAATCCCCAATGTGATGTCCGATTGGCCGATCACCGCGCAACAATGGCAGACGATCCGCGACAATCGCCAAGGGTTGCTGGTGAGTAAGATGCAGGCCGATCGCTGGCATCTCAAGCCCGGCGACAATTTCACGATCGTCGTGCCGGGGATCAAAAAGGCGGACGGCACCACCAGCTGGAAATTCCAGGTCACAGCGATCACGCAGGACATCAACTACATGTCCCAAGGCTACCTGTTCGGTAATTACGATTACATGGACAAGGGCCGCCTCCTGTCGGATCAGGGCAAGATTGGGCAGTTCCGCGTCAGGGTCAGCGACGCCAGCAAGACCGCCGAAATCGCCGAGCGGATCGTCAACATCTTTGCCAATTCCGCCACACCGTTGGAAACCCTCACGGAAAAAGTCGCGTTCGATGTCTCTTCCGGCACCGGAATGGACATCGCTGCGGTGGACCGCGAGGTCGCCCTGGCCGGCATGTTCATGGTGCTGTTCCTCACCGCCAACGGCCTGGCGCAGGCGGTGCGCGAGCGTTTTGCGGAATTCGCCACCCTCAAGACCATCGGCTTTTCCGATAATGGTGTGGTCGCGCTGGTATTCGCGGAAGCCGCCATTCCCTGCCTGTTGGGCGCGGCTCTGGGTATCGGCCTTGCAGCGATCGTATCGAATGTGATGCCGCGCTTCCTGCCGCCGGGCCAGGGACTGCCCATCCCCACCATGACAGTGATGGTATTTGTCTGGGCCGGACTCTGCGCCGCGCTGGTGGCGTTTGCCAGCTCGGCCTTGCCGGCGCTGCGTCTCAAGCAAATGGATATCGCAACCGCCCTGTCCGGGCGCTAAGGCAGGACACTGACCATGCTGCGCCAGATTTTTATCGTCTCCACCCTGAACTTCAAAAGCCTCAAGAGCCGCTTTTGGCAGTCCATGGTGATCGTGGTGGGACTCGCCGCCACCATCGGCGTGATGCTGTCGATGCTGTCGCTCAGCGCGGGCATGCGCCAGGCCTATCTCAATGCCGGCGATCCCAATCGCGCCATTGTGGTGACCAAGGGCGTGGAGCAGGAAGGCCAAAGCGCCATCACCCGCGCCATGGCGCCCATGATCGCGGCCGCCCCCGGCATCGCCAAGGACAAGGACGGCAAGCCGCTGGCCGACCGCAATCTGAACATGGGTGTACCCGTGCTGCGCAAGGATGGCAGCAAGGGCTTCACCACCATGCGCGGCCTTGCCGACAAGGGCCAGGGCGTGCGGCCCGAGCTCAAGATCGTGGCGGGGCGCATGTTCCAGCCGGGCAAGCGCGAGATGATCGTGGGGGTGGGCGCCCAGGCTATGTTTCAGCATATGCAGGTGGGTGACAAAGTGATCCTGCCTGACGGCGAATGGCCCATC
>Ga0157379_10001091_pt1 | contig 22161 bp, 21 predicted proteins | sample S25metaG_FD_121802 | JGI IMG/M metagenome (GOLD analysis project Ga0157379, IMG submission 121802) | Switchgrass rhizosphere microbial communities from Kellogg Biological Station, Michigan, USA - S2-5 metaG | ecosystem: Host-associated > Plants > Roots > Rhizosphere > Soil | place: USA... | reverse complement strand
CTGCTCCAGCACCTTTCTGGAGACAGTGCGCGGAGGGAGGGGGCGTGGTGTTGGTGTTGGTGCGGGTGGAACCTCCGTCGTTTGATCCTGATGCTCTTCCTTCCTAACCAACGTCTCCGCAAACCTCTTCAATCTCTCCAGCCCGCCCATGTACAGATCAACGTCCTCTCTCCTCCATTGCGTCTCCTGCTGCTGCTGCTGCATCTCGCTCTGCGTTTGGCTGTACTGGGAGTTGCGTTCGGTGTGGTGATGAGGAATGTCGGAAAGGGCCTCAGGCATATACCGCATAAAAGTACGTTCAACAATGATAGGGCTGCTCGTGTCCCATGAGTCTTCGAGTTGGTGGTGGTGGTCCATGAATCTACAGACCCAAACCCAACATCAGCAACGAACCCCCTCTGAAACGCGAACCAGGAACAAAAAGTACGCACGTATAATCTTGTATTCTCTTCAAAAAGCGTCGCCCGCAACGTCAGTCAAAAAAAATCCTCTTCGCTTCGTGTGTAATAGGGAGAAAAGGCGAAGGAGGCGCAAAGGGGAAAGGTAGATGGGGTGGGTCGATCACGACGCCAACTGAATGCAAGACGTAGGACCAGGTTATGTATATCTAATCTAGGATCTGGGGGACACGTTGAATCCAGCAATCCAACGCACTTATAAGAACATCGAGCCACGCACCTATCGCTCAGTATTAAGCACAGAATCCGAAAGTGAATCTAATCGAATGTCGCGGTATTAATGTATGACACCAAGCGTGCGTGCGTCTTGTCCTGTCTCGTCTTGTTGAAAGGGATTAATGAGAACGAGGAAGGTGGATAGGAAAGGAAGGAAGAAAGAAAGCTTTGATCCCCGATTTAATGTCGAACGATACTATGATCCCCTCAAACCAAGAGGGTAAGAGTCAAGTAAAGTAAAAGTAATTAAGACGGGATTAGGAAGGGGATAGGATCCTTGCCACGGCGTAGGCGTAAAGGTCAGATAGGATAGGCAAGCAGACAGAACGGAAAGGCGAACGTCTGCCCTCTGTGGGTTTGAGCCAAAGTTCCAGCTTTTGCCTGCCAGCCGAGCCATACAATTCGTTCCCGCCAGCCCTCCGCCCTGACGACCCCCTCCTGATTCACGTTAGCTTTGATCGTATCCAGATTCGCACTTGATCAGGTTATGAGTATACAGCCACCGTCACATGTCTATAGAATTTTTTGGTTGTTTACTGTATGATCGACCTAAGCTTGAAGGTTCGCCTCCTTTCATTCAGGATTGAATTGTATCCACCCTCTGTCTTCCATTACGCCTCACTACGCTACGACACACAAGTAAACAAACGCATATACCCACCACGCACGCACCCAACAACATCGACATCACACAAATCACCATCCTCATCACTCGCCGTTGGATCCTACACTATATAGGCTAACCTAACCTGCTACTCATCATCACTCACCACCCTGCTAATCAAACACCCAAAAAAAAAGAGAGCGAATAAAAAAAAACTGCATGGATAACAGAGATGGATAGATGTAGTAGAGTCCTCGGATCACTGACCAAATCCTAATACATCGAAATCACGGCACGCTGGATCCGCATCATCTCCATGCGCATACAGTACAAGCATCTGCAGTTCCAAGTTTATCCAGTTCCCAGTTTATCCAGTCACTCCTTCGAGACGTCACTCCGTGTTAAACAACCCAGACAGGCCTACGAGGGCAGCATCCAGGTTTGCAGGCTTTCACCCCGGCCTCAGCGGGTAATCAAGGGTCCTCACAATCCTTATCATTCACTCCGGACTCGACTCAGGATCCAGAATGGATATCTCGGATCGGAAACGAATTGTACAGTAATAACACCAGTAGCTTATCCTGAGCCCAGTTCACTCCATGCTAAACTTCCACTTTGACAGCAAGTAGCATTCAATGCCATTCAGCTTTGTTTATCGCCCAGCTGGTCAGTCTCCCAAGAGGACCCTACCTACTTACACAGGAATCTGGCACGATTCAGGAATGCTAGGCCCGGGTTTACTGTAATTTAACAAGAACTATCCCTGGCTGTTGTGCAGCTCAAGTATTTCCCGCTTGCAGGGGAGCCTGAATCGCGGGGTTATTACTTACTTGAGGAGGGGACGACGGGATTGTGCGATGAGTCTATGTAAGGGTGTTCATGCGGTGATAAATCCAATTCAGGGATGAAAAAAGAGAGAGAGATAAATAGACAACCCGAGGTTTTTCTTTTGGGGTTGTTTTTAGCTGAATTGTTTATTTGGTGGTTTAATTACGCACATAGTAAAAGCCTGCAGCATCATGAGTACTGGGACGGTCCCCGTGGCGGGCATATATCGGCGTCGCTAGTGAATGATATTATTCCCTTCACTTCCACTAAGCAACCGGTAAGTATCCCAAGTTTACCAGACTCAGGATTTGCTCAGGACGGTGATTAATTTCAACCTTATCATTCACTTACACTCACATCACATTACAAGCGGCTTCCTAGAGCACTCACCTCAGTCTCATCCCGACAAAAGGATGCACAACAAACACCACGTCTCACCGTCACAATCAGCTCAAACTTTCATTTCCGAGATGTAAACTCAATCTAATCTAATCTCTAAGAATTTCAAAGTCAAAGCTCGCTGGCAGTCGGAATAGGTCTCAGATCCAAGCTGAAACTTGAACAGCTGTTATTCCAAACTCGAGGACAATTGCCAATATCATCCCCGACGAAAGGAACCCCCTACTTCATAGCCACTTTTTTCTTGGTTTAACCTAATCGCATAAGGATACCTAGCCAGTACTAGATCTCCCGTATGAGACAAATACCCCGTCCTAATACCAGTACGTATTCTTTGTTTATTTATTATTTAATTGGTTTCAACTTAATCACTCAGATATCAGAAATTTCCAGCTTCTCTAAACCTTTTCCCGACGAAGCCCGCCCATCGTCGTTGCCCATTAAAAATACAACCATCTCCGGAATGTAAACCCAATCAAAAGTCTGGCTTCGCTGGCCAGTTCCAAGTAAAATTCCCTCCTGTCCAGGCGACAACATACACTGGCAGTGGTCAGGACATATTTGCAAACCCACCCCTCATCCCCGAGGAAAGGATCCCTATTCCCTCGGAATAACAAATCCTCCTCATCCCAAATCTACTTTCACCCTCACACGACCACCTTAATTTCAACCTAATTACTCTACCTTTCTTCTTCCCGATTTTAATCAGGTCCCCTAAATTCTGAACTGTTGGCATCTGACAAAGATTCACATCTGTAGCTCTTTTTACGACGGCAATTGTCCTTAGGAACCCATCTCCGACAAAGGAACCCATAGCCCAAGCCATCCTTCCACCAAGTATTTATTTTATCTAGTCCAATCTATCAACTTGGTACTCTAACCAACTGTAGAGATCTGGGGGTAGATTCTCGACTCGGAGACAAGCAGAATCCAAACCGTTCGGAAGAAATATATTCAGTCAATCCCGGCAGAAGGATCCCCTTCTGCTGCAACGTTACTATAACTGGAACCACTTCCCTTTCAGTATTCCTTTAATTCCAACATAATCTGCTGACATTCATCCATGGCCCTTCCTAGACATTATAATATCATCCCGACAAACATCCTCACCGCCACCATCTCCGTGATATAAACCTAATCTCATCTACAAAATTCGGAAGATTTCTGACCCCTGGAATAAGCCCTTATAGGATCCAAACTATTTATACGATCACAAATTCCAGGAGACTCGGAAATATGACGGCATAATTGCAAATGTTCCAATCTTACTCTCATTCCCGAAGAAAGGATTCCCTTTCTCTCGTTAACCAAATTCCCATGTATTAGCCTGAATTTTCCAGGAAGGGTGAATATATGTATCTTGATCTCCTTATTTACAAGCATAAATAGACTGGATATACGAACCCCCTTCCTCATTCCCGACCAAAGGACTCCCCTTCTCCCACCGCCACCGCGACCTTTCCGTTTCTTTAATTTTAACCTTATCTGCTGGCTTCTTCCGTAAGATGGTAGAATCCTGAAGGATCGAACAGCTTGATTCAGAGTACAAACCCGATTCATGTCACTTAGTCTTACTCCTGGGTCCCCTCACTCAGCGTCTAGACATAGTACCCACAATAACAAAATTCTCTTCAGTCACGAGCCAGGGATCCTCTCACCACCATCGCCTCAATTTAATTGAAACCCAATCTAATAGTATCTTCTCCGGCTTCATGTTTGAGATTTAAGATCAGGGGTCTCCACCCAGAATTTTTTCAAGCCACCCTCGTCTCGGACTGATCAAGGACCTATTTTCATCTCCATCTTCTCCTGTCTCGCTCCACCTCACCCACGCAGTACTCGCAGCACCTGTCAAAGCAACACAAGTCGCGGACTAGCAATTTACTGCTTATTTCAGACTAAGCTAATTTGTAATTTGGTTGCTATCCTGTCACCAACTAGTGAGTTTCTCGGGGGCTAATATCACAATTATAGTAAAGACGATTTGCGAATAAATTTCTATAATATGAGGTGATAGATGGATTGCACGTGGAAGATTTCGTTTACTCTTATTTTTACACACGCGAGTCGGACCAGTGTCATTTGGATATGAACGGAGGACGCTAATGGAGATGGGTCCAGATGGATTGACGAGATAAGTTGATTTTATGCCCTCTTCATGCCTTTCTGCTTGATGGACCGCGTCCCCCAGTTAATTCATTCAAGCAAGGTGGCAGATAGAGAGTGGATTGGATCAGTGTTCATCTATCCAAGTAAATCCGTATAGCGTTTGTTTATGGACTGATTGGCTTTTATCGTATATCTCCAACCTCCTTCGGCACCCACTTCGCCGCCTGACGTCGACGCATCATGATATTTCCTCAGGCACATCTTTCGAATTTGTCCAACTAATATCCTTTCCGGATTTAATCTCAGTATTTTTCCGATTATCCTCAATTATCGAATGTTTAGTAGCAGGCTCCTGACTCGTACGTCCCTGCAAATACTGGCCTAGATTCTCGACTCTCATTTTCTTCTCCTTCCTTTTGACACCCTCAAATATACCAACACAATACCTTTTCTTCTTCTAAAGAAACGCTCCCGGCTATATACATCCCCCTTTCACCAGCACCATCACATGGCGGTAACCTTACCCCCCCACCATCTCATACCCCTCTTCTGCCACAAAATCGACGGACCTCCGCGTTATTTTATTCATTTACGCCTACCGTACGTGTCAACTAATTCAAACCGACATTTGCAAAGTTTGACATAATCCGATGATATCGACGTGTCTACACGAAATTGAGCAAGTTATAGGAGATGACACACGGACCACGACGATATTCTCCCAATTGCCAACGTCTCATTTAACCAGATGTGCTTTTGGCAAATCCCAAGTCGATGCTGTCGAGGAGTCCATGAAGGCCCGGGCACACTTCGTTTGCCTGGTACGTTATGAACGTCTGGTTCGACATATTCTGTCCCCTCTCCGCTACTTAGTGGGCTACGTGTTTTCTTTTGCATATTGGGTTTGTTCTTCCTGGATGATAAATCCTTGCCTCGCTCATGATTCTGACTATTCAGAATCGACATTCATCCCCTCATTACGTATTCGCATTCCCCCGTCTCACTTAATCGCTCATTTACACTTTCCACCATGACGCTTCATCGATCAGGATACTATCCAATCTTTTGCCATCGACATTACCACAAAAAATATACAGTAAGGCACCACCACTTGTACATGATGTTGCACTCGTATATCTCCCGTCTACGTTAACAAAAGCTGACTATCCGTTCGAGAACAAAGAACCATCAATTTTTGTGAAAATTAAATCATGAAGTGATGTCACGATCATGCCCTTAATGACGATTGCTCACCCCATCCATCGCTTCACCGTAAACAGAAAGAGGAAGGAACAAATGAAAGGAACGCGATGTTTGCGAGAAGGATGCTATCCCTACAATATTCCCAATTTCCTGTCATTATTTCGCCTCCGTGAATAGGCACCCCGAATATATTTTCTAGACCGTCTCTTCGACTTCGTTCTTGCCTCTTGATACATAAATTTCGACCATCATTGATGCTTTGATCCTTTAAATCGATATCGGGGCCCCGTCGGTCTGTCGGTCACCTTCCAGAATCAGGAATGATCTGAAGAATACTGAGTTCTAGGTATTCCTCTTCTTTCCGATGACACCCGGGGCCCTTTTCTCCGAGCTCTTTACAGATGCAAGAAATCAACTACTTAATCTTATCGTCGAAAGTTCGGTCTTCCACGCAATCCAATGTATACATATTATATCATAGGATGGAGGCCGACTCACCAGATTATAAATTCTTCATAGAAACTTGCTCGTTGGATCCTCGGACCCCAACATTAAGTATTCTTGGCTTATTTCCTCCTGGTGGTATTCAGAATGCTGATGATACCACCCAATGTGGGGTTTTCTTCTGGATGATTGAGTTCAGAAAGTGGCCGCGGTGTGATGGGCGCTGGCTTTTAGAGTTATTAGGGCACGATAGAAACGACTATTTTCAACTGCGGTCTGGAGGCTTTACTCTATAAGAACCATGACCGTGAAATATAGTGCCTTGCTCTGAGGAGACCGAGGGATACATCGCTCGGAGACGGACTGACCGGCCGCTCGCTTCGCCCCGTCCGAATCCTTTGACCGAAGACATATCTCCCTCGATTCCGGTGACATTAGAAATACATCCGGTAGACTTCGAGCTTTTGAGCAGACTTCTCAGCTCAAAACGCGTCGGATCTGCAGTCTCACCGTCATTCTACGGCCTTGACTACAACATAATTTCTTTAGGCACCATGAAGGGAGCCTGCCACAGGGATTAGACCAAGAGCCATTGTAGGCAGGCCGCTTCTGACTCACTGTACGGCTTCAAATTCATTTATGTCGACCCTACCTGTGGATACCTACCCGGAGCTAGTGGTTAAAATTAATAAAATTCACACTGAAAATTGCCTTGTTCCTTACCACTTTTAAGTGGTTGTATAGTCTGGCTCGTCTGGCTCATGCGGTGCGTATAATCAAAGCCTATGTATCATTTCAACTAGACCATCAAAAATGTATTCTCTTGGAAGGCGAGAAGAGCGCACCTATTAGCTTCTCCGGACATCTTGAAACTTTGTTACGCGCTTACGGAGAAAGTGCAAGAAATTCGTGTTTATTATTAAATTGTAGATACATAGTTGTTTAATAAAGAAATATTCATTGAAACAGTGAGAAGCTTCGCCGGTATGGCCTCACGTCTGAGAATCCCTGAGCATCAGCCGGCATGGCCATCCTCGGATCCGAAATCTTCAGCCTACTCTCTTCGTTCTTCTAATAGCGAGTGGCAATGCGGTACGATGGACTTGACTTGAACTTCAGGGTGGCCCCTCATCCCGAATGCTTCCAAGAGCTGTCTGGACCGTAGCTGGCGCAAGGTATGTACAAGAAAGCGTGTGAAAGCTAAAGGAAAATATTCTCCTATACACCACACGCAAGTCCCGTAGAAAGAGTCAGATACAACAAGAAGAGCATAGTTCCTCGAGCGGTCAGCATGACCCAGAATATTTCCTGTGTCACTGGTTTCTATTCGTACCTCCACTTTCCGCCATCCTCCCAAGTTCTCATTGGTCTGATCCCACAAAACATGTTTCCTTCGTCGTCCTGAGAGCACTTTGCTGCACTTCTTCTGTAACTTCAATTTCTGCCTCCAGATCTTCTCGTACGCTTTCTGCCCCTTCGCGAATTTCAACCGTGGATTCACCCCAGTCAGATAAGGCAACGGCATTTAAAACATTAACGATATTGGTGTCCTATTTAGTTCACTTTATTGTAAGTTATATCTCGTAAGGCTCGAGAGTAACCCACTTGGATTGCTCCTCGCGGGATCCTAGGCTCCCCCATAAATGATTGTACTAACTTTCCAGATTGCTGGATGCTCATAATTAATTCCTTGATTTGGGATATTAGATCGAGACCCTTCGAAGTCCAATCCAGCAGTAATGTCTAATTTAGAATCAGAAATATGCTCCACTATATTCTCGAGATTTTACCTGGTCTAAACCGTATTCACGGATGAGATGTGTCTCGAGGTCTTGGGAGTTTTTTAACATCATTGTCGCTGAAAGGTACTGTTATTTAAATTTCATCTGACGAGAGACCCCGATCACGTACTTGCCGTAAATAATGGTACATTTTTGGCCAGATAATTTGCAGCATAATAAGCAAGGTTTTCCGGTTGAATCTCGTCGCAAAGATTTATCGCCGCGGTCATTGGTCTGAATAGCCGATGCATTGTATGATCCTTCATTTTATATTGGCGGGTCTGATGGTTCTCCCAGTTTGGAATTCTGATATCATATGACAACTCCCAATCTGTGCTCTCCAGATGCTCTCCAGTACTATTTAAGTACTCCTCGAGCTCGATAGGTCTTCGCACGTCGATGTTATAAAATGCCTTTGCTTGTGCTATGCAGACATAGACTTGGATAAGAGATTTTTTGGAAATTAACTTGCGATAGGAGGGTGGATTCCTAAGTGTGGAGAAAGTTTCGTACGGTGGTGGTATACGCGCGATTTTCCACCAATTCAGAGCAGTTTCCAATCTTTCCACAATTACTCTGAGGAGAGAGACGACCTCAGTCCTTATCAGCAATAATAAATGCTCCTTACTCTTCGCCGTCTCCGATTTCCAGACCAAATATGTTCATTGCGTGAGAGCGACACGACGATTTGAAAGCCTTCGATACAAGAGGCAGCATGCAGAACGGATGCCATGCGGCTGGTCGTCCCTCCGTGAGGAGCCCATGGAGATATTCCGATAATAAATCTGGGATGATCCAAAAGTGAATCAGTTCATGTGGAAGCCTAACGCCGAGGCCTAACGCTTCTTGTCTCAGAAATCTGCTTGCTTTTATATGATAATGGACTGAACTTACCTGCAGGAGAACAGCGACGTTTTGCCATGGCAAGTATGGATGATTAGCCTGGGGATGCGCATTGACCTAGATAATGGATGTGTTTTTTGTACACATGCTGCGATATGGTTCTGCTTCCTTAAACTTCCCAAGGTTGACACTGAGCTGGCCTTGAGGCATGTCGTAACTCTCCCCGTGATTCGCTAATATGCTTCTCAATTCAGTTGTGGCTTTGAAAGGCTGCGACGAACGGTAAAAGATAGGTGTGAAGCGGCGTGTATACTTCACCGATGACAGCAGTGAGAGTTTTGGGAGCTTAGCTCAAGAGGTTACACTTCCTCACACCCATCCACATCCACAATCATCGGCAAGTCCCAAGAAGAATGCTTGGATTGTAACATGTTTACAACTACATTGGGATCACAGTAAAAATATTGTTCAGAGTGGCAATGTCACGAAATTTGGGTATGGCACCGTCATCATGATTGGTCGGAATGATGCTCCGAGACTTAGGCATGGCCACGGACAGGTTTAGGAACATACCTTGTGGAGGATTGTCAGAGGCACGTCGTAGTTTGAAGGGAAGTACTTACGGCTCTTCAAGGTACTTGCATTCTTCTTCTGTCAGCGTTTTATCGCTGACAAGAGCTTCCTTCAAGCGATCGATCTGACGTGGAGTTAGTTACCAACTGGGAAGACTCGGTGAAGACGACCCACAGAACTGAAGCCAATTATAGGACTCGTGACTTTTGACATAGACCATACAGTCGCTACCTGCGCCATCGCCCAACCTTTCTTCTTTGCCAACTCTTCGACACGGTTGATAATTACTTTGTCAGTCTCGGATAAGGCCTCGCGACTCTCTCCTCGAACGGTGCTAGTAAGCGCACTGGCTGGACGAGCCAGTGCGCCACCAGCAATAGGTGCCCAGGGAATGAGCCCTATACCCTCAAAGTTGCAATACGGATTCATATCGCGTTCCTGCGGTACTGGGATGAGCCATTATATCACAGGTTTTTCTGGGACTCATACCTCTTCTCTGTAGAGCAAGGAATGCTCGCTCTGCATACTGACAAATTTTGTCCAGCCATTTTTCTCCGCAACATGGTTTAAATGGCAGAATTGCCACGCCCTCATAGAGCTGGCCCCAATATAGCGCACCTTTCCGCTTTGGACCAGATCGTGTAGAGCTTTCATGGTTTCCTCGGCAGGGACTTCAGGATCATAACGATGGATTTGAAGACTGGAATGGATATGTGAGTTGGTTTTGCGTTTATAACTAGGGGCACCGTACAGATCTATATAAGGTGTCTCGAGGCGGTCGAGGGAGGCTTGGACTTGATTGAATATTGCAGCTCTGGATTGGCCGTACTGGTTTTGATACCTGGCTTCTTTGCCTAATTCGGGTCTCATATAGGTTCGAGTGCCTACTTCATCGGCCACCAGGCCGTGGCATTTGGTGAGAATCACCAGTCTATGCCTTGGAATATTGAACTAATGTCATTTGGTCAAGGTTATATATGGGCGGCAAACGATGTGCTCACCTTCTTAACAAAGGTCGCTATGATTTTCTCCGACTCTCCGTTGGAATACTGGTTAAATGCTGCAGTGTCATATCTGTTCCGTTTCCCAGTAAAAGAAAACATACAACATTAGCCTAGTTACACTTATCAGAAATTTGACACAGCAGATAGTTTACGGCCGTACTTACCGTATCAATCGTGTTTATTCCCAGATCCCATGCCGCCTTCAGCATCGGAAGGGCCTTAGAAGTCTTCAGTCACCAAGAACTCGAACATCTCCAAATGATGATCCGACCAACCTTTTCTTCGTCAATTACCCAAGGCTGATAGAGCGAATTAGACGCCTCAAGAGGAGGACAAGGAAGAATGGCCTCACTGCCCACTCGGGACTGCCAAAGGACATAGCCCCAATCTAGAACGATAACATTAAGTCGTAACCCATATTTGAAATGCACTCCAGAGCCTCACAATTGGTACAGAAACTTGCAAGCCAGAGCGACCAAGACGCCGATATTCAACTGGAGGTGTGGTCATTGTGAGTATAACAGAGAACTAACAAGAGGCGAAATGACATGGACAGGAAGGAGTATATATCTGTCCCGGAAGAATCTATAAGCATAATGAAAATTAGCACGTAACATCAGCTTCCTGGAAGGCTAGTTATAGCTTGCAGCGGAGCCCATTGGATCTGCAGTCCAAGCATGGGAATCGAGTTCTCATCCAATAAAGACGAGGCGGGAAAACCGTCTTGTACCGAGTAGCATTTCTACTTCATCTGAATCCTAACGATAACACTGGGGTGACATGTCCATGAGCGAAAGTCCACCTTGTGCACCCGATCGGGGAGGATCGTCACGCCACGACGCGCTGGGGCTGGAGTCACTGAGTTAGTGATTGTTATCTTTTGGCTAAGTTATGTACCCTGTGAGCCATCACTTGAGATCATTCCACGTAGTATATACTTGGTTTCAAAAATCCAACGCTGTAGGTTTAAAATTCCTGATGGGAACCATTGGTTTCTCGATCTCATTCCCGCAGGGGCCGAGAACCCTTAAATCCGATGTACGCTTATTTTGAGGTTTACAGGATCATAAATCCTGCAGCCACTTGAATTCGACAGCAAAGTCTGAGCTCGTGTCCAGATATGGCATCTGTAAAGAAGCACCCTCGGTATAGTAAAATTCATAGAAAAAGAACTAAAGACCGTCCTAAACTCCGGAACCCTTTCGTTTCTTTGCAATACCTAACTTGGTCCGGGTATAGGGGCATCCAAATATTTCGCAGTCTGGTAAATGGGATTTTCAGTCACTGATGGGCGTTGTAAACTTGTCACTGCCCGCCGGCGCTAATTAATCAACGGAACCGCGCCCGCCTCGTGGCGGTGTCGACGGTGGTCTCTGGAAACCGAATTGAATGGATGAGAAATGCAGGAAGACCAATGTTATCTGTTTGGGCTTACAGAAAGACATTTTCACAGTAGTAAATGGTATGTTATGTCTTATTGTCTATAAATTCTTGAAAGTAACCGAGATTGTAGAATACTTTAGGTCATCGCTTGGGGATGTTTTCAAAAATTGAAGAATAAGACGAGTTATGTGTGTGCATGACTCATTTTGGAAATTCTCCAAAGTCTTTTATTGCTGTGTCGTGAGTCGATTGTGTATTTAAGCATCTTCTCTCCTATGACTCTCAACAATTTCACCCAGCTTGCGGGAACTGCATTACCGCATACTGATATAAACACTCAAACGAATTTATCGCTTACCCCCTATCTTAACCTTTGACTTGCCCTCTCTCGTCTCTGACATTCAACTTCACTTCGTTTGGTGTGTGGCTGATTGACTCAATCAACACAGCGTGGTAGACTGAATCCCCTTTCCCTCTGGGTAGTACCGTCATCCAAAACTTTGGAGTGGTATCCAATGTGCGTTGACACAATCACTGGGTCAGTCAAGTACCTTGTTTGTGGACATGTCCAGGATCTTCGGGTAGCCCGAACGGTCTGTCAGGATCGGACATGTGCCACTAGCCCTGCACACCCCTACCGATGTACATACGGGTCGCAGCGATCCTACGGATGCAGGGCCTGTGCCACAATGGGAGCTTGTGATGACCACCATGCTTGCCGAGCAAGACCTGGAAGATCGGAAAGATACGCCCAGGTCCTTTCGAAACGTTGTCCAAGGTGTTCTGGATATTAATGGCCGACAAGATGCATTAAAAACCACTAACATTAATCTTAAAGGTATTCTTTCCCGGAGTTGTGGACTTGAGAATTTTAACATATCCCCTCCCAAGCACTGATGTATTTCCCCCAATGTATTCATATGTGGCCTAATGATCATTTATCGTACTACTTAGTCATATATCTTGTACTTTACCTATATAATATAGATACACAGCATGTAACTTCCCGTTTCCTCTTAAATAAGAAGCTAGTCCCTGTTACCACTGATGTTCGTTGCACTACCTCGAAGCCCCGAATTTATCCTTATATTTGAGTATTCGGTAAATGGATGACGACATCTCAAGAATTACTCGAAGTAACTACTTGCTAATTGTCGATAGTCTGTGGCATATTAATTGTTCAAGGCACACACTCTCCCAGAAAAGGGAGGAAGTACGACCCCGCTCCTTTATAGGTCTTTCCTTACTATGGATAATATATAACACATCTTCACCTACATGCTGACCGTGCATATCGACCAGATAATCACTCATGAGTCTTCAGGATGTTCTCTCGCCACAAGAAATCTCGACATTACTAGATATCACCCCTAAATGTATCTGTCCTGCGAAACAGAGAAGGCTCATCTCCAATACCATTGTTTATTCAAAGGGAACTAATTCTGTAGGGAAGATGTTTCAAGTCATTATCCAGATGAAGAATGTGAAAATAATATAGATGTACTCGAGACCATGATACAGTTCATGCAAAATATCACTCCAGTTGGTATCCTTTGGATAGTTTGGAATGTAAAACGTTTATTCTATAGTGTCCAAAACACTTGAACATTTCTCAAGCATCAACGAAATGTCCATTGTCCTCTTAGAAGAGCATGGAAAGGGACTATACTTCCTCCATCGTTTTATAATGGCCGAAGCACGACCATTGATTTCCTGAGAATGATCGCCCCAAGGTTCAGACACCACTTCGGAGAGAGAATTCAGAAGTGCAGTCACCTGGGAAGATTGACTCAGTATCAATTTAACCCTTGCTTGACGACAGTACGATTTACCTCGAGGACCTTTGGAGAAAATAATTGACCGTCGGATACTGACGCCACTCGTTTACTTGTTTGCAACATTTCTCCTAGTAATTTCTCCACGTTCTCAACTAAACCTATTGTTGTGATAGTCCAGTTATTATAAAACTCCTGAAGATGAATATATTATAGTCGATTTTTTAACATACCAGATTATGGATCCTACCTGGTCGATGTCATGTGCCTTTATAACAAAGGTGTGCAAGTCTCGAGACATTTTCAGAAATAAAGGGACTAGGGAAGTAAAATGAATATATAATTGAAAAGGGATGAAGGTAACATACTGGGAACGATCACTGGGAAACAATCAGCGAGATACTGTGCAACGGTGTACGAGAAGACATCCGGTCGTAGAGTCTCGCAGATTTCCATTGCAAATGTGATAGGAGAAAAGACCTTGTAGATATCTATATCCGTCTTTTCGGTCTTCTGGCCTGGGATTGAAAGGGAGGCCTCCAGATTGATATTCACTGCCAAGTGGTCTTCTTTTCCGAACAAGAATTCATTGACATGTACTAATTTGTCTAAGGGGATGGCAAAAGCTAATGCTTCGGCGTTCAAAGCGAGCCTAGCCAAGGCAATGTAATGGTATATCTGAAGGAGACTGGTGCGTTTATGTTTTAGATTGGAAAGCACGGAATCCTCAAATAGATAGGGTTGACTCGGATTTCTGACAAGACGCCAAAGTTCCTGAGTCGAGTTTAATATTATAGGTACACGACTGATGGCACATGACGATTAGTATCAATAGGAGAATTTTTTTCTGAGAAACACAAACCTGAGGCATTCATCCTCGGTCAATCCAAGCGTCTGAGGAAAATACCTTCGACAAGAGTGCATAAATTCACGCGAGACTTGTACCAATGTTGAAAAAGCGTCCCATCCGCAGCGATCCTCAACGAAGAGTTCATGTAGATGTGATGAGAGGAGAATAGGGAATATGTAGAAGTGGATGAGGACATGCGGGAAAGTTTTTGGAGTAGCGTACTGCATCTGACTTCCTAAGACATGGGGTGGCGAGAATGAGGCCATAAGAAGTAGGTGTAAAGAGTGGAACTCGCCTCTTCTAAGTAGAAGTATCTCCGACACGTCTTTTTAAGCCAGACAACTTCCGTCTCACACGCATGCTATTAACACGAGGTATAGATGAAGATCGAACTTATATCAGAATGGATAGGGCTTCTATCGCAAGACCGTGCCAACTTTCCTGCTAGTGCCAAATGGACACCCACCAGAATTTAGTTGTGCAGAGTTAAATGAGATCCGCGCGCACGAGAAATACATGAGGTTGCATGGCTGCGATCTTGGCGAGTTGTGAATGCGCTGTGTTAAAGAAAGGAGGAGGTAAGGGTGGTTATTGGATTTGGAGCCGTCCATAACCGCCCATAAGATAGCCGATGTCGGCGATCTATGAATAAGAACCCGAGTATATCTGCTCAGTTTGCCGTTAAATATCTATCGAAAATAGAATACTGCTCTGCTGTCGTTTCAACTACAACGCTATCAGTATATTTTAGAATTTTAAGTGTGGTCGTGGCCGTACTCAGAGACCCTTGGAGATCCTGAGAACCAAAAATGGTATGATCTACAGGCGACTTCTAGGCGATATGGTGCTGTCACGTTGTCTCCACATGTTATCGGACCATAAGTCCATCTTGTCGCTGGTCCATTTAGCCGAGGCTTTGAGGCTTCAAATCTGATTCCTTATCTGATACAAGCAAGTCAGCTATCGTCTGATCCTCCAGTTTTACTTCTGGCAAACTCTTGGGCTAAATAGGGTAGATGTTCCGCAACTTATACTAACAAAACAACACCTATAAATTCCACAGTATATGGCCAGACATCCTTGAATAAGAGAATTCTTAAGCCAATAATAAAGCGGCATAGAGACATTATTCGACCACTTTAATTCTTTCGTTTACCTTCAATGCACGTCGGAAGTCTTCTGCGTCGCATACTGTATACTTTGAAAAAAGAACTTGCTCATGAGTAATTACTAGTGCTGGGCTCTTACAAACTTAGACCACCATGGGATGCTATAGCTCTTAGGTAGTTGTCATAGAAAACCAGATGTTAGTACTCGAGTACATGATCTCATTAAGTGGATAAGTTGTTTTATACAATCACCGACGAGATCATATAATAATACCAATTTAGTTTACAGTGCTTTAAATACCTCCAACATCAGCGATTTGAGCTAATCCACTCTCTGCCGTCTTCAGCGAGTCTACCTTGTAGTCATTGATCGGATAGTATCATCGGCTCAAGAGAATCATACTCTTAAGATCATACGCAGTCCGTTGTTTTGAAGATTTCGTTAACTATAGTTCATTCTCTAGGTACTATAAGGTGAGTATTTTTGCAATGCTCTCAGACTCGGGCGTTAGTACAGGGATATTACAAGGTGACACTGCCTGTAGTCATTGAAGCGGAAAATAAGGTTATTAACCTATCCACTCACATTCTCGGCGAATACTTAGCAGTTTAATTCCAGATTCCATCCTTGGTCTGAAAGGCTGGAGCTAAGGGATAACTTCGTGCTCTCCGGATGATCCGCAAGCTAGTCTTCTATCGCAGTTGTCAAAACCATCGATAAAGGTTGACGCTAACGCTCAGTCTTTCACAGGATTCCCTTGTCATTGGTATTTCCAAAGGTAATATAAGTTCCAGGTTATAGTCGTTCATAATTAACCACTGCCTGTTTATCCTCGTTTCTCGCTGTTACTACACCCCCTCAAATCGTCTGTCAAATAGTCTGTACCCCAAGTCAAGCGCTGTGATTCCAAGTCTTGCGATTATTGTCAGAGTCATTGAGTCCGATATCACTGTTCAACTCGCAAATTCTCATTCGCCATCATACCAAGCTGGCACGACCCCAATTACGGCAGGAACTTTGCCGCGTCCCTTTGGCAAAATTCATTGTCCCGTTTGTGCCATCTGCTGCGGTAAGTAGAATAGTTTGGCCAAATGAAAAGACCAGTTTTTGGCGTTTACGAACGTCGCTAGAGCCCCTCCTTCCCACCAATGCATCACGAAATATCGTTTGACTCAGGAGAGGCCAAGGTATAAAGGGTCTCTATACACGGTGATAAGTACAGGATCACTTTTGTTGCGGCCTCCCCCCTACTTGATTAATGAATATGAGTCCCAGAATAGTCTCTATCTCGTCCATGGTAATCCAGGGACCGATTGCAGCGATCCTACCTTTTCACGAGGCAATCTATGGCACCAACTCAATAATTGGACAGATTGCCATAGAAATCAACGAAATGTCAGGTATTAAGGAGATGTTTGCCAATGCTGATGACTTCCGAAGCAATCGCGTTAGTCAAATATCCACTGATACTCGAAGCCGGCGAATATTGGTGTTATAGGATGTTTTCCAGGTTTGGCTTATATGGTTTGGCTACATTTTTCTTAGCATACTGTATAACTTCACAGTCGTCCACAGTTATGCCTCTTTGTCCGATTTCCATCGGAAATTAGTGGCTTCTGTAGAGATAGGACTGCATTTTATCCCAATTTTGACGACATGCCTGCCTGTTCTACAACCGCGGCCAGTAAATAGTTTGCCAGGCAGTGACGGGACTATCTGTACTGCTGGAGGGATTTCATCCGTCCATTTAAGTTCCACCCCTTAAAAACATCCCGCTTTGTGAATATAGACTGAGGGAACCAGCGAGATTCTGATGAAATGAACCCTTTATAATTTCTATCTACGCTCGTACTGCTCATTAGTGAGAGTAACTGGTATGTGTTGGTGTATATTCCCCCTGCAGGGCGTGCGGTGCTGAATTCATCGGAGATAGTTCCGAGTATAAGCCAATATGGAACATCCACAGACGATGTAGCTCGGAATCATGTTAGGCTTCTGCCATTTAGTATTAGACGGGCATGGCAAGAAACATAGTGAGAGAGCAGGTTTTTTTCTTCTGGCGCCAGATAAAATTTCAGTTTCTATTTCATCTCAGCGAATCAGGAGACTTATGAAATAATCGAAAGAAATACCACCTGGAATAGTGTGGGAGCCGGAAATTACCGTACCCAACATTGCGGCCAAACTTTCGAGGCCCTACTGGTCTTCAAGTAAGGTGTGATGTGTAGTGGCTTGAAGGCAATCCATATACGACTACCAAAGCTGTTAATTCATTGTCACTGTCGTTTTGCGACTATGTTTTATTCCTAGACTGAGAAATTAACCAGAGGCTCATTCATGGATTGTAAACCGGGCTTTTAGACAAGATATCGCCAAAGAGAAAGCGAACACCCTGTACAAGGCAAGATAAAAGGTAATAAACAAATAGTATATTAACCGGTTCACTCCCTGAGATCTGGTCAGAAAGTCAACATCAGTCGAACACCACCATGATCATCTTCAATGTTCTTCGTAAGGTTTGGCGCAATATTGGCCGATCTTCTATATGACGCATCTTGACCACAAGGGAGTGTGGTTTCGAAGCCGGAACCATAGTGCACTGACTCGCAAACTGTAGGCGGTGAAAACACTACCCCTCTCATCAAACTCCGTTTGCGTAGCTTCTCCAACTCCACTCCTTCCTTGTCGGTTGTCCGGGACATTTCTTCCGATCGAATAAACAGTGCGTCTCATTAGGCTATCACCCTGATACCTGAAGGTCTAGAAGGTGCAGAAGATACGCTAGATCTGTCCTTTGCAGCCTGAGAACGGTGAAGGTCAGCTGACTGAATACTAGTGTCATCACACCGAAAGGTAAAAAAGCCCGCAACAGGTTGGTGGTCACGATACCATTTCAGGCGGGGTTGCGTGGATATATCTGGTGAATAAATCATTCGACATTGGAAGCCAACCACATCGCCAAGCTATTAAATATATTACGTATGCTCAAGATTTGACTAAAGAGAGGAATAAGACCGACTTGGAGTGTGAAACTCGGCCTTGACCATTGCTTTGGGTTTATGAAACCGGAACAGGTTCTAAGCCTCAAAGAATGATATATCTCTAATGGTGCGGGGAGCAAAACATCAGCTGATCTCAGCATGTCTACGCATAGAAATTATACAAGAAAGATGTAGGTCCTTCCGGGATCTCCGCTCTATTTTGAATCCCTAAAATGTCAATAAGCTTTTACTGTCGCGTAGTTGAGGCGTTTCCACCTGTAAGAGGTGGCATTCACAGGTGGGAAGCTGAACCAGGAAAAAGAAAAGAAGTCCTGCCTATAGCGCACATGAGCAACTGCGAGCTCTCGCCGTTTAACCGACCCATGTGTAAAGACACTAGTTCTCCAGTTGCTACCATTCAAGTGACCCCTAAGTCATTAATAAACCCTCGCGCCCGAATTCCGTACCCTATGCGGAAGATCGTATAGAACTGTTAAATACCGGTTGGTTGTGAAAGGATAGAGAATTGTGTATTTGATCCATGAGGCAGCGAGAGACCATGCGTACCAATACAGAAAATTTCTCATTCACAAGCGAATTCATCCTCAGGGTCCGTTCCTCCCGTCAAAATAGATTACCCCACTTGGGGAAACGTTTCTTTGCTTGAATGAAGAGCGTGACCACAACAGAAATGCCAAAGTCTATTAGCGATGTCTACTACGGAAACTTGGACGTAAGTGTCTCCTCACATGTTTGTCCACACGTCGCTACCCTGAGTGAGAAATAACCAATAAAACATCTCGGAGTACAAGGACCCTCATTCTCGGCCATTATTCGATAATTAGATGCTTTGAACCTTGATAAATACGCAATTTAGTGTTAAGGATAGTGGTCTAGGCACAATTTCGAAGCACACGAGTTGAAATCATGGGTGAAATCAAAGTTGACACAGCTCGGTAAAGTTACCTGGAATCGAAAGTAGAAGCTTGTCTTGGAGACACGCAACGGGAAGAACTTCTCTTCGAAAAGGATTCCGGCGTCTGACAACCATGAGAATTGTTCTTTGCATGGGATGAATTCAAAATATCTCCTGCTTGTTTATTCACAGAGAAAATTGGGAAACGCACCGTGAGAAGGGTGAACAAGGAAGAGGAAGGCATGCTACGCCCATACTGGGTCATAAAAGGCTGAAAGATTTTGAAGCCATGAGTTGCCAGAGAAAGGGAAAGAAGATTTCACAAAGGGGAGTGCCGAACTGTCCTGGATTACAATGCCACGCTTATTCTCCGTAGTATGTTGACATTTCGTCCATTCGTCCCCCTCCTTCTGTAGATACGCTGGAACGAATCGATTATACAGGATTATGGTTGAAAATGTCAATGGGTTTCCTCGGATCGAACTTCCGTGAGCATTCCATGCGCGTACATCGGGTAAATGCGAGCCAATTAGGTTTGTGCATTCCTCCGCATTCGGATTGGGAGCACATTGGACGAGCAAAAATATTCTGATATGGAGGAAAATACATGAATTGTGGTTTCAAAATGAGACCTGGCAAAGTGTCAAGAGTAAATAAATAAAGAAGTCCAATAGAATGAAGAACGGAAAAAGGAGAGAATAGTTAAGTGTGGAAATGGTATGTGTGATGCAGAATATACATGCGTTGTGTCGTATTACAATGTTCAAGCCCAAAAAAAAGCAGACAGAACAGAACAAGGAAGTGCAAGGAAGGGGAACAATAGGAACAGATTTTGGTGAGTAATTGCCTCCAGAAAACAGAGAAAGTAGTGTTACTCTGGGAGCCCAAGCTATGAAGCTTCGACGACGACTTTGAGGACGATGTCACCATTTTCGTCTACGCCTTTCCTCATGAGCGCAAAGGCATCCGCGGCGCGGTCAAGAGGGAACCGGTGCGTGACCAGAGCATCCACTCCCCGGAGAACGCCCGAGCCGAGCAGCGCCAGCGCAGAAGGATAGGTGTTCGCATACCGGAAAGTACCGAGGATGTCAACTTCGCGCGTTGCCGCAGCTGAAATGGGTAAGGTCATTGTAGATGTGCCCATTCCGACCAGCATAAGCTTTCCGCCAGTTCGAGCACACTGTGGAGAGACAGAAAGAGTTTAGTGGCCATTAACGGGCTCTTGCAGTTAAGATGACGTACAAAGATGCCCATTTGGGCAGAAGATTCGACTCCAGTACATTCCATGACGATGTCAAAACCATCTGGGGCTCCACAGACATCAAGAGCTGCAGTGGCATTGTCTCTGCTTCGGCGAATACTTTCCTCTGCTGGTGTGGGGAGTGTTCCCTTTACTGGAACCCGGGAAGGCGGTGGCTTTGCTGATATATCGACATGATAAACATCGTCAGTGAGTCCGTGGGCCTTTGTAAACTCCAGACGACCTCGATTAATATCGGCGGCGGCGACACGCGATGCACCGAGAGCCTTAGCAACAGAACAGGCAAGAATCCCGATAGAACCAGTACCGAGAACAAATACAGTCTGCCCTGGCTGCAGCTGAGCGCGACGAAGGGCGTGGAGAACAACACTGAGGGGTTCGGCAAGAGCACCTTGTTCTGGTGAGCAGTGTTCAGGGAGACTGGACATATGCGGTTGAAATAAATATAAGGGAGGAATAAAATTTAGACATACGGATGGAGTAAGTATGCAGGGTGATTCATGCGCGTTTGTAGGGTGCCATCGAGGTGAGGATACGTCTTTGCTGAACTAGCAAAGCGCAAGCGGGTACAGAGATTGTAGCGGCCACCCAGACAATGCGAACATGACCTGCACATGATCCCAGCTTCAATTGCGACGTGCTGTCCAACGCGTAAATGCGAGACGCCATCGCCAATGGCTGTAATGACACCAGCGGCTTCATGGCCAAGGACCAAGGGTTCGCGCAGGGCAAAATCACCATTCCGCCCGTGGCTATAGTAGTGCACTAAAGCATTCGTTAGTCTAGGGAAATCCTTGATAACATTACTGCTCACAGTCAGACCCACAGAGACCGGTAGAAAGAATAGCAACCTGAGCCTCTCCAGCACGAGGAGGCCAGGCTGTGCGTTGTTCTATGCGGAGGTCCGTAGGACCATGCAAAACAGCAGCAGTAGAAATTGGATATGCAACGGGAGACATTGTGAGGGATGGACTGGAATGGTAGAGACTTTGAGAGCATACAGCGTGTTAAATAGGGTGCGGAATGCACTTGAAACGGAGTTCGGGCCGACCCCCGATGCGGGGTAGAAGAGCGCCGTCTCCTTGGCTACTGTCCCACAGACGGACCGGGAGTCCAGAGGTGGAATGGGATCTAGAATCAGCGATCCACATCGGGCACTAAGTAGAACAACTATTTGGAGCAATTGCTTTAAGCCGCTTGACTGTTCTTGCAATGTCCGAACCCACTCCAAATATTCCCTCCCCATCCCTCTTCTCCCTCAATGGCAAGAATGTCCTCATCACTGGCGCAACTCGCGGAATCGGACGGGCATGCGCCACCGCTCTTGCCCAAGCTGGTGCTTCGTTGTGCATAGTCTCGAGGTCACCAAATCCTCCAGTCGTCAATGAACTACCCGGCACCGGTCATACACATATCGTATGCG
>Ga0157379_10001089_pt1 | contig 22192 bp, 16 predicted proteins | sample S25metaG_FD_121802 | JGI IMG/M metagenome (GOLD analysis project Ga0157379, IMG submission 121802) | Switchgrass rhizosphere microbial communities from Kellogg Biological Station, Michigan, USA - S2-5 metaG | ecosystem: Host-associated > Plants > Roots > Rhizosphere > Soil | place: USA... | reverse complement strand
TGTGGTTCGTGCGCTACGCCTTCGTTGGTCCGATCCTGTTGACCGCCGCTGCGATGACCTACATGCCGACCTTCGACAGGTTCGCGCAGATCGCCTTGTCTATAGCGATGATCGCGCCGGGCATTGGCGTCGTCTTCATGACGGCGGTCATGCCGCCGCCGTTCAACAGCTTGTACTATGCCGGCCTGATCATGGTGGTGATCTATGGTAGTTCGCTGGTGCGCCTGCGCTTCGTCAACTCGGTCTTCATTTCGCTGTTGCTGGTGGCGCTGTACCAGATCGTTTCCACGCTGATCAATCCGATTCCGTTCAAGGACTATTTGAACAACAATTTCTTCCTGGTCATGGCGACTGCGGTCGGCCTGTTTTCCGCCTACATCCAGGAAATGTACATTCGCCGCAGCTACAAGTCGCAGAAGGTCATCGAGGCGAAGAACGAGGCGGCCAACCTGCTGCTGCTGGAGGCGGACAAGGCCAACAAGGCGAAGAGCGAGTTTCTCGCGAATATGAGCCATGAACTGCGCACACCACTGAACGCCATCATCGGCTTTTCGGACATTCTCAAGAAGGAGCTGTTCGGTGCCCTCGGCGATGCGCGCTACTCCGAGTATGTGCGCGACATAAATGACAGCGGCAACCACCTGCTGGCGATCATCAACGACATACTGGATCTGGCCAAAGCCGAAGCCGGCAAGCTCACGCTGCAGGAAGAAGACATCGATCTGGTGCGCTGCCTCGACGATGCGATGCGCATGTGCCGCGGCCGCGCCGTGACGGCCGGTGTCAACCTCATCTTCGGCAATGCGACTGAATCGATCTACGCCTATGTCGATGAGAGACTGATGCGCCAGATTGTTCTTAACCTGCTGACGAATGCGATCAAGTTCACCGGCGAGGGCGGTCAGGTCACACTGAGTATCGCGGTCGATCGCGAGCACGGCATCGCAATCCAGGTTCAGGATACCGGCATCGGCATCGCGCCACAGGATATCGCGCGGGTCATTCGTCCGTTCGAGCAGGTCGAGACGGTGCTGTCGCGCAGCCATGGCGGCACCGGCTTGGGACTGCCGCTGACCAGCAAGCTCACCGAGTTGCATGGCGGTACTTTCGATATCCAAAGCGAAGTCGGTCGTGGCACAACCGTGATCGTCCGTCTGCCTGCCGAACGCCTGCGTAAATCCCCGGTTTTGTCATTGCAGCACGCCAGCTGACGGGTAGCGTCAGGGCTTACGCACGAAGAGCAGGCGGACGCGTCCGGTGCGCTCGGTTTCGGTCCAGGCCGCTGCTGCGTTGATGCCATCCACCCAGGCCATCATATCGGCGTCGTTGCGATATTGCAGCGACCAGTCCGCAATGAATTCCATCGGCCAGAAATTGCTCAGCGAGCACTCGTTCATGTTGCCAATGATCAATAGACCGCCCGGCATGAGCAGATCGTACAGCCGCTTGACGAGCGCCTTGGCGCGGTGGGCGGTCAGGTAGTCGAGCAGGCCGACCGAATAGACGAGATCCTGCGGCGCGAGACCGGCAAGGCCGTTCGTGCCACGCAGGATGTCGGTGAAGGAAATGTTCAGGCCCTGCACCTTGATGCGGCCATCCGAATTCAAGACATAAGGATAGGTCGTCTCATGGGCATATTGCAGCGCGTCCATCTCCTGGTCGATCAGCGAGAATTCGGCGCGATATCCCGAACCGGTATGGCTGCTAAGGAAGGCACCCACTTCGCGCGCCGGACCGCTGCCCAGGCTGGTGATCCTCGCGGGCCGGTCGTGGCCGCGGGCATGCACGACGTCGGAAATGTGCGTCCGCACGACTTCCATGCGGGTGCGAATGCATTCGGCGACTTCCAGCCCGACGCGATGCATCAGCATTTCGTAGGCATTGTCGCCGACGCGCTCCCAATCATAAACCTGGTTCATGATCTCGAAATCGCCGGGATAGCCGAGCGGCTTGGCATAGGACCGATCCCAGATCGCGCCCAGGCGCAATTCCGGCGTCAGCACCATTTCGGTGAATTCCTTGGTCGTTTCGCGCACTTCGCGTTCGTTGACCATGGCATGGGTCAAATCATTGCCAGTCCGCCACAGCGATCGCCATTGCTGCAGCAGACGCGGTTCGCAGGTCTCGAATGCCTCGACCTGGTCAAGACCATGCTTCAGCCCCAGCGCCACGGCGGAATTGCCTTCAAGCACGGCGCGGTAGGCGCGCAGCAGCTTCAACACATCGGCACAAAAGGCGCGGTACTCCTGTGGAACGAGTTGGCTGGTCTCACTCACGAACAGGGGCGAGCGCGCTGCGATCTGGGCCTGCGTATTGCGGGTCAGAAGCTTGTCGAACTCAATGAAGCGGTCGACGAAGTTGAAAGCCACTTTTGAGCCGAAAACCGTGTTTTCGGACCGACAGACCTTGGCCGTGGACTCAAAGATCGGCAGACCCGATTGCTGGATGCTGAGGGCGACCGTGTCGCCGACCTCCAAATGGTCGTCCTGCGACTGCTTGGATAGCGCCGCCAGCCCGCCAAGGCTGATGTCGTGCAGACGGTAGGCATTGGTGCGCACCCGCACCCGCGGTGCCAGGCTCGGAAACAGCTGTCGCGCGTCGTAGCGCTGTGGACGGAAGCGGATTTGCCGGCCCGTCGCCCCCTTCAACTCCTCATACGCAAGCATAATGGTACCCCATGGAGAACTATGTCTTGTCCGTCCGAAGGCACCCCACGGGTGCCGTTTTGGGACACCCTTACCCCCAGTTCTGCCGCGCCAAACGTTGAGTCGATGGTCGCAATTCAGAAAAGGTTAATGAAGTATTAATAGCGGAAAGAGTCTGGCGAATCAAGCACATGCGACCCCCCCATTTGAGGGGTACGACATGGTTACCCGTTAACCTTCGTTAACGGCGCCGCGATGCGGCCAATACCATCGCAGTTTGAGTCACTTAGCACCGGCGCCCCTCGTACCGGCGCGGCAAAACCGATGCTTAAAATGCAATGCGAACCCGTAGCCTGCACTTAGGTTTTTTTTGTCACGCTTGGTTCGTTCCCGCATGGGAGCAGAACCGAAGGTCGCAATGTACGTGTTCCGCATGAAAGTCGAAGAGCTCACGGCTCGCAGCCTCTCGCTGCTGAAACTCGATTTGAGCCGCTGCGAAGCGACGCTGCGCAAGGAGTGTCAGGTCCGCGAAATGAACGTCGTGGCGGATGAGCGAGTGACCAAGGGTGAACTCGACATCTACCTGGCGCTGGACGACTTCATCGATACCAAGAAACTCTGTCGTGTGTTTGACGACTTGCGCTCGATGATCGACATCAATTTGAAAGTGGATGAAGCCCCGACGCCCCGCGTTAGTACCGAACTCATTCACATCTGAGTACAACAGCCTCAGGCGTCGTAAAAATAGGGCGCATGCAGCCCAATCAGCGTCCGCTCGCGCTCAGTGCCGGCGCGTGCCGCAGCTTCGGGTGTGACGTGGCTCACTTCGTTCGTCATGAATATCCGTTGTGCGATGTCGCGCCGCGCATAGTGTACCTGCAGAAAAAAGCGCCCATGGTCGGGCTGGGCCGGCGTCCCGCGGTGCCAGGCATCCGAGACAAACAGGATGGCATCGCCGGCGCGCGCCGGCAGTAGAACGGCTGACTTGTTCTCAAATGTCAGACCGATGTCGTTGATGCGGTCCCTGGGCGGCAACCGGCCCGAGCGGTGCGAGCCCGGTAAAACCGCGGTTGGTCCCGCCTCAAGCGGACAGTCCACCAGAAAAATGTGCACGCCGATGGCGAAGACCGGATAGGGAATCGCATCCGGCCAGGGGACATTTTCCGGGCGCGGCACGTGCGGCCCGGCATCGACGTGCCATGTCCCGCCCTGGTGACCCGGCACATTGCGCCAGGCCGTGTTGGCGATGACGTGGCAATCCTCGCCGAGCAGAGGCTCGATGACATCGAGGAGCGCGCGCGAGGCAACCGCCTTTTGCGAGAGTGGCGAACGGTTGAGCATGCCGTGGCGAAATTCGTTGCGCACATCTTGCGGCCGATCGGGATCGGAGCTCTCAAAGACGGTGGCAATCTCCGCGCCGAGGGCCGCGACTTCGTCAGCGGTCAGAACACCACGCACCAGCGCATAACCTTCGCGCTCCAGCTGCTGCGAGGTGGCGGGGACGGTCTCCTTGAGGAGGACGAGATTGCCATGGCGGCGCTTGATCATGGCACATGCTAAGCGCGCCTGGGCCCGCCGATCAACGGCTGTTGTGATTGAGCCAGTGCGGGCGGGACGAGGAGGGCCAGCGTCCCGCCCTGCTCTGGGAACGTCGTCGCACGGGGTGGGCGGGAATATGTGCGACGAAACACCCAAAGGGCCAGGCTAAAGCATTAGTGTGCAGGCATCGCGTCGTGCGGCACCATCTTATCGGCTGGCGCCATCTTGTCGGCAGGCATCATCTTGTCGGCCGGAGCCATGGTGTCATGCGCCATCATGGCCTTCTTCTTCTTCGCCTTGGGCTTGTGCGGCGCCATCGCGGTTCCCGACATGGCGTGTGTGGTGCTCATGGCGTTGGCAGGGGCCATCGAGTCGTGCGGCGCCATCGTGTTTGTCGGCGCCATCGTATCGGCCGGAGCCATCGCGCCGCTGGCCTTCATAGCGTCGGCCGCGGAGGCTGCGCCCGACGCCAGCGACACGCCCAGAACTACAGCTGCAATAGTGAGATATGACTTCATGAGGATTCTCTTTCTTTGTTCGGTTGGTTGGGGCGCGCGGAGTTTGCCGGCGCGCGTTTCGGGTTGCCCCGGAACATGGTGAGCTGCATCGTCATTCCTTGTAGGCGGCGAGAATTGCGCCGCCGCCGGGCTCTTGAACAAGGATGGCGGTCTTGAGGCCGCCTGCTGCAGGTGGAATTCGGAACGTCTCTGCTGGGCCGGTCCAGATGCCGATGCGGGTGAGTTCGCGCACAACATTTTTGTGCGGCAACGTCACGCCTTCATTTTCACCACGCGCAACGGAAACGTTGACGGTGCGTGGATCATAGCGGACGAGCCAGACATCGGCGGCAGCTGCTGCAGTCGACGAACCGATGGTGAGCACATCGCCGGCGACGCCTATCTGTGGCCCGGTGAGGCGAGCGACGGCAACCAGCCGTGCGACGTCCCCGAATTCGTTGCCGACCGTGTCGCTCGAGCCGTTGACAACGATTTGCGGCGTGAAAGGCCCGCTATGCCCCAGGCCGCGCTCATAGCCGACCTGGCGCTCGGTAAACTCCGGCTTCGCGAAGGTGTCCTTCCAGCCGAGATAGTCCCAATAGGTAACGCCGAAGCTGAGCGCCAAGACATCGGGCCGATTGCTGATCGCCGCAAGACTGGCATTTGCCGGGGGGCAGGACGAACAGCCCTGACTGGTGAAAAGCTCGACAACAACAGGCTGCGCAGTTGCTGCTTGGCCGGCCAACAGCGTCGCAAGCAAGACAACTGCGCAAGCGATCCGTATGGGCATGATGGTGCGTTCTCCAGCTACAAATCACCATTCGGCGCCGGCGAAGGCTCGGTTACAGCCAAGTCGCACAATTCGAACATTTGCCGTTCGACCTGACGGCGATGTAACCTTCGTCGGGTTTCCTGCGAATTCACTTGCGAAGGCTTCGGCTTGATTGCTGCGGAAGCAGAACTACGAGCGCTGATGGTGCGGTCGCTGGCCGGCGACGGCGTCGCTTATGCGACCTTGCTGCGCCGCCTGAACGGCCACCTCCGCGCTTACTATGTACGGCGTCTTGGTCCGGGTCGCGGTGCCGATGCCGAGGATTTGTTGCAGGAAACGTTGATTGCCATGCATGCCCGGAGGTCCACATACGATGCGACGCGACCGTTTACGGCCTGGGTGCACGCAATTGCGCGCTACAAGCTGATCGATCATTTCCGCCGCACCAAGCGCCGCGCCGAGGATCCGCTTGAGGATCCCGAACTGTTGTTTTCTTCCGCAGACACCAACGCCGCGGAAGCGCAGATCGATGTTGAACAATTGCTCCGCCGCCTGCCGGAAAAAACCCGGCGCCTGATTCGCGACGTTAAGATCGAGGGTCTGTCGACGGCCGAGGCGGCAGCGCGGCACAATATCTCTGAGTCCGCCGTCAAGGTCGGAGTGCATCGCGGCCTGAAATCGCTGGGCGTCGAGATCAAGGACGAGGCGTCATGAACACCGACGATCTCATCGCCGCATTGGCAGGTGATGTCACGCCCGCTCCGCGACATGCAGTGGCACGTAGATTGGCGCTCGGGCTGGCGCTCGGCGCCGTTGCCGCGGTCGCGATCATGGTCTCATTGTTCGGCGTGCGCGCCGATCTGATGCCAGCGATGATGACGGGACCATTCTGGTTGAAGCTCGTCTATGTGCTCAGCCTGGCTGCGCTCGGTTTCGGTCTGATCGACCGCCTGGCGCGGCCGGACGGCGAGGGCGGTGTACTCGCCACAATGATCGTTGCGCCGTTGGCTGTGATGATAATCTTGGCGGCCTATCAATTGGCCGACGCGCCCGCCGCGTTGCGCATGCAGCTGATGATGGGTGGATCATATAAGGTTTGCGCTCTCAACATTGTGATCGTATCCGTGCCGATCTTTTTGGGTGTGTTTTGGGCGCTGCGTTCGCTGGCGCCAACGCGACTGACCTTGAGCGGAGCTGTAGCCGGCATGCTGGCGGGCGCGACGGGCGCATTCATTTACGCGTTCCACTGCACAGAAGTTTCCGCGCCGTTCATGACTGTCTGGTACACGCTCGGCATTGTGGTCGTTGGAGCAGTGGGGGCTGTGCTCGGCCGGACACTGCTGCACTGGTGATCCACGCAATGTTTGTAACCGTAATGTCCGCTCGTACGTGTTATAGGGTGCGAGCCAAGGGAGAGATGAATGACAGTGTATAAGAGCCTTGCCGTCTTGGCGTTGGCCACAGTTTTGGCTGCGGTGGGTGCTTTCGAATTCGCGCAGGCCGATTCGATCGATAAAGCCATTCCCATTGCGGCACTGGATGCCCCGAAGGCCGCCGCCCCAACGAGTGAGACGGCCGTTCTCGCCGGCGGCTGCTTTTGGGGTCTGCAGGGCGTGTTCCAGCATGTCCGCGGCGTAACCAAAGTCGTGGCCGGCTATTCCGGCGGCGCGAAGGCCACTGCGATCTATGAACTCGTCGGGACCGAAACGACCGGGCATGCGGAGTCAGTTCAGATTACATTTGATCCGCGCGTGGTTTCCTATGGTGAGCTCCTGCGCGTCTACTTCTCCGTTGCCCATGACCCGACGCAGTTAAATCGCCAGGGTCCCGATAGCGGGACGAGCTATCGTTCCGAGATTTTCTTTGCTTCGCCCATGCAAAAAAAGCTTGCGACGGCCTACATCGCGCAGTTGACCGCAGCGCACACATTTGAGGCGCCGATCGTCACCAAGATCGAAAAGCTTGATGGCTTCTATGCGGCGGAGGGCTATCACCAGGACTATCTGATCCGCAATCCGAGCAATCCGTACATCGTTTTTAACGACCTGCCGAAGATCGCCGCTCTCAAGCGTGTGTTTCCGGCCCTGTATCGTGACAAGCCGGTGATGTTGCACACGACCGCGGGACTGTAGATCTCCGACCAGCGCAACGAAGGGTTAGGCCAGCGTTCCGTCGAGGAAATCGAACACGGTCGCCTTGAAAAGCGCGTGCGGAATCGCGGAGAAGTGATCGCAGCCCGGCAACGAAACGGCCCGTCCGTCGGGGAACATTTTCGCCAAGCCTGCGGGGTCACCCGCGAGTTCGTCTTGCGCGCCGGCCACGACGAGGACGGGCACGGCAAGCGCGGCGAGATCCGCGCGCGCAAACGGTTCGTCGCCGGCCCTGGTCAGCGCGGCCAGCGCGAGACGATCCTCACCCTGGTCATCGGCGAACTGGCGAAAGCTTTTGAGCATCGGATCGGTGATGGTTTGGGGATCGGCCGCTTCCATCGCGTCGGCCATCGGATTGCCGACCATTTCGCGCTTTTCGAACAGCTTTTCGCCGGCGCCGCCAAGTGTGAGCGTGGCGACGCGCTTCGGCGAGTTCAGTGTCGCCGCCAGCGCCAGCCGCGAGCCCATGGAAAAACCCATCAGATGCGCCCGCTCGATGTCGAGATGGTCCAGCAACGCCAAGATGTCGCCCGCCATATTCTGGCGGACATAAGAAGCGGGATCATGCGGTTTGGCGCTCTCGCCGTGTCCGCGGCAGTCCAGCGCAATCATCCGAATGTGCCGGCGCTCGAATGCGCCGTACCAACTGAGGCGCTGCCAGTTTTCCTTGCGATTGGACGTGAAGCCGTGGACGAGCAGCATCGGGCGTCCCTGGCCGGGTCCGCCAATATCGTCATACGCCAAGGTGAGCCCGCCCGATCGGAAAGTCGCCATCGCGGCCATTGTCTGGCGGCCGGCTGACCGACACAACCGGTTTTTGGTAATTGTCGCGCTACGACGAACAGCAGCTGCGCACGGAAACCTGCACGGGTGGGCATGGCCTGTCGCCAAACGAGCAGAAGACGCAGCAATCGCCAGCCTTGGGCCTCAGCAGCGCGCCACAGCCCCCGCAGTCGTCAGGACAGTTTCGCCGGGCTGGCTCACGCCGGCCTGAAGGTTAGCGCCACTCCATCCATGCAGTAGCGCAAGCCTGTCGGTTGCGGTCCATCATTGAAGACATGGCCGAGATGGCCACCGCAGCGCCGGCAATGAACCTCGGTCCGGCTCTCGATCCAGCTATTGTCGGTCGTGGTTTCAATCGCGTGGGGCAGGGGCTGCCAGAAGCTCGGCCAGCCGGTGCCGCTTTCGAATTTCGTTGCCGAGGAGAACAAGGGCAGGGCACAGCCACGACACAGGAACGTGCCCTTGCGATGTTCTTTCAGCAGTGGGCTGGTGAAAGGTGCCTCGGTGCCCTGTTGGCGCAATATGTTGTATTCAATAGGGGACAACAGCTTGCGCCACTCCGCGTCGCTGTGCGTGACCTCGAAGCCCTTGGCGAAGACCGGCGTTCCGCCGAGCACCACTCCGGCGCCCCCCAGCAGAACCAGCAACATTTGGCGTCGGGATTGCATCGCAAGACTCCATGTCGACCTTTGGTTGGGCGGCCGTCCACCACAACCATACCATACGTGCGACGCTGACAGCGTCTGCTTATCGCATTCGCGAGCGCAGGCGCTTTGGTTACAGCGACCAGGTTTGGTTCCATTTTCGTTCGAACAAATTCCGTGGCGAACCTGCGGAACACTCCTTCAGGACAGGCGTTTTATGGCGGTAGCTCGTCCTGCAAACAAGGAGTTCCAAAAATGGACAAGGACAGAATTCACGGCGCAGCCGATCAAGCCAAGGGCGCTATGAAGCAAGCCGCCGGCAAGGCCATGGGCGATCCTAAGCTCAAGACGGAAGGGGCGGCGGATAAGGTGAAGGGCAAGGTCGAAAGCGCAATTGGCGGTGCGAAAGATGCAATGCGCGATCAAATGAAGCGTGCAAACAAATAATCCGGTCGCCAATGGTGGCAGGCCCGGCCCGACCGGGCTTGCCGCTGTTCTCAAAGCGCTGGCGCTTCCTGAAATTGCAGTTCATAGAGCGTGCGATAGAGTCCGCCCTTGGCCAGCAGCTCCGCGTGCGTGCCGATCTCGCGCACCCGCCCTTCAGTCAGCACGACGATGCGGTGCGCGTCCTTGATGGTTTGCAGGCGGTGGGCAATAATCACCGAGGTGCGGCCCTCGGTTAGTTTCTTCAGCGCGTCCTGAATCACCAATTCGGTCTCGGTGTCGATGCTCGCCGTGGCTTCATCGAGCACCAGCACCTCGGGATTCATCGCAAGCACACGAGCGAAGGCCAGCAGCTGGCGCTGGCCGTGGCTGAGATTTCGGCCACGCTCGTTCAGCGGCGTGTCATAGCCTTGGGGCAGTGCGCGAATGAACGGATCCGCATGGACCAACTTGGCAGCATGCTCGGCCACCTCCCGGGTAATGCGCGAATCCGATAGCGCGATATTGTCGTACACCGTGCCGGAAAAGATGTGGAAGTCCTGCAGCACCACGCCGATGCGCCGACGGATGTCGGCGGGGCGGATTTGCATGATATCGATGCCATCGAGGAATATGCTGCGATCGGGGACATCATAGAAACGGCAGAGCAGGCGTATCAGGCTGGTCTTACCTGATCCCGTCGGACCGACGATGGCGATGCGCTCGCCGGGATTAATTGTGAAACTGACGTCTTTCAGGATCGGATGGTCCGGGACATAACCGAAGGTCAGATGCCGAAAGTCGACGCGCCCTTCCAAGCTGGCCGGCAACGGAACCGGATGCTCCGGCTCCTTTAACGCTTCGCTCCAGTCGAGCGCCTGGAAAATGCGCTCGCCGCTCGCCATGGCACGAAAGACGATGTTCCATTGCTCTCCCATCGCCACGATCGGGCGGAACAGCATGTCGAGAAACTGGGTGAACAGCAGCAGCACGCCGACGGTCATCTCGCCATCCAGAACCAGGTGGCCGCCGAACCAGACGATCACCGCGATGCCGATATAGTTCATCCCGTCGATGAACGGCCCATAGAAGCTTTCGATCGTCAGTGCCTTGACCTCGGTGACGCGGTTCTCGTTGTTGATGGCGCTGTAGCGTTCGAAATTGATTTTCTCGCGACCGTAGAGCTGAACGACTTCCATGCCCGAGAGATTTTCCTGCAGGTTTTCATTGAGCCGGGATACGGTCATCCGGATGATGCGATAAAGCGGGCGGGACATGCTGCGAAACAGCCAGGTGAACAGGCCGGCCACCGGCATTACCGGCAGCAGCTCGAACGTCAGCGTCGGCGACAGCGTCAGCATGATAGTGATCGCGACAAAAAACGGCACGAACTGTCCCGCCAGCTGGCCAAAGCCGGCGAAGAGCTCGAACAATGTCTCGACGTCATTGGCAACGCGCGTCATCACGCGCCCGACTGCAACGCGGTCGTAGAAGCTCGACGGCAGATGTTCCAGATGCTCGAACAAATCGCAGCGCAAATCGCGCAACGTGTTCAAGGTGGCGCGGCCGAACAGGATGCCGAAACCGCGCCCGAGTGCCGCCGCCAGCAACACCCAGAACATGTACTGGATACACGCTGCGATCAGTGGGGTGACGGGGAGCGTGGCGGCGATCCAGTGATTGAAACCTTCCTGTCCGAGATCGGCGAGCGCCGGTCCTTGATGCTTGAGCACGATGCCGTCGACCAGGACGCGGCTCATGACTGTCGGCGCCATGATCGCGGCCACGGCGGCCAGCAGCACCAGCACGAGTGAGCCCACGGCCTGCCCGCGATAGGGCCGCATCCAGCGCATCAGGCGCGAAAGCTGGCCGACGTCCAGGTTCTTGCCGTAGATATCGTCGTCGAAGGCGCCGCGGGGACGGCGCGGTGCGTCGCGGAGCGGGCCGGCCGTTGTGTCGGTCATTTCGCCGCCTCGATAGTGGTTTCGCGTCCGAGCGCATGCACCAGTTCTTCGCGGCGTCCCTGCACCCGCGCGAAATTTGCGTAGATGCCGCCCTTGGCCATCAGCTCGGCATGGCTGCCGAGTTCCGCCACCTTTCCGGCATCGAGCACGACGATGCGATCGGCATGGCGCGCGGTCGAGACACGATGCGACACCAGCATGGTGGTTCGGCCCGCGCGCAACTGCTTCAAGCGAGACAGGATATGCTCTTCGGTTTCGGTATCGACGCTGGAAAAACAGTCGTCCAGCAGCAATACCGGCGTGTCGCGGATCAGTCCGCGTGCCAGGCTAGTGCGCTGCTTCTGCCCGCCGGAAAGTGTGACGCCGCGTTCGCCCACCAAGGTCCGCAGATGTTCGGGAAAGCGCTCGATCGTGTCTTCGAGGTCGGCGGCTTCGGCCGCGTTCCAGATCGCCTCGACCTCGCGCTTGGGATTGTCGTAGGAGATGTTGCGGCCAAGCTCGTCGGCGAACAGGAAAGGATCTTGCGGCACCAAAGCGATTTGGCTGCGCACCTGTTCGATGGGTAGCAGTCGAATGTCGCGCCCGTCGAGATAGACGGTGCCGGGCGGCGGATCGAGCAGGCGAACGATTGAACGCAGCAGCGTTGACTTGCCCGAACCGACACGGCCCAGGATCGCGATCATCTCGCCCGCCCTCACATGCAGCGTCACATCATTGAGCGCCGCCTGGCCCATGACCATGTTCTTGGGATCGCTGGTGCGCGCGTCCTTGGCCGAGGCGCGCCTCGGATAGGTGTAGGACAGATGCTGCAACGTGATGTCGCCACCGATGCCCGAAAGCGGCGCGGCGTCGGGCGCATCGCGGATTTCCGGTTCGTAGTCGAGCACCTCATAGAGGCGCGCCGCGCCCGACGAACCGCGCTGGAACATCGAAACGATTTGGCCGGACTGCTGGATCGGGGCCACGGCCATGCCGAGATAGAGCGTGAAGGCGGTGAAAGTGCCGACCGTCATCTCGCCGTGCAGCACTTGATAGCCGCCAAATCCCATGATGATCATGACGGCGAAGCCGGTAAACACGACCATCCAGGCGTTCAGCGCCGCGTTCAGGACCATCAAGCGGAAGTAATTGTCGGCATAGGCGCCGGAAACCGCCTTGAAGCGCGCGACTTCGCGGTCTTCCTGCGCATGGGTCTGGATCGTACGGATGCCGTTGAGATTTTCTTGCACCGACTCCGACAGCGACGAGAAGCCTTCCTGAACCGTGGTCGATTGCTGGTAGATGCGCTTGGAGAGAAAATATCCCATGCCAGCGATGAACGGCATCACTGGCAACAGCCACAGGGTCAGCTTGGTCGACAGGAACAGCATGAAGGCGAAGGCGACGAGGCCCGAGAATCCGAGCACGATCAGCGTGCGGCTGCCGACGCCGATCAGCTGACGTACCAGGTTGAGGTCGTTGATGGCGCGCGCCATCAAGTCGCCGGTCGGAAAGCGCGCGAAGAACCGCGGCCCCTGGAGTTCGAAATGCCAGTAAAGGCGCTCGCGCATGTCGTACGTGACCGTGACGCCCACCAGGCGCACCAGTTGGCGGCCATAAGCGACGGCCATGTAGCGCACGACCGCGAGCGCGAGAATCCCAAGCACCGGCTCGAGCAAGTGCCAATCGTGACCCGCCATGCGATTGACGCCTTGGCGCACGAACAGCGGCATGAACGCTTCGAACACGCGTCCCAGGCAGATGAAAAACATTCCGCCCCAGAACGCCCAGCCATGGCGCTGGATGATCGGAAGCAGCCGCCAGAGCGGACTGCGCTGCTTCTGTGTTCCGAAAACGCTCAATTCGATCCGCCGGCGTGTAGGCGCCGCCGGCCTGACCGCCGCGAAATCGCGCCGCTTTGTTGTCTGATTCGGTCGATTGTACGAACGCCGTAAGTTCAGGGCCAGAGATTTTGCCGCGTTCCCTCTGTGGCATTGTCGGATCCGTCGTCCCGATTGCCGAATTTGTTCGCGAAGCGCGCGATCTTTTTGGTTGAGTCAGCGGTGGGCGCACGCCGCATGCCCCTGATCGGCCTGACGCGCAAATATTAGCAAAGAATATAGCTTAATATTTTCAATGACTTGAAAGAAAATTTGCGGTCTCGCCGGCGCGCGGGCGCTGCGCCCGCCATTGGGCTTCCTTAATCTACGCTCCATATAACGGAGCAGGTTTCCGCCGCATTGGAGGGTCAATTCGCATGGTCGCTTTTCTTCGCTGGGCCGGTTCGATCGGCATGGGCGTTCTCAACGGCATCGCCAAATTTGCCGTCTTCGTCATCCTGGTGACCGTGATCATCGTGTTGATCGCGTCGTTTCAGGGCGACGGCCTGCCGGGGAACATGGTGCTCGCCCTCGACTTGCGCACTCGGCCCGAAGATTCCTCCACCATGAGCTTCGACTTCGGCAGCCGGCCGGTGACGGTGATGGATGCCGTTCTGGCGCTTGATGCGGCGGAGCGCGATCCGCGCGTCAAGGGCGTGTCGCTGCGTCTGGGCAGTGCCAACCTGTCGATTGCACAGGCGGAAGAGATCGGCGCCGCGCTCAAGAAGTTTCGCAAGTCCGGCAAGTTCGTGATTGCGCACAGCCAGGGCTTCCTCGCCACCGGTCTCGGTGACTATCTGACGGCGGCAGCCGCCGATCAGATCTGGATGCAGCCCAAGGCGCCGTTCACCGCCTCGGGCGAGGGCGGCTCGCAAATATTCCTGCGCGGCTTGTTAGACAAGCTCCAGGCCGATCCGCAGATCGTCAAGCGTTCCGACTATAAGAGCGCCGCCGACCAGTTCATGGAAAAGAGCATGACGCCGGCGGATCGCGAGCAGCTGACGCGGCTGATGCAGTCCTGGTACGACACCGCCACCGCGGGTGCGGCTGCGGACCGCCATTTGAGCCAGCCGCGCATCGTGGCGGCGTTCGAGGCCAGCCCGCAATTCACCGAAAATGCCCGCGCGGCCGGCTTGATCGACAAGATCGGCTATGACGACGACGCACAGAAGGCGGCGCTGGCGCGGGCCGGCGCGGGCGCCAAGCTCGTCGCCATGTCCGAATTCGTGCACGCGACGCGCGAAGCGGGCGAGCAGGCGGTGGGCCAGCGGTTCGCGCTGATCCAGGCGTCGGGCGAGATCATGGATGGCACTGCCGGCGGCGGACTTTTCGGCGCCAGCGACATCATCGCCGGCGATGATCTCTCCAAGGCGATCCGTCAGGCCGCCGCCGACAAGGACGTCAAGGCGATCATCCTTCGCGTCGATTCACCGGGCGGCTCGGTCGCCGCGTCGGACCAGATCCTGGATGCGGTGAAGAAGGCGCAGGCCGCCGGCAAACCGGTCGTAGTCAGCATGGGCGGCGTGGCCGCGTCGGGCGGCTATTACATCGCGCTGTCCGCCAACCGGATCGTGGCCGAGCCGGCCACGATCACCGGTTCGATCGGCGTGCTCACTGGCAAAGTCTCGATCGACCGCTCGCTGGCGCTGGCCGGAATCGGAACCGCTTCGGTGGGCGTCGGGCACAATGCGCTGTTCGATTCGCAGTTTCAGCCCTACACGGCGGGCCAGCTCGCCGCGCTCAACAGCGAAGCCGACACCATCTATGCCGACTTCACGGCCAAGGTCGCCGCCGGACGCAAAATGCCGCTGGCACAGGTACAGGACGTGGCTAAGGGCCGGGTATGGTCGGGTGCCGACGGACAGGCGCATGGTCTGGTCGACGAGCTCGGCGGGCTGTGGACCGCGACCGATGCCGCACGCCGCCTCGCGGGCGTCGCGTCGGGCGAGCGCATAGTCTTTCGTCGCTATCCGCGCCAGAAGAACCTGTTCGAGGCGTTCAGCGATGCCTTTGGCAATTCGGGCGGTACCGTGCGCGCGATCCAGGGCATCGTGACGCTGATGAATGCGGCGCCGGTGCGCGCCGTGGTCGGCGCGGTCGAGGAGCTACCGCGCGGCGGGGTCGAGCTGCGCGCGACGAACTTGCCGCAGTAGCGCGGGTGCACAAAGAAAAACGGCGGCCGGTGAGGGCCGCCGTTGATCTGTCGCCGCTTGTGTCGGCTAGTAGTGGACGGTGCCGCCGACAAAGAAGGTGCGGCCCAATGCGTCATACTGACCGGGATAGGTGTTGCCATTGCCGAAAACCGCGCCGCGGATTTCGGACCCAACGATCGGCGGATCCTGGTCGAGCACATTATTGACGCCGGCCCGCAGTTGCAGGTTGTCGAATACGTCATAGGTTCCGGCAAGGTCAAAGTAGCTGATGGTTGGCAGCTTTGAGTCGGCCACGCCAGCGGTTCCGCCTAAGACTTCCTTCACGCTTCCGACAAGGCGCCATTGGGCCGACAGGTTGAACGCAAATGGCGATGTCCAGGTCACCCGCAGTTTATGGCGCCAGAAGGGCTGCGGCCGGTTGCACTGCGAGCCACCGAAGCGACCATTGCACTGAATGTCGCTGCCGGGATCGCCGAGAACCTGTTCGGTAAACGCGTTCGCGGAGTAGGTGCCCACGAAGTTGGCGGCAATTGCGCCATTCGGCCCAAAGCCCAAGTCGTCGAGATCGGAAGAGTAGTTGGCTTCGACATCAACACCCTCGACTTCGGTAAAGCCAAGATTGAGAGTCCTGGTGTCGATAAAGCCCGAGCCGGTCCCCCCGAAAAGGATCTCCCCGGGACCGCGATGGATGAGCGAGCACGACGCGGCAGCACCGGAGGTCGCGCAGGAGGTGAACACCGACGTGAAGTCCAAATTGCTGATGATGTGATTGACCTTGATGTCGTAGTAATCGATTGTCGCGCTGAAGCCATCAAAGAAAGTCGGCGTCAGAACGAGGCCTATCGTCAACGTATTGGCCGCTTCTGGCTTTAGCGCGACATTGCCGCCCAAAAGGACCTGGCACTGATCCGCGGGGCAGTCCAAGTTTGAAGTTCCATAGTTGACCAACGGAACGCCGCCATTGGTGTTGGCACACTGTGCCGCCGTAAGGTGAGAGCCCTTGGGATCGGTTACATCGCTGCCGCAAAGGTCTTGAACACCACCTGCCTGCGTCTGGAAGGAGGGATTGAAGAGTTCCACGACGTTCGGTGTCCGAACAGCATGTTCGTAGGACACACGGACGCCGATGTCGTCGATTGGCTTGTAGTTGCCGCCATACTTAAAGGTGTAGACCGTGCCTCCAGGCTTGTAGTCCGAGTAGCGGCCGGCAGCCTCGAGTGACAAGTCCCGAATGAGATGGACATCCTTCACGATTGGCAGGTGGGCTTCGAGATAAAGCTCCTTGGCTGTCACCCCTCCGGCGACGTTGGGCGTTGCGCCGCCCTGGCCAGCGAGATCACCGGTGGCGAATTCGTTGTCGACACGCAGCTCCAGAGCATCATGGCGATACTCGAAGCCGGCCGCGATGGCGACTGGATTATCGGCCCACGGACTTTGCGCGCCAGGGATGGTGCCAGCGATCGTACCGGAGATGACGAGCTGGCCGGTCGAGCCCTCTTTGAACCCCGGGATCGAGACATAATTCACCGCAGCCTGCGAGATGGCGGGTGCCGTGAAGACATTGAACGGTGCACAAGCTGGATCACTGCCATCGACGACTGATTTGCAAGTCGGGACGCCGCCGACGTTGACCACTTGGAACGCCCTGGCTAGGTGAGCGATCGAAACGTCGTTAATGTACTCCTCCGCATAAACGTTCTGACCGTATTGCGCGGAAATGTCGTAGTCCCAATCGCCCAGAACGTGCCCCTTCACGCCGATGACGGCGCGATAGTCGGTGTAGCGAAGATTGTCGCGCCGGCCGCCACTTTCGGTGAGCCGGCGGCCAACGAGCAAATTCTTGTTCGACGTGTCGGTACCGAACGCGCCGGTGCAGCCAAACTTTGTGTATTCGGCCGGCGACAGAAGCGGATTGTCGCAATTTACAGGAAACGTTACACCAAAGAAGGCACCAGATGGCGCAATCTGGGCTACCGATTTGTCATCCAGAAATAGGATCGACGTGTAAATATCCAAGCTGTCATTTGGCGCGTAGTGACCGATGACACCGCCATTGTAGCGCTCGTCAGGCCGCTGGAAATAGTTGAGCGGAGCGAAGTTGAACGCGTCGAGAACGGGGTCAAAGGGCGTGAGCGAGCCATCGCCAGAGGCGCTGGGTTTTACGTCACCAGATGAGCCATCGAGCGCGCGTATGCGTGCCGGATTGGCCGTCGAAGATCCGCCGCACGCGAAGAAGTTGCCGCTTGCGCTTAGGTCACACGCCGAACGGTCATAAAGTGCCTGCGTCACCGCGGCTGAGTGTTCATAGCTAAAAAAGGCCGTGACGTTGCCCTTTCCGTTGCCGCTGTTGGAGCCCAACAGGAACGAAGCAGTCGTGACGCCGCCGTTTGTGGTCTCTTCGGGCGCTTGCTTGAAGCCACGTGCTGCGATCAGCGCGCGAATGGGCGCCTCGCCATTGCTGTGCTGGTTGAAGCTATACTGCCCGTCGATCTCGATGCCCTCGAAGTCCTTGCGCAGGATGAAATTCACTACGCCGGCAATCGCATCGGAACCATATACAGCCGACGCTCCGCCGGTCACAACCTCGACGCGCTCGACCAGGGCCGATGGAACCTCGTGAACGTCTGTTGATCCCGTGACGCCGTTCGCCGAGGGGCTGCCATAGGGAAGCCGCTTGCCGTCGACCAGAACGAGCGTGCGGAACGAGCCCAACCCACGCAGATCGAGCGTTGCCGTGCCATCAGAACCGTTCGAAACAGTATTGTTCTGGCTCGTGATGGCGGCCGGCAAGTTGTTTATCAGCGTCTCAACCGTGGTTGTGCCTTCGAACTTCGTCTCGTCCCCGCTGACCGTGGTGAGGGGGCTGGCGCTGACGAGGCCGGTCTGGGGAATGCGCGAACCAGTGACTACAACAGTCTCGACACCCGCTGCCGCCGCAGAAGCCGCTGCCGTCGCCGCCAGCGAAGCGACGATTGCCGTTCCAAGCAGCAGCAATGACCGCGCGCTGCGGTTCTTGAAATTGGATTGCATGGTACCCCTCTAAGAGTTTTGTGTGCGTTGTCTTCGAGTGGCCGATGTCCGCAAAGGAATCGCAAACCAAACGAAGCCACTTGCGCGGACGTTAGTGGCGCCCAGAGAGGAAGCGCAAAGAGATTCAATTTTTTACAAAGCAAAGAAAAAGCGCTGTTGTGTTTTTGTCATCAATGACATTCACGATTTTTTATTTACATGGTGACTTGCAGCACGGGCATACATGGCGCCGCTCAAAACAAAACGGCAGGGAGTCTCCCTGCCGTTTTCACACTCGCACATCGCTAGAGACTTACATGTTCATTGCAGTTGCAGGCGAGCTCCCACGAAGTATCTGCGACCCACTGCGTCGTACACGCTGGCATCGGTGTCTGTTCCGGTAACGTTGCCCGGTACGCCACTCAAGATGTTGGGCGCGGATTCGTTGAAGAGATTGTTCACCCCACCAAAAACCTGAATCTCATCAGTCAGTTGATAGGTCAGTGAGACATCGTGCAGCGCGTACCCCTTCACCGGGACATCCTTGAAGAAGCCTTCGTTACTAATCCGCGCAGGGCTCAGATAAGTAATCTCCCACTGAGCCGTAATGCCGCCAAGAGTGTAGACCAGGGCGCCTTGTACCTTGTGTCGTGATGCTCCTTCGACACCTTTTGAGTCAGTGATCAGGCCAAATTGTTCCTGGTCGAGTTTCTGCAACCAGGTCCAGTTCGCGCGCGCCGCGACCTGACCCATATCGCCGTTGCCGAACACATCTTTGACGAGGTCGAGATTGTTCAGGTTGAAGCTGTAGGTGACGGCGAAGTCGATTCCTTGCGTGCGCAGCGTGCCCTGATTGCCGAAGCCGGAATTGACCGCGGTGATCTCACCTTGCTGGAACGCTGGTCCGCTTGTGTCACGAACAATCGCACTACAGAACGCATTCGGAAATGTGGAACCTTGCGTGAAGCACAAATCGAGCGACTGCTGCCGACCTATCGTTGTGATCAGATTGGCGATCTTGATAGAAAAATAGTCGACTGAAGCCGTAAACGCTCCAAATTTCTCGAAATCGTGGGTTACGACGGCGCCGAATTGATAGCTGTCGCCTCTTTCCGGTTCGAGGTCGGGATTGCCTTTGCCCGTGAAGCCGCCCGTACCCTGAATTTCCGCAAGAGACAACGTGAAAGAACCGGTTGCGGCGATGCGAGACGCGATTGCCGGGATCGAACGACAGCGCGCAGCGACTTCTCCCGGAGTTGCCGCCGTGATGCCATTGCAAGGATCGGCGACGGCGGCGAAATTCTCGCCTCCCGGAGCAAACAGTTCACCGATGTTTGGCGCTCGCACCGCCCTCGCATACTGGGCGCGGAAGCGAATGTCATCGATCGGCGACCAAGACACGCGACCGGTATAAGCAGTCGTCGTGCCTTGCGTGTTGTATTGCGACCAGCGGATTGCTCCGCCAACCGTGAGTTCCTTGGCGAACGGCAGGTCCCTCAAAATCGGCACCTCGGTTTCCGAGAAGAACTCCAGAACGTGAAAGCCGCCCACTGTCGCGGCTTCCTGGTTGGAACCGTTCTGGCCGCTTTGGGTGAGCGCATCAGGTACGTCCGACGCAGATTCCTGGCGATATTCGAATCCGCCAACCAACTGGACGTCTCCCGCTGGAAGAGCGAAGACCGGACCCTGGATCGTGCCGCCCAGAAGCTTCTGATCCGCGTTCTGGATGCGCGATTGCGGTGCCTGAATGTACTTGGCAGCGGCTGGAGAGATCGAATTCAAGCCAAAGAGGTTGATTGGCACACAACCTTCCGCCACCGCGATCGGATTGGCACAGGAGATGATGCCGCCGTTGTCGACGGCGTTCAGCGCTTCGCGGAAATTTGAGACATTGAATTGGCCGGTGCCGTTCTGCGTGTCGAGAGTATGGCCCCAGCTGAAGAACAGGTCATAACGATAGTCCGAAAAGAGGCTGCCCTTGACACCGGCAATGGCACGATACGTGTCACGTCTGGAAGAGTAGCGACGAGGTCCTAGTTCGAGGAGTCGGCGGCGAAAAGGAATTACGTCGTCGCCCGCGGCGATTGCCGCGTCGCGAATAGCGTCCGGCACGAAGGGATTGTCGACCGATATCCCGTCGATAGTTAGGTCATCATTGCTCGAGGGAAACGGTTCGATACTCGTCGAAGATGTAGTGTTCGCGAACGTCGTATCCAGATAGATCTGAATGTTGTTAGTAATGTCGTAGTGCACGTTCCCAGAGAGCAAGAGCCGATCGACTGGAGTCTCGATAGTACGAAACGCCTGCCGGTTGAATCCAAAATTCGCTGTCGAGAACGGTGTCACGACGTTTCCGCTCGGGCCCGTGCCACTTGCAACAACGAATGTCTGACCCGTGGACGGGATCACGAACCGGCCGAAGGCGCTGAAGGATGAAAACTGATTCTCCTGCGGTGTCGTACAGTCGCTCGCCTCTCCCGTGAAGAGACAGCTGGCGAGATCGTCGAATCGCGTGTTGGCACGATCCGCTGACCGGACGCCACGGTTCTTGCTCCAGCCGACCGACAAAACCGCATTGCCCTTGTCGTTGGCAAAGTTAGAACCAACGGTCAAACCTGTCTTGTAGGTAATTTCGTCGTCGTGCTGAGTCTGACCGTACTGAACGTTGGCAGAGATACCCTCGAAATCCTGTTTCAGGATGACGTTGATGACGCCGGCAAGAGCATCGGACCCATAGACGGCTGAGGCGCCTCCAGTGATCACTTCTACTCGGTCGATCAAATCTGTCGGGATCGTGTTGAAGTCGACGGCGCCGGTACCGGGAACACCGGAGACATATCTTTTGCCATTTACCAGAACGAGCGTGCGGTCCTCGCCGAGATTACGCAATTCAAGGGTGCTGATACCGGCGCCGGTCGTAAGGAACGCCGAATTGGTGGGTGTGACGCCGGACACACCAAAACTTGGTACCGTGCGCAACAATTCAGCGACATTGACCGTACCCGTCTGCTGAAGTGCCGACTGATCGACGGTTGTTACGGCCGTTGGCGCCGTGATATTGGCGTGTGGAATGCGCGATCCGGTTACGACAACCGTTTCGGTTTCAGCGGCAGCTGCCGCGGTACCCAAAGATAATAGCGTCGCTGTCGCGACTCCTGCCAGAAATGCTTTGGCCAGTGCGTTTCTTGTCCCGTTTTGCACGCGATGTTCCCCTTTGTGGAATGGCTCTTCCTGGTTTTGCTGTTTGGCGTTCCAATCGTCCAAGACGACACGCGTGTTACGAGCAAAGCCAACTGCGGCGAAGCTAGTGGCGGCCAACGGGGGAGAGCAAAGAGATTCAAATATTTACGAGTTAAAGAAAAAGGGCTGTGATTTTTTTGTCAGCGACGAAGAACAGGGTGTGAAAATTTACGTCGATACAGATAACGAAAGCAGGTGAAGTTCTTCGCTTGATGGCGCCCGGAAAAATATCCATCGTAAGTTTTTGTGAGGCGCGACCGCCGTGCTACTTCGCGCCGCTCGGTACGGTCTTGAATCGCGTCAGTTGTTCCGACGCGGCGTTGAATCCCGGTTCGGTCCGCAACTCGACGCGAAGATTGTCATGGGCCGTTTGAACATTTCCCAACGCCTCGTTGACGATGGCGCGGTTGTAGTAGGTGAGCTCCTTGCGCTTTACATTCAGCTCGAGCGCGCGGTTCGCGTGTCATAGATCGCCGCCCAGCACCACGACGGCGGCCTGACTCGGCCAGGACAT
>Ga0157379_10001087_pt1 | contig 22199 bp, 21 predicted proteins | sample S25metaG_FD_121802 | JGI IMG/M metagenome (GOLD analysis project Ga0157379, IMG submission 121802) | Switchgrass rhizosphere microbial communities from Kellogg Biological Station, Michigan, USA - S2-5 metaG | ecosystem: Host-associated > Plants > Roots > Rhizosphere > Soil | place: USA... | reverse complement strand
CGGAAATTGGTCAGCCGCAGACGCGTCACCGCCAGGCGAGAATGCTCCGCCCTGCCGGCCTGCATGTCCAAGGCAACGGTCAAATCAAACCCTTAAAGGCATGAGGACGTAAAGCGTGCGCGCGTCCTCCGCGTCTTCGATGATGGCGGGCGAGCCCGCATCCGACAAAAGGAAGCGCACTTCCTTGCCTTCGATCTGGCTGGTGATGTCCAGCAGATAGCGGGCGTTGAATCCGATCTCCAGCGCGCCCGCGCTGTAGGTTGCGCCCACATCCTCGGTGGCGGTGCCGGATTCCGGATTGACCACCGACAAGGTCACCTTGTCCTTGCTGAGGTTGAGCTTCACCGCGCGGGTCTTGTCGGCGCTGATGGTGGAGACACGGTCCACGCTTTGCGCGAACTCCTTGGCTTCCAGCGCCAGGCTTTTGTCGTTGCCGGCCGGAATGACCCGCTCATAGGGCGGGAAATTGCCGTCGATCAGCTTGGAGGTCAGCTCCACGCCATTGAAGCCGAACTGGATCTTGGTGTCGGACAGCGACACATCGATCGCGCCGTCGGCATCGTCCAACAGCTTGCGCAACTCGCCCACCGTCTTGCGCGGCACAATGACGCCGGGAATGTCGGCGGCGCCATCGGGCAGTTCCATTTCATAGCGGGCCAGGCGATGACCGTCGGTCGCCACCGCCCGCATCACCGGCGGCTTGGCGTCCTTGGCGGCATGCACGTAAATGCCGTTCAGGTAATAGCGGGTCTCTTCCGTCGAAATGGCGAAACGGGTCTTGTCGATCACCCGCTTGAGGTCGTCGGCGGCCAGGCGGAATTTGTGGGGCAGGGCGCCGGCCGTCATCTGGGGGAAGTCTTCCCGCGGCAGGCAGGACAGCTCAAAGCGCGAATGGCCGGCGGACACGGCCAGCCGGCCGCCTTCGCTGGCCAAGAGCTCGGCTTGTACCTGGGCGCCTTCGGGCAGCTTCCTGACGATGTCGTAGAGCATATGGGCGGGGGCAGTGGCCGAGCCGTTGCGCAGCACGTCCGCCGGCAGCGCCTCGACAATCTCGATGTCCAGGTCGGTGGCGGTGAGCTTGAGCTCGCCCTTGGCCGCCTCGATCAGCACATTGGAAAGGATCGGAATGGTGTTGCGGCGCTCCACCACGCTCTGCACGTGGTTGAGTGCTTTCAAGAATGCGCCGCGTTCGACGTTGATCTTCATCGTTCCACCGCCCGGTTAGCTGATCGCTTTCCGGTGCCGGATGGCTGCCGAAAACGCCCGTTTTTCCATTGTCTGGCTTGTGTTTGGGCGCGCCCCTCAGGACCCCAAGACTCAAGTGCGAAACCATACCAAAACGGGGTTCAAAGGGCAAAGAAAACGGGCCCGATTCCGGGTCTTTTTTCCCCAGTTTTCCGCCCATTTTGGGGGTTATCGAACACTGCCAGCTAATTGCCAGTGGGCAAGGAAGGGGCCGATGATTTCGGCAGTTTTTCCAATGTCATTCCGCAGTGCTGATCGATGGCCAGGGGGGCGGTCAGTTGGCTCCGATTGGACAGAGGGGCGAGATCCTTGGACGCTAGTTTGCACCGATAGTTTCGGGGCCAATGTGCTGCCGAACTCTTGCCCAATTGGGGTTGGAGCCACCCCACGGACAGGCCGGCAATCGAGGATGTAACTGGGCCACTACAGATTGTTGTGAGCCGGGGTGGAATCGCGAAGGTTGTCTGCTTCATGATCTGCGTCGGGAATATTCTCCCAATCCGCGGCTACATGCCTTCGGGACCAGCGTTGTTAGGCCGACGCAGGTGGGGTACTGAACGATAACAGTCGCCCAGGCGAATAAGGCAGCCAGACTGTCGAAAACAGGCCGCTTCGCAAATGCATTGTTTTCTGTTGGTGTCGTTATTTCTTGCTTGGTTGGCGACAGATACCGCGCGCGCCGATACCTGCCAGCCTATTCGATTGATCGATCAGATCCAGATGGTCCCTGCAAATCATGGAGCCACAATGCTGGTGCCTGTCACCATCAATGGCGTCGAAAAATTCATGATATTTGATACAGGAGCTCCGGTCAGTTCTGTCACGCGCGCATTGACCCAGGAACTGAAACTCTCTGTGCGCCAAGACTCGCGGGACAACACCCTTTATGATGTCAATGGCAATGTATCGCGCGACGTCACGACCATAGCCCGTTTTAAAATCGGCCAACAAGAGATGCCGGAGGCGCAATTCAGAATCTGGCCAGATCCGGACCTGGAGAAGGTTGATCCGCGCTTTGCAGGCGTTCTATCGCGAGACCAATTTCATCAATACGACCTCGATATTGATTTTTCCCGTCGCGTTTTGAAGTTGTTTTCGTCCGAGCATTGCAAGGGCGAAATTCCTGCCTGGAACGGCGCAGCCAGAACGGTTGGAACAATCGAAAAGAGGGGTGGCCGCATCAACACTCTGGCAACTCTCGATGGGCAAAAGCTGAATGCTATTATCGACAGCGGTGCCGTCAGTTCGTTTTTGAGCGCTGATGTTGCCAAGACGTATTTCGGCCTTACAGCTGGCTCACCTGGAATGGAAAAATTCACGATGCTGGCAAACAATCCCAGACTCCCGGTTTATCAGCATCAGTTCTTCAAATTGGACTTTAATGGCATGACCATAAACAATCCCCTTGTCGCTATTCTGCCGAACAGCGTCGATAGGAACGCTTCCGAGATAGCGAACAGCCTTGATCGCACCCGCCCCAGAAATGGCGGCGTCAGTATTTCTCAATTGATTATCGGAATGGATATTTTGAAAAGATTTCATATCTATATCGCCCCTCGGGAACAACGGATGTATCTCTCCGAAGTCCCCGAAAATTCTCCGCCGTCGAAGTGAGATCATGGCTCTGAATCGGCCGGATCGTGACGGGCGAATCAGCCAGATTGCTCCGGGCCTTTTGCCGCTTGGTGCCTAGCGAATTTGTCCAGCCGGCAGGAGGGCGCACGGACAGAATTTATTGCCCGGCCGCTTGCCCAAGCTCGCGGCGTTCGCCGTTTTCGCGGGTCCACGGGACCTGCTCACGTGCTCCGCGCGCCACGGCCCACAGGGAGCGCGACGCACCAGATGGGCATATTCGCAGCGCCGTCAGATTTCCGGACGCCGCTGCAGCATCTGGCTCAGAAAATCGACCTCCTGCCGGAACATCGCATCTTCCACGATCAGGGCCTCGATCCGGCGGCAGGCGTGCAGCACGGTGGTATGATCGCGGCCGCCAAAGCGCCGGCCGATCTCCGGCAGTGAGCGGGTGGTCAGCTTGCGCGACAGATACATCGCCACCTGGCGGGGACGGGCGACGCGGCGGGCGCGCTGGGGCGAGTGAAAGTCCTTCACGTCCAGCTTGTAGAACTCCGCCGTCTTTTTCTGGATGTCCTCGATGGAGGTCTTGACGCCGGGACCCGCGCGCAGGCCCACCGCTTCTTCCGCCACTTCCAGGGTCACCGGCTTCTTGGTGAGATCGGCATAGGTGGCAAGCTTGGTGAAAACCCCGATCAGTTCGCGCGGGGATGCATCGTCCATGTCGGCGATGCGCTCCAGAACGGTCTCGGGCAGCACCACGTCCGGCTTGTGGCGGGAGAATTCCAAGGCGCGGGACTTGAGGATGGCCAGGCGCGTGTCGCGGTCCGGCTTGTCCAGGCCCACGCAGAGGCCGCCGGCCAGGCGCGATTTCACATCGGCACCCAGGCCTTCCAGCGCCTGAGGCGCCCGGTCGGCGGCGATCACCACCCGGCGGCGCAGGTCCGCAAAGGCGTTGACGGTGTAGAGGAACTCCGACGCGGTGGCGGCGGAACGGCAGATATGCTGCAGGTCGTCGATGATCAGCACTTCGGCGGTGCGCAGCTCTTCCTTGAAGGCCAAGGTGTCCTTGCGATAGAGCGCGCCCAGGAAGTGGCGCATGAAATCCTCGGCGCGCAGGAACAGGGTGCGCTTGCCGCGCTTCCTGAATTCCAGCGCCGCCGCATTCAGCAGATGGGTTTTGCCGAAGCCGAAACCGCCATGGATGTAGAGCAGGGGAATATCGGCCTGCTGGCCGTCGGCAAAACTCTTGGCGGCGCTGTGGCCGAACTGGTTGCCGGTGCCGGGAATGAAGCTGTCGAAGGTCTGCTGCGGATGCAGCATCCGGTTCCACAGGCCCTTATCCTCTTCGCCGCTGCGGCTTTCGCTGCGCGGAGAAATATAGGCAACGCTGGCCGGCTGGGTTTCCTGATGCTGGGCCTCGCGCGGAATGGCGCCGCCGATTACAGGCGCGGGCGCGGCGCTGATCACGATGGACAGTGATGCCGGCGAAAAGCCTTCGGCCACAAAAGCCTTCTCGATGCGGCTGACATAATGGTTGGCCACCCAGTTGCGCACGAAGGGCTTGGCGGCGCCGATCTTGAGCTCATCGCCATCGCAGGATTCCAGGTTCAACGGCCCGATCCAGGCGTCGAACACCGGATCGCCCAACTCCCGGCGCATGCGCTCGCGCACCGCCGCCCATGCCGCCCGCCAGTCCGGTAGTGATTTTCCTGCTTGCACCATGTCGATACCCATTCGTTCCAGTTTTCTTTCCCGTCAGGTGTTCCTGTCCGGAGCCGTTCATGTCCGTCTTGCTGCTGCTAACCCTGCCGCCAGGGCAAATTCTCCGCCTTCCATCCATTGCGGCTGCCGCGATGGCCATCCTGGTCGTGATCGCCTTCAAAACCGCCCGCGACATTGAAGGCCTGGCGAAAGCCCGCCTGGGTCAGGGCGATGGCGGCGGCCCGCGAGCGTGCCCCGGAACGGCACAGCAGGAACACCGGCGCGTCCTTGTCCTTCAGCGCTTTGCTGGCCTCGGTCACAAAGCCGGGATTGCGGTCGCCGGTGGGAAAGCCCTGCCATTCGATGCAATGGACCTGGCGGCCCAGGGAGGAGAGGTCCGGCAGTCCGACAAAGTTCCATTCCGCCAGGGTGCGAACATCGACCAGCTGGGCATGTGGGTCGGCGGTCAGCCGGTTCCAGGTCTCGGTGGCGCTGATATCGCCTGCATATTCGGGAGAAAAAGAAGAGGCCATGCGTGCGCCTGAGAGACAATTCGAGTTCCGCCGGGGTCTTCGCCCAGCACAGCAGTGTCACAATTTCAAGAATTCAGGGACTTATTGTCTTTCGACTACGTCGAAAATGCCACCGACCATTGCCGAATACTTTCTTTTTATTTGATCTGTACTTCGGCATATCCAGCGCCCGCCCCATTGGTTGGTTAAGATACGTCCAAGCCGCTTGCTCCCACAAGGGAATAAACTGCGAACATCGACCCGATTCGAAAATTTTTTCGCTTTTGTGAATTGGGCTAAATGGTTGTGCCGTATACGGAAAATGGATGTGCTGCATCAAACTTTTTTGAATCAGTCACTTAGCCGTCAAATCATCCGTGTTGCACCGGCGAAATATGGCTTTTCGGAGAAATCAGCACACGGATAAATAAAAAGGTCCGGTTTTTACCACCGGACCTTATTCTGGACTTGAAACCTGAAGGATTCCAGTCTCTTCGTTACTTTGACAGTTTTGCGACCCGCTTGGCGAGGCGGGAAACCTTCCGCGAGCCGGTGTTCTTGTGCAACACGCCCTTGGAAACGCCCCGCATGATCTCGGGCTCGGCGGCCTTCAGGGCGGCCAGGGCGGCGGCCTTGTCGCCGGAGGTAATCGCCTCTTCCACCTTGCGGATGAAGCCGCGGACCCGGGTTTTGCGCGCCGTATTTATGGCGGTGCGCTTGGCGGTGGTGCGGACGCGCTTCTTGGCGGAGGCGATATTCGGCATAGGAGTCCCAGGCTTTCTTGGCGGTTCTCGTAAAAGAGGCGGGCCTATAGCGCGGGACGGGGTACTGGGTCAATAACAGGCTGCCGCGGCCTCCTCGCCCAAGCTCGGAGGCGTTCGCCGGGCAATCGCCGGCCGGCGATTGCCATTTCCGGCTCACTCGTCCTTGAAAGCGGGTTTGCGCTTTTCGGCAAAGGCCGCCATGCCCTCTTTCTGGTCGGCGGTGGCGAACATGGCGTGGAACAGGCGGCGCTCGAAATGCAGTCCCTCGGCCAGGGTGGTTTCATAGGCCCGGTTGACGGCTTCCTTCACCATCTGGACGGCCGGCGAGGACTGGGCGGCGATCTTCTGGGCCGCTTTCAGCGCTTCCGCCAGCAACATGTCCGCCGGCACCACCCGGGCCGCCAGCCCGCTGGCCTCGGCTTCGGCAGCATCCATGACCCGGCCCGTAAGGCACATATCCATGGCCTTGGACTTGCCGACGATGCGGGTCAGGCGCTGGCTGCCGCCCAGCCCAGGCATGATCCCCAAAGTGATCTCCGGCTGGCCGAATTTGGCGGTGTCGGCCGCGATGATGAAGTCGCAGACCAGGGCGAGTTCGCAGCCGCCGCCCAGGGCATGGCCCGCCACCGCGGCGATGATGGGCTTTTTGATGCGGGCGATGCGGTCAACCTGATCGCCGAACAGATTTTCCCGGTACATCTGGGAATAGCTCTTGGGCTGCATCTCCTTGATGTCGGCGCCGGCGGCAAAGGCGCGTTCGCTGCCGGTGACGATGATGCAGCGGACGTCTGTCCCGCGGTCCCAGGTTTCCAGCGCATCGGCCAGTTCATTCAAAAGCGCCGTGCTCAAGGCGTTCAGCGCCTCCGGCCGGTTCAGTGTTGCGATGCCGACAGCACCATTTACTTCTGTCTTGATGTTGCTCATGCGCGCCTCAGATTTGGCATTTGGGACAATAGAAGGTCGACCGGCCGGCCTGGACAATGCGCTTCACTGTCCCGGGGCAGTTATTCTTGCACTTCAGTCCTTCACGTCCGTAGACCAGGAAGTGATGCTGGAAATTGCCCGGATCGCCGGTGGCCTGGGCGTGATCGCGCAAGGTCGAGCCGCCCGCGGCGATGGCGTCTTTCAGCACCTTCTTGATGGCCGCGACCAGGGGCGCAATCCGTTCGCGCGTGATGGAGCCTGCCAGCCGCTTGGGCGAGATATGGCTGCGGAACAGCGCCTCGCAGACATAGATGTTGCCCAACCCCGCCACCACGCGCTGATCCAGCAACGCCGATTTGATGGGGGTTTTCTTCCCGGCCAGCGCTTCGGCCAGATAAGCGATGTTGAATTTTGCGGACAAAGGTTCGACGCCAATGTCCTTGAACAGTTTGTCCTCTTCCAGCTGCGCAGTGTTCACCAGCGCCATCAACCCGAAGCGGCGATGATCGTTGAAGATGATGCGGGCGGGCGCGTCGGTCTCGAACACCACGTGGTCGTGCTTGCCGGAGCCTGCGCCCTCCGGCGCCTTGTCATAGACATAGTTTCCGATGCGGCGCTGCTTTCCTTCGGCATAAACGCTCATGCGGCCGGACATGCCCAGATGGATCACCAGGGTCTCGCCGCTGTCCAGATCGGCCAGGATGTATTTGGCGCGGCGGCGCAGATGCTCGACCTTGCGGCCTTGGGTGCGGGCAACGAAGTCCTTGGGGAAGGGCAGGCGCAGGTCGCCCCGCCTTGTCTCCACCTCCGTCAGGACGCGGCCTTCCATCACAGGCTGAAGGCCAAGGCGCACGGTTTCGACTTCGGGCAGTTCGGGCATGGGTCCATATAAAGGGCCGCGGAGCCAAGTGGTAGCCTAGCGCGGCAGCGGCGGTTATGTTCCCGGCATGACGGATGAAATTGGAAGTTTTGGCAAAACCGCTAGTTTTGGTTTTCGCGAAGTGCCCGAGGGGGACAAGGAAGGCCTGGTCAAACAGGTCTTCTCCTCGGTGGCGGCGCGCTACGACCTGATGAACGACCTGATGAGCGCAGGCGTCCATCGCATCTGGAAGGACGCGCTGGTGGAATGGCTGAACCCGCGCCCCGGCTGGAAAGTGTTGGATGTGGCCGGCGGCACCGGCGACATTGCCTTTCGGATCGCGGACATGGCGCGCAGCCGAGGCGGGGATGCCGCGATCACGGTCTGCGACATCAATGCCGAGATGCTGGGCGAGGGCAAACGCCGGGCGGAAGAAAAGCGCGAGCCCGCCATCGAGTGGGTGTGCGGCAATGCGGAGGCTTTGCCGTTTCCCGACAGCAGTTTTGACGCCTATACCATCGCCTTCGGCATCCGCAATGTCACCCATATCGACAAGGCACTCACCGAAGCGCGGCGGATTCTGAAACCGGGCGGGCGTTTCCTCTGCCTGGAATTCTCCAAGGTCGAAGTGCCGGGCCTCGATACGCTGTATGATGCCTATTCCTTCAAGCTGTTGCCCAAGATCGGCGGCTGGGTGGCAAAGGATGAAGAGTCCTATCGCTATCTGGCGGAAAGCATCCGCCGCTTTCCGCCCCAGGTCAAATTCGCCGCCATGATCACCGATGCCGGCCTGGACCAGGTGAAGGTGCGAAACCTTTCCGGCGGTATTGCCGCCATGCATTCCGCCTGGCGGCTGTAGATGGGGGCCATTTCCAGTTTGTTGCGCTTGGCTCATGCCGCCTGGTTGCTGGCCGGACCCGCGCGCGCCTTGCACGCCCGCAAGCCCGATGCCGGCGCGCGGCTCAGCCGGGCGTTGGAAAGATTGGGTCCGGCTTACATCAAGCTGGGCCAGATGCTGGCGACCCGACCCGATATTGTCGGCGCCGAAATGGCGGAAGCGCTGGAGCATCTGCAGGACCGCCTGCCGCCTTTCTCGGAAGAGAAAGCCCGCGCCGAAATCAGCCGCTCTTTCGGCAAGCCGGTGGAAGCGCTGTTTTCCCGCTTCGGTGCCGCATTGGCGGCTGCTTCCATCGCCCAGGTGCATCGCGCCCAGACCAGCGATCATCCTCCGGTCCGGGTGGCAGTGAAGATTTTGCGCCCCCATGTGCGCGAGCAGTTCGCCCGCGACCTGGAAGCCCTGGCCTTCTTCGCGCGGTTCGCCGAACGCCATTCCGCCGAAGCCCGGCGGCTGAGGCCGATGGCGGTGGTGGCGACCCTGGCGGAGTCGGTGGCCCTGGAGCTGGATCTGCGCATGGAGGCGGCCGCGGCCGGCGAACTTTATGAACGCACCCGCGGCGAGCCGGAATTCCGCGTGCCGCATATCGACTGGAGCCGTACCAGCGCCAATGTCCTGACCAGCGAATGGATCGACGGCATTTCGGTGCGCGACGCCGCCGCCATCGCCGCGGCCGGGCGCGATCCCAAACAGGTGGCGGTGCTGGTGATGCGCAGCTTCCTCACCCAGGCGCTGCGCGATGGCTTCTTTCATGCCGACATGCATCCCGGCAACCTGTTCATCGACGATCAGGGCCGGCTGGCGGCGGTGGATTTTGGCATCATGGGCAGGCTGGATGCGGACATGCGCCGCTTCATGGCCGGGACCCTGGCGGGCTTCCTGCAGCGCGACTACCGCAAGGTGGCGGAGCTGCATTACGAATTCTCTTTTGTGCCGCCGCAACATTCGCTTGAGACTTTTGCCCAGGCCCTGCGTGCCATTGGCGAACCCATCTTCGGCAAGAGCGCGCGCGAGGTCTCCATCGCCCGCCTGCTGGGGCAATTGTTCGAAACCACCCGCCGCTTCGACATGCAGGCCCAGCCGCAATTGGTGCTGCTGCAGAAGACCATGGTGGTGGTGGAAGGCGTATGCCGCGGGCTCGATCCCGATTTCGACATCTGGCAGGCGGCCCGTCCGGTGGCGGAGAGATGGGTGGCCGAGAATATGGGCCCCGAGGCCGCGCTCAGCCGCGCCGGCGAAACCTTCAGCGCCTTGGGCAAGCTGGCCCAGGACCTGCCGCAACTGGTCAAGAATGCGGAAGGCCTGTCGCAAATGGTGGCGGAAGGCGGGGTGCGGCTGCATCCCGACACCGCCATCCAGATCGCGGCGGAACAGGAGCGCCGCTCGCGTCCGACGCGGGTGGCGCTGATCACCATACTGGGTGTTATCACGCTTTTGTTGGTGCTGACCTTACAGCGATTTTTTTGACAGCACGACGAAGCGGGTGGTTAGCGTCAATGCCGCCACCAAAAGTCCGAAGGCCAGGCCCAGCCAGATGCCGAAGCCGCGCATCCCGCCCCAGAAAGCCAACGCGATTCCCATCGGCGCGCCCGCCAGCCAATAGGAGGCACCCGCCAGCCACATCGGTCCGCGCGTGTCTTTCAGTCCACGCAGGCTCATGGAGGCGGAAACCTGCACGCCATCGGCGAGCTGAAACGCGGCGGCTATATGCAGGAAGCTCACCGTCAAGGCCAGCACATCGGCATTTTCGGGAATGTCGGGCAGCCACAGGGTGGCGATAGGTTTGGGCCAGAACAGCAACACCATAGCGGTAATGCACATAAAACAGGCCGCCATGGCGATGGCGGTGAAGCCGGCGCGCCGTGCCGCGATGGCATCGCCTGCGCCCACCGCAAATCCCACCCGCACGGTGGCAGCCAAGCCGATGCCCAGCGGGATCATGAAGGTGAGGGAAGGAATGGTGATGGCGATCTGGTGCGCCGCCAGTGAGGCCAGCCCGAAGGTCCCCATCACCAAAGCCGCGCCGTTGAACAGCGCCACTTCGAACAACATGGTGACGCCGATGGGCAGACCCAGCCGGAACAGTTCGGCAAAGCGAGGCCAGTTGGCATGTTGCAGCCGGTGCAGGATGCGGTAGCGCTTCAAAGCGGGCACGCTCAGGCACACCGTCAGCATTGCCAGGAAGCTGAAAAGGTTGGAACTGGCGCTGGCTAGGCCGGCACCGAAAAGGCCCAGGCGGGGAAAGCCGAAATGCCCGAAGATCAGGGCATAGTCGAACGCCGCATTCCACAGGATGGCCAGCGCCATCACCACCAGGGGCGGCACCGCGCGCGAAAGGGCGGTGGAAAAGCTGCGCAGCACCTGGAAGGCCAGCGCGAAAGGCAGTCCCCAGGCCAGGCCCGACATGAACAGTGCGGCATCCTGGGCCAGGCGCGGTTCCTGGTGGAAGGCAAGCAGGATGGAACGGGTGAAAACCAGCACCGCCAGCAAGGGCAGGCACGACAAGGCCACCGACCACAGTCCCATGCGCACCGCGATGCGCACTTCACGCCGGTCACGTGATTTGATGCTGGCCGCGTGCCGGCCTTGCACATGCGCGATCACCGGCGACACCGCCATGGGCATGCCGCTGCCCATCAGCCAGATCATGAAATAGATGGTGTTGCCCAAGGCGCCGGCGGCCAGGGCTTCCTTGCTGTAATGGCCCAGCATCACCGTGTCGGTGGCCAGGATCGTCATCTGCGCCAGCTGCGTGGCGGCCAGCGGCACGCCCAGGCGCAAAAGCTCGCGCGCTTCCAGCAGCCAGGCGTGATGGCGGCGGGCGGAGATCAGGGGACCGGGCGAGGTGAGATCAAGATTCTGTGTCATGTCGGGTCACGAAAAAAGCGGGCGGATGAAACTCACGGGACGGACCCGGGAGGAGTACGCGGTAATAAACTTACCGTTCCGCCACGCGGGTTTTGTTGATGCCGCCACACGGGACGGATCGGTGTAGTGCAGACTGAAACATCGAAACCCTCCCTGATTGATGCGGGCGGCATTGCCCGACATCCGGGAGGTACGCCCGCCATAGACTCAAGTCAATCAGGGCCCAGTGATGCGCAGCCGCTATGCGTAAGACGGGTTGCCGGAAAGCCACAGGGCTGGCGCATTGCGGAGCGGAGTTTTAGCTTTGCGCCATGACACCCCTGAACATCGCCCATCGTGGCGGCGCGCAGCTGATGCCGGAAAACACCCTGGCGGCATTTGCCGATGCGCTGGGGCGCGGTTGCGATGGCGCGGAGCTGGATGTGCAACTGACCCGCGATGGCGCGGTGGTGGTGCATCATGATTTCCGTCTGAAGGCAGGTCTGGCGCGCAAGGATGGCGTGTGGCTGACCCAGCCGGGACCGCGCATCAAGGACCTGCCGCTTGCGGAACTGCGACAGTTCGATGTCGGCACGCCGCAGCCCGGCGGTGACTATGCGCTGGCGCATCCCTTGTTGAAACCGGTGCAGGCGCCCGTGCCGACATTGGACGGCCTGGCGGCGCTGGTGAAAGGCCGTGGCTTTCTTCTTTTTGTGGAATTGAAGTGCGATATGAGCGAGGACAGCGCCGATCCGGTCGCGCTGGCGGATGCGGCCTATGGCGTGATGGCAGTCCATGGCTTGTTGGACCAGACGGTGTTTGTCGGTTTCGACTGGCGGGCGCTGGTGCCGCTGGCGGCGCGGGGTGCCGCGTGCTGGTTCACCACCGACAAACTGTTAGGCGACGCCAAGCCGGTGATCGACATGATTGCAGAGGCGGGTGGGCAGGGCTGGTTTCCCAACTTTCCGGACGCCACGCCGGAGAATGTCGCTTATGCGCGCGCGCGCGGGCTCAAAGTGGGCGCCTGGACCGTCAATGATCCGGCCGACATGCGGCGATTGATGGATTTGGATGCGATCTGCACGGATAGGCCGGATATGTTGGCCCAGTTTTTACCCTCCCCTTGAGGGAGGGTCGAAAAATCGAAGCGTAGCGAGATTTTTCGGGGAGGGGTCATTCCACCGCCATCGCAGACTGACCCCTCCCCGAAATTTGTTCGCTGGCGCTCACAAATTTCGACCCTCCCTCAAGGGGAGGGTTGATTCAGTTAGAATGGCCGGCATCGCCACCGCAGTGGCTACCGTCTGAGCCTTGGCTGCAGTTATCTGCCAGAGATGACGCGGAAGAAGCTCCTCCGTCCCAGCCGGTAATACTTCCGTCTCCGACAGAGGACCTTGTACCGCTATCGATGAAATGGCTAACCGAACGTCCGTGAAAATAGAAGCGCAGCAGGATTCCGATTCCGGCGGCCACAACGATCCAGCAAGCGCAGAGCCGGTCCCAGCGCCCATATGTCAAAGCCCTTCGAATAAAGCCGTCGAAAGATAACGCTCCGCAAACGAAGGAATGATGGCGACGATGGTCTTGCCCGCATTTTCCGGCCGCGCACCAACCTCCAGTGCCGCCGCGATCGCCGCGCCCGAGGAAATTCCCACCGGAATGCCTTCCAGCCGGGCCGCCTGGCGCGCGGTTTCCAGCGCCGTCTCGTTGGAGATCGTGATGACTTCGTCGATCACTTTTCGATCCAATATGGCGGGGACGAAACCGGCGCCGATGCCCTGAATCTTGTGCGGGCCGGGCGCGCCGCCGGACAGGACCGGAGAATCTTCCGGTTCCAGCGCGATCATCTTCACCGACGGCTTTTTGTCCTTCAGCACCTGGCCCACGCCGGTGATGGTGCCGCCGGTGCCGACGCCGGAGATCACGATATCCACCTTGCCGTTGGTGTCGTTCCAGATCTCCTCCGCCGTGGTCTGGCGGTGGATTTCCGGATTGGCGGGATTCTCGAACTGCTGCGGGATCACGGCGCCGGGATGTTGCGCCACCAGCTCATGGGCGCGGGCTATGGCGCCCTTCATGCCCTTGGCGGCTTCGGTCAGCTCGATCTGCGCCCCCAGGATCATCAGCATCTTGCGCCGTTCCAGGGACATGGATTCCGGCATCACCAGGATCAGCTTGTAGCCCTTGGCGGCGGCGACAAAGGCCAGCGCGATGCCGGTGTTGCCGCTGGTCGGCTCGATCAGCACATTCTTGCCCGGCGAAATGATGCCCTGCTTCTCCATCGCCTCGATCATGTTGACGCCGATGCGGTCCTTGACCGAGGAAAGAGGATTGAAGAATTCCAGCTTCAAAAGAATGTCAGCCTTGGCCCCGGCCTCCTTGGTCATGCGATTCATCCGCACCAGAGGCGTATCGCCGATGGTTTGGGTGATGGAGTCATAGACGCGGCCCCGGCCCGGCTTTCCCTGTTCCATAATCACGTGCTCCTTTTGGCCGGTTCGGCCATCTAAATAATGAAATCCGCGCTGGTGTCGGCGCCCGCGTCGACACCAGCATGACGGGCGCGCTGGCACAGATCCTCGATGGAGACCGAATCCAGGCGTGTCATCAATTCTTCCTGCAAGGTGGCGACAAAGGGCGCGACGATGCGCTGGCCCAGGTCGGAGTGGGGCGTGTGCTTCTCCTCATCATCCTCGATGCTTTCGGCGACCCGTACCACATCACCCACCGAAATACGCCGGCGTTCGCGCGCCAGCCGGTAGCCACCGCGCGGGCCCCGCACGCCTTTGAGAATGCCGGCGCGCACCAACTGCTGCATCACCTGTTCCAGATAGCGCTGCGGCACGCCCTGGCGGGCGGTGATCTCCTTGGCCTGTACCGGCTCGGGCCGCGCATTGAAGGCGATATCGATTACCGCTTCCAGGGCCAAAAGGGTTTTGCGCGACAGCTTCAGCATGTCAGTTCTTCACTGTCATGCCGGTCGACCCGAAACCGCCGGCGCCGCGATGGCTGTCGCTCAAGGCTTCGGCTTCCACCAATTCCGCCTGTTCATGGCGGGCGATCACCATCTGGGCGATCTTCATGCCACGGGCGATCTTGAACACCGTATCGCTATGGTTGATCAGGATGGCTTTCACTTCGCCGCGATAGTCGCTGTCGATGGTACCGGGCGCGTTGAGGCAGGTGATGCCGTGATTGAGCGCCAGGCCGGACCGCGGCCGCACCTGGGCTTCCACGCCCAGCGGCAATTCGATGGCGATGCCGGTGGGAACCGCCATGCGCGCGCCGGGCGCGAGCTCGATCTCCTTGTCCGTCGCCGCCAGCAGGTCCAGCCCCGCCGAACCCGGCGTGGCGTAATGGGGCAGGGGAAGGTCCGCCCCGTGCGGCAATTTCTTGATGATGACTTTCATGCAGCCCCTAGTTTCTCCGCGATACGGGCTGCCAGACGCGCCCCAACTTCACCCTTGGTCATTTCGGGCCATTCTTCGATGCCAGCCTCGCTGATCAGATGGATGCGGTTTTTCTCGCCGCCCATCACGTCGCCGGAAACGTCGTTGGCGATGATCCAGTCCGCGCCTTTGCGGCTGCGCTTGGCGACGGCGTTCTGCACCACGTCATCGGTCTCGGCGGCAAAACCGATCACCAGGCGCGGGCGCTGCGCGCTCTGCGCCAGGGTCGCCAATATGTCGGGATTCTCCACCAGCTTGATCAGCGGCACCACGCGGTCGGTGGTCTTCTTGATCTTGCTGTTGGCGGCGATATCCGGCCGCCAGTCGGCCACCGCCGCCGCCATCACCAGCACATCGGCGGGCAGTGCCGCCTCGCAGGCCGCCAGCATCTCGCGCGCGGTGGTGACGCGCCGCATTTTCACGCCGTCGGGCGGCGCCAGGCTGACCGGACCCGAAACCAAAGTCGTTTCGGCGCCGGCTCGCACCAGCGCTTCAGCGATGGCATAACCCTGTTTGCCGCTGGAATGATTGGCCAGGAAGCGCACGGGATCCACCGGTTCGCGGGTGGGGCCGGCGGTCACCAGCGCCTTCACGCCCTTCAAGGGGCCATCGGCACTCAGCGCTTGTTCGATGGCCGCCACGATTTCCAAGGGCTCGGCCATGCGGCCGGGACCGAATTCGCCGCAAGCCATCTCGCCGTCATTGGGACCCACAAACAGCACACCATCTTTTTCCAGGGTGGCGCGGTTGCGCTTGACGGACGCGCTTTCCCACATGCGCACATTCATGGCCGGGGCCATCAGCACTTTCTTGTCGGTGGCGAGCAGGGTGGTCGAGGCCAGGTCATTGGCCAGTCCATTCGCCATCTTGGCCATCAGGTCGGCGGTGGCGGGCGCCACCACCACCAGATCGGCGCTGCGCGAGAGCTGGATATGGCCCATCTCGGCTTCGTCGGTGAGGCTGAAAAGATCGCCATAGACCTTTTCGCCGGTCAGTGCCGACAAAGACAATGGCGTGACGAATTCCGCCCCGGCCTTGGTGAGGATGGCGCGGCTTGCCACGCCGCGCTCGGCCAGCCGCCGCACCAGATCAAGACTCTTGTAGGCCGCAATGCCGCCGCCCACGATCAGAAGGATATTTTTGCCGCGCACGGAAATCCACGCTTGTTGGGTGGGGTATATAGCAAATCACGCGATCCGCGTGTAGTTCCACATTAACCGGCTGAAATTCAAGGGTAAATATCGAGTTAAGGCCCCGTTCATCTGCGCCTGTCATGCTTTCCCGCATGAGGATGACCACAGGTGACCTCTATAAACTCGCAGGCGATCTGGCCGCCGAACACGGCCCGCAGGCGAGCGATTATGCCAGCCGCGCCGTGATGACCCTGGAAGCGGAAGGCGCCCATGAGCGGGCCCAGTTCTGGTTCCTGATGCTGATCCTGTTGGCCGACATCCATTCCGGCCGCGTCGATCCCGACGCGCATATTACTATCCACTAACCCCCTCCGGCTTTCGCAACTTTGCCGTGGTGCTCGGCTAACGCCTGCGCCCACGGCGTTGCTACAGCCACCTCCCCCTCTTGTGCGCTTATGCGCACGAGGGGGAGGCGAGGCTGTGATTGTGCCAAAGTTCCGGCAAATGCGTTAGCATCCTTCCATTCAGGGCAGGGACCGCAATGCCACTCGATCCGTTGGTGAAAGCCTTTCTCGACCGGGCGGCCAAGATTCCACGCCCCAAGGCGTGGGAAATCCCGCCGGCGATGATGCGCCAGTCCTTTGCGGGCATGATGCAACTGACCGCGCCCAAGGATGTCCCGGTCGGCAGGGTGGAGAGTTTTTCCATCCCCGGTCCGGCTGGAAACATCCCCGCCCGCTCTTACACGCCGGTGGCGGCATCGGGCCCGCTGCCCGCCCTGATCTATTTTCATGGCGGCGGCTTTGTTGCCGGCAGCCTGGAAAGTCACGACGGTCTGTGCCGCCTGTTCAGCGCCGAAGGCGGCTTCAAGGTCATCGCGGTGGATTACCGCTTGGCGCCGGAGCATCGCTGGCCGGCGGCGATGGACGATGCCTGGGCGGCGACGCAATGGATCGAGGAGAACGCCGCGCAGCTGGGCGTGGATGCAGGCCGCATAGCGGTGGGCGGCGAGAGCGCCGGTGGCATGCTGGCGGCTATCGTCACGCAATTGGCGCGCGAGCGCGGCGGGCTGAAGATCGCCTATCAGCTTCTGATGTTTCCCAACACCCAGGTGGGAAGCGAGACCTTCTCGCTCAAGGAATTCGCGGTGGGATATTTCCTGGAGCGCAAGGCGATCGAATATTTCTACAGCAGCTATCTGCCGCCGGACGCCGACCGCAATTCGCCCAAAGTGTCGCCGCTGCGGGCCAAGGAGTTTTCCGGCCTGCCCCCGGCCTATATCATGCTGGCCGGGTATGACCCGTTGCATGACGAAGGCATGGCCTATGCCGAAAAATTGCGGGCCGCCGGGGTGAAAGTCACCGTCGCCGATTATGAGGGGATGGTGCACGGCTTCATCTATCTGCAGACCGTGCTGCCCCAGGCGCATGACGCGGTGGCCAAGGCCGCGAAAGCGGTCAAGCAGGCGCTGGACGCCGCCTAAGCTCTACAAGATTCCCGGATTGAGGATGCCGCTGGGATCGAGCGTCTGCTTGATGCCGCGTAGCACGTCGCGTTCCAGTGTGCGGCCTTGCTGAGGCTGCGCCGCCGCCAAAGCGGCCTGGCGGATGCTTTGTGCCTGGGCGATGCCGCCATCCAGGATGCGGGGAAACAGCCAGGTAAAGGTGAGGGTGGCGCCTTCCGGGTTGGCGGCGCTGACGTGGCACAGAACCAGGCCGTGCGCGCCGGCCCGCGGGGCGTAGCTGCGCATCGCCTGTTTCAGGGCGGTGCGCACCGCGACATAGAGCGAAGGCAGTTTCGACCAGTTGGCCGATAACACCAGACTGTCCATGGCGGCTCCGCGATCCAGCAAGGTGTCGCGGCGATAGCCGGTGCTGAAGCGTTCTTTCGGCCAGCGCGCATCCACCCCTAGCCTCAGCGCGCCCAGCCGTTTGGCCAGGCCGTCAAAAGTCTTGCGCGCGGTTTTGATGTCGCTTTCGCTGCCGGCAAAACCGGCCAGCAGCCGGGCGGCACTGCTATCGAAACGGCGCACGCTGAGATAGACGTCGAACAGGTGCCGGGCCAGGTCCCAGTCTTCGCCCGCCTGTTCCAGCGCGCGCAGAAAGCGGGTTTCGCCGTCATCCGACAGGCGCAGGAAGGCATGCGGAACGCCGATGCGCCAGGCCTCGCGGATCGCCGCCAACCCGCTGGCGAAATCGGGAAACAGATAGAGGCGCTGCTCTTCCCTGGCGGGCAAAGCACGAATGCGGATGCTGGCGGCGGTGATCACACCAAAGGCGCCTTGCGATCCCACCATCAGCTGGTTGAGGTCCGGCATTCCTTGCGGGGTCATCAGGCCTTGTGGCGTCGCCACCCGGAGGCCCTGCAGCCAATCGGGGACCTCGCCATAACGGGCCGCCTCCTGTCCGCCGCCGGGTTGGGCGATCCAGCCGCCTAGGGTAGAGAATTCAAACGCGTCGGGCCGATGGCCCAGCATCATGCCGCGCGCCTTGAGTTGCCGCTCCAGTTCCGGACCGGTGATGCCGGCCTCGGCCTCGGCCACGCCTGACACGGTATCCACCGAGGTCAGGCGGTTGAGATCGGCCATGCTCAAGGTGATGACGGCAGAATGGCCGCCGCGCAAGGGTGCGACGGCGCCGGTTCCGCCGCCCAAGGGCATGACGGCAATGTCCATCTCGGCGCAGAGGCGCAGCGCCGCCAGCACTTCGGCCTCATTTCGGGGAAACAGCACCGCATCGGGCGCTGCCGAAAGATCGCCGGCCCTGAGACGCAGCAGGTCGGTCAGGCCCCGGCCCGAGGCATGGCTGGCGCGGCTGAAATCATCCTGCTGCACGCCATAGCCGCCCAGTTGCGCGACCAGTTTTTCCCGCGCCTTTGCGCTCAGCCGCGATGGCGGCAGGGTGATGCCGGAGAGATCGCGCGGCGGTGTCGCCAAGAGCGCGGGCATGGCGAAGGCTTGCGCCAGCCAGCGCCAGGCCGGCTCGTTCAACGCGAGCGGGTCCTCATGCCCGGGCAAACCCCAGCCATTCCAGCGAGTCTGGACATGTTCCATCCCGGGACACTAGCCAAAACAGCCGGTCAGGCCCGCAGATTGATGGCGGTAGGGTAAATTTCAAAGGTCGCGGGCAGGACGCCGGCGCTTTCGCCGTCGGTCTCCACGTCCACCGCCCGCCGGGTGTCCAGGGTAGGAGCGGCAGTCAGCCGGGCCGACCGCAGGCTGCGGGCGGTGTCGGCCCGGTTCAGCCCATCCAGCACCGTCAGGTCGAACACGCCCTTGGCCGGCGACAGCCTGACGCTGGCGATGCCGGCAATCTCGTCATAGCTGTCGGCCAACAGCCGCACCCGGGTCTCGCGCCAGCGCAGGCGTGTCGCCAATTGGTGCAGGCGGCTGGCAAAGCGGTGGCCGAACAGCCGCGCTATGCGGGCCCGGCCCAGCGCGCGCGCCATGCTGGCGCTGAGACCGAAGCTGGCCTCGCCCAGGAAATAGCGCGTCACCGGCTCGCCCCGCATGCTGAGGCAGGCGACACGGCCGACATCGCGCTTGTGGATGCGCGCCTGGGCGAGATGGGCCACGCCCGCGCGCCAGCCCGGCAGGATGCCGAAGTGCCGGCACAGGACGCTTTCATTGCCGTTGTTCACAAAGCTGAACACGGCGTCCGGTGCCACCGGATAGCCGTGATCGAAGAAACCGTTCAGCGCTTCGTTGATGGTGCCGTCGCCGCCCACCGCCACGATTTCCATATGGCCGTCGCGCAAGGCGTCACGCACCATGGTGGCGGCCTGTGTGGGGGCGGTGGTGACGAAGAAGGACATCAGGGGAAAGACGGCTTCCAGCGCTTCCTCGATTTCGCGCCAGTCGCGTCCGGTGCGGCCGCTGGCGGAATTGGGATTGAAGATGACAAAGGCGGTCACGTTGCCGTCCTGTAGATTGGATCGAGACTGGCGATTTCCTGGGCCTTGCGTTCCTCGCTCCAGCCCAGTTGCCTCGCCATCTGGGCTGCGATCCTCGCCAGCATTTCCGGCGCGGGCCTGCCGAACTGACCGATGGCCGTGCGCCGCATCACCACATCTTCCAGGGTCAGCGCCATTTCCTCCGTCATCGCGAAGGTGACTTGGGCAGGAGTGTCGCCGCTGGGGCCCAGCGCGGCCAGGTCGGCGAGGCGTGCGCCTTTCAAGGCAAGCGGCAAGCGGGCGCCCAGCATATGCGCCATATTGTGCAAGATGGAGATGCCGGGCCAGGTTTTCTGGAAGCCTTTGAGCATGGCGTCAAAACGTTCGAAGCGCCCGCCGGGCAGCGGCGTGGTGGCTGTGGCGCAGGGCCGTGTCTTCATTCCCAGCCGCGCTGCCAGCGTATCGGTGATCTTTTCCGCGAGATGGCGCGAGGTCGTCCATTTGCCGCCCAAAGCCGAGAACAGTCCGTCCAAAGTACCTTCCTTGCCGTGGTCCACCAGTTCGGAGCGGCGGCTGACATTATAGCTGTCTTTTGAGCCATCGCTGACCAGTGGACGAAGTCCGGCATAGAAGAATTCCACCCGGTCGCGGGCAAGGTCCGCTTGCGGGAGATATTTGCGGAAGGTGGCGAGAAAATCCGCGATGTCTTTCTCGGTGACGGCGACGCGTGAAGGATCGCCGGTGAATTCGGTGTCGGTGGTGGCAAGCAAGGTATGGCCGCGCCAGGGCAGGGCGAAGAGATGGCCGCTGCCGGCTTCGATCGTTAGGGCGGCCCGGCTGATCTCCGGCACCAAGAGATGGATACCCTTGGAGCGGATCAGTCTGTGGGCGGCCTGTTCGCCCGTGGCTTGTTCCAGGAACAGGTCGGCCCAGGGACCGGCGGCCACCAGCACCGTCTTGGCGCGGATGTCGAAGCGCGCCTCGCCGATTGTGTCGTGCACCGTGCAGCCTTCGACCTTGCCGTCGCGCAGCAGGAGTTTCTCCGCCGCGACATAGTTGGCGATGGCCGCGCCTTGTGCATCCGCGTCGATCAGGTTTTCCAGAGCGATGCGCTCCGGCATGTACATCTGGGCGTCATAATATTCAAAGGCGCCCTCAAAGCCGTCGCCCGCCAGCACCGCTTCGCGCGCCAGCGCATCCTTTGGCGCAAGCCAGCGATGGCCCGGCAGATGCTGCGCGGGATCATCCAGGCGGTTGCGGTCGAAGGACAGAAGGTCATAGAGCGCCAGCCCGGCCTCGAGCTTGGCCCGTTCCACGATACCGGCATGATAGAGCGGCAGCAGAAAGGGCAGGGGCCGCACCATATGCGCCGCGATGCGCATCAGGTTGCGCCGCTCGCGCAAGGATTCCCGCACCAGCGAGAATTCCAGATTGCGCAAATAGCGCAATCCGCCATGCGCCAGCTTGGAGTTGTGGGCGCTGGTGGCGGAGGCGAAGTCGCGCGCTTCGACCAGCGCCACTTTCAAGCCGCGCATCGACGCATCGCGCGCGGTGAAACAGCCGGTGGCGCCGCCGCCGATGATCAGCAGGTCGAAATTTTCTTCGGAAAGTCTGGAAAGAGCGCGCTGCATGCGCGCGGAGGCTAACCTGTTATTTCAAGTAAGTGGATACCGCGCTCGAGCTGCGAACGCGTCAAAAATTACTTGATCTTGCCTTCCTTGAATTCGACATGCTTGCGCAGCACCGGGTCGTATTTCTTGATCGAGAACTTCTCGGTCATGGTGCGGGTGTTCTTCTTGGTGACATAGAAGAAGCCTGAGCCGCCCTCGCTGTTGAGGCGGATCTTCGCGGTGGTGGGCTTCGCCATGGCATGCTCCAGAAAAACGGGTCGAACGGCGCCGGTTGGGGCGCGGGGCGGGTAATTGGCGTAACCAACCCAGGCCTGTCAAGCACTCAGCCCGGGCTCAGGCCCAACACCCCGTATTTTCAGCGCTTTTTGCCCCGGAAAGCCGATTTTCGGCGGTCCGTGGGCGGCCGGCCGGCTCTCGGCGTGGCGCGGGACCCGGCCGGACCGCTGTCCACCAGCTCGAATCTCAAGCCCCCGGTAATGGGGGCGGCTTCGACCAGTTTCACCGACAGCGCGTCGCCCATGCCGAACCGCAGATGGGTGCGCTGGCCGATCAGGGCCTGCCGCTTTTCATCATGCTGGAAATAGTCCGCGCCCAGGGCGCGGATGGGGATCAGGCCTTCCGCCCCGCTTTCCGCCAGCCGCACGAACAGTCCGAAGCGGGTGACGCCGGTGACGCGCGCCAGGAAAGTCTGGCCGATGCGGTCTTCCATATAGGCGGCGACATAGCGGTCGGTGGAATCCCGTTCCGCCGCCATGGCGCGGCGCTCGGTCATG
>Ga0157379_10001086_pt1 | contig 22205 bp, 17 predicted proteins | sample S25metaG_FD_121802 | JGI IMG/M metagenome (GOLD analysis project Ga0157379, IMG submission 121802) | Switchgrass rhizosphere microbial communities from Kellogg Biological Station, Michigan, USA - S2-5 metaG | ecosystem: Host-associated > Plants > Roots > Rhizosphere > Soil | place: USA... | reverse complement strand
GGAGGGTGACGTCGACATCGTCTATTCCGGCCATATCAATGTCGACTGGAAGGAATTCCTCGACGACCTTACTCCGGAAGAACAGGCGGAACAAATTGCAAGTGAAGTAAAAGACCGCTTGAGTACCGCGGAGATCTCTGCCGTGAAGCTGGAGAACGTCAAAGACTCCGACAAGCCGCTCACCATTCATTATCATGTCCGGATTCCTCAGTATGGCCAACGCACGGGCTCGAGGCTGTTCTTTGAGCCGAACTTTTTTCATGGCAAGGGCCCGATGTTCCCGAGCGCCACGCGAACCTACGCGATCTACTTTCATTATCCGTGGTCGGAGAACGACGACCTGTCGATCGAGTTGCCTCCCTCGTTCGAGATCGAGAACGGCGACTCGCCCGGCAAGGCAAAAATAGCGGATGTGGCGACGCATGATGTCACGATGCAACTAGCCGGTGACGGTGAAAAACAGACTCTGAGATACCAGCGCCAAATGGCTTTCGGCCTTAATGGAAGGCTCGTCTTTCCGGTTGAGACTTACACAGGCATTAAGGAAGCCTTCGATGCTCTTCATCAACGTGATGCACACGTGTTGACGCTGAAAACCAGCGCGGGACAATAACCAATGAGACACCCTGACGAGAACACAAAGAAAAACCAGCTCCCCGGCCGGTGTGGGACAAAAGCTCTGGGATGCGGCTTCTTCACCTTTCTGCTCATCGCCGTCACCGCCGGGATTGCCCACGCCGCGGACCCACCGGCATGGCTTCGACAGGCGGCTCAATTGCCGACCCCGCAACTCGACCGCAGCGTTCCAGCCGTCGTTTTGCAAAACGAACAGCGAGTCACGATCGAAGAGGACGGACGGATCGTCACAACGACTGCTTCGGCCGTGCGAATCCTCACGCGAGCCGGCCGGTATGCTGCTGCAGGCGGCGATGTCTACCGCACCGACTCCGGAAAAATTTCTGACTTGCGCGGATGGCTGATTCTGCAGGCCGGCGCTGTCCGCCAGTTCGACAAGGGCGATACCGTCGATATCGCATTGGTCAATAACGATGCCTACAACGAAGTTCGGATGAAGCGGATCAGCGCCGAAGATGTGGCGGACGTGGGCTCCGTGTTCGGTTACGAATCGACAAGCGAGGATCGCGCTGTATTTACTCAGTTTGAGTTCGGGTTTCAGCGACGCCTTCCCGTGCTCGTTTCGCGGTTCAGCCTGACTGTTCCGCGAGGTTGGCGTGTGGACAGCGTGACCTTCAACCACAGCGATGTCAAGCCGACGGTGAATGGATCCCTATACACCTGGGAACTTCGCAACCTTGCGACAATCGATGACGAACCTGCCAGCCCGGAACTCACGAGTCTCGCAGCCCGCCTGGCGGTGAGCGCCTTTCCTCCCGCCGATGCGAAAGGGTTGGCATCCCGCGGCTTCGCAAGCTGGCAGGACGTGTCGAAGTGGCTCACCGAGTTAAACGATCCCCAGGTTGTCATGAGCGACACACTGACGGCCAAAGCCAAGGCTTTAACTGCGACCGCGGTTACGGACTTCGATCGGATCGCCGCAATCGGCAAATTCGTTCAAAACATCCAGTACATTTCGATTCAGACTGGCATCGGCCGTGGAGGCGGATACCGGCCGCACAGCTCGGCAGACGTTCTCAGTAATGCCTACGGCGATTGCAAAGACAAAGCGAACCTTATGCGGGCAATGCTGAGGGCAATCGGCATCACTGCATATCCAGTCGCCATCTATTCCGGCGATCCGGACTATGTCCACGAGGAATGGCCGTCTCCGCAGCAATTCAACCATGCCATTATCGCAATTCCGTTCAATCAGGACGTGCGTCTGTTGAGCACTGTTAACCATCCCACCCTGGGGCCGCTGCTGTTCTTCGATCCGACCGATCCCGATACCCCATTGGGGCAACTGCCGGATCATGAGCAGGGAAGTCTTGCGCTCATCGTCGCCGGTGACCGGGGGAGTCTCACTCGAATGCCGATGGCGCCCCCCGAGTCGAACTGGCTGCAGAGGACGGTGGAAGCTGTCCTCGGCCCCAGCGGTGCGCTTTCTGCAAAGGTTCGCGAACAGTACAACGGCGAAGCCGCGGTCAACGCCCGGCGGGAACTCAATGCCGGGACGCGTTCCGACTACAACAAACGAATCGAGCAGTGGATCGTTCGCGGCGCCAGCGGCGCGAAGGTCGCCAAAGTGGAAGTTGACGAAAGCGCTGGCGCTCCGTTCACGCTTCAGGCAGAGTTCTCCGCCGAAACATACGGCCAACTGATGCAAAACCGATTGCTCATTTTCAAGCCGGCAATCGTTTCCCGCAGGGAGTCGCTGTTCCTCACAGACGCGACCCGCAAGCATCCCGTGCTTCTCGATTCCGGCGCGTATAGCGAGTCGGTTCGCGTCAAGGTGCCTGCCGGTTTCGAGGTGGACGAAGTGCCCGAGGCGCTTAAGCTGGAGGAATCTTTCGGCAGTTACGCCGCATCTCACAGGCTCGAGGACGGATATCTCGTGTTTACGCGATCGATGACCATCCGGCGGTCCCTGCTGCCGCTGGAGCAATACGGCGCCGTGCGTAGCTTCTTCCAGAAGATTCTCGCGATGGAACAATCGCCGGCAGTGTTGATCCGAAAGTAAGAGCAATTTGCGGCCGTGCTTTGAACCGCTTATCCTTTCTACTTTGATCGATGGTAGTCGTCCAGGCACGCGACCTGATCTATGTCGCACACCCAGTGGGTCACAGCCGCCCGAGCATCACGGCGGATGTTACTCGCAGTTGCTGACGGCTCGGCGGCCACACGCAGCGCAGTCGATGGATGGTTTGTTGTTCAGTAAGGCTGTAGCGGCAGAGTGACTCGCAAAACCCGACTGGACCCGTTTCTCGGTCTTGTCGGGATCAACGTTTCTTTGCCAGTTTCCCCACCGTCCGCGACTTCCTGAGTAGCGTGAAGGCCCACTCCAGGATCGTCTCGCTGCGAGTCATTCCCCGCGTTGTTCCGACTGGGCGCGCCATTCGATGCCGGAAATCCCTACACGACATCCCGAACACAGATCGGGTTCGGGACTCTCGGCTCTCCTTATATAGCCAGTGCGCTGTGCGCGGTAGCCAAAGAAGCGTTGAAGGCGGTGTGGTATCAGAAATGGTTCGTGCATCGACGCATGCGCCCGGAAGTACTGGGTGGCCGCATTCATAACCACGTCACTCAGGCGCGTCAATATCCGATCCACAGCGACATTCTCAATTCAGTGGTTTTGGAGGAGGTGTACCGCAGACACGGCGCGTACCTGCTCCCTCAGGCGTTTCCCGAAGGGTCGCCCCTGCATCCTTCTTACGGCGCCGGTCATGCCACCGTTGCGGGTGCATGCGTGACGATTCTCAAGGCCTTCTTCGAGGAATCGTTCGTGATCCCAAATCCTGTGGAAGTGGCACCGGACGGAACTCGCCTGGTTCCCTACACAGGTCCTGTGCTCACGGTAGGCGGCGAACTGAACAAGCTCGCCTCAAACGTCGCGATGGGCCGTAATTTTGCGGGGATTCACTGGAGGTCTGACGCGTCGGAGTCCCTGAAGCTGGGTGAGGAACTGGCCATCCGCTACCTGACGGAAGACCGCAACTGTTTTAACGAACAGACCGCGCGATTTTCCCTTACAAAGTTTGATAGCACCACAATCACCATTTGAAGGGTTCTGGTGATCGGATTTCGGGCGTGCCCTGGCGGTGTTCTCTCGGATCGGCGAACTGGGGACACGACGAGTGGATAGCAGCGCTCCGGCGCGCCATGCTTTTTTCGCGGCCGGAAAAGGTGCGCAGACCAGTGAATTGACCCAGGATCAGGAAAGGTAAAGTCGGCGCACGGCCATAACGCCGCCACGGTATCACGTTCCCGAAGTGGCGACCGAGGCCAGCATTTCCTCAAGTCGGTTATAGCCTGCGGCCATTCCGCATTCCATTCCGGAGCGGCTTGCCGTGTCGCGAGCCTCCTTCGATTCGTAGCGCACCGTGAGTTTGATTTGCGTCACTTCTCCTTCTCCAGGAAGAGAGTGGTGTCGACTGCTTCGCCGGCGTACCAGGCATCGTCGAACCTCTCGGTGGCGACCAGTTTTGCATCACGAACGACTTCGCGGAACTCCCCTCCCATAACTTTCCTGAAAAAGTGACGCGACTAACCCGAAAACAGATCTCAACAAGTCGAGTTTTTGGATATAACGGGCTGGTCGCACTTCGAGCGTGCATGAATCACGGACTCCCTCAGGCGGCATACTGTGCGAGGAACAGCTGCAGCGATTAGCTTCAGCTGCTTGCGTTGGCATCGGACTTCCCTAAACGACCATTTATCAAAGGAGGCTTATCGTGCCGCAGACCCACGAATGGATGTTCTATGAAGTTATGTGGCGTATTCAGGCCCGCGGACGCCCCTTACCGTTGCCGTGGTGGGTTCAACAATACTTTCGGCGATGGACAGATGCCTTCGATCAAGGCTTGTTTGACACTCGCGAAGGAGCATTCGCTTCAAACGCTGCGTATCGCTACTGGAACATGATCGGAGTGAAAGACGCCTCGCAAGAATGCCTCATCGGCCAGGCCGGCGAAATCGAGCCCGTGTACGATGAGTATGCTCAAAGCTTTTTCCTATTTGATCCTGCCGCAAAGCAGATCGACTGTCCTCAGTTCTCGACTCCGGGGAACGGCGGTTCGCTACGGCAGCGCATGGAGAACGACTATTTACCGGTGGTCCTTACGACATGGCAGTCCCGTTTTGGCGTCGACATCGAACAGAAAGCCCTGGCCACGACAGTGGGCCCTGATCAAAAGAGCGTCGTCCTGGCGCGCTTCAAGGTTCGGCTACAGGGCGCCGCACCGGCTTCTGTCTGGTTTTGTGTCGCGGTGTCTCCGGCAGGGCCAACGGGTTTCCAGCGGCACGATAGGGCGGGTCGTTTCATTTATGACAGGCGGCTGACCTTTCTTCAATACTTGCCCGCCGAACAGCGAGTACTGATCAACTCAAGCAATGGTCCAGTGTTTGATCGACCGCCCGCCTTGTTTGGCACGTACGGCAACGGCACGTCTAGCGATCCGGACTTCTATATCGAGCAAAGCCCTTATCGCAATCTATTGGCTGCGGGTGCGCTCAATGGCTGGGAGGTCGCAGTCGATAACATTGCAGGTTTATGCAGCGGCGCTTTTGCCTGGCCTTTGAACCTGACACCGGAGAATCCGGAGTTTGCGCTTGATGTGCGACTGCCGGTGGACGATTTCCGCGGTTCTGGCGATATCGACCAGTTACGTAGTGCGGACGCACAGGCTCTTGAAGCCGGGAACCGGACTTGGTGGATCAATAAACTGGACAGCGACGGACTGCAAGCGACATTGCCATCGCAAGTTCAACATCTCTGGAACCTGTTCCGCATCTGTCGTGCAAATCTGCTGATCTTGAGCGACAACGGACAGATTCACCCGGGCCCGACAATCTATGATGAATTCTGGATTCGCGACTCGTCGGTTGAGTCGATCGCCGCCGCACTGGTCGGCGACCAAAATCTCTCACGACGTCAATTGGGCTACTGGCATCCGGCGGTCTTCAATTTCGGATTTGAGCGCATCGAAGATGTGTCGGTGCGCGGCTTTTTCGGCGGCAAACACGAAAAAGACGATCGGGAATGGGACAGCAATGGCGAAGCGCTTTGGGCTTTCGGCCGCCTGGATCGAATACTAGGAGCCGCAGCCAACTTCGGGCGCGGCCTGTTCAGTCCATATATCATCGAGGGCGCACGCTGGATTCGCGACAATCGCACTGCATTCGGATTGCTGTACAGCGGGTGGAGCGCTGAGCATATCGGAGACAAAGACAAACCCCACTACTGGGACGACTTCTGGGGTCTGGCCGGTTTGTGGGAAGCGGCCCAGTTGGCTCAACGCATCGGCGCCGGCGAGGCGGATGAAATATGGCACGCCTACGATTCGCTTCGTAACGCTACCGCAAACTCCATTCGGTGGGTCCTGGGCGAACAGCAGCGACGCGGCAATTGGGAAACATTTATTCCCACCGGCCCCGCCGACGTTGGACGGCTCGACTCCACGATCATAGGTGCTCTCTGTTACTTCCATCCCTGCCGTCTCTACGACGGCGCAAAACTCGGCGCCGATATTGACGAGGCGGTCCGTTTCACCTTGGACACCATCTGGGGCCACTTTATGGATGGCGGCTTCCGCCATGACACTGCGTGGAATTGCTATGGTCCGTATTTGACTCTGCAACTGGCTCACGCGTTTTTGCTCATTGGCGATGTGGAGCGCATGGACCTATGCCTGCGCTGGATCGTCGGGAACGCCGCCTTTGCGACCGTCAGCCGCGACAATTCGCCGACGCCCTGGCAAGTTGTGCTCGGCGCCTGGAATGAGCAGCATTGCTATCCCATCGCCAAAGACTTCGGCGAGTTTCCGAACCAATCCTGGTACATGGGCGACATCCCGCACGGTTGGGCCAGTGCCGAGTTTATGATGTTGCTTCGTGACATCCTTTTTTTTGAAGTGGACGAAGATCGAGATGCGCAGCTTTACCTGGCCCCGGGAGTGATGCCGCATTGGATTGGCGATGGTGAGTCGATTGAAGTCGGCTCCGCTCCCACTGTCTTCGGCACGCCGTTCGGTTATCGACTGACCCGCGTCAATGGCGCGCACCGCATCGAAATCCGTATCACTCAAGCGCCGCCTGCGCACGTCCGCTTCGTTTTCCCGTGTCGTTTCGGCTCCAGCGTTCAATCGGCGACAGCTAACGGCAGTGCGGTGCCAGTGTTCGGCCGCGATGTAAGTTTTCCTGCTGGTACCACGACGGCTTCAGTGACTTACAACCCTTAGTCGCTGCGAGGCCTCCGTTTGATTCAGAACCTGCGTGGGTCCACACAGGACGTGCGGAAGACAATCACCCGGTCCAGCAAAGCTGCGCTCGATTTTTTTGATACACATTTCGAACGACTGCGCCGATCGACCACGTCGATCGGATGGAGTTTTTGAACACGAAGGGTAAACTGTGAGCATGCCCCTGGGAGACAGATTGGAACGGCGTGCGGTTGAAGCACTGGCTGGCCGCCGTGCGGAGCTCCAGCGCATGGAGGTTTTTGCCTTAGGAGATGAACCCCTTGTGATGCACATTCAGGGCATCCCGGGTATAGGAAAAACTCACCTGCTGAATGCGCTGGCGGCACGTATCGGCGGAAAGGGCGTTTTCGCTGTGCGGGTGGACGGCCGCTGGTGCGAGCCTTCCCCCGCGGCTTTGTGTCGAGCGATCTGTAGGGAAATCGGTGCCGCGGAGTCCGAAGATGCCGCGGCCGTGGCGACCAGTCTGTCGGACAGGGCCACCCGAATTCTCCTGGTGCTCGACAGTTACGAATCTTTCCGTCTGCTTGACTCCTGGCTAAGGCAAGTTTTTTTGCCCTCGCTCGGCGAAAGTGTGCGCACAATCCTGTCCAGTCGCGAGCCACCCCGGCCAGCGTGGCGTATTGCCCCGGAGTGGAGAGGCTTATTTGATTCTCTGGTCCTGGAAACATTTTCTCCGGAAGTGGCTCTAGAGTATCTGACCTCGGAGGGCGTGCCGGAGGAAAGCGCACGGGAGTTGAATCGGGTTGCGCACGGGCATCCGTTGGCACTCTCCCTGGGATTGGCGCTCTACTCTGGGGGAGGGCAGGTGCGGGGGGCCGCGTCTACGCGGCATCAGGTACTGGAGCATATGGCTGCGCTCTTTCTAGAGGATGCCGATTCGGGAACCATACAGGTTGTACAGGCCGCTTGCCTGGTCCGAACAGCCAATGCGCCGCTACTGGTGGCCATGCTGCCGCATATGCCGCCTGATGAGGCACTGGATCGGCTGCGTGCGCTGCCATTTGTCAGCGCAGGTCCTCATGGATTGGTGGTGCATGACGCCGTTCGCGGGCCGGTGGCGGCTGCTCTCAAGTCCCGTGATCCGGCCCGATTCCAGGCGTACCGGCGCGCAGCTTCGCAGGTCGTGCGTGATCAGTACAAGCAGTCACCGCGATCCGACCTCTGGCGCTGCACGGCGGACGTACTCTACCTGCTTGAAAACGAGAACCTACGCGAAGGTTTTTTCCCCACGACTGAAAGCCCGGTCTCCGTCGAACCAGCCCGCGCCGCCGACGGGCCATCAATTTCAGCGATTATTCACAACTTCGATGGCCCACAGTCGCGTCAAGCGCTGGAGCAATGGTGGCACTATCATCCAGACTCGTTTTTTGTCGTGCGGGATGAACACGGCGGACTGCAAGGCTTCTACCTGGCAATTGTGGCATCGAAGGTTCACAAAAACGTGATTGGGAGAGACCCGCTTGCGGCAAGCTGGTCTAGGGATTTACCGCGCTCAGACGATAAAGCCGCCACTCTGTGGGTGAGGCGTACGTTGGATCGCGACACCGGAGAAGGGCCGTCATCCGGCCAGGCGGCCTGCTGGCTCGACATCAAACGCACCTATTTGGAACTGCGTCCGCGCCTGCGCTGGGTCTATACCTGCTACCGTGAAGCCGAGCCATATCGCCGCTCCTTCGAGCAATTGGGTCTCCAGCTGGTGGACGAAGGCCGCCCGGTCCTCGACGGAGTCAAGCAACACACATTTCGTCTCGACATGGGATTGGATTCGGTAGATGGATGGCTTGGGAACCTGCTTGCCCAGGAAACCGGCACGGCCACAGAAGAGGCTGGGTTTTACTCGCCATTGCTGGATGAGCAAGCGCGTGAGTTAGTCGTAAGCGGAAGCCGAGTTGGCCTGACCCCGCTTGAGTTCGGGGTCTTCGCGTATCTTGTGGCCAGGCCGAGCAGAGTTGTGGCTCGCTACGAACTGGTGGAGGCGGTCTGGGGATATGGAAAGGAAGCGTCAACCAGCAACGTGGTTGAGACGGTGGTGCGCTCCGTGAGACAGAAGCTGGGAGCGCACCGGAGCGTGCTGGAGACAGTGCGGGGAGTGGGCTACCGATATCGGCCAACAACGTGAAATCGCGCTCCCCGCACGGATCTGAATGGTGGTTCAAGGGTGAGCTTCAAGAATCAGGTTGAACGGAGTTTCCATGGCCACCCTCGCGCTCCGGAACCCCGCCTCGTTGAGGATTGCAAGCAACTGAGCAGCGCCAGCCTGGGCTCCCAGTGAATAGCGTCCTCCTTGCGATAGTGCGTTCTGGGTACATAAACCAGCGGAAGCCGAGTAGTACATCCTTGCTACAGGGCCGACATTTTCCTCAGACCGGTCCTTTGCGAACGGTTCCACCAGCATTAGTGCGCCGTACGGAGCCATTGCCTCCCGGGAAGCCCAGACAGCTTCCAGTGGATCACCCATGTCGTGGAGTGAATCCATGAAACAGACCAGGTCGAATTTCTCCTCACTACTCGCAAGCGCCCGCGGGGTTGCCACCTCAAACCGAATCTGATCAGCCACTCCGGCCTGCTTCGCTCGTTCCCGCGCCACGAGAATTGAAGATTCATGGTAGTCAATTCCCACGAACTTTGATTTCGGAAATGCCTGCGCCATGAGGATGACCGAGGCGCCGTGCCCGCAGCCGAGGTCGGCTACTTGCCCGCCTTTGGTCAACTGCTCCTGGACACCGCTGAGAGATGGAATCCAGGTTTGAGTCAGGTGCGCCCTGTATCCGTTGCGAAAAAAGGCCTCCGTTGCGGTGAACAGCCGGCAATCGTGTTCGTGCCAGCCCACTCCCTTGCCAGAGCGGAACGCGGCGAGGATCTGGTCTTCGTCCTGCCACAACGAAGCCGCTACGTCGAACGCCGGCGTAAGAAAGGCCGGACTATCCGGATTCGCCAATACAAAAACGTGTTCAGGCGGCAGTAAGTACTGCCTGGTGTTCGTGTCGTACTCCAAATATCCCCCGGCAACCTGCCCGTTAAGCCACTCTCGTACAGAGCGCTCATTGGTTTCGGTGCGGCGTGCCAGTTCATCCGATGTGAGGGGACCACTCTCTGCCATGGCCCGGTAAAGGCCGAGCTTGTGCCCAAGGTTGGTCATAACACCTGCCATGGTGGCTGCAAGATCGGTTACCACCTGAGCGGCGAACTGTTCGATTCTCTCCTGCATGTCTTCCCTGATGGGCTTAGTATTTTGATTCATTACTGCCCCCTGCCACCATGGCGTCTGGCCTTGAATATTGCACGCGAATATCGGGGAGAGGAGCCCGAGTGATCGACGAGAGGGAACTCTCTACGTTCCATAGCTGGGACTGGGTGGATATGACAGCAGGATTTCTGCACACGGCCTGGATTACCGGGTGGTTCAGGTAAGCCTCGGCACTTTCACGGTTCGCAAATAGATAGATACCTCCCATCTCAAACTCCTCCTCCTGCAAGACCCATATCTTCCAGATCAGACCTTCGGCCGCGGCAATGATGGTAGCGGCCTCTCGGCTGTGGGCAAGCAAGACCTGTGGCGGTACCCGCAACTTGAAGCGGAGGTGCAGGACGGTGTAAGTGGTAGCACTCTTCTCTGACATTTCGTTTCTCCAATGTGTTTATTTCTGCATCTGTCGCAGACATAGGGGAGTCTAGGACTCCTGAAACATCCGAGATGAGAGCGTGATGAGAACATGATGAGAATTGTCAGCAGAGAAGAAGCGTCGGTAGACGGTGCGGCGCGTCTGCAACCACGTTCGCAGGACTTTGCGATTTATCTGGTTCGCACGGAGCCCGCCGGCGACATGCCTGTACATTGCGGGGGATTACGCAATGCTGGCCCGGGATCGACCAAGTAACCACAGACCGACCGTGGCTACTTCTGCTTTCGAATTCGTTCGAAGTACGTGTCCAGCACTCTCACGTTCTCCAGGATCGGGTAGGTCCGGGCGCTCGGCGACGCGTCGAACACCATGACCTGCTGGTTCTGGTCGGTGAAGGCCGGCCACGGCGGCAACCCTTTGCCATTGGGATCGCCGGTCATGGCGAAGTTCACATAGTACGAACTGATCATGTCCGACAACGCCAGATCCTGAGGACTCGGTGTCCGCCGTCCCGCCAACGTCTGAAAGGCAAACGGCACGTCGCTGCCATGGCCTGAGCCTTCGGCTTGCGGGCCATGGTTGTTGTAGTAGTAGCTGAACACCTTGCCTTTGCCCTGCTTCGACTCCTCCCGCGCCCACGTCCACATGTTCCAGCCGAACGACGTGTCATTGCGCACGTGCCTGGCGGCCTTGACGGCCTCGGCATCGGTCGTATGGGGGTAGGCCTTCAAGATGGCCTCCGCCTGAGCACCGAACTGCTCTGTGATCTGCTTCTCGAAGGCGGCGGGTGTGACCGAACTGGCGCCTCCGAATGCACTGGTTTCATCGGAAGTGTGTCCGAGCAGCACCGGTGTGTCGTTGAACTTGCCCTGCTCGAACAGGGTGAACAGATCGTTCGAGACGACGTAGCCGTCGGCCACCGGCCGGAACGTCAGGCCGCCGCCGGTTGCCGCCTGGACGGCGACCGCACTGAGCTTGCGAGCTTCCGCGATGCTCTTCACACCCAGTTTGGAGACGAACGCGCTGCCGGTGGTCTCAGCCATCGTGAGCGACGGAATGCTCATCCCGAAGCCACCCTGCGCTGACGTCTGCAGCGGCGCGAACGAAGCACCGCTCATCGCGATGACACGGTGAAATAGTCCCTTGCTCAGCGGACTGGCGGCAAGAAACGTGACGGCCGCGGAACCAGCGGAGTGCCCGAAGATGGTGACGTTGCCGGGATCGCCTCCGAACGCAGAGATGTTGGCTTTCACCCACTTGAGTCCGGCCACGAGATCCAGGATGCCGTACGCGCCGGAGCCATGACCGCTTTCGCGACTCAGTTCCGGATGCGCCATGAAGCCGAACGGACCCAGGCGATACGCGAGGCTGACGAGAATTACGCCCTTCTTCGCGAAGCCAGCGCCGTTATACATGCTGATGCTCGTGGAGCCTCCGGTGAAGCCCCCGCCATGGATCCAGACGATGACCGGAATCTTCGCAGTGGCTGATTCCGCGGGCGTCCACACGTTCAGATAGAGGCAGTCCTCACTGACCGGCGCGGTGTTGCCCTGCGAATTCGGGGGCTGCATACAGGCGTTGGCGAAGGCATCGGCCTTCTTGACGCCGGTCCAGGGCGTGACGGGCGCCGGCTCCTGCCAGCGTCGATCGCCCACCGGCGGCGCGGCGAACGGAATGCCTTTGAAGACCGCGATGCCGTTTTCTATGACGCCGCTGACGACTCCGCCCGTGACCTTGGCCTCGGTGACCTCTGCGTGCGCGGCCCGTGTGGGTATCAGAATCAGAAGCGCCAGAGCAATGCTTCGCATATGAACGCCCTCCGTGGGCAAGGATAAGCGCGATAAGCGGGGCGCCGCAAGTATCGATCCAGTTTTGTATGCGCCGCCAGACTTTGACAGACGAAATCTTCAAAGGTAATCTCCCCCAATTCCAGTGATGCCATGTCCGAAGTAGAAAACATTTCGCGGCGCGCCTTCATCAAATACTCCGCAACGAACGGATGCTTCACGGGGCCGGAAGTGAGCGGAAAGTTCCGAAGGGACCGTTGTACGAACTGCAGAAGTTATATTACGAGGTTGCGCATGCCACTTATCCGGCTCCGATGGCTGCGCTGCGAAGCTTTGTTCCGCCGTCTCAGATCCTGTTCGGCACCGACTACCCGCTCGAACCTATCGAGACGACTCACAATGAAATGCAAAAGCTCTAGCTGCCGGCGGATCTTCAACGCGCGATCGAGAGGGGCAATGCGGAGCGCTTGATCCCGCGTCTCCGGGGCTGATTAAGCGAGACCACTGAGACCGAAACACAAAGGAGCATCGATGCTTGCACGGCCGACTCGAAGGAATTTCTTAGCGACCGCTGCCGCCAGTGCGGCGGGGTTGCTATTACGGGGTCCCGGAGGTTTTGCCCAGACGGAAAGCAACACGCGACGGATCGATATTCACCATCATGTGATATCCCCAGCCTGGAAGAAGCAACTCGCGAAGTGGAATGCAGTCCGTCCGATCCAAGGTCATGAAACGCACCAATCTTACGACGCGGTTAAAGACATCGCTGCCATGGATCGAGACGGGACCGAGATCAGCTTCCTCTCCGTGACCACGCCAGGTATGTGGTTCGGCGATATTGATGAAACCCGCCGGGTTGTGCGTGAGCAAAACGACTATGGCGCGCAACTCGTTCGCGACTACAAGGGCCGGTTCGGCCATTTTGCCACCGTGCCGCTGCCGGATGTTGACGCGGCGCTTCGAGAGATCGCATACGCCTACGACAATTTGAAGGTTGACGGCATCAGCTTCATTTCGAGTTACAGCGACCGATGGCTCGGCGATACAACCTTTGCGCCTATGTGGGACGAACTCAACCGCCGCAAAGCAGTTGTCTATATTCATGCCACGGCGCCGATATGCTGCTATTACGGAAATTTTGTCGAGTCGGTGGCTGGACCAATCCCGCTCGAATTCAATTCGGACCTGGCGCGCGCAATTGCCAGCATCATTTCAAGCGGCACAGCAGCCAGGACTCCCGATGTGACGTACATATGGTCCCATGGCGGCGGTAGCATCTGGGCCCAGCGTTACATCAACGCGAACGACCTTGCCAATTCCACCGATCCGAAATCGAAGATGTATCACCTGCGGCGGTTCCACTATGACACAGCGGCGGCAAACGATTCTCTCCACCTCGGTATTTTGAAATTGGCGATACCGATGTCCCAGATTTTGTTTGGCACGGACTACCCATGGGGCAGCGCCGCAGCTACGGCCGCCGGTTTGCAAAGAAGCGGCCTGGACGCGACGGAGCTACGTGCGATTGACCGGGAAAACGCTTTGAGGATCTTTCCCAAGCTTCGAACGTGAAGGTTATCGGCACACGAAATTTTTCGCATCATTCGTACTCCCGACGCCTGTGTAGGCTGCGGACTGCGGATAGGGGCAAAGCGGCCGGGTGCGTACGACCGCTCCGTGTTCGACACGCGAGGCAACCACCTCATTGGGCGCCTGCCGGCCTTCGATCCAGCGCCGCATCACCGACAACATGTCGAAGGTATCCGTGCCTGGACCGCCGTTGCATTCGATCATGCCGGGAACCATGTAGAGTCGGACCGCCTGCTGCGTGTCTTCCACGCCGAGTGTATTTTCAACTCGGTTGTAGTAGTCCAGCACGGCTCCGGCCGGCACCAGCGCGTTGTTCCAACCGCCTGAGAGAATCAGCTTGCCTCCGCGCCGTACGTATTCCGAGATATCGGGATTCGATGCGTTGACCCGCGCGAGGTCAGACCGATCGGCAAGCGTCACGTCACGGTCGAAGTTGACAGGGGTCTTCCGGAAGTCCCAGTCGGGATCGCTTTTGATCACCTTCAGCGCGCTCGTGGCTATACCGATCGGGCTTTCTGCCTCGCTAAAGAAGTTCCAATCGAGTTCGCTGCCGCGATAGAGGCCCGGCCAGACCTTCTCGTTAGTCCGAGGATTGATTGGCCCCGAGTAAATTTTGTTCGCCGCTTCGACCTGTTCCGTTGTCAGGCAGTTTGGTCCGTCGCCGGACTTGCACTGGATCTCCTTCGGGTCGAACGTGCAGCGGGTTGGGTTCTCCAGCAAACCATCCTTCACTCCGTCCAGCATGTCGCATTTTTCGAGAACAGCCTGATGGATGACCGACAGTTTAGCGGCGGGCAGAATTGCCGCGCCTTGCGGATGCGCCGATTGCCACAGCCAGAACTGTCCGAACATCTGCCGGGTCAAATGCGCGGCGTGTCCGCCGACGACCACCCCGTCGTAGTCCGCCGGATACTTCTGGACTTCGTGCAACGCTGCGGCCGAGCCGCCGCCGCACTCGATCATGTAGGAGTACTTTGGAGTTGTTCCGTAGTACGCGTTAGTAAGCGCCTTGGCGGCGACAGTCGTCTCGTGCATGGCCCGTCCGGCGAAGTCAGTCACTTTGTCCGGAATCTGCATCCAGGCTGTGCCGCCTCCCTCATGGCCCATGTCGCTTCCCGCAACCGCGAAGCCTTCGGTCAGACCAACGCCCATTGCATTGTAGTTAATCACGCCGCCGAGGCCGTTAGGGCTGGCGCCGCGAAAATGCCCGTTCCAACCCGTAAGAGGCATCCATATTTCCATGTGGATTACAGAGGAAGGAGAGGGGGTCAGCGTCGCCGCAACACGGCAGAACGCGGGAAGCGCGTTGAATGGCGGAACGCCGCGTCCGCCGTTATAGCCGAGGCCGAGGCCTGCCGTGTTCGCTGTTACTCTTCCCGGCACGTCGGGCACAGCGCCGAGCGTACCTGCCAGTGCAGAAGAGCCGCCCCCGCCTCGCGTTGCCGGATTATTCGGCGGCGAGAACGCGCCGGCGTTCACGACCTGGGACAGGGTGATCGTCGTGTTCGGCAAAGACCGCGAGGCCAGCCGTTCGCACGCAGCCGGCGTTTGGGCGCTCTGCGCGCCGGCTGCTCCTGGCACAAGCATGATTATCAGCATCTTTATCCACAGCATGGTGATTCAAGCGATCCCAAAGTGTACAACACAGAGCGCGCGTTGGCCGACGTCTCCGGACGACGTGCGTCGCACAACGCGCTGCAATTTATCGTGCCGAGCTGATTTGCGCCGCGGCCCGATTGCTGTGGGCGACAAACCGGCGACATCAACCTGCCGTAATACTCTATAGCCCCCGCGCCCGCCGCAAACGCCAGCGCCTTCCTTCAAACCTCGTTATCGAAAATCCTGGGCAACAACATTCCGCTTTCTCTGCACATGACTCGCCGAGCATTTCCGATGAACGCTTACGGTTACACGGCCACTTGACTCTATACGCCGATAGTTTCCAATCCATAAGTCTTGATTTCGATTGGTTCAGGGGAAAAATACACCCTAGAATCTGCAAATCCAGCCCATTCGCACTCATGGAGGCGTTCATGTCGAAGATCTCTCTGGACGAAGCACTAACCGAGCTTGGTCCGACGTTTCTCCAAGAAGTCCGAAAGCTTCTCGCGCCAGTCAAGGACCGTTTTTTTGCGCTGTCCGCTGGTAGAGATCCTCACGAGCCTCAACGAAAAGACGGGCTCATCACGCCACCGCCCTTCATGACGGAACCTGATCTCCGAAAGGTTGCTATTGAACTTGCTGAGCTGGCTCTGGAGCGAGGCATCGATGTGAATGTAGTCTGCGAGGAGGATGGCAGCACGTTCCTTCACGGATGTGCGTTGTTACGAGATCCCGCGATTGCTGTCTTCGCTGTGGAATGGCTTCTCGCACACCTTGCGGATCCTAATCGTCGACGAGACGACGGCGAAACTCCATTAAGTCTGGCCGTCAGGTTCGGCTGTACCGAGGTCGCAGAAGTAATGCGAGCCCATGGCGGTCGTGATTGATGTCGCGTGTCGCATGGTCGGACATCAGTGGGAGCGCGCCGAGCGAAGTGTGGGGTTCCACATCTGTGGGTAGGCGGTCAGCCGGACACCTAACGCAGAAAGGTTGAATATGACCGATCCGGGAAGAGATCGCGGAGACGAAGCCAAGAGGCGACTGATGATATCTCTCGCCCTGGTCGTCGCCAGCGTTGTCGTGGTCCTCGGCGTCGCTGGCGTCGTGATTCCCGACTTTGTGATCGCCACCGGGCGGCACTTGGCCTCCCCTTCCGGGCTATACGCTGCTGCCGCGTTTCGGGTCGGAGTCGGGCTCGTACTGATCCTCGCCGCACGGGATTTACGGGCACCCGGGATCCTCCGTGCGATCGGAGCTGTAGTGCTCGTGGCGGGAGTGACGACGCCGTTCTTCGGCGTGGAGGCTGCGCGGGCGCGCCTCGATTGGGAGGCAGCGCACGTAGGGTTTCTACGTGTTGAAGCGCTAGCGTTTATTTGCCTCGGCGGCCTCATCATCTCTGTACTTCGACCCGACCGTCTTATCAGAACTCAGCGATAGTCGATGGTCATTCGTTGTGACAATCGCTAGAGGGTGGATCATACGCTGAAGTGCACAATCGTTCCCTCCAGGATCTCATCACTGAGAATCAGAAGACCAGGACTGCGTCACAATTCACGTCACACGAATGAGGTACGAATGCGTCCAGTTTGAAGAATCCGGGGATGTCAACGGTGGCGACTTGAAGAAGCAGAAGACGGGGATGTAGTAGACAGGCAATACCGTAATGACCCGTACACGAGAACTCTGGAGAGTTTAGAAGTCGTGCAGTTTGAAACATCCACTACATTCACTACATCCACTTGCCAAGAGGGAACCAAACGGGCAGCCACTTCTGATGCCGTGATCGCCGAGAAGCGCTTCAGAGTCTACAAGAAGCCATCAAAATCATGGGGAATGCGACTGTGGAATCCCGCTCGCGCGACTTCGACTTCGTCTCAACGCGGCGGCGACCAGTGAAGGATGGCGGAGGCGGGTTGGGCACCGCCTGATTGTACGAGTTCGATACCGAGGAAGCGCTGGCCATCCGCAGTGACTTCGAAGTCGGACCACCTCTTTCCTTCCGGAATGGTGAACAGCTTTTCCGGAAGGCCGAGCTCAAGTTTCGGCGAGGTTTGAATGACGGAGACCCCCATCATTTCCTGCGCCGGAGTGAGGAAAAGGATTTCGCGGCCATCGCGGCGCCAGCGCAGTAGCGTAGCTCCATTTCGGGACAACGGAACCTGCATGTTCGGGTTCGCGAGCGAAGCGACATAGGCCTCCCGCTGCCCCGATTCGTCCGAGGTGTACGCGACGAAGTTGCCATCTCGCGAAAAACGCACGTAATCCTGATCCGAATCCGCCTTGAAAAGCATCTTTGGGCGACGCTCGCCTTCCAGTTGCAGCGTCCACGCGTGGAACCTGCCGTCCTTTCCTCTCTCGATGTACGCCAGTTGCCGTCCGTCGCGTGAGATATCGGTGGACTCCTGAAATCCATCGCTCGGCAAAAGAATTTCCTCCGTGCCAGTCGCGAGACTGCGGCGGATCACTTGCATCCCTCTGCGGCGTACGCCGGAGTAGACGATCCCCGTGCCGTCAGGAAGCCAGCTGGCGCTAATGTCGGCATCCGGACTCGAGACGAGCTTCGTCTCGGCATTGCGTGCGAGATCCAGCAGCCAAAGATCGAACGCCCCCGACCTCTTAGATGTAGCGATCCTACCCCCATCCGGAGAAAGAGAGAGGCGATAGTAGTCCGAATGCTCACCCGCTTCACCGTCGGGTTGACCGGAGCGGTTTAGCCACAAGAGGCGCCTCGATGTCTCCTTCGATAAATAGAACAGATTGCCTCGCGGCGAGACGGCAAAACCGGCCCAACCGGTGGTGGCAAAGTAGTTGACGGACGGGGCCACGGGGCTGGGGGCGCCCACCAACCGGCCCGCAACAAGATCCACGCGCTGAACAAGTAGAGCGCCATCGCGAACGAAGACCAGCATATCCGGCTCGATGATTTCAAATCGCGACGCGAGAGGAGCCATGACGCGCGGAGATTTCCCAGGCTGTACCCACATCAGGGCTGTTTTCGCCTCGCTGTCTCTTGACAAATAGAGGAACCCGCGCCCCCCCGGCAGGATCCGGGGCCACGACACTCGAACCTCATTGCGCGCCGCATCAAGCTCAAGAATCTTCTCCGCGGTTCCTCCCCTTGCGTCGACCCGGTAGATGGCTTGAGCAGCAATAGGCGCAAAGAGGATCTCGTCTTCCTCGCCCCAGCTGCCACCATATCCGCCCTGGCCAACGTCACAGATGGTGACGGGAGCCCCGCTCGGCAGGTCGAGCCGTTGCAGCTTGCCTGAGCCGAAAAACCCGATCGACTTGCCGTTGGGTGACCAGATGATGGAGGTCGCGCCCTCCGTACCGGCTAGCGGGCGCGATTCGAATTCCGATACCCGGCGAATCCAAATTCGCAAAACGTTCCCGGGGGCAACGGCGACGAAGGCCAGCGTCTCGCCGTCTGGCGAGATCGCGAGAGGTACATTCTCGACATTCTGCGAAAAGAATTCCGTGCCCGGTGGTGGCGCGACATCGAGCCGGACCTCGGTTTGCGGTAGGGTCCCGGTTGGCCGGCGACCCCACCAGGCTGCCGACACGGCCGCCGAAGCGAGAGCAGAAATCGCCGCCACTGCAAATGTCCGCCGATTCTGTGCCTTCGCTTTCGGCCGTTCGGGCCGTTTTTCAAGCAACTGCCAGACATCGCCGATATCGCGCAGGCGCAGCCTGGGATCCTTCTCAAGACATCGGCGAAGCAACTTTTGAGTCTCGGCCGGGACATGGCTGAAATCCGGTTCCTCTTTGAGCACCGCTGCTAAGACATCGGAAACACTCTTCCCCTGAAAGGGCCGCTGTCCCGTCAGCATCTCGTAGAGCACAACGCCGAAGGCCCAGATGTCGGCGCGCTTATCGATGGTGGCGCCGCGAGCCTGCTCCGGCGGCATATAGGGGGCGGTGCCCATGATGATGCCGGTCTCCGTGAGGTTCGTCTCCCGGCTCGGGGAGTCTTCGGCGCGGCGTCCGGGGACCACGCCCGTCTTGGCCAGGCCAAAGTCCAGCACTTTGACATGTCCGTCCGGCGTGATCTTGATATTCGCCGGTTTCAGATCGCGATGAACAATGCCTTTGTCGTGCGCCGCTTCAAGCGCCTCGCCAATCTGGCGCGCAATGCCCAGCGCCTCCGTGAGCGGTATCGGCCCATTTTCAATCCGCTCCCCGAGCGTCGGTCCTTCCACCAACTCCAGAACCAGATAGTTGGGGCCTATGTCGTGCAATGTGCAAATGTAGGGATGGTTCAGCGCCGCAATCGCCTGCGCCTCCCGCTTAAAGCGTGCGTCGAAGCGCTCGGTGGAAACCTTGACGGCGACGTCGCGGTTCAACCGCGAGTCGTGCGCCCGATACACCTTGCCCATGCCCCCGGCACCAATCTGGGAGAGAATCTCGTAGGGGCCCATCCGAGAACCAAGCGCCGGAGAAAGCGGAGACGGCGTAAGCGCAGTCTCTATCGTTTCTCTTAACGCGTCCGTCGCTTCGGCCACGGCGGGTGTTTCCAGAAAGCTCCTGTCCTGCTCGAAGGAGTGAAGCAGGGATTCGACTCTCCGCCGCAGTAAGTCGTCTCCTCCACACGCTTGCTCGAGGAATGACGGCCGTGCGTCCGGGTCATGCTCGAGCGCAGCTTCGAATAATTCCTGCAGCTTCTGCCACTTCTCCGGTAGCATAAAATCCTTCATGCTTCGCCAGTCTTCTGACAGAGCCAGGCTTTCGCAGCAGTCCAGTCGCGCTTGACCGTGCGCGACGAAAATCCGAGGGCTTCCGCAGTTTCTTCAACGCTGAGTCCACCGAACGACCTCAGCTCCACGATTTGACCTGCTGCGCGTCGATCGCTGATAGCCGGTTCAGAGCTTGGACGAGGCCAACCAAATCCACATGTCTTGCGCGTGAAGACCACGCATCTTCGAAAGCGATCTTCACATCAAATCCTCCGCGCTTCGAGGCCTTATGCTTGCGCGCATCGTCGATGAGTATTGGACGCAAGAGTCGTGCGGAGATGGCGAAGAAATGGGCCCGATTCAGCCATTCGACGTTCGGCAGATCCATCAAGCGGAGATACGTCTCATGAATATGCGCTATCGGCTCAAGCGTGTGTTGCGAACGGTCTCTTCGCACGTAATGGGCCGCAGGCACCGCAGTTCGTCGTAGACGACAGAAACAAGCTTGTCCAAAGCGTCCTGTCGACGCTTCTCCAGCCTCGCAGCATTCTTGGTCACTTGCCCCGCGGACGTCGATGGGCCGATGGGGCGTGGCGAGGAAGTATTTCGGGCATCTGGCGCATCTGCGGTTGACACACAGGGGAACTATGGGCGCGATATCGAGATGAAGTCAACACAATGCGCCAGTTGAGGCTAGTCGGAATGGATTCGTGATTCTGGTTTCAGCCGGTATCTTCTTACAGAGTTGTTGCGTCAAAGAATAGCAGTACCCTGCACCCAAAACGCAAACAGCAACGCAGCCCAAGACGTCGAAGCGTTCGACCAAGCCGCCGTGGACTACGTGATGAAGCCCTTCAGCGTCGCGCGCCTGACAACGGCTACCAGCAGCGCACGAGGCCACTTTCCCCACACGGCATAAACGGCTGCTGCGACCGCCATCGGAAGAGGCAAAATGATGTAGAAGATGAACACGCGCGGATCTTACAGTATTTCTTGAAATACCTGGGAGACGCTGGTTGGGGCGATCCGCGCCTTTCTCCCTACGGCTTGCAGGGCCGGGCACGGCTTCTGGCGAACAGGCAGAGAGCCGCGTACAGCAGACCGGTAAGCTGGATCGCAAGAAAGACTCTCCCAAGAGGAGGCATCTGAAAGGATCCCTGGTGGTCGAATACTCTCCCACCTAAAAGTCCGCTAGTAATCCATGCCGGTGCCGCGAACAGAAAGCAAACGCCAGCAATGAGGAGCGTAAGGCCTTTGGCGAGTGGGTTCATCCCATTGACAGAAAAATCCGGAATGAAGGACACGCCTATGGTGATCGCCACAGCCGATAGTGCCGCTACGACAAGTCGCTGGTTGCGCGTCAAGGGATGCCTCCGTTTGACGGAACTATATCAACACTATGGCCGTAGCCATGACGTAAGGTCCAAGAACTTAAATGATGTGCGGGGTGGGGGAACCGCTCCGGAGGGCGTTGCTCGCAACGGCTGACTGGAGTGGCGCTCAAATCCTATTTGGGCTGAAGACTTCCACTTCCAGCGGTGGCCTTGCGGCCCGCCTAAGCGACTGACTTTATTAGTGGGCGCGACCGGGATCGAACCGATGACCTCTACCGTGTCAATACTGCCTGCTGACTGTTACGGAGGGTTACCGGATGTGCTGGAATACACGCCCGACATGGGCTTCCAGCGTTCGCCCGCCTGCTGGTATCAGCAGGTACGTTTAAGTCACAACCAGTAATCAAGCCGAGTTACGTCACAATCCACGTCACAAAGCGCTCCGGACGCCATACGGAGTGCTGCGAATTGAGTTTCGGGACACACACGTGCAGCTCCAAACAAGGAAATCGGCTAACTGATTCGTCGGAGCGCCGGCACTTACGCCGTTAGGAGCGCTTCGTACTCTTCCTTGAACTGATGAATCGAACTGTCTACTACCGTCACCGCGCCGTCGATGAGGGCGCAGCGTCCGCTGCCGGGAAGGATGCGGCATAGGTTCTGCAGCGCTTCCAGGTCGGTGCGCACACCGCGACCGGTGTCGATTCGATTGAGGATT
>Ga0157379_10001085_pt1 | contig 22205 bp, 23 predicted proteins | sample S25metaG_FD_121802 | JGI IMG/M metagenome (GOLD analysis project Ga0157379, IMG submission 121802) | Switchgrass rhizosphere microbial communities from Kellogg Biological Station, Michigan, USA - S2-5 metaG | ecosystem: Host-associated > Plants > Roots > Rhizosphere > Soil | place: USA... | reverse complement strand
CGCGCTCCACAACAATTACTGGCCGGCGCATTACTTCATCGATGCGCAGGGTCGCGTTCGTTACCACCATTTCGGTGAAGGCGAATATGCGATGTCGGAGCGCGTGATCCGGCAGCTGCTCGCGGAGGCGGGACACGCGCCGGGCGGCGGGATGGTGCAGGCGAGTGCGAGCGGGGCGGAGGCCGCGCCGGACATCGATCAGATTGGATCGCCCGAAACCTACATCGGCTATGCGCGTGCGGATCGCTTCGTGTCGCCGGGCGGGATCGAGCGCGACGCTCCGAAAACTTATGCGAAGGCCTCGCTGAAGCTCAATGACTGGGCGCTCGAAGGCGCGTGGTGGGACGGGAGGCAGAGCGCGCGGTCGCTGCAGCCTGGCGCGAAGATCCTCTTCCGCTTCCATGCGCGCGACCTGCACCTTGTGCTCGGATCGGCGAGCGGCAAGCCGGTCAGGTTCCGAGTGTCGGTCGACGGCAAGGCGCCCGGAGCCGATGCGGGCGTCGACGTGAAGGCCGATGGAAGCGGAACGGTGACGGGTCAGCGGCTCTATCAGCTCGTGCGTCAACGCGGACCGGTCGAGGACCGAACGTTCACGATCGAATTCCTCGACCCCGGAGTCGAGACATTTTCCTTCACGTTCGGCTGACGATCGTCATCGCTTCCGGGGCAATCTGCCTGGTTTTGTGCGCCCTTCGCGAAGACTGATCGCGCGTTCCTTCAATAGCGGGCGGTCCTCGAGATCGGCGTTGAGAGCGAACGCCACACCGCGTGCGTCGACCGGAAATGGAGACTGCTCCTCCAGCCGGACACGCGCAGACGGGGCGGCCTTTGATAGCGCGTCAGCCGCCAAGCCCGCCCTTCTTTCGTCCTGGGCGCCATTGGCCTGGAGCAACGAGGCACAGAGCAAAAGGGCGGCAATTTTAGTCCGTCGGTTCATTGGAACCTCCATCGACAAAAGCAGTACCGCTCACCTTCGGATGAACCAATTCTGGGATTCATAGTCCGCTCGGCCAGGGTCGGCGAAGTCGGTCCACATCCAGATCCAGAGTTGGCCGGGCCGGTAGAGCGACATGTCGGCGTATACATATCGCGTCGCAAATCCCTGGTGGTAGATGGCGTGGACATAGGTCCGGCTGCCGATGGTCACGGAATCCGCACCGATTTCGGACCAGTCGCAGTCGGTCGGGCTGCACTTTCCCCAAAGGTGCATGTGCCACGGGGGTCCGGGCGGATACGGTTCACCGTTGAGGACCTGATCCTGACAGGTGAAACGAAGGTCCGCGCGAGTCAGGCTTCGAGTATTGGGATCGGCATTCACCCAGCTGCCGACTTCTTGTTGAGCTATGCATTGCGCCTTTGCAGGCGTAGCCACCATGAACAGAACCAACATGCCGCTGCAGAGCGCAAACAGGCGACTCAAGCGAAACAGTCTCGATTTGATTGGGCTCATTGTCCCCTCCCTTAGCGGGGGTGAAGCCCCATCCAGACTTGGCTGGACGGTTGGGACCGAGCGTCAACAACATTAGCCGATCGGCGTCGCACTTACAACGCGAGGGGGAATCAATCAGGCGATCGCCTGGGATAAACGATCAATATTGGCCGTAGCGGCCGCGAACGCTTTCGAGCAATTTGGCGGTGTCGTAACCGACACCGTCCTTGAACACGGTTTCGACCTTTTCGACATCGTGGATGTCGGCAGCGGGATTGCCGCGAACGAGCACGAGGTCGGCGTTCTTGCCGGGAGCGATCGAACCGATGCGATCCGCAAGACCAAGGTAAGTGGCACCGTTAAGCGTACCGATGCGAATGGCCTCAAGCGGGGTGAAGCCTCCTTCCACAAGCAATTCGAGCTCGCGCTGGTCGGCGAAGCCGGGAATGACCCCGCCATTGCCGGTCGGGTCAGGCCCCGCGATCAATAATCCGCCCGCCGCAGCGAATTGGCGCTCCAGCCCAATGTCGTTCCTATAGGCAAGAGCGGCTTTCTCACCTCGCGGAGTCCCCGCGCGGCCGGCGGTCAGGTTCCTCAGATAAAGATAGGATTCCTTCGCCTGGGGGGTGAGCACGTCCATCTGGCGCGCCTGAAGGGGGGCGTGCAGCGGAACGCTTTGTTCGAAGACGGGCAGCGTGGACGTGATCGCGACCCGATGATCGACGAGCAGCTTGATGAGCGCGTTCGCCTGGGCGCTCCCCGGAGTCATCGCTTCGATCGTCGGATCGCCGATCGTATCGGGGCATTTGTCAGTCTGCTTGCCAGGATCGAGCTGCGTGTTGACGAAGAAGCCATGCTCGAGATTGTCGATCCCGAGCTCAACCGCTTCGGGATAGGTCACCGAGCACAAATGACCGGTGATCTTGAGATGATGCCGGTGCGCCTCGTCGATCGCGGCTTTGAGCTCGGCGCGCGTAATGTTCATATAGGCTTTGAAGGAGTTCACGCCCTGATCGGCCCAGAAGGCCACTTCCTTCCGGGCGTCCTCCGGCGATGTAATCTGATGGTTCTGGATGAAGAATGCGCCCGGCCCTTCGAGATAGGGGCCGGTGACGTCGAGATGCGGGCCGACGAGATGACCAGCATCGATTTCGCGCTTCAGGCTGAGATCCGTATAGGGCTCGACGCTTCCGGTCGTCCGCATCGTCGTAACGCCATTGGCCAGATAGAGCCGCGGCGCGCTGAACGTCATTTGCGGAACGATGATGGGACTATCGAAGTGGCCTGCCGAATCGATGTTCGGCCGCTGCAAATAGAAGAGGTGATTGTGCATGCCGACCAAGCCCGGCAATGCCGTTTCCCCATTTCCGTCGATGGTCCGATAGCCGTCGGGCACGGGCATGCTTGCCGGCTGGACGGCCGTGATCGTCGGCCCGTCGATGAGCAACGTCTGATCCTCGACCGCGGCCGCGCCTGTGCCGTCAATGACCCGGACGTGCGTGATTGCGATGCGCCCGCGCGCGACCTTTACGAATGGCGTTACATCGGGGCCCAGATCGGTCGGCGGAGCGAGAACTGGGGCAGCGTCGGCGGCCGATGTGAGTGCCAAGGCGGCTGCGGTGACGAGCAGACGAAACAGCATGTGACGAGTCCCTCCTCGCGTGGGAGCTAGCACGCGACGCGGAACTTGCCAGTCTCGCTTCCCGTTGAACCGCCATATGGCGACTTTAGCCCGAAGACCGAACGGCGCGCTGATGCAGCCGCCTCCCGAGGCGGAGGCCTTCTATTCGGAAGTCCTGGGATTGATGTCCAAGTCGCGCATCCCCTTCCTGGTTTCGGGGACCTACGCTCTCGCCAGCTACACGGGAATCGACCGTCCGACGAAGGATGTCGACGTCTTCGCCAAGGCCGGCGACGCACTTCGCATGCTGACCTATTTCAAGGAGCACGGTTTCGATGTCGTCACCGTGGATGAGCGCTGGCTGAGCCGGATCACTCGTGGCGAGCTTTTCGTCGACATCATCACCAACATGCCGACCGTGACCACGCACGTGACCGACGACTGGTTCGACGACGCCCCGGAGACGGAGCTTTTCGGAGCGAAGGTGAGGCTGGTTCCCGCGACCCAATTCATCTGGTCGAAGATCTTCGTTCAGGACCACCATCGCTACGACGCCGCCGATGTCGCGCACATGATCCTCAAATGCCATGACCGGATCGATTGGCGGAAGCTGCTCGACCACATGGAGCTCTATTGGGAAGTGCTGCTCATGGCGCTGCTCAACTTCCGGTTCGTCTATCCGAGCGAGCGCGACCTCATCCCCGGCTGGCTCATGGACGACCTGCTTGGACGGCTGAGCGACCAGTCGGCGATGAAGCCGCCGGGCAAGAAGGTCTGCCGCGGACGCATCTTCAGTCCGCGCGATTATTCGATCGACGTCGATCAATGGGGCTTCTCCGAAGCCGTCGGGAATCTTGAAGAGCAATATGGAAAAGACTGACGGGCTGCTCCGAGTGGCGGCCATCGGTGACCTCCACGTGATGGAAAACAGCGTCGCGCCCTATCGCGAGCTGTTCAGCGAAATCTCGAACAGCGCGGACGTGCTGGTGCTGTGCGGCGACCTCACCAACTTCGGCAAATCCACGGAGGCCGAGATTCTCGCCGACGACATCCGTGCCTGCTCGATTCCCGTCGTCGGAGTGCTCGGCAACCACGATTATGAATGCGGCCAGCCCGAGGAGGTCGCCCGAATCCTGCATGAGGCGGGAATGACCGTGCTCGACGAGCAGGCGGTCGAAATCGGCGGCGTGGGTTTCGCCGGGGTCAAGGGCTTCCTCGGAGGATTCGGCCGGGGCGAGCTCGCGCCGTTCGGCGAACCGATCGTCAAAATGTTCGTCGATGAGGCGCTGAATGAAGCGCGAAAGCTGGAGAATGGGCTGCGGCAATTGCGGACTCAGCGGAGCGTCGCGGTGCTGCATTATTCGCCGATCGTCGAGACGCTTGAGGGCGAACCGCTGGAGATCTTTCAATATCTTGGCTCGGCCCGCCTTGCGGATGCCATCGATCGCTTCGACCACGTCAAGGCCGTCGTCCACGGCCACGCGCATCGCGGCACGTACGAAGGCAAGACGACGGCAGGCAAGCCCGTCTACAATGTGGCCCAGTTCGTGGTGAAGCCCCTGTTCGGGCGGCCCTACGCGCTCCTCGAAATCTAGGGCTTGATCAGGCTCGCGTGGGCCGAAACCGCCTGCCAGCCGCGCTTCGTCCGGTGATAGACGTCCGTATAGCGGAACTGGTTGGTTTCATGCCGTTCGCCGAGATGCGCGGTCTGGGTGAAGCGGCCGGTGAGAACCGCCGTGTCGCCATAGATGCGAACATTCACATCCTCGGTTTCGAACGGGTCGATCTCGGCTTTGCGGTTGGCGGCCCCCTCGATCATTTCGCGTTTTCCCGACACCTGGCCATTGACCCAGACGAGCTGGAAATCATCGGCGACGATCCGGTCGAGCGTTTTGACGTCCCGCTTCACGATCGCTGTTTCCCAGGCACGTTCGACCGCAAGAAGTTGTGCGCGATCATTCGGACGCGACGCAGCACACAGGGCAATGGCGAGGCCCGGAACCAACAACAGCTTCTTCATGATTATTCCTGCCAATTTTCGATAATTTCGACGAAGCGGGTGAGCCACGCATTCGTCTGGTGACCATCGACGACGCGATGATCGATGGTAAGCGTGACGTAGGCCATCGGATGGATCAGCATCGCGTCCCGGCCATTCACTTCACGCACCACCACGCGCTTTTCGAGCTTGCCCACGCCAAGGATCGCGGCCTGCCCCTGGTGCAGGATGATCGGTGCGGCGAGCAGCGAACCCGAAACCCCGTGGTTGGAGATCGTGAAGCTTCCGCCCGATACGTCGGCACGGTCGAGCTTGCCCTCTCGAGCGCGGCGCGTGAGGTCGTCTAGCTTCGCACCGATCTGCTCAAGGCCGAGCGAACCCGCGTCCTTCACGACCGGTACGACGAGTCCTTTTTCGCCCAGCGCCGTGCCGACGCCGATGTCGATTGTCGGCGAAATGGCGATGCGGTCCTTTTCCCACCGTCCGTTGATTGCCGGCGCTACCGCCATCGCCTCGGCCGCGGCTTTGACGATATATGCGGTGTAGCTGAGCTTCACGCCCTTGGCCGACATGGCCGCCTTGTGGGCGGCGATGGCAGTGAAATCAGCTTCGAACACCGCCGTGACGTGCGGCGCTTCGCTGACCGCGCGAACCATATTTTCGGCAATGGTCAGCCGCATCCGGTCATGCGGAATGTCCTGCGCCGAGAATTGCCGCGGCTGAGCTGTCGTCGGCTCGCCAACGCTGACCACCGTCGCATCGGCAACGCAGCGATCGACATCTTCGCGGGTAATCCGGCCATCGCGGCCGGTTCCCTGGATGCGGGACGGGTCGATCCCATGCTGCTGGAGCGCACGGCGGACGGAGGGCGAGAGGCGGGTTTCCACTCCACCGCTCGTTCCAAGCTTTTCGATGGATTGCCCTTGTTCTTGCGAAGGAGGAGGCGACTCTTCGACAGGCTCCGGGCGAGCGGTTGAAGCCAATTCACCGTCCGTGCTGATCTTTCCGAGCAATGCCCCCGGCACGGCCTCGGCGTCCGTATCCAGCACGATCTCTGCAAGCACGCCCGCGACCGGCGAGGGTACCTCCTGCGTCACCTTGTCGGTCTCGAGCTCCACGAGGGGATCATTCTCGAAGACGATGTCGCCGATTTGCTTGAGCCATGCGCGCACGACGGCCTTCGTGCCCTCCTGCTCATCTGGGACGCGGACCTCGATCATTCCGGCATTCCGCCGCGACAGCCCTCCCCCTGGATGGGGGAGGGTAGAGTGGGGGTGACTGCGGAGCGTCGCTCTACGCCGACAAGCACCCCACCCCTGCCCCTCCCCATCAAGGGGAGGGATAAGGTAGCCTCGTTCCGCGGGTCGACGAAGCGCATCAGAAGCCCACCAACCGGTCGATCTCGGCACGAATGCTCGCCGGCGACGGCAATGCCCACTCCATCAGCTTGGGATGATGCGGACTGGGAATGTCGGGCATGGTCACCCGCGCGACCGGAGCATCGAGGTCGAGGAAGGCTTCGTCGGCCACGACCGCGGCGATCTCGGCGCCGAAGCCGCCGGTGCGAAGATCCTCGTGGACGATCAGGCAGCGGCGGGTGCGGCGAACGCTGTCGAGCACCATGTCCTTGTCCCATGGCTGCAGGGTGCGGAGGTCGATCACGTCGGCGTCGACCCCTTCCCCCGCGGACTCGCAGCGCGGAACCATGGCACCCCAGGTGACGATCGTGATGCTGTCGCCCTCGCGGGTCTTCTTCGCTCGACCGAAGGGCAAGACATAATCGTCGCCAGGCCACGGACGCCGCGCCCAGGCCTCATCGAGCATGGCGCGATGCTCGAAAAACAGCACCGGATCGTTGCCACGAAGGCTTCCGCGCAGCAGGCCGACCGCATCTTCGGCGTTGGAGGGCACGGCGACTCTCCAGCCGGGATTGTGCACAAACTCGACCTCGTTGGTCATCGAATGCCAGGGATCGCCACACTTGAAGAAGCCGCCCGGCACTCGGAGCACCATGGGCGCCGCGAAGCGGTTGTGCGTGCGCCAGCGCATCGTCCCGCAATCGTGGATCTGCTCGGTCGCCGGCTCGGCATATTTGCGGAACTGGATTTCCGGGACGGGCATCAATCCGGCGAGCGCCATTCCGACGGCCCGGCCGACGATGCCTTCCTCATTGAGCGACGTGTCGAAGACGCGATCGCGACCGAATCTCTCCTGGAGGCCGAGCGTGACGGCATGCACGCCGCCTTTCGGCCCGACGTCCTCGCCGAACAGGAGCACGCGTGGGTTCGTCTCCAGTTCCTGGTCGAGCACCCGGCGGATCGCCGTGACCATGTTGATCCGCTGCCCCGAGCCGGCGGGCTGGTCGGTTGAAGACGGCGGCTCGTAGCCGCTGTTCCACAGGCCGCCGACCTGCTGGACCTGGCCTTCGTAGAAAACCTGGCTCGTCACCTCTTCGGGCGAAGAAACACCGCGGGACTCGGCTTCAGCGACCGCCGCCTGGACCTGCCAGGCGGTCTCGCGTTCGAGATCGGCCCAGGCTTCCTCGCCCACTTGCGACTTTGCCGCCTGGGCCTTGAGCTTCGGCAGCGGATCGCGCGCCCATTCGGCCTCGATCTCGGCTTCGGATTTGTAGGTCTGCGTGTCCTGCGCGCTGTGACCTTCCAGGCGCGGAACCGTTAGCCGCAGCAGAACAGGCGTGCGCTTCGTCCGGACGTGCGAAACCGCCTGCGCGATCAGTTTCGACGCTTCACTGGGGTCGGTGCCGTCGCCGTTGAAGATCGTCAGGCCGGAAAAGCTTGCGAGATTCGCCGCGATATCCTTGCCAGGTGTTTGATATTCCGACGGAACCGAGATGCCGTAGCCATTGTCTTCGATATAAATTAGCAGCGGCAATTGTTGTGTCGTTGCAATTGTTAGTGCAGACCAAAATCCGCCTGTGGAAGCGCTTGCATCCCCTCCGAGCACCAAAGCGATGGCATCGGATGGCCCCTCCTTCAGCACCTTGGCCTTGTAGGTCACAGCCTGCGCCCAGCCTGCGGCGGGAGTATACTGAGCCCCTACCCCTCCGCACATCGGGAAGGCGTGGGCGCCACCGGGATTGGGGTAGTTGAAGACGACACCAATATCCCGCCCGTTCGAATAGCCGCCGGCAAGACCCATTCCCGAACCGAGTGCGTCGGCCAAGGGAACGCCAAGCGAAAGCAGCAGCGGCCGCGAACGATAGTAACCGAAGACTCCGTCGCCCTCCTTGAGCTGAAGGCCGAGCAGGACCTGGGCCATGTCGTGACCGCGGGCGGAGAATTGGTAGAGGACCTTTTTGGCGGGGACGAGCTCCTGCTCCTCGATCCGGTCCATCTCGCGGCTGGTCAGGACCAGCCTGGCGACCTCACGCCAGTCCACTTCAGCGGACACCCGGCCCGGGTCGCGATCGGCCATGGTCGTTACGCGTCCAGGGCGTCGACCACGGCGGCGGTAAATCGATCGATCTGATCGTCGCCGAGACCCACGACGTTGAAGCGGCCGCTGTCGGCCATGTAGATTGCATGATCCTTGCGAAGCTTGTGCACCTGCTCCTTCGACAGCGGAAGCATCGAGAACATCCCCAGCTGGCGGCCGATGAACGCGAGGCGCGGGTCAGCTGCGGCGATCCGCTGACGTACGGAATTGATGCGGTCGCGCATCCCGGCCAGCTCGACCAGCCAGCGCTCACGAAGTTCCGGATCGTCGAGGATGATGCGAGCGGCAGCGGCGCCGTGATCGGGCGGCATCGACCACATCTCGCGGGCGCGCTGGAAGACATGGCCCATCGCCCGCCTGGTCGCCTCCGTGGAGCCGGTCTTGATGAACAAGGAGCCGACGCGGTCCCGGTAGACGCTGAAATTCTTGTCGCAGCTCTGGGCGATGATGACCTCGTCGCAGGAGGACAGCATCAGCCGGACGCCGAACGCATCCTCGTCGAGCCCTCGCCCGAAGCCCTGATAGGCGATGTCGATCAGCGGGGTCAGCCCGCGCTCGCAGACGATGCGGACGACTTCGCGCCATTGGGCTTCGTTGAGGTCGGCCCCCGTCGGGTTGTGGCAGCAGCCATGCAGCAGCGCCACGTCGCCGGGCTCTGCGGATTCGAGTGCAGCGACCATATCCTCGAACCGGATCGCGCCCTGCCCCCGCTCGTAATAAGGATAGTCGACCATGGTGAGGCGCGTCGCCTCGATGATCGGCGGATGGTTCGGCCAGGTCGGTGTCCCAACGAGGACTCGCGCCGCAGGATTGATGGTCGCGATCAATTCGAACCCGAGGCGAAGCGCTCCGCAACCGCCGGGTGTCTGAACGCCGGCGATGCGATCGTCAGCGGCATGCTCACCGAGCAGGATCGGTCGAAGCAACTCGGCGAAGCGCTTGTCGCCGGCGCTTCCAAGATAGGCCTTGGTAACCTGCGTATGGACGAGACGCTGCTCGGCTTCCTTCATCACCTTGAGGATTGGAGTATTGCCGACCGCATCGCGGAAAACGCCGACTCCGACGTCGATCTTTTCCGGCCGCGGATCAGCATCGACCATGCCGATGAGTGCGATCAGCGAATCCTCGGCAACGGGCGCAAGATCGGCGAGGCCTTTTGCTTTCATGACGGTCCGGGTCAGCATGGAAGTGCGATTAGCGGCAAATCGCTCCTGGCAAAAGCGTCAGTCGCGCTTTGAATCGAGCGAGTGTTTCCAATTGATCGCTTGGTTGGACATCAAGTGCCAAAAGCTCGGAAGCGCGCTCGCCCCCGGATTCCAGCTGCTGAAGAACCAGGCCTCCATCTCGCCGTCACGAACTGTGGCGGGATTCAGCATGAAATTCGCAGCGTCGTCGAAGTCGGAAGGGTCATTGATCAGCAAGGTCTCCGCGAGGTGACTCTCGGGCCATTCCTTGCCGGTAGCTTCCTTCACCCCCTGCGCGTCGTATCCCTCGTTCCAAGCTTTGATCAGCTCAGGGTCTTTGTCGCGGGTAAACGCGATGTCGTCCGTGCCTGCGAGCCGACCTACAAACTGATTGGGGAAGTGCCACCCATTGCTGACCTTCAGAAATGCCCGATAACTGGGCGGAAGGCGCACGCCGAGACGATTTTCCGCAGCGAGGATCTGCTCTTCCGTGGCCGGAGGCTCTCCAAGCCAGCGATGTTCGATTTGTTCGCGGCTGAGCTCTGGCCGGACATCCGCGTCAGCAATAGCCAGATCAGACAATTGCTGAAGAAGCGACCGCCATCTTTCCGGGCTCGTTTGTGCCGGCTCCTCAAGCATGGCTTTTTGCTCCTGTGCAATCGCCGCGTTTCTTCGTTCCTCGCGCGCATGCATCGCTTGCGAGGATAGATCCAACCACCAGACGTAAATGAACGGGACGGCGATTACGAAGAGGACTATCGCGGCAATCGATAGAAAAAGCGCCCGTAACAATCCCGATCCCCTTTACATCTCAAAGGCGTCACCTGCCGAAGGATAAGAATTCGGCGACAGTGAGAATTGCCGAATGATGGGGTCGAAAAGGCGGAAACCTCTAAGAATAATGTTCGCTAAGCGTCGTAATCCACCGCGACTCCGTCGCCGAGCGGAACGGACTGGCAGGTCAGGACGTAACCAGCCTCGACCTCCTCGTCGGTCAGGCCGTAGCGCGCGGCCATTTCGACCTTGCCCTTGGTGACCTTCGCCCGGCAGGTCGCGCAGACTCCGGCCTTGCAGGCGAAGGGCGCGGGAAGGCCTGAGGCGCGGGCGCTGTCGAGGATGTTGCCGGCGGTGAACGGCACGCGCCGCGTGCGGCCATCGAGCGTGACGGAGACGCTGACGCCTTCGGCTTTGGTCTGAAGCTCCGCCATCTCGCGCGCCACGGCTTCGGGCGGCCGATCGGCGGTGAATCGCTCGATATGGATGCGGTCCCTGGCGATGTTGCGGTCGAGCAAGGCGCCTTCCGCAGCGTCCATCATCGGCCCCGGTCCGCAGATGAACCAGCCATCGACATCCGCTGCATCGGGAATGAGAGCACCGATCGCTTCCTCGACGCGCTCCCGGTTCAGCATCCCGTTGAACAGGTCGATGTCCTGATCCTCGGCGTCGAGGAAGTGGTAGATTTCCAGCCTCTCGAGATGCTTGTCCTTCAATCCGGCAAGTGCTTCGAGGAAGATGACCGACGAGCTATCGCGGTTGCCGTAAAGCAGGGTGAAGCGGCTCTTCGGCTCTTGGCGCAACAGGGTCTTGATGAGCGACATGACGGGCGTGATGCCGGACCCGCCCGCGATCCCGACCAGGTGCCGGCTTGTCGATGCGTCGAATTCCGTCGTGAAGCTGCCGTGCGGCGGCATGACGTCGATCGTCGCGCCAGCCTTCAGTTCATCGCCGACCCAATTGGAAAAAAGGCCGCCGCCGATCCTTTTCACGGTGACCAGCCAGTCCTGCTCACCGGGAGCGGTGCAGAGCGAGTAATTGCGCCGGACCTCTTCGCCATTCAGGACGGCACGAAGCGTCAAATGCTGGCCTGCCTTGAACACGAAGCGTTCACGCAGCTCAGGCGGTATTTCGAAACGAATCGAATTCGCCTCACTGGTTTCGGGCACGATTTCGGCGACGCGAAGCGCGTGGAAATGCTCGGCCATGGAACGCGCTTAATCTACCACTTCGCGTCGGGATAGGTGCGCGGCAGGAACTGCATCACCGCGAGCAAATGCCCGAGATGCTCGCTGTGGTGGCCGCGCCGGCCGCCGACGAGCGCGCGCTGGTCGCCCGGCGCTTCCAGCTTCGCCTCGGACAAGACGCTCCCGATCGCCGTGCGGTATTCTTCTTCAAACTCCCGCGGATCCGGCGCGATGCCGTCATCGATAGCGGCCTGAAGCGCCTCATCGACCTCGAACAACTCCGGGATGAAGCGCCAGCACCAGTCGAGGCCCTCGGCCATGCGCCGAGTACTCTCCTGGGTCCCGTCGCCAAGGCGGATCGTCCATTCGGATGCGAGTTCGCGGTGATAGGCGACTTCCTTCACCGCCTTGTGCGCGAATTCGACGAGGAACCGGTCGCTGGAATTCCGCAGCCGCTGCAGCAGCATATGCTGCCAAGTCGTGTAGAGAAGATGCCGCGCGATCGTCTGCGCGAAGTCGCCATTGGGCTGCTCGACGAGCAGGCAATTCCTGAAGTCGAGCACGTCGCGATGAAAGGCGAGCTGGTCGCCGTCGCCGGCTTCACCGAGCAGGAGGGCCGCCTGGCCCACATAGTCCAGCGCCAGGTTCGCGAGGCTGATGTCGACCTCGAGCACCGGCCCGTGACCGCACCATTCGCCAAGGCGCTGGCCGAGGACCAGCGCGTCGTCACCGAGGCGCAGCAGATAGTCTGTGCGGGGATCCATCAGCTCCTCCCCGGGCCGGGGGGGATCATATATGCTTCACCTCGTCAGGGATGTCGTAGAAAGTCGGGTGGCGGTAAATCTTGCTCTCCGCCGGCTCGAACAGTTCACCCGCCTGATCAGGGTCGCTCGCCACGATCTCCGCCGATGGCACGACCCACAGGCTCACGCCTTCGAGGCGCCGCGTGTACGTGTCGCGCGCGTGGGCGAGCGCGAGCTCCGCGTCAGGAGCATGAACGCTGCCAACGTGGCGATGCGAAAGCCCGCCCTTGCTGCGGACGAAAACTTCCCAGAGCGGCCAGTCACTGCTCAAGCCGCCTTCCTTTCGCGACGCTTCGCTTCATGTGCGGCTGCTGCCTCGCGCACCCAGGCGCCATTGTCCCAGGCCTCGCGCCGCGCCTTCATTCGTTCCTTCGCGACCGGGCCCTCGCCGCGGACGACCGCGTAGAATTCCTCCCAATCCACCTCGCCGAAATCGTAGCCGCCCTTCTCCTCGTTCCATTTGAGAGCCGGATCGGGAACCTTGAGCTTCAGGAAATCCGCCTGCGGAACGGTGATGTCGACAAATTTCTGGCGAAGCTCATCATTGGTTTCGCGCTTGATCCGCCAGCGCATCGATTGCGCCGTGTTGGGTGAGTTTTCATCGGGAGGACCGAACATCATGAGGCTCGGCCACCACCAGCGGTCGAGCGCGTCCTGGGCCATGCGCTTCTGCTCGGCCGTGCCGTTCGCCAGCGCGATCATGATTTCGTAGCCCTGGCGCTGGTGGAAGCTTTCTTCCTTGCACACTCGGACCATTGCCCGCGCGTAAGGGCCGTAGCTCGTTCTCTGAAGCGGGACCTGGTTCATGATCGCCGCGCCGTCGACCAGCCAGCCGATCGCTCCGATGTCGGCCCAGGTCAGGGTCGGATAATTGAAGATCGTGCTGTACTTGGCCTTTCCAGAATGCAGCGCCTCGATCATCTGCTCGCGGCTGGTGCCCAGCGTCTCCGCCGCGCAGTAAAGGTAGAGCCCGTGCCCGGCTTCGTCCTGGACCTTGGCGAGCAGGATCGCCTTGCGCCGAAGTGACGGCGCCCGGGTGATCCAATTGCCTTCCGGAAGCATTCCGACGATCTCTGAATGGGCATGCTGGCTGATCTGCCGGGTCAAGGTTCGGCGATAAGCCTCCGGCATCCAGTCCTTCGGTTCGATGAATTCGTCGGCCGCAACGCGCGCCTCGAACGCCTCGAGGAGCTTGGGGTCCTCGAGATTCTCGATCCTGGCCGTCTTCTGAAGCTCGGTCGTGTACATGAGGTTGGATGTAGCCTTTGACCCTTAAACGTTCAAATGGCGGTGATGCTCATTGCCCGTTCGCGCGTTACTCGCCCGATGTTTCAGATGATGGACCTCGATCGGCGCACCTTTCTGGCGATCGTTGCCGCGGCTGCCGCCTGTTCCGAATCCCGTGCCCAGCCAGGACCGATCCTGCGGCCGGAGGATTTCGGAGCGAAGGGCGACGGGACCACGAACGATACGCCGGCTTTCGCGGCCCTCAGCGCACAGGTGAACCGCATCGGCGGCGGGACTATCGCGCTCCGGCGTGGAGCGACCTACGTCGTCGGACGCCAGACCGCCCGCGGGCCTTACCGGCTTTCGCCCGACCCGATTATCGAGCTCAAGGCTCTGTCCGAGCCCCTTGAAATTGAGGGCAATGGCGCGCGGCTGGCCGCGCAGCCCGGTCTCAGGTTCGGGTCGTTCGACACCTCGGGAGCACCGCTCCACCGGCCGATGCCCAATCTGCACGGCGAGGAGCTCGCGGTTCCCTACCAGGCGATGATCTCGATCGAGGACTGCCGCGCCCCAGTGACAATCCGCGATGTTGAACTCGACGGCAACATCCAGCGTCTTCGGATCGGCGGTCAATATGGCGACACCGGGTGGCAGGTGCCCGGCACTGGCGTGATTCTTCGCAACAATCTGTCGAGCGAGACCCTGATCAACGTCCTTAGTCACCATCATCCCCAGGACGGGGTAATGATCGACGGCAGCCTAAACCGCTCCGGGCGGAGCAGCATTCAACGGCTCGTCTCGCAATTTAACGGGCGTCAGGGGGTCAGCCTTGTCGCCGGGCGCGGATATGATTTCGCCGACTGCGAATTCAGCTTCACTGGCCGTTCGGTCATCAGCAGCGCTCCTGGTGCAGGTGTCGACATCGAAGCCGAGAAGCGACCAATCCGTGACCTGACCTTCGCCCGCTGCAAGTTCGTCGACAACCACGGGCCCGGCCTGGTGGCCGACAGCGGCGACAGTGCCGGAGCCGAGTTTTCCGACTGTCAGTTTGTCGGCACTGATATTTGGTCGGCCTGGCCGAACAAGCCGGGCTTCGTCTTTCGGGGATGCACGTTTGCAGGCGCTGTCGTGCATCCTTTCGCAAGCCCGGACGCGGCTCTCGCGACGAAATTCCACGATTGCAGGTTTGTCGACGACCCCGCGCTATCCCCGAACGGCAAACTCTATTTGGAGGCCGCGGGCGGTCCGTGTGTGAACATGGCGGTCAGCGACAACGTCGCGTTTCGCCGATGCACCTTCGACCTCAGGCATCAGGGCATGCTGCCGTGGAGCTGGAAGGCAATCTACGCCGACTGCACCATGACGCAGCGGCGGCGGGAGAAAGCCATGCCGAAGGGCAAGTATCTCGGCCGCACGACCATCGAGGGAATGGTCGATCTTTACGGATCGATGATCGTCGGGACCGTTATCCTGAACGGCACGCCGGTGGCGAAAGGCCCCTACGGCGACATTGCGCCGTGGTGATCAGCTGTCGATCACCGGTCCGCCGAGGGTGCGCGAATAGCCGGTGAACTCGGCCACATCGCGGCCGTCATCGGTCTTGACCGATACGCGCGTTACTCCCGCCCGTCCCTCACGCGCCACTTCCATCGCCTCTGCGACCAGGGTCTCGCCCTCCTCGGCTTTTCCGAGGAATATGATCGAAGCCTGCGCCGCGACGCTCGCGTGATTCGCGCCGTTGCACACATAAGCAAAGGCCGAGTCCGCCAGCGCGAAAATCATCCCGCCGTGGGCCATACCGTGACCGTTGAGCATGTCGGGCCTGACGCGCATCGACACGCGAGCATAATCCACCCGGACTTCTTCGATCTTGATGCCCCAGGCCGGGCCGGTTCCCTCGGCTTCGAACATTGAATGGGCGACCCGGTTCGCGAGTTCGTTTGCGTCCACTGCCTCTCCTTCGCTAGTCCGGGGCATGGCTTACGAGACCATCGACTTCAAGGCAGACGGTCCGATTGCAAGGATCACGCTGAACCGGCCGGACCGGCTCAACAGCTTCACGGTGCAAATGCACAGTGAACTTCGTGACGCGCTCGAAAATCTTGGCGACGCTCGAGTTCTCGTGCTCACCGGCGCGGGGCGCGGCTTTTGCGCGGGGCAGGATCTCAATGATCGGGCGGTTGCGCCGGGTCAGGCCGTCGATCTCGGTGAAACCGTGCAGCAATGCTGGAATCCGCTGATCCGGACGCTAACCTCGCTGCCGCAACCGGTGATCGCTCGAGTCAATGGAGTCGCGGCCGGCGCGGGGGCGAATATCGCGCTGGCTTGCGACATCGTCGTTGCAGCCAAGTCGGCGAAGTTCATCCAGAGCTTCTCGGCAATCGGGCTTATTCCCGACAGCGGCGGAACCTGGGCATTGCCGCGGCTCGTCGGCCAGGCTCGCGCGCTTGGTCTTGCGCTCACTGGTGAGCCGCTGCCGGCGGAGAAAGCCGAACAGTGGGGAATGATCTGGAAGTCGGTGGAAGATGACGAGCTCGACTCCGAGGTCGACTCGGTGGCGAACAAGCTCGCTTCGCTCCCGCCGCTCGGTCTCGCCGCGATCAAGGGGATGATCCGGTCGAGCTGGCAATATAGCCTGGACGAGGAGCTGGAGCGCCAGGCTGGAGCGATGCGCCGCCTCGGCTTCACCGAAGATTATCGGGAGGGCGTGGCAGCCTTCCTCGAAAAGCGCCAACCGACCTTCAAGGGGCGGTGACTAGCTCGGCGAACTTCGCGAGGTCGATGTTCCCGCCGGATACCACGCAGACGATTGGTCCTTCCCCAGCCTTGCCGGTTAGGGCCGCGGCGAGCGCAAGCGCGCCGGCGCCCTCCGCGATCGCGCGCGATTTCTCGGCGATCAGCTTCATCGCCTGACGCGTTTCTTGGAGCGTGACCACGATCGAGCCGTCGACGACACGCTGCATCCGCTCCCACATGCGATCGGTGACACTCTGGCCGCCCGCGCCATCAACGAAAGACGCTTGCCAATCGTCGAAATGCCGCGGACCGCCCTGTTCCAGCGAATATGCATAAGGAGCCGCAGTTTCCGGCTCCGCGCCAATCACCTTCGCATCGGGCCGCAGCGCCTTGATCGCGCTACCAACGCCGCTGATCAGCCCGCCGCCGCCGATCGCGCAGATCACCGTGCGCACATCGGGGAGATCTTCGAGGATTTCGAGGCCCATCGTCCCGTGGCCCGCAATGAAATCATGATTGTCGAAGGGGTGGATGAACGTTCCCTCCATTCCTTCGAACGCATGCGCCTCGGCTGCCTTCCACGCCTGCTCGTAGGAAACCGGGACAAGCTTCGCACCGAGCGCGCGCATCCGGTCGAGCTTCGTCTGCGGCGCTGTTTCAATCGCGACGACCGAACAGGGAACGCCGAATGATCGCGCGGCATAAGCAACGCCCTGCCCAGCATTGCCCGCGCTGACGGTCCAGACGCCCCGCGCTCGCTCTTCATCTGAAAGCTTCGAGACCGCGTTGGTCGCGCCTCGAATCTTGTAGGAATTTGTCGGCTGGAGATCTTCCAGCTTGAGATAGATTTGGGGTCCTCCGCCGAGCTCGAGCTTCACCAGCGGTGTCCGCAGGACCTTTCCGGCGATTCGCTCGCGCGCCTCCTCGATGTCGCTCAGGGCAATCGGCCGCACAGGATCGATCATGCATTTTCTCCCGCTGGGGCGATGCCGCGCGCGAAACGTCGCTGCAACCCTCCACGGCCTTGACCGTTACGCTTCCCGAATAACAACCAAAAAGGAGGCGAGCGTGCTCGGCACCATCCTCATCATTCTCTTGATCCTTCTCCTCATCGGGGCGCTCCCGCGCTGGGGCTACAGCAGCGGTTGGGGATACGGCCCGTCGGGAATCCTCGGGCTCATCCTCGTCGTCATCGTGATCCTGCTTCTGCTCGGCAGAATCTAGACCTTCGCCCGGGCGCGTTCGGCAAAGCTCCACGCGGACTCGGCAAGCATCGGCACGCGCTTGGCCATCTCTGCCGCCTGCGCGTGCGATGCCGTGCCGTCCAGCACGCGCTTCTTGATCCCTTGGACGATGCCGGCGAGCCGGAACAGATTATAGGCGAAATACCAGTCGAGCTTGGCCTTGACCGGGACTCCCGAACGCTCGGAATAGCGCTGGACGACCTCCTCGAGCGTCGGGATGCCCAGCGCCTCTAGGTCGAGCCCGCCGAGGCCTGCGCTGCCGTCGGCCGGCATCATCCATTGCATTGCGAGATAGGAGAAATCCGCGAGCGGATCCCCGAGCGTGGACAGCTCCCAGTCCAGCACTGCTGTAAGCGTCCCGTCGCCATCGAAGACGACATTGTCGATGCGATAATCGCCATGAACGATCGACACCCGCGACTGGCCCGGGATGGTTTCCGGAAGAAAGGCGATCAGCCGCTCCATCGCGGGGATATAGTCGGTCTCAGAGTCGCGATACTGGCGCGTCCAGCGCATCACCTGCCGCTCGAAATAATTCCCGGCCTTGCCGTAGTCGGAGAGCCCGGCGGCGTCCGGATCGATGTTGTGCAGGTCGGCAAGCGTGTCGACGAGCTGTTCATACATATCGCGTCGCGTAGCGGGATCGAATTCGGGAAGCGCGCCGTTCGCATAGGGCCGGCCCAGGGCCATCTCCATGACGTAGAAGATCGATCCGATCACATCGGGATCGGTGCAGAGCGCGAGCGGGCGCGGCACCGGGAAATCGAGCGGATGGAGCGCCGAAAGCAGCCGATATTCGCGATCGACCGCATGAGCCGACGCGAGAAGCTGCCCGAACGGCTTGCGGCGGAGCACGAAATCGCCAGACGCCGAACGGATCCGGTATGTCGGGTTCGATTGCCCCGACGGGAACTTGCTAAGCTCGAAGGGTGGCTGGAAACCTTCGACGTTCGCTTCCAGCCAGCAGCCGAGCGCAGCCTCGTCGATCGCCTGCTCGCTCACCGCCGCTTCTTATACTCCAGGCGTGCAATGGCGCGTCGATGCACCTCGTCCGGCCCGTCGGCGAGACGCAGGGTCCGGATCGAGGCGTAAGTGCGCGCAAGGCCCGCGTCTTCGGACACTCCCGCCGCGCCGAACGCCTGGATCGCGTCATCGATGATCTTCAGCGCCATGAGGGGGGCGGCGACCTTGATCATCGCGATTTCACCCTGCGCGGCCTTGTTTCCGGCGCGGTCCATCATGTCCGCGGCCTTGAGGCACAGCAGTCGGGTCATCTCGATGTCGATCCGCGCATTGGCGACCCGCTCTTCCCACACGCCCTGCTCGGCAATCGTCTTGCCGAACGCGGTGCGCGACATCAGGCGCTTCACCATCGCCTCGAGCGCTTCTTCGGCCGCACCGATCGTTCGCATGCAATGATGGATTCGGCCGGGACCCAGCCGCCCCTGCGCAATCTCGAACCCCCTGCCCTCGCCCAGCAGCATGTTCGACGGTGGCACTCGGACGTCGTTGAGCTCAATCTCCATATGGCCATGGGGCGCATCGTCATAGCCGAAGACCGGAAGGTGCCGCTTGATCGTCACGCCGGGCGCATCGAGCGGCATCAGGATCATCGACTGCTGCTTGTGCGTCTCGGCCTCGGGATCGGTCTTGCCCATAAGGATCGCAACTTTGCAGCGCGGATCGCCGGCTCCGCTCGACCACCATTTGCGGCCGTTGATCACATATTCGTTGCCGCGCATTTCGATGCGGCACTTGATGTTGGTCGCGTCGGATGAAGCAACGTCCGGCTCCGTCATCAGGAAGGCCGAACGGATCTCGCCGTCCATCAGCGGCTTCAGCCATTCGTCCTTCTGCTCGCGAGTGCCGTAGCGGTTGATGACCTCCATATTGCCCGTGTCCGGAGCGGAGCAGTTGAACACCTCCGACGACCAGAGGATTCGGCCCATTTCTTCCGCGCAAAAGGCATATTGAAGGTTGGTGAGTCCCGGGCCTTCGAACTTGAAGCTGTCGTCGACGGGGGTCGCGCCGTGGGACGGCGGCATAAAAAGATTCCAGATGCCTTCGGCCTTGGCCTTGGCCTTCAGCTCCTCGACGACCGGAAGCACCTTCCAGCGGTCGCCTTCGCGCTGCTGTGTGTCGTACTCGCCCGCGCGCGGTCGGAGATGTTCGTCCATGAAAGCCCGGACGCGATCTCGCCAATGCGTCTCGGCGGGGCCTAGGCTGAAATCCATGAGCTGCCGACTATCAGCAACTCGCAGCCGTGGCTATGAGCCCGGCCATGGGCAGGCTTTCAGGCAAGATCGCGATCATTACCGGCGCAGCGTCCGGCATCGGCAAGGCAACGGCCGAATTGTTCCGCGATGAAGGTGCGACGGTCGTCGGAGCCGATGTCGGCGAAGGGACGGATGCTGTCTGTGATGCCGGCGATGAAGGTGCCGTTCACACGCTCGTCGAGGCCACCGTGAAAGAGCATGGCGGCCTCGACATCTTCTTCGCCAATGCCGGCATTTCCGGCGGCTTTGCCTCAATCTCCGAACAGACGGCGGAGGACTGGGCCGAGATCCTTCGGGTCAACCTCATCGGCCCGTTTCTCGCGATCAAGCATGCGGCACCATTGATGAAGCTGCGTGGCGGCGGTTCGATCATTTGCACGGCGAGCGTTGCCGGCCTCCGCTCAGGTGCAGGGGGAGCGGCCTATTCCGCATCCAAGGCGGGTGTGATCAACCTCGTTCAGACGGCCGCGCAGCAGCTTTCGGGCAGCGGCATTCGGGTGAACGCGATCTGCCCGGGCCTGATCGAAACGGGAATGACGAAGCCGATCTATGACATGGCACGCGATCGCGGCCAGGAAGCCCGCATCGGCGAGTTGAATCCAGCGGCCCGAGGCGGCGAGCCCGACGAGATTGCCCGAGCGGCCTTGTTCCTCGCGTCCGACGACGCCAGCTACGTCAATGGAGCCGCGCTGGTGGTCGACGGCGGGCTGTCGAGCAGCCACCCGACGACGCGGCGCTTCGACATTCGAATGCTCTGATTTCTTTTCAAAGGGGGACGAAATGCCGGTCGAACTGAAGATTCTCACGCTCGGCGCGGTGCTGCTCTTCGTGCACATCTTCACCGCGACGCGCTTCAAAACGGCGCAATACGGTCGCAAATGGAACGTCGGCGCGCGCGACGAAGAGCTTTCACCGCCGTCCCCCATCACCGGGAGAGTGATGCGGGCTCAAGCGAACTTCGAGGAGACGTTTCCGATCGCGATTGTCGCCCTTCTTGGCGTCGTATTGGCGAACCGGACCAGCGCTTCGACTGCGCTGGGCGGGTGGATATGGCTTGGCGCACGGATCGTCTATTTGCCGCTATATGCAGCCGGGATCCCGGTCATTCGCACCATCGTGTTCGTCATCAGCATGGTTGGCCTGGTCATGGTGCTTTGGCCCCTGCTCGCGGGCTGAAACTTCCTCTAAGGGGCGGCCATGAAGACTCTCAGGCTCCTAAACTACGAACGCGATCGCTGGACCGCCGGTGACAGCGCGATCGAAATCCCGAGCGCCATCGACGGCTCGACTGTCGCAACGACCGGCTCAGGCGGCCTCGATTTCGGTCAAATGCTTCGCCACGCGCGCGAAGTCGGTAGTCCAGCGCTCCGGAAGCTGACGTTCCACGAGCGAGCGCGCATGATCAAGGCGCTCGGCCTGGCGATCATGGCGCGCAAGGAGGAGCTGTACGAGCTCAATTACCAGACTGGCGCGACGCGCAAGGACGGCTGGATCGACATCGAAGGCGGCGCGGGAACGCTCTTTTCCTTTTCGTCGAAGGGTCGACGCGAACTGCCCGACGCGCACGTGCTGCTCGACGGCCAGCTCGAGCCGCTGTCGAAGAACGGGACGTTCGTCGGCCAGCATATCTACACGTCGCTTCAGGGGGCGGCGGTCCACATCAATGCCTTCAACTTTCCCGTGTGGGGGATGCTTGAGAAGCTCGCGCCGACCCTGCTCGCGGGCGTCCCGGCGATCGTGAAGCCGGCGTCGGCGACGGCCTATCTCACTGAAGCCGCGTTCCGGATCATGATCGATGCGAAGGTCCTGCCCGAAGGCGCGATCCAGCTGATCGTCGGCGGCGTCGGCGACTTGTTCGATCACTTGACCGGCCAGGACATCGTGAGTTTCACGGGCTCGGCGTCAACCGCGCTAAAGCTGCGCACCCATCCAACGGTCGTCCGCGAATCCGTTCGCTTCGTTGCCGAGCAGGACAGCCTCAACGCGTCGCTGCTTGGGCCGGACGCCGCTCCGGGAACGCCCGAGTTCGACCTTTTCGTCAAGGAAGTCGCGACCGAGATGACGGTCAAGGCGGGCCAGAAGTGCACGGCGATCCGCCGCGCCATGGCGCCCGCCGAATATCTCGACGCGGTCCAGCAGGCGCTTTCCGAACGGCTGGCGAAGACCAAGGTCGGCGATCCTCGCGCTGAGGACACGCGCATGGGTGCGCTCGTCAGCACGAGCCAGCGCGACGACGTGCGCCAGAAGATCGCCGAGCTTGAGGCAGCGG
>Ga0157379_10001084_pt1 | contig 22207 bp, 10 predicted proteins | sample S25metaG_FD_121802 | JGI IMG/M metagenome (GOLD analysis project Ga0157379, IMG submission 121802) | Switchgrass rhizosphere microbial communities from Kellogg Biological Station, Michigan, USA - S2-5 metaG | ecosystem: Host-associated > Plants > Roots > Rhizosphere > Soil | place: USA... | reverse complement strand
GGCGCCGGCGCTGGCGGTGCTCGGCGACGCCGCGGTCGCGGTGGACGGCGCCGCCCGGTACGCCGACCGCGAGGCGCTCCTGGCCGCGATCGCCGCCGGCGAGCCCGCACCCGACGCGGTCGTCGTCGGCGTGCCCGCCCACGACGGCCCGTTGTCCGAGGCCGCGCACCGCGCCGCCGCGGACGTCCTGGAGCTGCTGCAGGCCTGGCTGGCCGCCGAGCCGCTGGCCGAGACGCGCCTGGTCGTCGTCACCCGCCGCGCCCTGGCCGCGGGCGACCGCGAGCGGCCCGACCTGCGTCAGGCCCCCGTACCCGGCCTCCTGCGCAGCGCCCACTCCGAGCACCCCGGCCGCTTCGCGCTCGTCGACCTCGACGGCGACGGGCTCCCGGCCGCGGCGCTCGCGTCGGCCGAGCCCGAGCTCGCCGTGCGCGACGGCGTCGTGCTCGTCCCCCGGCTCGAGCGCTTCCGGCCGGAGGACACGCTCGCCCCGCCCGCCGAGGAGACCGACTGGTACGTGTCGGTCCAGGAGCCAGGCACCCTCGAGAGCCTGCGCGTCGCGCGGCACCCGCGCGCGGGCACGCCGATCGGCGCGCACGAGGTCCGCGTGGCGATCCATGCCGCCGGCATCAACTTCCGCGACGTGGGCGTCACGCTCGGCCTGCTCGACGGGGGCCCGGACCAGCAGATCGGCTTCGAGGGGGCCGGGATCGTGACCGAGGTCGGCGCGGACGTCGCCGACCTCACGGTGGGCGACCGCGTGATGGGCCTGATCGCGCACAGCTTCGGACCGATGGGCGTTGCCGATCGGCGCCACCTCGCGCGGCTCCCGGCCGGCTGGTCGTTCACCGAGGCCGCGTCGATCCCCCTGGTCTTCCTCACCGCCTACTACGGCCTCGTGGATCTCGCGGGGCTCCAGGCCGGAGACGCGGTGCTCGTCCACGGCGCGGCCGGCGGCGTCGGCATGGCGGCCGTGCAGATCGCGCGCCACCTCGGCGCCGAGGTGTTCGGCACGGCCCATCCGCGCAAGTGGGACACGCTGGCGGCGAAGGGCCTCGACGCCGACCACGTCGCCTCGTCGCGCACGGCGGACTTCGAGGAGACGTTCCTGCGCGCGACCGCGGGCCGCGGCGTCGACGTCGTCCTGGACTCGCTCGCCGGCCCGCTCGTCGACGCGTCGCTGCGGCTCATGCCGCGCGGCGGGCGGTTCATCGAGATGGGCAAGACGGACATCCGCGACGCGGACACCGTCGCCGCCGACCACCCCGGCGTCGCCTACCAGGCGTTCGACCTGCGCGAGACGCCACCCGAGCGGATCGGCGCGATGCTCGCCGAGATCGTCGCGTTGTTCGAGCGGGGCGTGTTCACCCACCTGCCGATCGACACCTGGGACGTGCGCCGGGCGCCCGCGGCGTTCCGCGTCCTGCGCGACTCCGGCCACGTCGGCAAGCTCGTCTTCCGCGTGCCCCAGCCGCCGCAGGCCGACGGGACGACCCTGATCACCGGCGGGACCGGCGGTCTGGGCGCGCTGCTGGCCCGGCACCTCGTCGAGCACGAGGGCGCGCGGCGGCTGCTGCTCGTCAGCCGCCGCGGCGCCGCGGCCGACGGCGTCGACGAGCTGAGCGCGCAGCTGCGCGGGCTCGGCGCCGAGGTCGAGGTCGCCGCGTGCGACGTCGCCGATCGCGACGCCGTTGCGCAGCTGCTGGCCGCGATCCCGGACGAGCACCCGCTCACGCGCGTCGTCCACGCCGCGGGCGTGCTCGACGACGGCGTCGTCACCGCGCTCGACGCGACGCGCCTGCGGCGGGTGATGGCGCCCAAGCTCGACGCCGCCCTGAACCTCCACGAGCTGACCGCCGGCCTGGACCTGTCGGAGTTCCTGGTGTTCTCGAGCGCCGCCGCGGCGGTCGGCAGCCCGGGGCAGGCCAACTACGCCGCGGCCAACGCGTTCCTCGACGCGCTCGCCGCGGCCCGCCGCGCCGAGGGCCGGCCGGCGCTCTCGCTGGCCTTCGGTCTGTGGGAGCGCATCACGGGGATGTCGGAGCATCTGGCCGGCGACGACGGGATGCGGGCCGGGCCGCTGGACATGCTGCCGCTGCCCGATGCGCTGGGCCTCGAGCTCATCGACCGCGCCCGGCAGACCGACGAGCCGCTGCTCGTGCCGATGCTGCTCGACCTCGGCAAGCTCGGCGCCCGCGCGCGCTCCGGCGTCCTGCCGCCGATCTTCCGCCGGCTCGTCCGTGCACCCGCGCGGGCGGCGGCGGGCACGACGTCCTTCGCCCGCACGCTGGCCGCCGCGCCCGAGGGCGAGCGCGAGCGCATCGCCCTCGACGTCGTCCGCGCGCAGGCCGCCGCCGTGCTCGGGCACGCCTCACCGGACGCGATCGTGCAGGACCGGGCGTTCAAGGAGCTGGGGTTCGACTCGCTGTCGGCCGTCGAGCTGCGCAACCGGATCGCCGCGGCGACGGGCCTGAGCCTGCCCGCCACGCTCGTGTTCGACCACCCGAGCCCGATCGCCGTGGCGCGGCTGCTGCGCGACCGCGTGGAGGAACGCGGCGAGCCCTCGGTGGTCGCGACCACCGCCCGCGCGGCGGACGAGCCGATCGCCATCGTCGGCCTCGGCTGCCGGTACCCGGGCGGCGTCGGCTCCGCGGAGGATCTGTGGCGTCTCGTCGCGTCCGGCGGCGACGCCATCGGCGCGTTTCCCACCGACCGCGGCTGGGATCTCGACCGCCTCGTCGACGCCGACCGCGTGCGCGTCGGCACGAGCTACGTCCGCGACGGCGGCTTCGTGTACGACGCGACGGAGTTCGACGCCGAGCACTTCTCGATCAACCCGCGCGAGGCGCTCGCCATGGACCCGCAGCAGCGGCTCCTGCTCGAGACCGCCTGGGAGGTGCTCGAGGACGCCGGCATCGACCCGACGACCCTGCGCGGCAGCCGGACCGGCGTGTTCGTCGGGGCCTATGCGTCGGACTACGGCGTCGGCGTCGAACCGCCCGAGGAGATTCTCGGGATGCGGCTGACCGGCTCGGTGACGAGCGTCATCTCCGGGCGCGTCGCCTACGTCCTGGGCCTCGAGGGACCGGCGGTGACGATCGACACCGCCTGCTCGTCGTCGCTCGTGTCGCTGCACCTGGCCTGCCAGGCGCTGCGTGCGGGCGAGTGCGACCTCGCGCTGGCCGGCGGCGTCTGCGTCCTGGCCACCCCGATGCCGTTCGTGGAGTTCTCGCGTCAGGGCGGTCTGTCGCCCGATGGGCGCTGCCGCGCCTTCAGCGCCGCGGCCGACGGCACCGGCTTCTCCGAGGGCGTCGGCCTGGTCGCGCTCATGCCACTGTCGGCGGCGCAGGAGCACGGACACGAGGTGCTGGCCGTGATCCGCGGCAGCGCGATCAACCAGGACGGCGCCTCCAACGGGCTGTCGGCGCCGTCGGGCCCCGCGCAGGAGCGTGTCATCCGCCAGGCGCTGGCCAACGCGGGGCTCGCCCCCGACGAGGTCGACACGGTCGAGGCCCACGGCACCGGGACCGAGCTCGGCGACCCGATCGAAGCCGGGGCGTTGTTGAACACCTACGGGCAGCGGACCGAAGGCACGCTGTGGCTCGGCTCACTGAAGAGCAACATCGGCCACACGCAGACCGCGGCGGGCGTGGGCGGCGTCATCAAGATGGTGATGGCCCTGCGTCATGAGCTGCTGCCCCGGACGCTCTTCGCCGATGAGGCCTCGCCGCACGTCGACTGGGACGCGGGCGCCGTCTCGCTCCTGACCGAGGCCCGGCCGTGGCCACGCGGAGCGCGCCCGCGCCGGGCCGGAGTCTCGTCCTTCGGCATCTCCGGCACGAACGCCCACGTGCTGCTCGAGGAGCCGCCGGCCGCGTCGATCGCGGCCCCGCCCGCCGAGCCGCCGGCGCCGCCTGCCGTACTGCCGTTCCTGCTCTCGGGCTCGAGCACCTCCGCGCTCGCCGCGCAGGCCGGGCGGCTGCGCGCCTTCGCCGCCGGCGCCGAGCACGACGCGACCGCCGTGGCCGGCGCGCTGGCCCACGACCGCGCCCACCTGCTGCATCGCGCCGTCGTCCTGGCACCGGGGATCGAGGAGCTGGCGGGGCACCTGCGGACGCTGGAAGCCGGCGAGCCCGACGACGCCGTGGTGACCGGCTCCGCCCGGCGCGAGACGCGCATCGGCTTCGTCTTCCCCGGCCAGGGCGGCCAGTGGCAGGGCATGGCCGTGGACCTGCTGGACCAGTCGCCGGTCTTCGCCGAGGCGATGGGCGCCTGCGCCGCCGCGATCGCACCCCACGTGCACTTCGACCTGCACGCCGTCCTGCGCGGCGAGCAGGGCACCCCGTCGCTGGAGCGGATCGACGTCGTGCAGCCGGTCCTGTTCGCGATCATGGTGTCCTTGGCCCGGTTGTGGCAGTCCTTCGGGGTGCAGCCCGCCGCCGTCGTGGGCCACTCCCAGGGCGAGATCGCCGCCGCGCACATCGCCGGCGCCCTCTCGCTGGCCGACGCGGCGCAGATCGTCTGCGTGCGCAGCCGCTGCCTCTCGGAGATCGAGGGCGGTGGCGGGATGATCGCGGTCGCACTGGGCGCCGAGGCGTTCGCGCAGCGCACGGCGGCGTGGGACGGCCGCATCACGGTCGCCGCCGTCAACGGCCCCGCCTCGCTCATCGCCTCCGGCGACCCCGGCGCGCTCGACGAGCTCGAGCGCACCCTGGAGGCCGACGGAATCTGGTCGCGGCGCATTGCCTCGACCGTCGCGGGCCATTCGCCGCACGTCGAGGTCGCGCGCGAGGAGATGCTCACCGCGCTGCGCGACGTCGCGCCGCGCCCGAGCGAGGTCCCGCTGTACTCGACGGTGGGCGGCGGCCTCGCGTCGACGGCCACGATGGACGCCGAGCACTGGTACCGCAACCTGCGCCAGACCGTGCAGTTCGAGCCGGCCGTCCGGGCGATGGCCGGCGACGGTGTCCGCACCTTCATCGAGATCGGCCCGCACCCGGTCCTGACCGCCGCGGTCGCCGACACGCTCGACGCGGCCGGGGTCGACGCGCGCGAGGTCCGGGTCATGGGGTCGCTGCGCCGCGACGAGGGCGGGTTGGAGCGCGTCATCCGCGCGCTGGCCGAGGCCCACGTCTCCGGCGTCGACGTCGGCTGGTCGGTCCTGCTGAGCGGCGACCACGGACGCGTCGGGCTGCCGACCTACGCCTTCCAGCGCCGCCGCTACTGGCTCACGCCCCGCGCCGCCCGGCAGGACGCCCAGGCGCTCGGGCTCGCGCCGGCCGAGCATCCACTCCTCGGCGCGACGGTGCCGTTGGGCAGCGGAGACGGCTCGGTGTGGACCGGGCGGCTGTCGCCGGCCGAGCATCCCTGGCTGGCCGACCACGCGGTGCTGGGCCAGGTCGTCGTACCCGCGGGCGTGTTCCTGGAGCTCGCGTTGCACGCCGCGGGCGAGACCGGCTCGCCCGTGGTGCAGGAGCTGACGCTCGACGAGCCGCTCGTGCTCGCGCCCGGCGGCGCCGTCGCCCTGCAGGTCGGCGTCGGGCCGGCGGACGAGCACGGCCGGTGCGCCGTGACGATCTACGCGCGCCCCGACGAGCCCGGCGCGACGTGGACGCCGCACGCCCACGGCACGCTGGGGGGCGCGGCGCCCGACGCACCCGCGCCTGAGGCCGTCCCGTGGCCGAGCACCGGCGACGAGCGCGACCCGGAGATCGCCTACATGCGCCTGGCCGAGGCGGGCTACGACCTCGGCCCGGCCTTCCGTGGGCTCGAGCGTGCCGCGCGCGCGGGCGACGACCTCTACGCCGAGGTCGCGCTCGCCGACGAGGCCGGCGCGTTCGACCTGCACCCCGCGCTGCTCGAGTCCGTCGTCCAGGCGACCGCGCTCGCCGCGGCCGACGACGCGCTGCCCGGTCTCCCCGTCGCGTTCACCGGCGTCCGGCTGCACGCCGCGGGCGCCGCGGGCCTCCGCGCGCGGCTGTCGCCGGCCGGCGACGGCTGGAGCGTCGTGGCCGCCGACGGCGCCGGGACACCGGTGCTCACGATCGGCGCGGTGCGCACCCGCGCCGTCGACACCGCGCGACGGCCGGCCACTCCGGACCTCGGCAATGCGCTGTTCGCGGTCGACTGGGTCGCCGGCGCCCACCCCTCCGCCGGCGCGACCGACGCCCGGATCGCGGTCCTGGGCGCCGCGCCGGACATCACCGCGGCCGACCGCCACCCCGACCTCCCGGCCCTGCTCGACGCCGTCGCCGCCGGGGCGCCCGCTCCGACCCACGTGCTGCTGGCCATCGATCCGCCGGCCGGCGACGACGTGCTCGGCGGCGCCCACGCGCTCACGGCGCAGGTTCTCGCGCTGCTGCAGCAGTGGCTCTCGGCCGACGCGCTCGGGACCGCCACGCTCGCGATCCTGACGCGCGGCGCCGTGGCCGTCGCCGACGGCGAGCACCCGGATCTCGTCCAGGCCCCGCTCGCCGGGCTGCTGCGGACCGCCGCCTCCGAGCACCCCGGCCGCTTCGTCCTGATCGACGGCGACGGCGACCCGGCCTCTGACGCCGCGCTCCCCGCAGCGCTCGCGTCCGGCGAGCCCGAACTGGCGCTGCGCACGGGGACCTTCCTCGTCCCGCGCGTCCGGCGCCACCGCCCGGACGGGACGTCGCCGCCGACCTACGGCACGGCGTCCGGCACGGTGCTCGTGACGGGCGGCACGACCGGCGTGGGCGCGACGTTCGCGCGCCGCCTGGCCGAGCGCCATGGCGCCGGCCACCTGCTCCTCGTCAGCCGCCGCGGGCCGGCCGCCCCCGGCGTCGACCGGCTCGTCGCGGACTTGGAGCAGTCCGGCTGCGCCGTCGAGGTGGCGGCCTGCGACGTGACCGACCGCACGGCGCTCGCGCGCCTCATCGCTGCGATCCCCGCCGCCCGGCCGCTGCGCGCCGTCGTCCATGCCGCCGCCGCGCTCGACGACGGCGTGCTGACGGCGCTCGACGAGGAGCGTCTGCGGCGCGTCATGGCGCCGAAGATCGACGCGGCCCTCCACCTGCACGAGCTCACCCGCGACCTGCCGCTGGCCGAGTTCATCCTGTTCTCGTCGGCCGCCTCGTGCCTGGGCAGCCCAGGCCAGGGCAACTACGCCGCCGCCAACGCGTTCCTCGACGCGCTCGCCGCTGCCCGCCGCGCCGAGGGGCGCCCCGCGCTCGCGCTGGCGTTCGGGTTCTGGGAGCAGGTCACGGAGCTCACGGCCCACCTGACAACCGGGGACGGTCGGCGGGCCGGCCCGCTAAACCTCCTACCGATGTCCGACGCACTCGGCCTCGACCTCATCGACGCCGCCCGCGGCGCCGACCGCGCGCTGCTGGCCCCCATGCGCCTCGACCTCCCCGGCCTCGCCGACCGCGCACGGGCCGGCATCCTGCCGCCGATCCTCGGCGATCTGGTCCGCGTGCGCCCCAGGCGCCTGGCGCCCGCCGCGGTCGCGCCCGAGGGACCCCGGGCCCCCGGGGCCGAGGCGATCCGCGCGGAGATCGCCGCGTCGCTGGGCTACGCATCGCCCGCGGCCGTCGACCTGCACCTCTCGTTCCTCGAGCTGGGCTTCGACTCGCTCGTGAGCCTCGAGCTGCGCAAGCGGCTGCAGGCGGCCACCGGGCTGGTGCTGCCGGCGACGGTGATGTTCGACCACCCGACGCCGGCTGCGCTCATCGCCCACCTGCAGGGCCTGCTCGGCGGGATCCCGGACGGCGTGGCCGCCACCGCGAACAACGGCAGCGCCAACGGGAACGGCGCCGCCGGGGCGAACGGGACGGTGACCGCGATGTTCCGGCGCGCCGTGCAGGCGCGCAGGCTCGCCGACGGCGTCGCGATCGCGGAGGCCGCGGCGCGCCTGCGACCGCGCTTCGGCGTCAGCCACGGCGAGGAGGCTGCCCCCGCGACGATCCCGCTCGCCGCCGGCGACGCCGCGCCGCTCGTCGCCTGCATCCCCTCGCTCATCGCGAGCTCAGGTCCACACGAGTACGCGCGCTTCGCCAAGGCCCTCGCCGGGCGCCGCGAGGTCGTCGCCGTGCCGGTCCCGGGCTTCGCCGTGGGCGAGCTGCTCCCGTCGATGCTCGACGCGGTCGCCGGCGCCCAGGCGGCAGCGATCCGCGGGCACGCCGACGGCCGGCCCGTCGCGATCGTGGGCTTCTCGACAGGCGGTTTGCTCGCCTACGCCGTTGCGGCCGAGCTCGCCCGCGCGGGCCGGCCCCCGGCTGCGGTCGCGCTGATCGACTCCTACACCATGGACACGATGTGGCCGATCGCCCAGCCCGTGTTCGAGCGGATGCTCGCCGGCGACGGTGAGCACCCGGAGGCCGATGACCACCGCCTCACCGCGATGGGCGCGTATCTCGGCCTCCTGGCCGGCTGGTCGCCCGAGCCGCCCGTCGCGCCGACCCTGCTCGTGCAGGCCGCCGACCTCGTACCCGGCGCAGCTCGCGGTGGCGACGGTCGCGCGACCTGGCCGCTGCGGCACGCCGCCGTCGAGGTGCCCGGGACGCACCTGACGCTCCTGGAGGAGCACGCCGACGCCACCGCCCGAGCGCTCGACCACTGGCTGACGAGTGTCCCCAACGCTCCTGCCCCGCGCGGACGTCCGCGCCTGGCCGCACTGCGGGGTCTGCGGGGCGCCCAGCGGTGACCGTGGCACGTCGCAGGCGCCGGCTCGCGCTGATCGCGGGCGCCCTCACGATGCTGCTGGTGGCCGCGGGCTGCGGCGCCGGCAAGCCCAAGCCCGACACGGGAGACACGGTGGGCAAGCCCGAGGACCTCGTCGACGTGCGGACCATCACCTACAAGTCGTCGCTGGATGGCGCGGAGGTCACCGGGCTTGCGGCGGTCCCACGCGCCGTGAAGTCGCGCGGCTGTGTGATCTGGCAGTACGGCTTCCGCTCCACCAAGGAGGACTCCCACTACGCGTGGCAGCCACTCGCCGCGCTCGGGCTGACGACCTTCTCCATCGACTTCCGCTACCACGGCGCGCGCGGCAACGGCGCGCAGGACTTCCAGGAGATCCTCGCCCAGCCGGCGAAGTTCCGCGCCATGGTCCGCGGCACGATCGCCGACCTGCGCAGCGCGATCGACGTCCTCGAGCGACAGCCGTACTGCCACAACAACGTCGCCTATGTCGGCGTCAGCCTCGGCGGCGCGATCGGGACGATCGTCGCGGCCGACGACCAGCGCGTCAGGTCCACCGTCCTGGCCGTCACCCCCGGCACCTGGAACAACGTCGAGACGATCCCACCCGGGGTCTCGGAGTACGACCCGGACCGCTACGTCGGCAAGATCGCGCCCCGACCGCTGCTGATCCTCAGCGGCCTCACCGACACCACCGTGTCGATCGCCAACTCGCGCAAGCTCCAGGCTGCGGCGGGCAAATCCAAGACCGTCGTGGACTTCGACGGCGGCCACGATCCCGCGGTCGGGCCCGACGGCGTCAGCAACGCCAACACGATCTTCTCGTTCCTCCTGCGCACCGTCGTCGAACCGACCTACGGCATCGCCGGCGGCAAGGACGGCACCTTCTTCGCACGATGACGACCACCACGCCCACGGTCTGCGCGATCGTCGTGACCTACAACCGCAAGGACATGCTCGTCCGCTGCCTCGCCGCGCTGGCGGCCCAGGAGCGGCCGGTCGACATGACCGTCGTCGTCGACAACGCCAGCACCGACGGGACGGCCGACCTCGTCCGCGCCGGGCACCCCGAGGTCGAGCTGCTCGCGCTGGCCGAGAACGTCGGCGGCGCCGGGGGCTTCGCCGCCGGCATGGCCTGGGCGCACGCCCGCGGCTACGACTGGCTCTGGGTGATGGACGACGACACGCTCCCCACCCCCGAGTCGCTCGGCGCCCTGCTCGCGGGGGCCGAGCGGGCTCCGGGGCCGGCCCCGGTGGTGCTCTGCAGCGACGTCCGCTGGAAGGACGAGCGCCTGCATCCGATGAACGTCCCCTCCCCGCGCTGGCGCGACCGCGGCCACCTGGGCGAGGCCGCCGGGCACGGCCTGCTGGCCGTGCGCACCGCGACGTTCGTGTCGCTGGCGGTGCACCGGACGGCGATCGACCGCTACGGCCTGCCCCACGCCCACTACTTCATCTGGGGCGACGACATCGAGTTCACCGCGCGCGTCCTGCGCCACGAGCGCGGCTACCTGGTGCCCGAGAGCAAGGTGTACCACTGGACCCCGGAGCCGCACTCGCCGGCCGGCCTCAACAGCGACCGCTTCTACTACCACGCCCGCAACTCGCTGCACGTGCTGCGCAGCCGGAGCTTCTCGCCGGTCGAGCGCGTGGACTACGGCCGCTACTACCTGAGCTCGATCAAGCAGTTCCTGAAGCTCAACTGGCGCGACCGGCGGCGGCTGGGCATCCTGCTGCGCGGGCTGCGCGACGGGCTGCGAGGGCCCGCGTGACGAGCCCGGCCGTCGACGCCGTGGCGACCGTCGGGGCCGGCCCCGACGCGCTGGCGCACGCGCTCGCGACCGAGGCACCGTGGCTGTGGTTCCTCGCCCCGGGCGCCCGCCCGCGCGAGGACGCGCTCGATGTGCTGCTCGCCGCGGTCGCGCCCGAGGGCGCCGCGCCCCCGACCGTGCTCGCCGGCCTGCTCGTCGACGAGCACGGCGTGCCGCTCGAGCGCGATCTGCAGGCCACGCCGCAGCTCGACGCCGAGGCCGCCGTGGAGCTGGTGCGCCACCGGCTCCTGCCGATCCGCAGCGCGGGCTTTCAGCATTGCCTCGTCGCCCGCGCGTCGTTTGACCGCCACGGTCTGCCGGATCACGCGCGGTTCGGGCCCTACGCCGGGCACGAGTGGACGGCGCGCGTGCTGGGCGACTCCGCCGGCTACCTGGTTGCCGCCAGCGTCGTCGAGCTGGCCGCCGGGGCCGCGCCGACGGGCTCCTTCGCGCAGCTGCCGGCCGCGGTGCGCATGCTGCGCACCGGCGCCTGGAGTCGCGGCGACGCGGTGCGCGCGCTGCGCCGTGCGGTGCTCTAGACGCCGATGAGCCGCCGGACCTCCGCGACCGCGGCGGCGTTGTACCCCACCTCGTAGTGGAAGGGCTCGAGGTCCCAGCGGTGCGCGGCGTCGGCGACGAAGCGGTCCTGGCCGAAGTCGATCGTCGGCGCGGCCGGCCCGAGCCGGCGCTCGACCGTCGCGTACGCCCGGAGCAGGGCGGCGTTGTGGCGCTCGGCGAACGTCGCGCGGTCGTCGGGGAATGCGACGATCCGCCCGTCGCAGACGTAGCGCGTCATCCACCAGGCGCGGTGCAGGATGATCCGCTCGGCCGGCACGACCGCCAGCACGCGCGCCACGAACTCGGCGATCGCGCCGTCGAGCATCATCATGGTGTCCTCGGTGAGCCGCGGCAGCTCAGCGACGTCGAGGTCGAGCCCGTCGTCGAGCCCCGCGTTGAGGAACGCGGACGAGCGCGTCAGGTAGGACCCGGGCGTGCGCAGGAGGTTGAAGCGCTCGTCGATCAGGTCGAGGACCAGCCAGTCGGGCCGGGTCTCCTGCAGGTTGCGGAAGAACGTCTTGTTGAAGTCCTCGAGCAGGCAGCGCAGCTGGAAGGCCGAGTCGAGGTGCACGCGCCGCTCGTCGACCGCCACCGGGTCGGCGACGGCGCTGACGATCGACGAGCGCGACGCGTACTGGGCGAGGGTCGGGCGCAGCGCGGGATCCTCGAAGAGGTCGCGGGTCACGCAGCTGCCGAAGATGCTCACGCGCATGGCAGGGCTCCGAGGTCGGGGAAGGTGCACAGCCGGATCTCGCGCTCGCGCAGCGCGCGGGCGACGCCGGGATCACACAGGGCGGCGAGCTCGGTCAGGCGCTCGCCGGCGTAGGCGGTCGGGAAGTCGATGGCCGCCGCCGGATGGCAGGCCAGCTCGGTCGCCGCGTCGCCCAGAGCGGCGATGAGGCGCTCGAGCGCCGCGGCGCCGATGAGCTCGGGCAGCGGCTCGCCGTGGCGGCCCTGGCCGTAGAAGCCGCCGCAGTAGCGGATGCCGGGCCCGTGGCGGACCGGAACGCCGAGGCTGCGTGCCGCGTCGGCGACGGCGGAGCGGACGGGCTCGTCGCGGTGCACGTGCTGGTGGGAGTCCAGGTGCGTCGGCGACCGGCCGACGAGCGCGATGAAGCGGTCGATCTGGCCCTCGACCTCGCGCTCGACGGCGGCGCGGTCGGCGGTGTCGACGACCTCGTAGCTCGCGCGCCACCCGTCGTCGCACCGCTCCCATTCGCCGAGGTCGAGGTGCAGGCCGACCCCGAGCCCGGGGTGCTCGCGCGCCAGCGCGGCGGCCGCCGTGGACGCCGCATAACGCACCATCAGGCTCGCGCTCGTGAGGATGCCCTCGGCGTGCGCGCGCACGACGCCCGCGTTGACGCCCAGGCTGCGCCCGAAGTCATCGGCGTTGACCACGAGCCGCGCGCTCACCGGGCCACCTCCCGGGCCAGCGCGCGCGCCTCGCCCAGCCAGTCGTGGGCGTGGGCGGCCGGCGGCGTCCAGCCCGGCGACCAGCCGAGCCACTGCACGGCGATGTGGAGCCGGGCGTGCCGCAGCGCGCGCGACAGCGCCGGCCACGCAGGGCGCTGCGCGACGGGCAGCGCCTCGTGGTACGCGCGGGCCAGCTCGTCGCGCTCGGCGTCGCTCCAGCCGCCTGAGACCAGCGCCGCGAGGTCCAGCACGCCGGGGCCGACGCCGGCCATCTCCCAGTCGACCGGTCGCACGCGCGGCGCGCGGCGCGGGCCGGCGACGAGGATGTTGGAGGGGTAGAACTCGCCGTGCAGGAACGTCGTCGGCCACGCGGTCAGCGACGCGACGACCTGCTCCCAGACCGCGGCGACCTCGTCGAGCGCGCCGGCTGGCGTGGCGGCGACGGCCCGCGCCAGCCACGGGCGCAGGTGGGCGGCGTCATGGCGCACGAGCCGGCTCGCCGCCGCAGGCCGCCCACCGGCGTGCAGGCGCGCCAGCCACCGGGCCGCCGCGCGCCAGGACGCGCGGTCGCCCCGCTGCCACAGTGGCACGCCGTCGACCGCCTCGAGGACGAGCCACGCCCCCTCGCCGGGCGCCGGGGCGACCCACGCGTGGCACGCCGGCGTGCCGGCGCCACGCCCCGCGAGCAAGGCATAGGCCTCGATCTCCCGGCGCGGGTCGAGCAGCGCCGTGCGCGCGCCGAGGTCGCCGCAGCAGCTCGCCACCAGGTCCTTCAACATGAGCCGCAGCAGAGCACCACCGGCGACCGTGACGTCGAGCTCCTCCACCGGATGCGTCGAGGCGTAGGCGTGCGGGTGCCGCCGCAGCGCGGCGACCGGCCGCCCAAGCGCGTGCTGCAGCTCCGTCGTCAGCTCCGCGTCGGTCACAGGCATGCCAGCAGCCTCCCGAGCACGCGGTCGGAGTCGAACACGTCCTCTGCGAGCGCGCGGGCCGCGCGGCGGTGGTGGTCGTAGCGGGCGCGCAGCTCCTCGACGCCGGCGACGGCCTCGTCGAGCGTCGAGAACGCCAGGAGCCCGTCCCCGGTCGGGACGTCGGGTGCGAAGCCGGTGTCGACGGCGAGCACCGGGCGGCCCGAGGCCAGGTAGCAGATGCTCCGATCGCTGAACCAGCCGCAGCGCGACGCCGCGTAGCCGCTCTTGGCCAGCCCGAGCTCCGCCCACGAGCCGCGCACGAACTCGCCGTAGGCGTCGGGCGTCGCGGCCACCACGGCGGGGTCGAGCAGGCCCCAGCCGTGCGCGTCGAGCGCGTCGAGGTCGGCCCGCTCGTCGGGGTGGATGCCGAGGGCGAGGCTGAAGCGCGCATCGCTGCGGCGCGGCAGGTCGAGCAGCGGGCGCAGCGTGTGGGCCTTCTGGCCGTAGTGGACGCCCGCGTGGTGGATCGACCCGTAGGCGCGCCAGTGCCCGACGGTCGTCAGCGCCGTGCCGCGCGGCGCGCCGGCCACCGGCCACGCGTCGAGCACGAGGGGCTGGACCGTCGTGACCCAGTCGCGCCCGCACGTCGGGACGGTGCAGTCGCCGGAGCCGATCCGCCCGCCGATGGTGACGAAGCGGTTGTGGCGATCGAGGCCGAGGTCGAGGCCGTCGGCGGCGTGCCAGAGCTGGGTGAAGGCCGGGTCGAGGTCGACGAACGCGCGGACGGCGACGCGGCCGAGCAGGTCGTCGTCGGTGAGGACCCCTGACAGGTTCAGGAGCAGGTCGGCGCCGTCGGCCGCGCGCCGCAGCGCGCGGCGGTCGAGGCCGACCGTCCTGCCGCTGTCGTTCTCGACCAGCGCCGCCCGCAGCCCGAAGCGGCGCACGAGCCCCTGGAAGTACGGCGCGCTCGCCGCCAGGTCGGCGACCGGCTCGACGAACGTGACGTCGTGGCCGAGCCGCCGCAGACCGAGCAGGTACTGCAGGACCGCCCAGGACGCGCCGCCCTGGTGGGGCACGCCGGCGAGCATGCCGCTCACGAGGATGCGCAGGCGCCCACCGGTCATGGCGCGAACGCCATTCATGGCGCGAACGCCATTCATGGCGCGAACGCCATTCATGGCGCGAACGCCATTCATGGCGCGACCCCCAACGCCTCCAACAACGGCGCGATCGCCCGCGGGCCGGCGAAGTGCTCCTCGGCGATCCGGCGCGCGGCCGCGGCGTGGCGCGCGGGGTCGGCCACGACGGCCCGCGCCCCGGCGGCCGCCTCCTGCGCGTCGCGGAAGGTGAGCAGGCCCTCGCCGACCGGCAACGCGTCGCCCAGGCCGGTGTCCTGCACGAGCGCCGGCCGCCCGCACGCGAGGTAGCGCACGGTCCGGTCGCTGAACCAGCCGCTCGCGGTCTCGACGTACACGCCCTGCGCCGGGGACAGCTCGGCGCCCGAGCGCTGCACGTAGCCGCGGAACCCGTCCGTCGTCGCGACGGCCGCCGGATCGACGACCGACCAGCCGCCGTTACGCAACCGGCGCGCGTCGGCGGCGTCGGCGGCGTGGATGTCCAGCGCGACCTCGAACTCGGCGTCGACCATCCGCGGCACGTCGGCGAAGCGGCGGAACTGATGGGCCTTGACCCCGTACGTGCGCCCGCGCCACGACGGCGGGCCGAAGGCGCCGCGCCAGCTGGCGACGGTCGTGAAGCGCGGCGGCGCGTCGCCCGCGGCCACCGGCCACCGGTCCAGCGCCACGGGCTGGCGGATCGGCAGCCAGCGCACGCCGGAGGTCGGCAGCGGGCAGCCCCGTCGCCCGACGTTCAGGCCGACGGTGAAGTGCCCGTGATGGCCGGCGACGCCGACGTCGCGGCCCTCCGCGTGCCAGATCTGGGTGTAGCCGGGGTCGAGGTCGACGAACGCGCGGCGCCGCAGGCGGCGCAGGAGCGGCGGCCAGCGCAGGTGACCGCCGAGGTTGACCAGCAGGGCCGCGTCCTGCGCGCGGGCGAAGAGCGCCGCGCGGTCCATGCCGTGCACGGCCCCGTCCGCGGGGCAGACGAGCGCCGCCGACCCCGCGAAGCCGAAGTCCTGCATCGTGCGCGCGAAGACCGCCAGGTTCGCCGAGGTCTCGACCGGTGCCGGTGCCCCCGCGGCGTCGACGCAGCTCCCGGGCGCGATCTCCTCGACGAACACGACGTCGAAGCCCGCGTCGCGCAGCGCCTCGGCCCAGCTCATCCGCACCCAGATGCTCCCGCCGGCGCGGTGCTTGTTCGCGACGGCGCCGGCGACGACGACGGTCGGCATGTCAGGCCGCCCCCAGGCGGTCGAGCAGGCGCCCGAGCACCGTGTCGGAGTCGAAGTGCGCCTCGGCGAGCTCGCGCGCCGCGCGCGCGTGGCGCGCGTAGTCGTCGCGGATCGCCCTGACGCCGGTGGCGGCCTCGTCGAGCGTCGAGAACGTCAGCAGCCCCTCGCCGGTCGGGTAGAGCTCGCCGAGCCCCGTGTCCTGCGCGAGCACGGGCCGGCCGCTGGCCAGATAGCAGAGGCTGCGCTCGCTCATCCAGCCGCTGGCGCTCGTCACGTACATGCCCTTGGCCACCATCAGCTCGGCGCCGGAGCCGGCGATGAACGACCTGTAGGTGTCGATCGAGCCCGCCGCCCGCGCGGGATCGACCAGCGTCCAGCCGCCGTCGCGCAGCAGCCCCAGGTCGGCCGTCTCGTCGGGGTGGATGTCCAGCGCGAGCTCGAAGCGCGCGCCCGTCGCCGCGGGCAGGCCGGCGAAGCGGCGGAACTCGTGGACGCGCAGGCCGTAGCGCACGCCCTCGAAGTCGATCGGCCCGTAGGCACCCCGCCAGCGCCCGACGCTCGTGAACGTCATCCGCTCCGGCGGCGGGGCCGGCGTCCAGCGCGACAGCACGACGGGCTGCGGCGTGGTGATCCACTCCAGCCCACACGTCGGGATCGTGCAGCCGGGGCGCCCGATGCGCTCGCCGATCGTCACGACGTCGTCGTGGCCGGCGAAGACGTCGGCGAGGCCGAGCGCGCGCCACATCTGCCCGAAGCCGGGGTCGGTGTCGAGGAAGACGCGACGGCGCGCGGCCCCCAGCAGCTCCTCGTCGTCGAGGAACCCCATGATGTTGATCAGCAGGTCGGCGTCGCGGACATGGCGCAGCGTCGCCGCGCGCGAGACGCCCGCGTGGCGGCCGTCGTCGAGGATCGCCGTCCAGGCGTCGCCCAGCCCGGCGGCGGACATGACCTGCTCGAGCCAGCGGACGTCGGCGGCGCCGTCGACGCGGTCGACGAACAGGACATCCCAGCCCAGGCGCCGCAGGCCGAGCAGGTACTGCAGGAACTGCCACGCGTGCCCGGCCTGGCCCGGCTTCTGCGCGATCGAGCCCGCGACGGTGATGCGGCCGCGGCTCATCGCGCCGGCTCCAGCGCGAACACCGCGCAGTCGGCGTCGTCGCGCAGGCAGACGTGGCGCTCGCGCAGCTCGGCGGCGAGCTCGGCGTAGTGCTCGAGCCACCAGGACGACGGGCGCGGGACGACGAGGTGCGTCAGGCCGTCGGCGCGCAGCGCGTCGAGGTGGGCGATCGCCGCGGCACCGTCGGCGGGGTAGCCGTCGGGCAGCAGCCGCCGGTCGGGCACGTTGCGGCCGCGTCGGCCGCTCAGCGCGAGCAGCGTGGGGTCCCACTTCGCGATGGCGCCGACGGACGCGTCGCGCGGGACGACCGCCCGGACCACCGCGGCCGCGCGGACCATGCCCGCCTCCCACTCGTCGTCGCCGGCGGCGAGCGCCGCAACGCGCGCGCCGAAGCGCGTCCCGTCCAGTCGTTGCGCCGATCGCGCCAGCAGCGCGCGCGAGGCCCGGAAGGCGCCGAGCGCGTCACCGCGCGCGGTGCGGACGAGCAGCGCGGCGGCGTCGGCCCGCAGCGCAGCCGGCGCGAGCCGGACGGCGAGCGCGGCGGCGCGCGCGGCCTGCGCGCGGCGCCCGGCGGTCAGCCGCTCGCCAGCGTGCAGGACGGCCTTCGCGCACAGCGCCGCGGCGGCCATGGCCCGGGCACCGGCGGGGTCGCGCAGGAGCGCGGCGTCGGCGCCCAGCACGTGGCGCGCCACCGCGATGTCGCAGCACAGCCGCGCGCGACCGGCCGTCGCGCGCGTGATCGTCGCCGCGTGCTGGCGGTAGCGCGCGACCGGCGCGGCGGTGTAGGCGACGTCGGCGCGCAGCGCCAGCGCGAGCCACATCGCCCAATCCGAGCTGCTGCGCAGGCGCGGGGTGGGCCCGAGGCGGGCGTCGACGGCGCCGCGCACGACGACCGTCGAGGTGACGATCTCGTTGGCGGCCAGGAGGTGACCGAAGGCGGTGCCGGACGGCTCGACCGCGTCATCGGAAAACGGCGCCGGCCAGCCGGAGAGCGGCCGGCCCTGCTCGTCGACGACCTGCGCGCGGCCGTGGACGAGCCCGACCCGTGGCTCGGCCTCCAGCACCGCGACCTGTCGCGCGAGCATGCCGGGCTCGTAGGCGTCGTCGGCGTCCAGCCACGCGACATAGGACCCGCGCGCCGCGGCCCGCAGGGCGTCGCGGTTGGCGGCGACGCCGACGCGCCGCGGGTGACGCAGCACGCGCACCCGCGGGTCGCCCACCGACGCGACGACCGCGGCCGTCGCGTCGGACGACGCGTCGTCGCCGACCAGCACCTCGAGCTCGACGTCCTGGCCCAGCGCGCTCGTCACGGCCTCGCGCACGAACGGCGCGTGGTCGCGGGCGGGGACGCACACGCTGACGAGCACGCCGGCCATCTACGTGGCGTTCTCCGCGCGGACCGGGGTCAGCGAGAACACGACGTAGCCGTCGGGCAGCTCGGCGACGCGCGCGTAGCGTTGGGCGAGGTGCTCGGCGAACTCGGTGTAGTGGTCGAGCCACCAGGCCGAGGTCGCCGGGATGATCAGGTGGTCGGCCCCGCGGGCCCGGAGGTCCTCGAGGTGCTCGATCGCCTCGCGCCCGTCGGCCGGGTGGTGGCCGGCGTACTCACCGCCGGGCGCCTGCGGGAAATGCCGCCCCTGGCGGCCGGGAAGGGCGACGAGCGCCTCGTCACCGCGGCTGACCACGAGGACGGTCGCGTCCTGCGGCAGCTCGCCGGCGACGTCGTGCACGCGGGCGACGACCTGCCGCGCGAAGACCTGCTTGCGCAGGGCCGCCGCGCGCGCCTCGAGCGCCTCGAGCTCGCCCGTCATCACCTGCAGCGCCTGGCCACGCACGGCCTCGGGGGCCACGCCCGGCGCGGCGACCTCGACCGACAGCAGGTCGCGGTAGAGCGCCTCGAAGCTGTCGATCTGGGCCACCTCGTCGAAGGCCGACGTCGCGCGCTCGCGGGCCGCACCGCCGAGCCGCAGGCGCAGCTCGGCGTCGTGCGCGAGCGCGGCGAGCCGGTCGGCGAGCAGCGCCGGGTCGCGGCGCGCGACCACGAAGCCGGTCTCACCGTCGACGACGTTCTGCGCCAGGCCGTCCGCGTCGCTGCACACGACGGGCAGGCCCATGGCCTGCGCCTCGATCGCCGACACGCAGAACCCCTCGGACACCGCCGGGTGCAGGAACACGTCGGCCCACCCGAGCTGCTCATGGACCTCCTCTGCGGGCTGCGCACCGCACAGCTCGACGTGGTCGTCGAGGCCGAGGTCGTGGATCGCGAACAGCGTCGCCTCGCGGTGCGGACCCTCGCCGATGATGCGGTAGCGGACCGCCACGCCGCGGTCGACGAGCGCGCGGATCGCGGCGAGGCCGAACTCGTAGCCCTTCTTCCAATGCAGGCGCCCGACGCTGACGATCCGCAGCGGCCGCTCGGCGGTCCCGGCCGCTTCGGCCGGCCGCGCCGGCGGCGAGAAGCGCGACACGTCGACCGCGTCGGTGATGATCGTGTGCGCGCGCCCGGACGGGCAGCCGCGCCGCTGCGCGCGCTCCCACGTGTCCTCGCTGACGAAGTGCAACATGTCGGCGTTCTGCCAGAGCTCGTCGTACACCGCAGGGTCCTCGAGGCCGTGGTAGTTGATGTCGTAGCCGCGGAAGCTCACGACCGACTTGGCGCCGGTCAACCGCACGGTCTGCATGCGGTCCAGCGCGAGCGTCCCGTACCCGAAGTGCACGAGGTCGGGCGCCAGCCCGGCGATCGTCAGGTCGAGGTCCTTGCTCGGATGCAGCCGCGTCGACAGGTCGCCGTCCTCGCGCAGGCCGGCGAAGAAGTCCCACTGCTCCTTGTTGCTGCGGTTGCAGACGACGTGGACGTCCCAGCCGCGCCGGCGCAGCCCGAGGAACTTGGCGACGAAGAACGTCTCGGAGAACTTCGGGAAGTGGTCGGTGACCATGACGATGCGCGGCTGGCCGACGATCGTGGCGTCCGGCTCGGGAGCGGGCGCGGCCTGCGCGCCGGCGTCGGCCGCGAGCGCGAAGAGCACGCCCGCGGCGTCGTCGCCGGCGACCTGCCCGCGCTCGAGGCGCTCGCGCAGCTCGGGCAGCTGCTCGAGCCACCACAGCGTCGGGGCCGGCAGGAACAGCCAGCGCGCGCCCGCCTCCTCCAGCGTCGCGAGCTCCGCCAGGGCCTGCTCGCCGGACGCCGGGCGCGGGCCCTGGGCCGGGAACCGCCGGCCGGTACGGCCCGGGATCTGCAGGAGCGCGTCGTCGTCGCGGCTCGCCACGAGGACGACATCGCCCTCGGGCACCCGTTGCGCGAGCAGCTCGTGGGCGGCGGTGCGCGCCTTCTCGCTGAGGCGCTCGACGTCCTCGTCGCTCAGGCGGGTGCGCGACCCGCGGCCGGCCGGGGCCGGGGCCGGGGCCGGGGGCTCGCCGACCAGCTCGACGCTCAGGGCGCGCGCGGCCGCCCAGGCGCCGGCGGGCGCCGCGCGGTCCGCGGGCGTCTCCGGACGCTCGACGGGGCGCCCGACCTCCTGGCCGATGCCGCGCAGCGGGCGCAGGCAGCGCTCGTCGTACTCCTCGCCGGCGAACTCCAGGCAGCGGCGGATGACCGCCTCCGGGTCGGCGAGCAGGTCTCGGTAGCTCACGCGCAGCGCGCGCCGGCCCTGGGCGCGCTCCATGGCGACCCCGGCCAGCGCGGCCCGGATCCAGCCGTCGACCGCCTCGGGCTCGGGCAGCTTCAGGCGCAACCGCTCGGGGATCTGCGTCCCGCCCGTCGCGGCGGCCGAGCCGAGCGGCGGCGCGACGAGCGAGCCGATCGCCCCGTCGGCGTCGCGGACGATGTGGATGAACAGCGCCTCGGGGAACATCTTGTCCAGCGCCGCGACGTCGCCCAGGTGCTCGGGCGCGTAGTCGACCCAGCGGTCGAGGTTGTCGCCGACGAGCGAGGCCGCGGCGCGGCCGAACGTGCGCGAGAAGCGCTTGTCGCTGATCGGCTCGGCCCGGTGGACCGGCACGCCGTCCAGCGTGCGTCCGTAGACCTCGGGCAGCGTGGCGGCCAGGTCGGAGACCCAGGCGGTGTCGAGCACCGCCGGCAGCTCCGGGTGCTGGCCCAGCGCCCAGGCCAGCGCGCTGGCGCCCGAGCGGTCGGCGCCGAGCACGAACACCGGCCGCGGCGGCCCGCCGCGCTTCTGGCGCGGTCCGCTCGGGGTGCGCTGCACGGGCGCCGGCGCGGGCTGCCCGGCGGCGTGCAGCGCCGGCCCGGCCAGCAGGCGCAGGCCGACGGGCGGCGCCGTCGTGCACGGGGCGAGGTCGGGCTCCTGGCCGGCCGCGACGCGCTCGGCGTTGCGGCGCGCGCGGCCCCACAGCATCTCCATGACGCGCTGGCGCTCGGGCGACTGCAGACCGGTCGCCGCGGCCGTCGTCAGCGAGTTGCGGCGGATACGGCGGAAGTAGCCGTAGTGCTGGATGTTGGTCACGTGCGCGACGTACTGGGCGCGGCGCAGGAACTCGGCGTCGCCGCTGAAGCGCAGGCCCGAGGCGAAGCCGCCGAGGGCCATGACGAGGTCGCGCGTGACGATGCTCGTCGGGTGCAGGAGCGGGAACGCGGTCGGCTTCTCCGCGAACGCGGCCTTGACGTCGAGCGGCCAGCGGATCGGCGCAACCTCCGGCTCCTCGCAGAACACGCGCATCTCCTGGCCGCCGAGCAGCTCCGCTCGCGTCCGCTCGCCCGCCTCGAGCAGCCGCTCGAGCCGGTCGGGGGCCGACCAGTCGTCGGCGTCCTGGAACAGGTAGGCGTCGTAGTCGGTGTCCTCGATGACCTGCTGCACCAGCCGGTAGGGCCCGACGTTGCGGTCGGCGTGCAGGAGCGTCACGCCCGGGTAGCGCGAGACGATCTCGACCGGCGGCGCGGCCGACGCGTCGTCGATGACGACGATGCCGTCGAGCGGGTGGGTCTGGCGCACGAGCGAGTCGAGCGCGTCGCCGAGCCACTCCTCGCACTCGAAGTGCGGGATGAGCGCGAGGACCCGCGACGCTCGCGACAGGACGTGGCGGGCGGGCGGGGCGGGATCGGCCTGGGGCGCGGCCGGCGGCGGGGTCATGCGGGGCTCCTTGTGGGGTGCGAGGTCGAGGTGCGAGAGGAGGTCGCGGAGGACGTGTCGTGCGTCGAAGTGCTCGGCCGCGATCGCGGCCGCGGCGCGCTCGTGGCGCCGGGGGTGGGCGGCGATCGCCTCGACGGCGGCGAGCGCATCGTCGAGGTTGGACACCGCGAAGAGCCCCTCATCGGTCGGCAGCGCGCAGCCGAATCCGGTGTCCTGGGTGACGACAGGACGCCCGGCGGCCAGGTAGGTGGCGCTGCGGTCGATGAGGGGCTCTTCGCGTTGTCCAACCTCGACGATGCGCT
>Ga0157379_10001083_pt1 | contig 22234 bp, 23 predicted proteins | sample S25metaG_FD_121802 | JGI IMG/M metagenome (GOLD analysis project Ga0157379, IMG submission 121802) | Switchgrass rhizosphere microbial communities from Kellogg Biological Station, Michigan, USA - S2-5 metaG | ecosystem: Host-associated > Plants > Roots > Rhizosphere > Soil | place: USA... | reverse complement strand
GCCTGATAACACTCGGCCACCGGATGGAATCGGTGCCCGATTCGTACATGGACTTTGGCGCCGGACAGTTCATCGTCCGTATCGACGGCGGCTACGTCGCCGCATCGGACCCGCGACGCGACGGCCACGCAGCGGGCTGCTGACGCGGCGTCAGCCGCGCTTCGCCTTTACGTCCGACAGCGGCAGCATTTCCGGCAAATCGAGGCGACGCCGGCCGGGTTCCGGCGCCGCCAGCGGCGCCGTCGCGCGCATCGTGGACAAGCTGCGGCGTGCGAGCTCCTTGTAGCTGTCCGTGCCCTCGACCTTCCACGCGAGCTCCGTGTCGGAGAGCTCGCGCACGATGCGGGCCGGAATGCCGGCGACGAGCGTGCGCGGCGGCACGATCATTTTCGCCTTCACGAACGCCATCGCGGCGACGATCGCCGATTCGCCGATTTCGGCGTTGTCGTTGATTACCGCGTTCATGCCCACGAGCGCGTTGCGCCGGACGATGCAGCCGTGCAGCACGACGCCATGTCCGATGTGGCCGTCCTCCTCGACGATCGTGCCCACGCCCGGAAAGCCGTGCAGCACGCAGGTGTCCTGGATGTTGGCGCCGGCGCGCACTTCGATGTGGCCGAAGTCGCCGCGCAGGCACGCAGCGGGGCCGACGTAACAGCCGGCGCCAATGATGACGTCGCCGATCAGCACGGCGGTCGGATGGACGAAGGCAGCGGGATCGACGACGGGAGTGATGCCGTCGATCGCATAGACGGTGAGGTTCATCGGCCCGCTCCTGCAGCTCTGGCGCGCATCAGTCGAGCCAGCGCCGCGCGTTGGCGAACATCCGAAACCACGGCGAGGTCTCGCCCCAGTTTTCGGGGTGCCACGACATCTGTGCCGTCCGCCACACGCGCTCGGGATGCGGCATGAGGATCGTGAAGCGCCCGTCGTCGCTCGTGAGTCCGGCGATGCCTTCCGGCGAACCGTTCGGGTTGTAGGGATAGGCTTCGGTCGGCGCACCGTGATGGTCGACGAAGCGCATGACGACGTTCGGCCGCGCGGCCGCCAGCGCCGCGGCGTCGGCGAATTCGGCGCGGCCTTCGCCATGCGCGGTGGCCACCGGCAATCGGCTGCCCTCCATGCCGCGGAAGAACAGCGACTGCGACGGCGGCAGCTCGACCAGCACGAGACGCGACTCGAACTGCTCGCTCGCGTTGCGCACGAAATGCGGCCAGCCGGCGGCCCCGGGAATGAGCTCGTGCAGGTTACTCATCATCTGGCAGCCGTTGCAGACGCCGAGCGCGAACGCGTCCGGCCGCGCGAAGAACGCCGCGAAACCATCGCGCAGCCGCGCGTTGAACAGGATCGATTTGGCCCAGCCCTCGCCGGCACCCAGCACGTCGCCGTAGGAGAAGCCGCCACAGGCCACGACGCCGGCGAAGTCGGCCAGCGTGCGCCGACCTGCGGCCAGGTCGCTCATGTGCACGTCGCAGGATTCGAAGCCCGCGCGATCGAACGCCGCCGCCATCTCCACCTGGCCGTTGACGCCCTGCTCGCGCAGCACCGCCACCTTGGGCCGGACGCTCGCGCCGACGTACGGCGCCGCCACGTCGTCCGCCGCGTCGAACGTGAGCAGCGGCGCGAGGCCCGGGTCGCCGGCGTCCTGCAGCCGCTCGTATTCTTCGTCCGCGCTGTCGGGATTGTCGCGCAGCCGCTGCATTGCATGCGTGGTCGACGACCATGCGCGGTGCAAGTCGATGCGCGACTCGTCGAGGACGATCGCACTGCCTACGCCGATGCGGATGCGTGTGCCGCCGCTCGGCCGCCCGATATCACAGGCGTCGAGTCCGGCCGCCTGCGCATCCATGATCACGCGAGTGACGTCGGCGGCCGGCACCTGGACGACGGCGCCGAGCTCCTCCGCGAACAGCATCGCGAGCGGATCGTCGTGGGCCGGGAGCGCGAGCTCGAGGCCGCAGCGCGACGCGAACGCCATCTCGACCAGCGTCGCGAAGAGCCCGCCATCGGCGATGTCGTGATAGGCGAGCAGCCTGCCGTCGGCGCGCAGGCGTTGCATCAATGTGAAGAACGCGGTCAGTCGCGCGGGTGCGTCGAGATCCGGTGTCTCGTTGCCGAGCTGTCCGAAGACCTGCGCGAGTGCCGATCCGCCGAGCCGCCGCTGGCCCGGCGCAAGGTCGATCCACACCAGCGCGGTGTCATACCCGCCACGCCTCAGGAACGGCGTGACGGTCCGGCGCACGTCAGCGACCGGGGCGAATGCCGACACGATCAGCGACACGGGCGCCGTCACCGCTTTGTCGGCGCCTTGGTCGCGCCACGTCGTGCGCATCGACATCGAGTCCTTGCCGACCGGAATCGAGAGGCCGACGGCGACGCAGAGATCGAGCGCGACTGCACGCACGGTGTCGTACAGCGCCGCATCCTCGCCGCGATGGCCGGCCGGCGCCATCCAGTTCGCGGACAGCTTCACGTCGCCGAGCGTAGCAACGTCGGCCGCGGCGATGTTGGTGATCGCTTCCGCAACGGCCATCCGTCCGGACGCCGGCGGATCGATCAGCGCGAGCGGCGTGCGCTCGCCCATTGCCATCGCTTCGCCTGCATGGCCGCTGAAATCCATCAGCGTGACGGCGACGTCGGCCACGGGAACCTGCCATGGACCGACCATGGGGTCGCGCGCGCACAGTCCACCGACCGTGCGATCGCCGATGGTCACGAGGAACGTCTTGTCGGCGACCGCCGGAAGCTGCAGCACCCGGTAGGCGGCCGTTCGCGGGTCGATGCCATGCAAGTCGAGCGGCGGCAGGGTGCGCGGCTGGCGCGCGACATCGCGCGTCATTTTCGGCGGCTTGCCGAGAATGAGATCGAGCGGCACGTCGACGGGCCGGTCGCCGAACCGCTCATCGTCGACGACGAGACGGCCTTCCCCGTTCGCATGTCCGACGACGGCGAAGGGACAACGTTCGCGTTCGCAGTACGCCCGGAAGCGCAGGAGATCGTCGGGTGCAATGGCCAGCACATAACGCTCCTGTGCCTCGTTGCACCAGATCTCGCGCGGCGCCATCCCCGGCTCCTCCGACGGAATGGCACGAAGGTCGAACGTTCCTCCCACGCCGCCGCCATGAATGAGCTCGGGCAGCGCGTTCGAGAGGCCGCCTGCGCCGACGTCGTGAATCGAGAGGATCGGGTTCGCGGCGCCGGCCTGCCAGCAGCGGTCGATCACCTCTTGTGCTCGCCGCTGGATCTCCGCGTTGCCGCGCTGCACCGAGTCGAAATCGAGATCGGCGGCGTTGGCGCCCGTGGCCATCGACGACGCGGCGCCGCCGCCCATCCCGATCAGCATGCCGGGGCCGCCGATCTGCACCAGCAGCGTTCCCGACGGCAACGGTCGCTTGTGAACTTGCGCTGCGCTGATGTTGCCGACACCGCCGGCAATCATGATCGGCTTGTGATAGCCGCGGATCTCGCCGTCCACGTGCTGCTCGAACGTGCGGAAATAGCCGGCGAGGTTCGGCCGGCCGAACTCGTTGTTGAACGACGCGGCGCCGACCGGTCCCTCCGTCATGATCGCGAGCGCCGAGACGATGCGATCGGGCTTGCCGGCGTCGATCTCCCATGGCTGGGTCAGGCCCGGGATGCGCAAGTTGGAAACCGAGAAGCCGACGAGGCCCGCCTTGGGCTTCGCCCCGACGCCCGTCGCGCCTTCGTCGCGGATTTCGCCGCCCGATCCCGTCGCCGCGCCGGGAAACGGCGCAATCGCCGTGGGATGGTTGTGCGTTTCCACTTTCATCAGGATTGCCGTATCCGCGCGCTGCGCACGATAGCGGCCGTCCGCGTCGGGATGAAAACGGTCGACCGTCGCGCCCTCGATCACCGACGAGTTGTCCGCGTACGCGACGAGCGTTCCCTGCGGGTGCGCGGCGTGCGTGGCGCGGATCATCGCGAACAGGCTCCGGTCCTGTGGCACACCATCGATGATCCAGTCTGCGTTGAAGATCTTGTGCCGGCAATGCTCCGAATTCGCCTGCGCGAACATCATGAGCTCGACGTCGGTCGGATCGCGGCCGAGCGCGCGAAAACCGCGATCGAGATAGTCGATCTCGTCCACCGCGAGGGCGAGGCCGAGCGAAGCGTTCGCGGTCTCGAGCGCGCTGCGCCCCGCGGCGAGCAGCGGAATCGTCGTGAGCGGCCGCGGCTCGACATGCGCGAAAAGCGCGCGCGCCGCGTCTGCATCGTCGAAGACCGCCTCGATCATCCGGTCGTGCACGAGCGGCAGCAGCGTGGCACGATCGGTCGCGCCAAGCGCTCCGCCCTCGGCCTTGATCGTGTAGAGCGTGCCGCGCTCGATGCGTGCGACGCCCGTCAGGCCGCAGTTGCGCGCGATGTCGGTGGCTTTCGACGACCACGGCGAGATCGTGCCCGGACGCGGAACGACGAGGAGGCGCTGATCGCCGTCGGCGCCCGGCTCGTCACGCGGCCCGTACTCGAGCAGCCGTACCAGCGTTGCGTGCTCTGCGGGTTCCAGCGGACGTGCGACCTCGACGAAATGCCAGAACGTGGCGGCAATGTCGGTGACGCGATGGTCGGGGCACGCTGCGGCCAGGGCATCGCGCAGCTTGGCGAGGCGAAAGGGCGACAGCGCCGTCCGGCCCCGCAGCGAGAGGATCTCGGCCATCGAAATGTGGCGGGCTTAAAACAGAATTATACGCGACGCGGGGGAACGGCCTTCGGCATTCGGCTTTCCACTTTCGGCATTCGGGCTTTCAGCCCGCACACGCACGCGGCCGATCGGTGCTCGCGCAAGCGAGCGCCTGAGCCGCGTGCTTCCAGGGATTGCCGTGAGGCCGGCGACGGCCGCCCGAAGGCGGCCGATCAAATCAATCGGCGGGAAATATCAAGCGTCGCGCGCGGAGCGCGCCACGGTCGACATTTCGGGACGCGTCAGTGATGCAGGATCTTCGCGAGGAACTGCTGCGCGCGTTCGGAGCGGGGCTTGCCGAAGAAGTCTTCCTTGGTCGCATCCTCGACGATGCTGCCGCGATCCATGAAGATCACTCGGTTGGCGACCTTGCGCGCGAAGCCCATCTCGTGGGTGACGACCATCATCGTCATGCCTTCCTTGGCGAGGCCGACCATCACGTCGAGCACTTCGTTGATCATCTCGGGGTCGAGGGCGGACGTCGGTTCGTCGAACAGCATGCAGATCGGGTCCATCGACAGCGCGCGGGCAATCGCCACCCGTTGCTGCTGGCCGCCGGACAACTGGCCGGGGAACTTGTCCTTCTGCTCGATCAGGCCTACGCGATCGAGATACTTGAGTCCGCGCGTCTTCGCCTCGTCCGGTGAGCGTCCCAGCACCTTGATCTGGCCGAGCGTCAGGTTCTGCGTGATGGTGAGGTGCGGAAAGAGCTCGAAGTGCTGGAACACCATACCGACGCGTGCGCGGAGCTTCGGCAGGTTGGTCTTGGGATCGTTGACCGTGATGCCGTCGACGACGATGTTGCCCTTCTGGAACGGTTCCAGCGCGTTTACCACCTTGATCAGCGTCGACTTGCCGGAACCGGAGGGACCGCAGACGACGATGACCTCCCCCTTCTCGACGTTGGTCGTGCAGTCGGTCAGCACCTGGAAGCTGCCGTACCACTTGGAGACGTCCTTGATTTCGATCATCGGCATGATGCGCAAACCCTATCGAATGATGGCGATCTTCTGCTGCAGCAGCTTCACCACGTACGACAGGGCGAAACTGATGAGGAAATAGACCAGCGCGGCGAAGAGATACATCTCGACGAGCCGCCCGTCGCGTTGCGCGATCTTCGACGCGGCGCCGAGGAAATCGGTGATCGACAGCACGTAGACCAGCGACGTGTCCTGGAACAGGATGATCGTCTGCGTCAGCAGGATCGGGATCATGTTGCGAAACGCCTGCGGCAAGACGACTTTGGCCATCGTCTGCCAGTAGTCGAGGCCGATCGCATAGCCTGCCCACACCTGCCCGCGCGGGATCGACTGGATGCCCGCGCGCATGATCTCCGAGTAGTAGGCTGCCTCGAACATCATGAACGTGATCACCGACGACGCGAAGGCGCCCACCTGGATCGGCCGCGTCGCGCCGACGATCCACGCTCCGATATACGGCACCAGGAAGTAGAACCAGAAGATCACGAGCAGCAGCGGGATCGACCGCATCAGGTTGACGTAGGCAGTGGCCGGCAGCGACAGCCACTTGTGCGAGGACAGCCGCATCATCGCGAGCAGCGTGCCGAAGATGATGCCGCCGGCTGCCGCGAGGCCGGTCAGCGTCAGCGTGAAGGTCATCCCCTCCTTGAAGAGGTAGCCGAGCGAGCGCTCGATGACGCCGAAATCGAAGGCGCCCATGTCAGTGGCCCCCGCCGGCGACCGAGGGTCCGATGAAGCCGGGCACGGCGATGCTCTTTTCGAGCCACCGCATGAGGTTGACGACGATGAGGTTGACGACGATGTAGATCGCGGTGGCCGCAGTGAATGCCTCGAACACCTGGAACGTGAATTCCTGCATCGACCGCGCTGCCGCCGTGAGCTCGACGAGGCCGATGGTCAGCGCCACCGACGTGTTCTTGATGAGGTTCATCGTCTCCGACGTGAGCGGCGGCATGATGATCCGGTATGCCATCGGCAGCAGCACGTACCGATAGCGCTGCGGCAGCGTGAGGCCGAGCGCCGTCCCCGCCTGCCCCTGGCCCCGCGACAGCGCCTGGATGCCCGCGCGCACCTGTTCGGACACGCGCGCCGCCGTGAACAGGCCGAGCCCGAGCACCGCGGGCACGAAGGACGCCCATGGCGGCGTCATCTGCTTGATGGAGTTGCCCATGCCCTTGGGCAGTAGCTCGGGCAGCACGAAGAACCAGAGAAACAACTGGACGAGGAGCGGAATGTTGCGGAAGAACTCGACGTAGGCGTTGCCGAGGCGCACTGCCCACTTGCTCGGCGTCGTCCGCATGACGCCGAGGGCGCTGCCCAGCAGGAAAGCGATGATCCCGGCACACAGCGCCGTGATGAGCGTCCAGCCGAGGCCCATGAACAGCGTCGTCAGCCACGTGTGGCGGCCGTCGGCGGAGACCTCGAAAAAGATCTTCCAGTTCCAGTTGTAGTTCAAGCGCTGATCCCCCGTGATCGCACCGTCACCCGGGAACTGCGGGAACCCGGCGCGTCCGGACTATAACAAACAAAAACGGGGAGCCGAAGCTCCCCGCGTTGTGCACTGCGTCGGTGCGGACGCTTACTTGTAGTTCGCCGGATCGCCACTGCTCGTCGGATTCGCGAACGCGTTCTTGAGCTGCGGGGCCTCCGGAAGGTTCAGGTTGATGCCCTTCGGCGGAATTGGCTTCTGGAACCACTTGTCGTAGATGGCGTTGATCTGGCCGCTCTTGTACAGGTTGGCCGTGGCGCCGTCCGCGACCTTGCGGAACGCTGCGTCGTCCTTCGGGATCATCGCGCCGTACGGCTCGATCGAATACGCCTCCGTGCCGATCGCGTACTCGGCCGGGGCCTTGGCGCTCGCAACGAGGCTGGCGAGCAGGATGTCGTCCATGAAGAACGCGGTGGCGCGATCGGTCTCCACCATGAGGAACGCTTCGGCGTGATCCTTGGCGGTCAGGATGTTCATGCCGAGGTTCTGCTTGCCGTTTTCCTCAGTCAGCCACTTGAGGTTCGTGGTGCCTGACGTCGACACGACCGTCTTGCCCTTCAGATCGGCGAGCGTCTTGATGTTCGACGCCTTCTTGGCGACGTAGCGGTTCGCAGTGACGAAGTACGTGTTCGTGAAGCCGACCTGTTTCTGGCGGTCGAGGTTGTTCGTCGTTGATCCGCATTCGAGGTCGATCGTGCCGTTGGCCATCAGCGGAATGCGCGTGGCCGACGTGACGGGATTGAGCGCGACCTTGAGGTTCGGCATCTTGAGCTCGGCCTTCACCGCATCGACGATCTTCATGCAGATGTCCATCGCGTAGCCGACGACCTGCTGCTTGTCGTCGTAGTACGAGAACGGAATCGACGAATCGCGGTGCCCGATCGTGATCGTTCCGGTGTCCTTGATCTTTTTGAGCGTGCCAGTCACGTCCTGCGCGGCAACGGGCGCGGCGACCAGCGCGAAGAGCGCGAGCGCCAGCGTCAGCTTGGTGGTTTGCATCCTGTTTCTCCTGTTTCGGGATTCGAGGTCTAGTGACCGGGAGTAGCCTAACCGGCGGATTTTACGGGTGGCCGCGGGGAATGTCCAAAGCCGAAACAATCGTAACGTGCCGGCGGGCGGCCCGTTGACCGCCTCCGGCGGGTCGCGCTCGTGCGCCGGCATTCCGCTACACTGGTTTTCGCCCGCCGGCCCGGGCGCCCCGATGCCAACGTCATCCAATCCCCTACGGTCAGCCCATGACGGCGCCGCATTGCCGGCGATCCTGCGCGCCGACGGCGTGCGTGCGGTCGAGGCGCGGAACAAGAACGCGGGACTGATGGAGCGCGCCGGCGCGGCCGCCACCGGCATCGCCGGCGCGCTGGCCGCCGGACGCCGCGGACCGATCGTCGTGCTTGCCGGACCGGGGAACAATGGCGGCGACGCGTTCGTCGTGGCGCGCCATCTGGTCGCCGCGTTCTTCGACGTCGCCGTCGTGTTTCGTGGCGACCCGACGCGCTTGCCGTCCGACGCCGCGGCCGCGCACGCAGCGCTCACCGCAGCAGGCATCCACACGGTCGATGCGCCGTCCGGGGCACCGCCTGCGCTGATCGTCGACGGCCTGTTCGGCATCGGCCTCACACGCGCACCTGCGCCCACCTACGCCGAGCTGATCGCATGGGCGAACGCTTCCGGTGCTCCGATCCTCGCGCTCGACGTGCCCTCGGGAGTGAATGCCGACACGGGCGTCGCGTTCGCGCCGTCGATCCGCGCTGCCGCGACCGCGACGTTCATTGCATTGAAGCCCGGCCTGTTGACGGGCGCCGGCGCCGATCTCGCCGGCAGCGTGTCGCTGCATACGCTCGGCATCGAGGTCGACGATGGGGAAGGCGCGGGCCGCTGGCTGCGCTGGCCGGCCCTCGCCCGCTCGCTTCCCGCGGTGCTCGCGCGTGCAAGTCGCGATGTGCACAAGGGAACGTTCGGCACGCTTGGTGTTGTCGGTGGCGCCGACGGCATGATGGGTGCACCGATCCTGGCCGGGCGAGCGGCGCTCAAGACGGGCGCCGGCAAAGTCTGGATCGGTCTTGCCGGCGCTGTGCGTCCCGCGGTCGACTGGGGCGCCCCCGAGCTGATGCTTCGCGCCGCGGACGCCGTTCTCGCAGGCGCCTGCGATGCGCTCGTCGCGGGTCCGGGTCTGGGCGTCGGCGCTCCCGCCCGCAAGCTGGTCGCCGGCGCCGTGGCCAAGGCGGTGCCCCTGGTCCTCGATGCCGACGCGTTGAATCTCATCGCCGGCGATCCCGTGCTGCGCGCTGCGGTTCGCGCCCGAACGGCGCCGACGCTCGTGACCCCTCATCCCGCCGAAGCGGCCCGCCTGCTGGCGACGGACACTGCGCGCGTGGGCGCGGATCGGCTGGCCGCAGCGCAGGCGATCGCGCAGGATCTTCGCGCGCACGTCGTCCTGAAGGGCGCCGGCAGCGTGCTGGCTTATCCGGACGGCAGGTTCGACATCAACGGCAGCGGCGGACCGGCGCTCGCAACCGCGGGCACCGGCGACGTGCTGGCGGGAATGCTCGGTGCAATGCTGGCGCAGGGCATCGCGCCGCGTGACGCGCTGCGCTTCGCCGTCTGCCTGCACGGCGCCGCGGCCGACGCATGCGTGGACAACGGCGTCGGACCGCTCGGCCTTACCGCCTCCGAGCTCGCCGACGTCGCCCGAACGCTCGTGAATCGCGCAGCGGCGGACGCGCGGCAGTGACCTGCGCGCGCCACCGCGCGCGCCGTCAGGGCAGCAGGACCGTCGCGCCCACCGTCGCACGCGACTCGAGCGCGCGATGCGCCGCGGCAGCGTCCTTCAGCGCGAACGCCTGCCGCGCTTCCGACTTGATCTTGCCCGATTGCACGAGCGCGAACAGGTCGTCGGCCATCGCTTGCGTCGCCGCGCGCGAGTTGGCGAAGCTGACAAGCGTCGGGCGCGTCACTGAAAGCGAGCCCTTCTGCGACAGGAGCAGGATGTCGAACGGCGGCACCGGTCCCGAAGCGTTGCCGAAACTCACGAACAATCCGCGCGGGGACAGGCAGTCGAGCGAGCCCGGAAACGTGTCTTTGCCGACGGCGTCATAGACGACGGGCACGCCCTTTCCGCCGGTCAGCGCCTTGACGCGTTCGACGAAGTTTTCCTTCGTATAGACGATCGTGTGCGTGCAGCCGTGCTCGCGCGCGAGTGCGGCCTTCGCGTCCGATCCAGCGGTGCCGATCATCGTCACGCCGAGCGCGCGCGCCCACTGGCACGCGATCAGGCCGACGCCGCCCGCGACCGCGTGGAACAGGATGGTGTCGCCGGCCTTGAGCGTCCGGATCTGCCGGAACAGGTACTGGACCGTGAGGCCCTTCAGCATGATCGTCGCGGCCGTGCGGTCGTCGATGCCGTCCGGCAGCTTAACGAGCTTGTCCGCCGGCATGACGCGCGATGTGCTGTACGCGCCCGGCGGACCGCCGGCGTACGCCACGCGATCGCCGGGCGCGACCCAGTCCACGTTGGGCCCGACGGCCTCGACGATCCCTGCCGCCTCGCTGCCCATGCCCGACGGCAGCGGCAGCTTGTACAGCCCGCTTCGCTGGTAGGTGTCGATGTAGTTGACGCCAATCGCCGCGTGGCGCACGCGCGCCTCGCCGGGACCGGGGTCGCCGACGGCGGCTTCCTCCAGCACCATTACGTCGGGGCCGCCGGGCTGCTGGATGCGAATCGCGTGTGCCATGGTGATGTCTCCGGATTGGGTTCGTTAGCGCAGGAAAATCAGTGCGCGAGGGCGCGGAAAGTCGCGAAGCCCGCGATCGTCAGCAGCAGCGATCCGCCGAGATGCAGCATTGCAAGCGCAGCGCCGGCGGCATAACTGCCGCGCATCAGGTGCTCGCTCACTTCCGCCGAGAACGTCGAGAACGTCGTCAGGCCGCCCAGGAAGCCCGTGATGACGAAGAGGCGCCACTCCGGCGACAAGTCCTGGCGCGCAAAGAAAAATGCGACGAAGAAGCCGACCAGGTAGCCACCGACGAGGTTCGCCGCGAGCGTGCCGAGCGGATAGACCGGCGCGCGCGGATTGAGCCATGTCGACAGCCCCCAGCGCAGCCAGCCGCCGAGCGCCGCGCCGATGCCGACGGCTGCGAACTGCATGTACATGCGCCGATTCTACCCGCGATCAGCGGACGAACTGGTCGACGAAGCCGGCGCCGAGGCCGTTGGCGGCGTAGTGCGCGCGGCACATGTCGATCTTCGTCCACACGTCCTCGTAGCCGGTCTGCCGGCCCTCGGCATCGACGTAGATCATTGCCCCGGCGATGTTGAAGAACGTGATCATCTCGGGACAATCGGCGGGCACCGTCAGCGTGTGGATCTCGCCGGGCGGCTCGTACACGAAGCTCCCCGCCTCCGCCGTCCACGAGTGCTCCAGGTATTTCCAGCGACCCTTGATCACGTACCCGACGACCAGCATCGGATGGCGGTGGCGCGACAGTACGCCGGAGCGACGCACGCGCAGCAGGTTGCACCAGCCGCCGGCCACCGTGTTGAGCAGGAGCGGCCGGAACCAGACGTCGGGCGCCTGCGGCACCCAGACGCGCTCGTCGGCGGGAATCGCCGCGACCGCAATCTCGGGCTGGATGCCGAGGGTTGCGTGAATTGGCGGGGCCGTCATCCTTGGGTCTCTTTCAGCGCAGCGGTGAGTGCGGCGATCTCGACGTCGGGCGCGGGATCGCGCGGAAACGCTCGATGCGCGCGCCGATACCAGTAGCGCGCGTTGCCGAAGTCGCCTTCCATCAGGTGCACGATGCCGTGCGCCCAGCAGCCGAGCTCCGACGCGTCGTTCTGCACGAGCGAGTGCGCCTTCGTCCAGTCGCCTTTGCGCAGATGGCGCACAGCGGTTCCCAATGGCATGGTGGCCTCCTCTTCACGATCGTTCAGGTGACGAGATAGCCGCCGTCGACCGGAAGGATCGCCCCGGTGACGAAGCGCGCGGCGGGGGAACAGAGAAACACGACGGCGTCGGCGACATCGTCCGGCTCGGCCCAGCGGCCGAGCGGCGTGCGCGCGAGGATGGCCGCGCTGCGGCCGGCATCGGCCTGCAGCGGTTCGGTGAGCGCCGTCCTCACCCAGCCCGGTGCCACGGCGTTGACGCGAATGCCGTCGGCCGCATAGGCGATCGCAAGCGCTTTCGTGAGCTGTGCGACACCGCCCTTGCTCGCGGTATAGGCGGGCACGAGACCGCCCGCCTGGAACGACAGCATCGACGCCATGTTGACGATCGCGCCCGCGGCCTTGCCCGCACGCGCGGCGAGCTTGTCACGTGCGCACGCGCAGCAGCGCATCGTGCCCGAGAGGTTGACGTCGATCACATCCGCAAAGACCGCCGGATCGTGCTCGTCGCCGCGCCGGATGATGCCGGCGCAGTTCACGAGCACGTCGAGCCGCGGCAGGTCGCCGATGAGCGCGCGGATCGCGACCTCGTCGCGGACGTCGAGCGGCACCGCGTCGCGGCCGAGGAAGTTCGGTGCGCTGCGCGCGGTCTCCGCCTCCGCGCGCGTCGCGCCGGTGATGGTAACGACCGCACCCAGCCGCGCGAGCGCGTCGGCAATGGCCGCGCCGATGCCCGACGAGCCACCGACGACCAGCGCGACGGCGCCCGCGAACAAATCGTCGCGATACGTGCCGACGTTCATGCCGCGGTGCGCGCCAGCAGCGCCTTCACGTCGTTGTCGCGCGGCAGCGGCGCGACCGCGCCGAAGCCGGTGGTGGCGAGCGCCGCCGCGGCGTTCGCGAAATTCGCGGCGGCGAACGGATCGTCCCCCGCGACGATGCGCGCCGCGAACGCGCCGTCGAAGCAATCGCCCGCACCGGTCGCGTCCACGCTCGCGACGGCGTGCGCGGCGATCGACGCACGCTGCCCGCCGGTCGAGACGATGCAGCCGCGCGCGCCGCGCTTCAGCACGACGACCGGCGCACCCGCGCGGTGGCATGCAGCGACGATCGCGTCGTCGTCCTCGGTGTCGAACAGGAGCCGCGCGTCGTCGAGGCTCGGTACGCAGAAGTCGCAGCGTGCGAGCGAGGCCAGGATCACGGCGCGCGCGCGCGGCAGCGGCCACAGCTTGAGCCGCAGGTTGGTGTCGTACGACACGCGCACGCCGGCCGCGCGTGCCTCGTCCATCGCGGCGAGCGCAGCGTCGCAGGCGGTGGCAGAGATCGCCTGGCTGATGCCCGACACGTGGAGGATTTTTGCGGCACGGATCGTGTCGCGCGGCAGCGTTGCCGGCGTCATGCGGCTCGCGGCCGAGCCCGCGCGGAGGTAGCTGAACTCGTGGCCGGACGCGCCGTGCGTGACGAAATAGACACCGGTGGCGGCGTCCGTATCGATCGCGACGCCGCGCGTGTCGACGCCTTCGCGCGCCCATAGTGCGAGGAACATCCGGCCGAAAGCGTCGCCGCCGATGCGCGATGCATAGCCGGAGCGGGCGCCGACGCGCGCGGCGGCGATCGCCATGTTCGACGTGTCGCCGCCGAATCCCTGAAGGTACGTCGTCGGATCGTCGGGGCGTGCCTGGTTGAACTCGACGAGCGGCTCGCCGAGCGCGACGATGTCGGGCGCCGTCGTGGTCATCGGTGCGTCGCGCTCACCGTGCCGGCAGCGCGCGAAAGCCGGCGGCGTAGGCGGCCGCCGTGGCGCGCACTTTCGCCGGATCGGCGCCTGGCGCGTACAGGTTCGACCCCGTGCCGAAGCCGCTCGCGCCCACCGCCCAGTACGGCGCCATGTTGTCGGGGCGGATGCCGCCCACGGCGAACACGAGCGTCTCGCGCGGAAGCACTGCGCGCCACGCCTTGAGCGCGGCGGGCGGCAGCGCTTCTGCCGGAAACATCTTGAGGCCGTCGGCGCCTGCCGCCAGCGCGGCGAACGCCTCCGTCGGCGTCGCGACGCCCGGGACGCACACCATGCCGAGGCCCTTCGCTTCGAGCACGACCGCGGTATCGGCGTGCGGCATGACGATGAGCCGCCCGCCGGCGTCGCGGACGCGGGCGACGTCGGCCGGCGCTGTCACCGTGCCGGCGCCGACGAGGCACCGCTCGCCGAACGCGCGCGAGAGGAGGCGAATCGATTCGAAGGGTCGCGGCGAGTTGAGCGGGACTTCGAGGACGCGAAAGCCCTCGTCGGCCAGCGCACCGGCGACCGCCGGAACCTCTTCCGGCGTGATGCCGCGAAGCACGGCGATGAGCGGCAACGGCGCGAGGTAGTCGGCAAGTCGTGTCATCGGGTGTCCTAATGAAGAAGACCGGCCTGGCCGGCAATGCGCCACAGCCCATGCGCGGCGGCGGCCGCCACGCCGCGCTCCGCCGTCATTCCGGCAACCGTTAGCGCCACGGCATAACGGTCGGCCAGCGCGTCGCTGCCGATGATGCGCACGCGCTCGGCGGCACGGCCCGCGCCGCGGCTCCACGCGCCTGCGTCGCGGATCTCGCGACCGATGAGGAGGCCCGAGAGCCAGTCGGCAACGTCGCCGCCGACAAGCTCGCCGGACAGCGCCAGCGTGCGCGCGCCGAACACGTCGTGCGCGAGCGCGCCGGCGTCGACACCGCGCCGCACGCCGCGCAGGAAGGCGTCGTCGGCAGCCGGCGCCGTGCGCTCCGCCATCCGTCCGAGGATGCCATGGTCGAGCAGGAGGGCATAGAGCTCGCCGGTCATCCAGGTCGCGAAATCGGTGACGACGCCGCGCTCGACGTACGCCCACTTGCTGTGGGTGCCCGGCAGCACGGCGAGCACGGCTTCATCCGCTCCGACCGCGCCGAGGAGCTGCGTCTCCTCGCCGCGCATGACGTCGGGAACGCCGTGCCGGTCGCGCGTGATCAAACCGGGAACGATGGCAAGTGCGCCGTCGTCGACGCGGGCGAGCCCGGTGGCAAGCGCGGCGAGCGTCGCCGGACATTCGACGTAGGGCGCTTCGACCCAGCCCTGGCGGCTGCCGATCATTCCGCAGGCGAGGCGCGGTGCGGGGTCGTCGCGCCAGTCGCCCAGGAGCTCGGCCAGCGCCGGCGCGAAGCGCCCGTTGCCGATGCGCGCGATGCCGAGCGGCGACGCGCGCTCCTCCGCCACGTCGCCGTTCGCATCCATCCGATACGCACGCGCGGCGGTCGTGCCCCAGTCGATCGCGATCAGCGTCGATCCGCCCACGTATGGAATTCCCCGAATGCCCGGAATCGGGCCCGGCCCGCACTCTACGTTCGTGGTTCGCGGGCGGTCAAGTGGTAAGGCCGCTTTTCGCGGCGCGCACGCTCACCAGCGCGCCGCTGCCTCGTCGTCGCTCGCCCGCGCCTCGACCCAGCGCACACCCTGCGGCGTCTCTTCCTTCTTCCAGAACGGCGCTCGCGTCTTGAGATAGTCCATCAGGAAGCGGCACGCGTCGAACGCCGTTTCGCGATGCGCGCCGGTGACCACGACCAGCACGATCTGGTCTGTGGGAACGAGCGTGCCGACGCGATGGATCACGAGTGCATCGTAGATGTCGAAGCGCGACTTCGCTTCGGCGACGATCGCCTCGAGCGCCTTTTCCGTCATTCCCGGATAGTGCTCGAGCGTCAGTGTCGACACCGTGGCATCGTCGTTGACGTCGCGAACAGTGCCGATGAACGACGCGACGGCGCCGACCCGCTTGTCGCCGCCCCGCAGGAGCGCAATTTCGCGGCCGACGTCGAAATCGGCGGTCTGGACGCGAACGGCCACGATGGGCGCCCGTCAGCCGCCGGTGACCGGCGGAAACAGCGCGAGCTCGTCACCCGGACGGACCACGGCGTCCTGCGTCACCATCGTGTGGTTGACGGCTACGCGCACCGCGCGTCCCGCGCCGAGTTCCGTCGCATACGCGCCGCCGCGCTGGCGCAGCAGGGCGACAATGTCCGCGACGGTGGTCGGCGCAGCGCCCCCCGCCAACGCAAGGCGTTCCTGCGTCGTGCCGAACGCTTCGCGCAGGCGCGCGAGATAGACGATGTGGAGCGTGGTCGTTGGGGCGGTATCGCGCATGTCGGCTCGAAAATGGCGAGGCCGGCGCGCGAACGCGCCGGCCTCAGGAGTTTACGCGGCGCGCGCTCAGAACCGGAACTGCATGCCGAACTGGACCTGGTCGGATTCGGGCAGCAGACCGGTGACGTTCTCGCCGGCGAAGCGCCCGAAGCGCGCGTACTCGACGCGCAGACCGAGCGCGGGACTGACGTCGTAGCGCAGTCCGAGGCCATAGTTCATGCCATCGCGCGGACGGCGCGGATCGACGGTGAAATAACTCGCGGGCAGGTACGCGGGCAGCGTATCCGACTGGGCATAACCCAGCCGCCCGTACAGCGCGAGGCTCTTGCGCAACGCCCAGGTCGTGTAGACGTCGGCGTTCCAAGTGCGCGCCGGCGATGCGTCACCGGGCATCGCGAGTGCCAGCCCGATGCCCCGTCGGCCGGTCTGCGTCAACGTGTAAGCCTCGGTGGCCCCGAACGACGCTTCCACCGCAACGTCGTTGTGCCAGCGATAGCCGCCGAAGACGAGCGTTCGCGCCGCCGTTTCGTCGGCCGTCGGCGCAACGAACTTCGTCCATGCCGACGACAGATTGCCAATGCGGATGCCGGGAGCTTCCTGTGCGCCCTGTCGCAGCACGACGCCGCCGTAGAAACCGGCGTCGAGGACGTCCACCCCGGTCGCGCGATCCTGAGCGACGGCGGACATGGCGATGCTTCCCGCTAAAACGGTTAAAGTTGCGACGGCAAGTATGTGTTTTCTCGACATAAGTTCTTGCTACCGCATGACGCTCCGTTCATCGACGCCCCGTGTTTGTCCACCCTTTGTCCACAGGCGACGCGACGAGTTCAACGTACTCCCCGCCTCCTGCCAAGTCAATCGGACGGCGGACAAACGGCGGCCCGGTCGAGGATGAACGTGGCCATTGCGTCGACAGCGTCCAGGGGAAAGGCGGGAAGCCGGCCGGCGAACCGCGCCGGGTCGTCGGTGGCGATGCCGACGATGTGCGGATCGTCCGGGTGCAGGAGCGCCTTGCCCACGCTTTCGCGCCAGATTTCGAGCTTCGGGATCGGCGCCGCCTTGAAGCCTTCGACCAGCACGAGATCACAGGGCGACAGGCGCGCGAGCGCGTCGCGCAGCGTCAACTCCGGCGCGCCGCGCAACTCGTGCATGAGCGCATAGCGCACGCTCGACGTGACCAGCACTTCGGCGCAGCCGGCATTGCGATGGCGCCACGAGTCCTTGCCGGGCTGGTCCACGTCGAATTCGTGGTGCGCGTGCTTGACGAGCGATACGCGCACGCCGCGCACCGTGAGTTGCGGAATCAGGCGCTCGATCAGCGTCGTCTTGCCGCTGCCGGACCAGCCGGCGAATCCGAAGGTCCGCATCAATCCATTGTCCGCGAAGTTGCAGGAGTGTCGAAGTCCGGCTGCGCACTTCTTACGCGAGGCGCCGCCGCGGCGCAAGCGCAGGTCACGCGCGCCAGGGTGCGCCGCGCGGCGCAACGCCCGCGTCCATGGCAAGGCGCGGATCGACGATGGCTCCGTCCCACACCATCAGCCCCGCGGCGAGGGCGGGGTCGGCGGCGAGCGCACCGATCACACCGCGGTCGGCGAGACCGCGAAGCCACGGCAGCCAGGCGTCGGCCAGCGCCAGCGTCGCGGTGCGCGCCACCAGCGACGGCATGTTCGGCACCGCGTAGTGGACGATCCCCTCCTCCACGTACGTCGGCTCCGACAGCGTGGTCATTCGCGACGTCTCGCCGATGCCGCCCTGATCGATTCCGACGTCGACGAACGCGCTGCCACGACGCATCGAGCGCAGGTGCGCACGCGTGATGAGGCGGGGCGAGAGACGGCCCGGCTCCAGCACCGCGCCGACGATGAGGTCCGAATCCGCGACCAGCGCCGCAAAGGCTTCGTCGGACAACGCCACGCGGACGTGCGCGGCCACGTCGAGTCCCGCCCCCGCGAGCATAGTCGCCGCCGCGGCAAGGCGCTCAGCGCCGCGCGACACCAGCGTCACCCGCGCCCCCATGGCCGCCGCGATGCGCGCCGCTTCGGTGCCCGAGGTACCTGCGCCGATGACGAGCACGCGCGCACCCGGCACGTCGTCGATGCCGGTGATGAGGACGCCGGCGCCGCCGCGATCGGAGCCAAGCGCCATGGCCCCGGCAAATGGCGCGAGCCGCCCGGCAATCCGCGACATGGGCGCCAACAGCGGCGCAACGCCGTCGCGGCCGCGTACCGTTTCGTAGCCGAGAACGCCCACGCCCGCGGTCAGCACCGCCGCGAGCAGCACCGGGTCGCGGCCAAGCTGCGCAAAGCTGCAGACGGTCGTCCCGGGCACGAGCCGCGGATACTCGGCGCGCTGGATCTCCTTCACCTTGACGATCAGCGGACAGCCCCACGCCGCCGCCGCATCGCCCGTCAGCGTGGCGCCGGCCGCCCGGTACTCGTCGTCGGCGAAACCCACGCCGGCACCGGCGCCACACTCGACGACGACCACGTGGCCCGCAGCGACGAGCGCGCGCGCACCGGCGGGCGTGACCGCAACGCGCCGCTCGCCATCCTTGGTCTCGCGGGGTACGCCGATCCGCATTCCGCATTCTAGGCCGGCGCCCTCCGGCGCCTGCCCCGCCGCTGGTATGCTGGCGCCTCATGAGCAACTCCGCACTCGCGTCGAACGACGCCGACGGCGGCTCGCTGCCGGCACGCACGGTCGAGGGAACGATCGAGCGCATCATCAGCGCGATTCCCGCGCCGCACACGCACGCTGTCGGCCATCCCGACGACGACGCGGCGACGATCGCGCAGCAAGCCGCGCGCCGGGCCGCCCTGCTGTCGGCCTCGCTCGCGCTGCCGCCGGGTCCGCTCGGGATGCTGACGGTGCTGCCCGACATCTACCTGATCTGGCAAACCCAGCGGCAGATGGTCGCGGACATATTCGCGCTGTACGGTCGCACGGCGGAACTGACGCGCACCCACATGCTCTATTGCCTTTTCCGCCATGCAGCGAGTCAGGTCCTGCGCGACGTCGCCGTGCGCGCGGGCGAGCGGCTCATCGTGCGCCAGCTTTCGGCGGGTGCGCTGTCGGGAATCCTCCGCAGCGTCGGCGTCAGCGTGTCGCGGCGCATCGCCGGCTCCGCGGCCGGTCGCTGGGTGCCCGTGGTCGGCGCCGTCGCCGTCGGCGGTTACGCGTACTGGGACACGCTGCAGGTGGCGAAGACCGCACGCCGGCTGCTCGCCGCGACCGCGCACGACGCGCGCGGCTGACGCGCGATGTGCGGCCGCTACGAGCTGCACACGCATCCGGCGGCGATCGCGCTCGCCTTCGGCCTCGCGGAAACGCCCGCGCTGCGGCCGCGCTACAACATCGCGCCGACGCAGGACGTTCCGATCGTGCGGCAGAACGCCGCCGGCGAGCGCGAGTGCGTCGACGTGCGCTGGGGCCTCGTGCCGCGCTGGGCGAAGGACCCGTCCATCGGCACGCGCATGATCAATGCGCGCGCGGAAACGATCGCGGAGAAGCCGTCGTTCAAGAACGCGTTTCGACGCCACCGCTGCCTCATCCCGGCAGACGGCTTCTACGAGTGGCAGGCAACACCCGGCGGCAAGCAGCCGATGCACATCGCCCGCCGCGACGGCGCGCCGTTCGGCTTCGCGGGACTCTACGAACGCTGGCTCGCCGCCGACGGCGCGGTGCTCGACACCTGCACGATCCTGACCACGACGGCCAACGACCTGCTGCGCCCGATGCACGACCGGATGCCGGTCATCATCGCGCCCGAAAGCTATGAGCGCTGGCTCGACGTCGCGCACGCCGACGTCGCAGACCTGCTGGCGCCGTATCCGTCCGCCGCGCTCGTGTTCCATCCGGTGTCGACGCGTGTGAACGCCGTGCGCAACGACGATGCCGGGTTGATCGCGCCCGTCGACGCGCCGTCAACGAGCACCGTGCCCGAGCCGGAATCGCCAGTACCGGCCGAAGACGATGCGGAGCCCGAACTGCCGCTGCAGTCACGCCTTCTCTAGCGCAATGACGCTGGACGAGATCAACCGCATGGACACGCCAGCGTTCGTCGCGACGCTCGGCGACATCTACGAGCATTCGCCGTGGGTGGCCGAGGGCGCCGCGCGCGCGCGGCCCTTCGCAGACGCCGGCGCGCTGCACGCCGCCATGGCGGCCGTCGTCGCTGCGGCCGGAGAGACGCGGCAGCTTGCGCTGATCCGCGCGCACCCGGAGCTCGCGGGCAAGGCGATGGTAGGCAACGCGCTCACTGCCGATTCGACCACCGAACAGTCGGGCGCCGGGCTCACGCAATGCTCGCCCGCCGAGTTCGCGACGCTGACGGAGCTGAACGCGCGCTACAACGCGCGCTTCGGGTTTCCGTTCATTCTTGCGGTGAAAGGCTACGACCGCGCCGGCGTCATCGCGGAGTTCGCGCGCCGGGCCGCGCAGGACCGCGCGACGGAGTTTGCCGAGTGCCTGCGCCAGATTGACCGGATCGCGCGCATGCGGCTCGCGACGCTGCTGGGCGGCTGACCCGCGCGCTCAGCGACCCAACAGCTTGCCCAGCGCCTTGCCGATCGGGTCGGCGGTCGCCGGCGCGGCAGAGGAGGAGGCTTGCGCAGGCGCGCCCTTCGTGGCCGGTTCCGCGGGCTTCGCAGCGCCGCGGGATCCAAGCGCAACCGCGCACGGATTGCCATCGTCGGCGACCTTGGCGAGGAGCGAGGTCCCGATCATGCTGAGGCCGCCCGTGCTGATTGCCGCGCCGATCTTGGCGATCGTCGTCATCGATGCCACGGCGTCGATCGCCACCTGCGGATGCGTGAACGGCCCGGAGAAATGGACGAGCTCCGCGACTTGCGGAATGTCGATCGGAATGCCTTCGCGGATCCGCGGGCGCAGCGTCAGATCGAGCCGCTCGTCGCGGAAGTCGAGCGTGCCGGAAGCGGACACGCCGAGCTTGCCGGTCTCCATCGCGATCGAGCGGTCGACCTTCGCAACGCCGTCCACGAGCGGCAGGCGCAATACCGCGCAGGTCAGTTCCGTCGACGGGTCATGCTGGCGAAACGGGTTGACGGCGCTCGACAGCTTGTCCATGACGTCGTTGAGATCGAGCCGCGTGTTGACGAGCGTGGCCGGCCCCACGTTGAGGAGCGCCTGTCCGGTGGCGCTGGCCGCCCACTGGTGGAGCGAATCGCCGCGACCGGCGAGGTCGAGGACGAGCGCAGTCTTGCCGCCGCGCACCTCGCGCGGCTCGCCAATCGCCGCCAGGAGCGCGCCGAGGTCGAGGTCCCGGCCCTCCGCATGCAGGCGGTAGCCCGCGCCGCCGGCGCGCGCCGCGTCCACGTGCAAGCGGCCGCTCAGCGTCCCGCCGTACGCCGCGGCGCTGAACGACGACACGTCGAGCACGCCGCCCGACAGCATCAGGGCGATCTTGGCGGCCCGCAGGCGATTGTTGGCATTGACGGCGAGCTCCGCCACTGCGAGCGTGCCCTCCGCATCGAACGGCGGCGCTCCCGCAAGCGGCAGCGTGCGCTCGGAAAATAGGAAGCGCGACGGCGTTGCTTTCGCCGCTTCGCGCGACACCGCCGCGCCGCGCGCTGCGGCGGCGACGGCCCCTGCCACCGCGGCGTCGGCGAGCGACCACGACGGCGCCGCCAGCGCGAAGACGAGCTTGCGCCGGCCGTCCACGACGCTGACGCGAAGCTCGCCGGTCACCGCCAGCGTTCCCCACGCGACCTCGAGCGCGTCGAGGACCGTCTCGTCATCGCGCACGGCGATCTTGGTGGAGATCGACGCCGGCTTGCCGTCGACGTCGCCCTTGACGGCCACCGGATACGGCCAGTGGCGCTGGCGCAACGCGTCGAGCGGGCCGAGGTTGGCAGTGACTGCGATCGCAACGTCGTCGATCGTGCCTTTGAAATCGGCCTCGACCGGCGCGCCCGCGCTGCGCGAACGCACGAGCAGGCGGTCGATGGCCACATGAGTGGTCCGGCCCGTCGCACCGTCGCGGTAGGTGAGCGTGCCGTGCTCGATGCCCAGGTTGCCG
>Ga0157379_10001081_pt1 | contig 22242 bp, 21 predicted proteins | sample S25metaG_FD_121802 | JGI IMG/M metagenome (GOLD analysis project Ga0157379, IMG submission 121802) | Switchgrass rhizosphere microbial communities from Kellogg Biological Station, Michigan, USA - S2-5 metaG | ecosystem: Host-associated > Plants > Roots > Rhizosphere > Soil | place: USA... | reverse complement strand
TGCGACCTCGCTCTCATAGACGCGTTCATAATTTCCGTCGAAGCGCGCCACATCGGTCGAGGTGCCGCCCATGTCGAAACCGATGACGTGTCCGTATCCCGCGCCGCGCCCGGTTTGCGCCATGCCGACGACGCCACCCGCCGGACCTGAGACGATTGCGTCCTTGCCGCGAAAAAAATCCGGCGCCACCAAGCCGCCGTTCGACGTCATCAACAGGACTTTGCTGTCACCCAGTGCCGCGGTGATGCGTTGCGTATAGCGCGCCAGAACCGGCGAGAGATAGGCGTCGACCACGGTGGTGTCGCCACGCGAGACGAACTTGATCAACGGCACGCATTCGTGGCTGGTCGAGATTTGCGTAAAGCCGGCTTCGGCGGCCAGGGCAGCTGCGCGTGCCTCGTGCGCGGCAAAGCGATAACCGTGCAGAAAGACGATGGCGCAGGCCGTAAGACCCTCGCGCCGCGCCGCCGCGAGCGACGCACGCAGTGCGGCTTCGTCGAGGGCGCGTACGACCTTTCCTTCAGCTGTCACGCGCTCGTCGGCTTCGATCACGCGCTCATAGAGCATGTCGGGAAGCTCGATCCGCAGGGCGAACAGCTTCGGCCGGTTCTGGTAACCGATGCGCAACTGGTCCTTGAACCCCACGGTAGTGATCAACAGCACGCGCTCTCCGGTGCGAGTCAAAAGCGCGTTGGTGGCAACCGTCGTGCCCATGCGTACTTCACCGATGCGCGGGTGTGGAATGGAATTTCCATTGGCGATGCCGAGCGCGCGGCGAATGCCTTCCAGCGCCGCATCGTCATAGTGCGGACTGTCCGACAGAAGTTTCAGCGTCGAGAGCCTGCCATCGGGGGCTTCCGCCACCACATCGGTAAACGTGCCGCCGCGATCGATGAAGAAGTTCCACTGTCCTTCAGCCATGGCCACGTCCTAGCCGCTGAAGCGTCGGCGAAAAGGGACTGATGCAGAAATTCCGCAGTGCTGACATAGCAGCCAGATTGTCCTATTGCTTTCCGCCATGTCCATCTTGGGAAAGCTAGGCGGCGCCGCGGCCGGATTCATGCTGGGCGGCGGACCGATCGGCGCGTTGATCGGGGCGTTGGCGGGCCATTTCCTCATCGACCGCGAGATGCCGACTCTGGAGCCGGGGGAAGCGCCGGGCATCGTTTTTACCATCGCCATGATCGCGCTCGCCGCAAAGATGGCAAAAGCCGACGGAACGGTGACGGATGACGAGATCAAGACGTTCCACCGTCTTTTCCGTGTGTCGCCGGAAGAACAGGCCAGCGTCGATCGCATCTTCCGCCTGGCGCAACAGGACACCGCCGGCTTTGAAGCCTATGCCGGCCAGATCGCCAAGATGCTGGCGGGCAATCCCGCCTTGCTCGAGGATATCCTGGATGGGCTGTTCGAGATCGCCAAGGCTGACGGCGTTTTCCATCCCGGCGAGTCGGCGTTCCTCGAGCGGGTCGCCGACATTTTTGGCTTCACGCCCAACGAGTATCGTCGCATCCGCGCTGCCCATATCGGACCGGACAAGGGCGATCCCTATGTGATTCTCGGTGTCGCTTATGACGCCGGCGATGCCGAGATCAAGGCGACCTACCGCATGCTGGTGCGCGAAAACCATCCCGACCGATTGATGGCGCGCGGTGTGCCGGAGGAATTCATCCGCCTGGCGACCGACAAGCTCGCCGTGATCAACGCCGCCTATGACCGCATCGAGAAGGAGCGCGGCTGGAAGAATTGAGTCTATCGGCTCGGATGTGGGAATAATTTCCGATTGACAATTGATGATTTATTGATGATTATACGGCCAAGGGTCAACCATAGACCCGAGACCAAGGAGTCATACATATGAGCAAAATTGGAGTTGGCATCGGCGAAGATTTTCCGGCCGGTGAGCCGACGCCGCGCGATACGGAAGAAGTCAGGCAGGACTGCGCTGACTATGCCGCCCGTCGCGAAGCCTACCGCAAATGGCGCGCACTTCGCCGGCAATGGCGCGAGGAGTGGCGCGCCGGTCGGCGCGCGTTTCGCCACCGCATGCGCCAACGACACGAAGATGGTTCAAGCCGTGGCGTCGGCCCGTCCTTTCATTGGGTCCGCACCATCATCTGGGGCGCGCTGGCGCTGAGCGTTGCGCTCGTCTTGATCGCGCTCGTCAATTTCATCTTCTCGCATGCCTTCGTCATCGCCGGTGTGGTGGCGCTGCTTGCCTTGCTCGCTGCCTATCATCGCTTTGATCCGTTCGACTTGCCGGCGCATGATTATTCGAACGACAAAACCGCGCCGCCACAAGTTGCGCACTAGGGAACGCACCCAATGCACCGACATCACAGACATGGGCGCCAGCGCGCTGCCGAGGCGATGCGCGCGGCGGCCGACGCCGTTGAATCCGGCGCCGAGCGCACCACGACGCGCGTGCAGCTCGAAATGCCACCCCAGGCGATGGAACGCCTGCAGCGTCTTAAGGAAAAAACCGAAGCCGCCTCCTATGCCGAAGTGATCCGCAACGCGGTGCGCGTCTTCGAGGCCCTGCTGCAGGAGCATGAAGCCGGAGCAGAATTCGCGCTCAAGCGGGCGAATGGCGAAACCGTCAGCTACAAAATCTTCGTGTGATGCGCATCGTCGAGTGCCGCTCGCCCAATCACGATGAGCGCCCCGCCGGCGCCGCCATCGACATCCTGGTCCTGCACTACACCGGAATGAAGACCGCAGATGAGGCGTTGGCGCGGCTATGCGATCCGGTGGCCCGGGTTTCGGCGCACTACACGATAGACCGCGACGGCCGGATCTACGCCCATGTGCCGGAGGAACGCCGCGCCTGGCATGCCGGGGTTTCCTATTGGGCCGGCGAAACCAATGTGAATGCACGCTCGATCGGCATCGAGCTCGTCAATCCTGGCCACGAGTTCGGCTATGTCCCGTTCGCCCAAGAACAGATCGCCGCCCTGACAGAGCTGGCGCAGGGTATTCTCTCCCGCCATCCCGTTCCGCCAACGCGCGTCGTCGGTCATTCCGACGTCGCGCCGGCGCGCAAGACCGATCCGGGCGAGCTCTTTCCCTGGCAACGCCTCGCCGGGTTCGGCATCGGCGTGTGGCCCAAACACGCAACGGCCGCGCGTGACGTGGATCAATCTGAACTTGCCGCGAAACTTTCGCGCTACGGTTACGGACTTCCACCCCACGCCGACGTCCCGCTCGGCACTGTAATCACCGCGTTCCAGCGCCATTTCCGCCAGACCGGCGTGAACGGCGAATGGGACGCAGAATGCGATGCCCTGCTTGATGCACTACTCGCTCTCGCCAGCGATCCTTCGACAGGCCCAGGATGAGGTTTCCCTGGGATGGCTGCCGTAAGTCATGGCGCAGAGCCGTCATGCAAATGTGATGCTTCCCGCCCGGTGACTGCCTGCTAGCTTTTTGAACATGAAAACCATCGGCATGCTCGGCGGGATGAGCTGGGAATCCTCGTCGCTCTACTACCAGCTGATCAACCGCGAGGTGCAAGAGCGCCTGGGCGGTGTGCATTCTGCGAAGTTTCTCTTTTATTCGTTCGACTTCGACGAGATGTCGGTTCTGCAACGTACCGGCCAGTGGGAGAAGGCCAATGCGCGCATGGCCGAGGTTGCCGCGGGTCTCGCCAAGGGCGGCGCGGATTTCCTGCTGATCGCCTGCAACACCATGCACAGCGCAACGCAGCAGATGGAACAGGCAGCGAAGATACCGCTGCTGCACATTGCCGATCCGCTGGGCAAGGCGATCGAACGCGCCGGCATGACGCGCGTCGGCCTGCTCGGTTCGCGCTACACGATGGAGCATGATGGGATCATTCGCGGGCGTCTTGCCGAGCGCTATGGCGTCAGCGTGGTCACGCCGACAGGCGCAGATGCCGATGAAGTCAGCCGCGTGATCTACGAAGAGTTGGTACGCGGCAAGTTCCTCGAGAGCTCACGCGCGCGCTACCGCACCATCATTGCCAAGCTGATCGCAGAAGGTGCGCAGGGCGTTATCCTCGGCTGCACGGAACTGCCGCTCCTGGTGAAGCCCGAGGATTCCAGCGTGCCGCTGTTCGACACCACCGCGCTGCACACGATGGCAGCGGTCGATCTGGCGCTTTCCTAGCTAATGACGAGCGCGCGCGACGTGCGAGGCGCGTAGCCCAGCCAGGCCGTACTTGTCGATCGCATTCTGCCAGGAGCGAAACTCCTCGATAGTCAACGCGTAGCGTTCGCAGGCTTCTTCCAGGCTGAGCAGCCCGTTATGCACCTCGGCCACCACCTGTGCCTTGCGCCGGGGAACCCAGCGTGTCTCCCAGACTGCGGGGATCTGCGGAGTCGAAAGGTGTTTCGGCTCGGCCTGTTTGAAAAAATCTCGTTCCATACGTCCCATGGATGTGCATCCGGCTGACCACGGCAGGAAAACACACGAGCCTTCAAAGAGTTCCGCGAGATTTTGCGCTGCAGAATCGGCGTTAACAGCCGGTAAACGAAGCTCTTAAAATTTTCGCGAGAGTTCGTACTCCAGCATGGGCAACAGACGGCCCGGTATCGCGTCGGACGGCGCTTCGCCGACGCGGCGCGCGCCCATGCGCAGATAAAACGCCTCGGCATGGGGATCGGACTGAATTGAGAGCCGGCTTGCGCCCTTGGCCGCTGCGAGTTCGGCGATCTCGCCGAACAATGCCTTGCCGACACCGGTGCCGATCGCTTGGGGCGCGACGAACATGTGCAGCAGATCCCACACACCCTCCTGCAACGGTTGCAGCGACGCCACGCCGAGCGGGGTGTCGCGCGCACTTTGCGCCACCAGGACCCGTCCCGTTTCGATCAATGCCGGCGAAATGGTGAGCGACGCATCCGAAAGACGCATGAACGTCGCGTCATAACCCCAATGCGCCTTGGACCGTTTGCACAGGGCGCTCAGCACTGTCGCCTCGTCGCGACGCGCCTGCCTGATTGTGACCTGACCCATCTCTCCACTATACTATGCGCGCGTCAGATGGCTGGATGGCTGCGGCTCCTTGTGAAAGCAAGGTGTCGAGGAAAGTCCGGGCTCCACGGAGACACGGTGCCGGATAACGTCCGGCGGGGGCGACCCCAGGGAAAGCGCCACAGAAATGACACCGCCTACCGGCCTAAAGCCGCGGCAAGGTTGAAATGGTGCGGTAAGAGCGCACCGCATTCCTGGCAACAGGAATGGCTAGGCAAGCCCCACCGGGAGCAAGACCAAATAGGGGCGGCACGTAATCCGTTTCCGGATAGCCGCCCGGGTAGGTCGCGTGAGGTGTGTGGCAACACACATCCCAGAGGAATAGCCATCCATCGCGGGCAACCGCGGGGACAGAACCCGGCTTACAGGCCATCTGACGCATTAATCGCACTGTCTGCGTTCACGCTGGGCGTGCTCTATGGCGGCGCTCCGCACGTGCCGCATCTTTTGCTGGCGTTGCTGTGCGCCGTCGTAGGCACAATCACCGGTCGAAGACTGGGGCAAGTTTATCCTCTACGCCGAATGCTTGGACGACTCGGCTGAGCCGCTAGGACACCGCCACCTGCTCGGCGCGAATAACTAGAATCCGTGCAATGTAAATTTCTTGACACCGAACCTCGCGCCGTGAGGTTCCTGTCAAGATGGCTCATGTGACGACCACGGGTTTTGGCGCGCATATAACAATCTGCCGGCATCGGTCCAGGAATCGGCAGACAGGAACTATGAAATCCTGAAGTCAAATCCCCAGCATCCGTCGTTGCGGTTTAAGCGAGTGGGCAAATATTGGAGTGTCCGGGTGGGTCGAAACTATCGTGCACTCGGAACCGATAGTTCGCAGGGGATTGCATGGTTCTGGATTGGTACACACGCCGAGTATGAAATGCTCACTCGATCATAGTTTTCGAAAGCGCCCAGCCCTTACGTCCTCAAGAGCTTTTTGCGCGAACTTGTCCAGCTTGCCAGTTTTGGCGTCGCGTTCAATCTGTCGATCCCACTCTTTTTCGTCGACCTCCTCCAACCAGACGCGAATCCGTGCGCGATCCCTGGCGGACAGCTTTTTGATGGCTTTCTCGATTTCTTCGACGCTCATCACGGTGAAATAGCATAGTTGCCGGCTATTTGCAGCGATTTCTCATGCCGCCGAAATCTGAAGCTCCTTCAAGCCCCGGAAGAACGGCAGGTTGCGCCATTGCGGCTTGGCGTTCGGATCGGCCAGGCGTGCGTTGGGAAAGCGCGTGAAAAAGGACAGGATCGCTACCTGCGCTTCGAGGCGGGCCAGTGGCGCGCCGATGCACAGATGCAGTCCGCCGCCGAACGCCACGTGCGGCGCGTCCTTGCGCGCGATGTCGAAGCGATGCGGGTCGGGAAAGGCTTGCGGATCGCGATTGGCGCCGCGCAGCGAGAAGATCATCGATTGGCTCTGCTTCATCGGGCAGCCGCCGACTTCCATGTCACGCGGCGCGATGCGGCCGGTAATATCGACCGGCGATTCGTAGCGCAACACTTCCTCCACCGCCGAATTGATCAATCCCGACTCAGCCTTCAGCCTGGCGAGCTGGTCGGGATGAGTCAGCAGGAGCCAGATCGCATTACCGATCAGATCGGTGGTGGTGAGATTGCCGCCAATCAGCAGCCCTTGCAGATTGTTCGAGATTTCGCCCTCGTTGAGTTCTGCGCCTTGCGCCTTGAGCGCCATCATGTCGCTGACGAGATCGTCTTTCGGCCGCGCCGCCCGCTCCGCCATCAGCGCGCGCATATAGCTCGATAGCGCGTTGACGGCGGCAACCAGGCGCTTGGCTTCCTCCGGTGAGCGGAAGGGATTGAGGCTCAGAATCGCGCCTTCGCTCCACTCGCGAAACTCGGTGAGGCGATGCTCGTCAACGCCCAGAATGCGCGCGATCACATCGATGGGAACGCGGACGGCAAATTCTGCCATGACATCGAAGCTCTTTGCTGGGCCGATTGCGTCGAGCCAATCATCAACCACGCGTTGAACCAAAGCCTTCGACTTTGCTACGCGCTTGTAGAGCGCCTTGGCGAACGGCTCGCGGATACGCATATGGTCGGGCTCGTCCAACATCAGGATGTTGGCGTTGAACTCGTCCTGCGGAACGGTGACGCCTTCCAGGCGGCGGTCGAGTTGCGCGCGCGTCAGAACGGCGGCCTCTTCGGCGCGCGCCGGTCCGCGCCACATGCTGGTGTCGGACAGGGTGCTGCGCACATCGCCGTGGCGGGTGAGCACGAAGACGCCGGCGGCGGTGTCACGATGCACGGGGCACTGTTCCCGCAAGGGATCGAGCAGGGCGTGCGGGTCTTCGTTGAACGCGGGGTTCATCGGCGTGAGTTCGAGGATGCCGGGCAGCTTGGGAGCAACCAAACAAGTCTCCTGACAATTTGTCATCGAAACCTTAGCGCCGGCACCTGGCTTCGGCAACCGTCGTCATTCGAGCAGTCGCAGCGTCGCTCGATCGGGCAGACCTGCGAAGTACTTCTGAAGCGCATCGGCAAACAGTTCTTCCTGCGGCGCGGCCCGCGCGAAAAGAGTCATCGACGAGTGGAATTTGAGATCATCGGGGTGGGCAAAGACGGCTTCGGCCGATCCGCCTTCGATCTTGAGAACAAGGCTGGTGCATTCGCGCAGTCTGGGGCCGAGGATGGGGTGGGCCAGGTAGGCGCGCGCTTCGTCGAGTGACGCGATCGCGTAGCGCAGAGCCGCGGCGCTGCGGCCAAGGCCGGCGATTTGCGGAAAGACGAACCACATCCAATGGCTGCGCTTGCGCCCCGACGCGAGTTCCTGGCGCACGCGATCAATGACCGAAGCCTGCGCGTCGACGAAGCGCTGCAGCGCGAATTCGCGCGTCCCACTCATGACCAAGGCTACTGCCGACCCTCAAAACTTGACATGGCGGTTTGCCAGCCTACCTCTGCCGACGTGGTCGGAAAAAACGCTGGGAGAGCACGGAAAGAACTTCGAGACCTCGAAAACAAGTCAGTGTGGAATCAAGAAAAGGAGGCACCAGAACTGGGTAAATGAGTCGAAGTGGCCGCGTCGCGTTAAGCTGGCATTAATCTTGGTGTAGGCAGTCTTTCCATGTTTCGTATTTGTTCCGCGACCCCCACAGCTAGACGAGTCGATTCCATAGGTAGATGCCACAAGCCCCTCAATTTCCTACACTTTTTGGTTGACCTGTGCGATCGTCCCATGCTATCCCAGACTGTCCCAGTCGCTTGATTTGAGGCCTTTTCGGGCGGGGCTGCCCAACCGCCTCAAAGCCCCTTGGGACATGCGGGGGATTTGCGCGTGTCATGACGATCCAGCCGTTCATGTCGACGGTTACGGGTTCGCTCGATAGCAAGGGTCGGGTCTGCATCCCTGCGCCCTATCGCCAGATACTCAGTGCACAGAATACCGCCGGCGTTTATGTCTGCCCTTCCTTCTTCGAAGGCGCGCTCGAAGGCTTTGGCCAAAGCGTACTCGATGCGTTGCATGTCCGGCTGTCCTCGCTCGATCCGTTCCTCTCACCCGCCCACGACGATGCCGCTTACGCGATCATTTCGCGCACGCAGTTGCTGCCGAGCGATGAGCAGGGTCGCGTTCGCTTGCCCGATGCGATGATCGCGCACGCCGGACTGAAGGACAAAATAGTCTTCATAGGCATGTCGCAGAAGTTCCAGATCTGGGATGCGGAACGCTTCGCTCCCATCGACGCCGAACGCATCGCACGCATGAAGGCATTCCGCGAGCGCGAGATCGCCAAGCTCAGCGGAGGCGGGGCATGAACGGCCATATTCCGGTGATGCTGCGTGAAGTGCTGGCCATACTGGCCCCGAAGGACGGCGAACATTATGTTGACGGTACGTTCGGCGGTGGCGGATACGCGCGAGCCATTCTCGAAGCTGCCGATTGCAAAGTGCTGGGCATCGATCGCGATCCCGATGCCATTGCACGCGGCCAACAGCTCGTCGCGCAGTTCGGCGGCCGTCTCACGCTGGTCCAAGGCGAGTTTTCAGAACTCGATGTGCTGCTCGGTGGCCGGCACACCAACGGAATCGTGCTCGATCTCGGCGTCTCATCCTTCCAGTTTGACGAGCCGGCGCGCGGCTTTTCGTTCCGCGCCGACGGCCCGCTCGACATGCGCATGAACCGCGCGGGTCAGAGCGCGGCTGAGTTTGTGAACACGGCCGACGAAAAAACCCTTGCCACGGTAATTTCGCGCCTTGGCGAGGAGCGCAATGCACGTCGCATCGCGCGCGCCATCGTCGCTGCCCGTCCAGTCACGCGAACGGCGCAGCTTGCCGAGATCGTCAAGACCGCGCAGGGACCGGCCGCCGCGCGCCTTGCTATCCATCCTGCAACGCGCACGTTTCAGGCGTTGCGCATCCATGTGAATGATGAGCTCGCCCAACTCGAAAGCGGTCTTGAGGCGTCGCGCACGATACTGGCCGCCGGCGGCCGCCTCGTCGTGGTGGCGTTTCACTCGCTCGAAGACCGGATCGTCAAGCAATTCCTTATGGCGCACAGCTCCGCCGCGCCGCGCGCCTCGCGTCACGCCCCCGACGCGCGTCGCCCATCCGACGCCCCGTTCAAACTGGTCACGCAGCATCCGCTGATGCCTGACGCGGCCGAAATCCAAACCAACCCCCGCGCGCGGTCCGCCCGTTTGCGCGCGGCAATTCGCCTGCCAATCGCGGCCTAGGAGTTACGTCATGGTTCGCATCCTCAACACGTTCTGCGTCGCCCTGATGGGGCTTTCGATCCTTGCGCTCTACCACGTGTCGGAACAGACACGCGTCACTCGGGTCGATCTGAACCAGATCACTCGCCAGATCGGGCGCGAGCACGCCACGATGAGTGTGCTGGAGACTGAGTGGGAACGCATCGCGGGTCCAGCGCGCATTCAGGAACTGGCGGCCAGTCATTTGGGCCTCACCGGTACGCCGGCCGTCGAGCTGACGTCCTTCGATGCATTGCCGCGCCGTGGCGACGCACCCTTGAACAACACCCCGATCGCGCAGGCGAGCGCAACGGTGTCGGCGGACGAAACGGCTGCCAGACACAACGGACTCTAGGCGCGATGGTCGCCACCATATACCAGCGACGCATCGTCATCGGCGCTGTCCTGTGTGCCGCTGCGTTTGCGCTGGTCGGGGTGCGCCTGATCGATGTCACGCTGTTCAAGCCGCTTTACTCTGGCTTTGATCGCGTCGACAGACCTGCCACGGCGCGCGCCGACATGGTGGATCGCAATGGCGAGCTGCTTGCGCGCGACTTGCCGGTCGTCGATCTCTATGCGCGGCCGCACACGTTGGACGACAAGCAGGGGGCGGCGCACGCACTTGCCCGTGCAACACACGCCAACGAACGCCGTCTGCTCGATGGCTTCAACAACGCCAAGCATCCCTATGTTCTGGTAGCGCGCCGCCTGTCGCCCGATGTGCAGGACGCAGTAATGCATCTGGGTCTGCCGGGACTTGAGTTCGAGCCTAGCGCCAAGCGTTTCTATCCGGACGGCCGCGCGACGGCCCAGCTGCTCGGCGTGACGGATCCCGACGGCAAGGGCGTATCAGGTCTGGAACAGGGCCTTGACGGGCGCTTGCGCGATGCCGAGGCGGCAGCGGTGCAACTCTCCATCGACATGCGCGTGCAATATATTCTCGCCGCCGAAGTCGAGGCCGCCCGGCAGATGTTTCGCGCCAAGAATGCCGGCGGCATCGTCATGAATGTGCGCACCGGTGAAGTGCTCGCGATGGTTTCGCTGCCCGACTTCGATCCCAATTTCCGCCGGATGGGTGCAGAGGATTCCGACCACAACATCATGGCGGCCGATCGTTACGAACTCGGCTCCGTTTTCAAGGTGCTGACGTTCGCGCTGGCCATGGAGGATCGCACCACCAATCCCGACGAAGTCTTTGCCATCGGCAATGGCTTTCGCATCGGCAAGTACATCATTCACGAAGCCGAACACATGCCGGCAACGCTCATCGCGCGCGACGTGCTGGCCCATTCTTCGAACATCGGCACGGCTCAGATCGCAATGCGGTCCGGCCCGGTGCGCCAGGCGGCATTCCTGACCAGCCTCGGCTTGCTCAGTTCGTTGCGCAGCGAACTTCCCGAATTCGCCCGGCCGCTTTTTCCCGCGCACTGGGGCACGATCGAGACCGCAACGATCGGTTTTGGCCATGGCATCTCCGTGGCGCCGCTCTGTTACGTCGCCGCGGCCGCGTCGGTGGTGAACGGCGGCCGGCGCATCGTGCCGACCTTCCTGAAGACGGACACCGACCGCCGCGGCGCTCAGGTCATCAAGCCCGAGACCAGCGCGCAGATGCGCGAATTGCTGCGCTACGTCGTCACCAATGGCACCGGACGCAAAGCCGACATTGCCGGCTATGACGTCGGCGGCAAGACCGGTTCGGCCGAAAAACCCGGCCCGCATGGTTACCAGAGCCATGTTTTGGTGACGTCGTTCTTTGCGACCTTTCCCATCTCCGAGCCGCGCTATGTCGTGTTTGTCCTGCTCGATGAGCCGCATGGCACCAAGGAGACGGGCGGCTTGGCGTTGGCCGGCATGACGGCGGCGCCGTTGGCGGGCCGGGTCATTTCGCGAATAGCCCCGTTGCTCGGCGTGCCGCAAAAACCGGTGACGGTGGCGCGTGAGAATACATAATGGCACCACAATCTGGAGCGAGTATCACGGCGCGTAAGGTGGGCAAGAACGCCATGAAGGCGTCAGTCGAATTCACCGGTCTCGCGAGCGACAGCCGCGAGGTGAGACCGGGCTATCTGTTCGCAGCACTACAGGGGACAAAGGTGAATGGCGCTGCCTTCGTCCCGGATGCGGTCGCGCGCGGCGCTGCCGCGGTGCTTGGTCCCGCCGATCTGGCACCGCTCGCCCATGCCCTTGGCGTGGACTTCATCGCCGCGGAGAATCCGCGCCAGGCCCTTGCCCGTCAGGCGGCCGCGTTCTTCAAACTCCAGCCAAAGACAATCGCGGCAGTGACCGGCACCAAAGGCAAGTCGTCGGTCGTCGCCTTCATGCGCGAAATCTGGACGGCCTTGGGCCAGCCCGCCGTCAGTCTTGGTACCGTCGGCGTCGTGGCGCCGTCCGGCACGTTCGCGCTCCAGCAAACGACGCCGGACCCGATCGAAATTCACCGGTTGCTCGCGCAACTGAAGCGCGAGGGCGTCGACCACCTGGCGCTCGAAGCCTCGAGCCATGGTCTCGACCAATTTCGCCTCGATGGCGTCGACATCGCTGCGGCCGGCTTCACAAATATTACGCGCGATCACCTGGACTACCATAACGACTTCGAGCATTACCTCGGCGCAAAGTTGCGCCTGTTCAGCGAAGTCGTACGGGCTGGTGGTGTCGCGGTGATCAATGCGGACGCCGCGCATGCCGAGCGATTCAGCGCTGCCGCCAAGGAACGCGGCTTACAGATCATCACGATTGGTGCGCGCGGCACGACAATCCAACTCCTGCACTGTGACGGCCGCTCCGACAGTCAGGCACTGAGCCTCAGCCATGGCGGGCGCACCTATGATGTGGCGCTGCCGCTGGCTGGCAGCTTTCAGGCGTCCAATGCGCTCGTCGCGGCGGGCCTGGTCATCGGTTTGGGTGGCGATGCGGCACGCGTCTTTGCCGCGCTGGGTCACTTGAAGGGGGCACCTGGGCGGCTCGAGAAGGTGGCGATTGCCGCGTCGGGTGCGCTTATCTATGTCGACTACGCCCACACGCCTGACTCGCTCGAGAAGGTCCTGACCGCCATTCGCCCGCATGCGAGCGGCAAGCTGCATCTCATCTTCGGCTGCGGTGGCGACCGCGACAAAGGCAAGCGGCCTCTGATGGGCGAAGCTGCCGCAAAATATGCCGACGTCGTGATCATCACCGACGACAATCCGCGCAGCGAAGACGCGGCCGCCATCCGCAAGCAAGCTCTAGCCGGTGCACCGCGCGCGCAGGAGATCGCCGATCGGGCCGCTGCCATCCGCACCGCCATCGCGGCACTCGGCCGCGGCGACATTCTCGTAATCGCCGGAAAAGGCCATGAGACTGGTCAGATCATCGGCAGCCAGACGCGGCCCTTCTCGGACCGTGATGAAGCGGTCAAGGCTGCGCTTGCGCTCGGCGGGCGCGCCGCATGAACGCGCTGTGGAACGCCGAAGAAGCCCAAGGCGCCACGCTTGGCGTCCCATCGCGCATGTTCGAAGTCACCGGGCTTTCCATCGATACACGCACTATACAGCGCGGCGATTTCTTCATCGCGCTCAAGGGAGAAAATCGCGACGGTCACGATTTCGTCAAGGCGGCATTCGACACCGGCGCGAGCGCGGCCCTGGTTTCCCATGCCCCGGCCGATATCGGGCGCGACGCGGCGCTGCTGACGGTCGCCAACACGCAACGCGGCCTTGAAGATCTCGCCGTGGCGGCGCGGGCGCGTTCCAATGCCAAGATCGTCGCAGTCACGGGCAGCGCTGGAAAGACGACGACCAAGGAAATCCTGCGCCTTGCGCTGAGCGCGCTGGGCACGACACACGCATCGGCCGCATCCTACAACAATCACTGGGGCGTGCCGTTCAGCCTGGCGTCGTTGCCGCGCGACACCCGCTTTGGCGTGTTCGAGATCGGCATGAATCATTTCGGCGAGATCCGTTCGCTGGTTGGTTTCGTACGCCCACACGTGGCGTTGGTGACAACCATCGCACCGGCGCATCTGGAATTTTTCGGTACGTGCGAAGCTATTGCCGATGCCAAGTCGGAAATCTTCGAAGGCCTCTTGCCGGGTGGCGCGGCGCTGCTGCCCGCCGACAGCCCGTATTGGGAGCGCCTGCAGGCGCGCGCCAGGCAGGCTCACGCTGCACGCATCCTCAAATTCGGCGCGGCAGCCGGCAGTGACGCGCGCCTGATCGAGTATGCGCCGAAGGGTGAGGGCGCCCTGGTCAAGGCGGACATTTGCGGCACGCCTTGCGAATTCCGCATCGGGGCACCTGGGCTGCATGTCGCAGAAAATGCCGTGGGAGCCTTGCTTGCGGTTGCGATGGTTGAAGGCGACGTGCTGAATGCCGCCGCCGCGCTTAGACAGTTCGCCGCTCTCAAGGGCCGCGGCGCACGGTTCACGGCGGGCGGCATCGATGTGATCGACGAAAGCTACAACGCCAATCCCGCATCGATGAACGCGGCGCTGGCGCTGTTGGGCAATGCCAAGGGCCGTCGCATTGCCGTACTTGGCGACATGCTGGAGATGGGTCCCGACGCGCGGGCTCACCATGCCGGTCTCGCCGCGCCGCTCGAGGCAGCACGCGTCGATCTGGTGTTTGCTTGCGGCATGCAGATGCAGGCGCTGTGGGACGCTTTGCCCGCATCGCGCCGTGGCGCCCACGCGGCGACCTCCTCCGAGCTGGTGCCGCTGTTGCTCGCCGCCACACAACGAGGCGACACGGTTCTCGTCAAAGGCTCGCTGGGCAGCAAGATGGCCGTGATCGTCGATGCGCTGAAGGCGCGGGGTGGATAACACATGCTCTATTATCTCACCCTGCTGACCCATACCGACCAGCTCGCTTTTTTTCGGCTGTTCAAATATCTCACCTTCCGTTCCGGCGGCGCGGTGATCACGGCGCTGTTCTTCGCCTTCATCGTCAATGGCTACCTGATCGACTGGCTGAAGCTGAAGCAGGGCAAGGGTCAGCCGATCCGCAGCGACGGCCCGCAGCGCCACATCATCGAGAAGCAGGGCACGCCCACCATGGGCGGACTGCTCATTCTGCTGCCCTGGGTGGTGTCGACGCTGCTTTGGACCAATCTGGCCAATCAATATGTCTGGATCGTCCTGTTCGTCACGCTCGCCTATGGCGCACTTGGGCTGGCAGACGATTATCTGAAAGTCAGCAAACGTTCGTCCGACGGCGTCAACGGCTATGTCCGGCTGGGTGTCGAGTTTGGCGTAGCCTTCGTCGCGACGTGGGTCATCATGCGGTTGGAAGACCCGGCTCTGTTCGGGGCCCTCACCGTGCCGTTCTTCAAATCGCTCCTCATTCCGTTCGGCATCTCCTTTGTCATCATTGGCGGCATCGTGATCGCAGGCGCCGCCAATGCGGTGAATTTCACCGATGGTCTTGACGGTCTGGCCATCGTGCCCGTCATGATCGCAGCCGCGACGTTCCTGCTGATCGCCTATCTCGTCGGCAATGTGAACTTCGCGAAGTATCTCGAGATCATCTATGTCGCCGGCACAGGCGAGCTTGCCGTGTTTCTCGCCGCACTCGTCGGTGCCGGTCTTGGGTTTCTCTGGTACAACGCACCACCCGCCATGGTTTTCATGGGCGACACGGGTTCGCTGCCGCTTGGCGGCGCGCTGGGCGCAGTCGCGGTTGCCGTGAAACATGAGATCGTGCTGGCGCTCGTCGGCGGACTGTTCGTGCTGGAAACAGTTTCGGTCATCGTGCAGGTGATCTCGTTCAAGACGACCGGCAAGCGCGTGTTCCGCATGGCGCCAATCCACCATCACTATGAACAGCTCGGTTGGAAGGAGCCCACCATCGTCATCCGCTTTTGGATTGTCGCGGTCGTGCTCGCACTGGTCGGCCTGGCGACCTTGAAGCTCAGATGATCGCAAGCCGCTCTTTCGCGCATGCCGACGTCGGCGTCTTTGGTCTGGCGCGCAGTGGCTTGTCGGCGCTGCGTGCCCTGAAGGCGGGCGGCGCCAGGATCTATGCCTGGGACGATCAGGAAGAGCGGCGCAGGGTCGCCGCCGCGCAGGGCGCCATCATTGCACCTTGGCCGCAATGGCCATGGGACAGGCTGAAATCTCTGGTCCTTTCTCCCGGCGTTCCGCTCACCCACCCCGCGCCGCATGCGATTGTCGACCACGCGAAAGCGGCGAAGGTCGAAGTCATCGGCGACATGGAACTGTTCGCGCGCGCGATCGGCGCCGATCCGCAGATTCCCGGCCGTGCGCCCGTCATCGCAATCACCGGCACGAACGGCAAGTCTACCACCACCGCGCTGATCGGTCACATCCTGACAGCATGCGGGTTCGACGCGCAGATCGGCGGTAATATCGGCAAAGCGGTGCTCGAGCTCGAGCCGCCCGGGCCCAAGACCATCTATGTGCTGGAGGTTTCGTCCTACCAGATCGAGCTTGCTCCGGCCCTCGTGCCCGACGTCGCCGTGCTTTCGAACATCACGCCCGACCATCTCGATCGTCACGGGACGCTGGAGAACTATGCCGGCGTGAAGGCGCGTCTGCTCAAACAGGCGTTGAAGACTGGACAGATCGTGATTGGTGTGGACGACCAACACTCCGCCGCCATCTACACACGCCACGCCTCGAACGGTGGGCCGCAAGCACTGCCCGTGTCGGTTGGAAAGGTGTTGGGACGTGGCGTCTTTGTCGTCGACGGCGCGCTCTATGACGCCCAGGGCCAGCGCGCGACGAAGGTAATGGACCTTGCCGCCGCAACGCATCTGCCTGGCGCGCACAACCACCAGAACGCAGCACTTGCCTTTGCCGCAACCAAGCCGTTCGTTCCGGATTCCCGTGCCGTCGCCGCCGCCATCATCGGCTTTCCCGGATTGGCGCATCGCCTTGAAGATGTCGGGCGCATCGGCAAGGTGCGGTTCGTCAACGATTCCAAGGCGACGAATGCGGACGCAGCGGCGCACGCGCTGGCGTGTTTCGCCGACATATTCTGGATCGCCGGCGGTCAGGCAAAGGCGGGCGGGATCGCAAGTTTGGCGTCATATTTTTCCCGCATCCGCAAAGCCTATCTGATCGGCGACGCAGCCGAAGCGTTCGCCACCACGCTTGGCGCCGCCGTCCCGCACGAAATTGCCGGCACGCTCGCGGCCGCCGTGCAAGCGGCATCGCGCGAGGCGCAAGCGGCGAACATCGCCGCGCCCGTCGTGCTGTTGTCGCCGGCCTGTGCCTCATTTGACCAGTTCAAGGACTATGAAGAGCGTGGCGACAGTTTTCGTTCGTTGGTGTCGCAGTTGCGGGCCCACCCGGTGCGGGAGGCGTCGTGAACTCGCGCGCCAACCGCAGCCCCTATGCCGCTTGGTGGTGGACGATCGACCGCTTCGCGCTCGTGCTCATGCTTGTTTTGATCACGATCGGCCTCATGCTGGCCTTTGCCGCAAGTCCAGCGGCGACCGGCGGACCGCTGACAGAGGGTGATTTCCGCTACACGATCAAACAGATCCTGTTTGCGGTCATTGCTGCGGGAATTCTCGCCGGCGCATCGATCCTGTCCCTGCAGCAACTCAAGATCGTCGCCGCCATCACCTTTGCGCTGGCCCTGATCGGCTCGGGGCTGGTGCTGTTCATCGGCAGCGAGGTGCTCGGCGCGACGCGATCGATCGAGCTTGGAATTTTCTCGTTGCAACCTTCTGAATTTCTCAAGCCCGGTTTCGCGGTGCTGGGTGCCGCCATCATCGCCGATCGCCAGGCCATGATCATGCCGAAGCCAGTGATCACTTTGCTGCTCATCCTTCCCGCCATCGCCATCTTGCTGCTGCAGCCCGATGTCGGCCAGACCACGCTCTTGCTCGCCTTGTGGGGGGCGTTGCTGTTCTTCTCCGGTGTGCCGCTGTTCTGGATGGCGATCCTTGGCGGAGGCAGCGCGACGCTCGGCGGCATCGCTTACACTTTTTTTCCCCATGTCCATCATCGTATCGACCAATTCCTCAACCCGACGGGTACGGGCTACCAGACCGGACTTGCCTTGAAAGCCTTCGCGCATGGCGGCCTCACCGGCGTCGGACCGGGTGCGGGCACCATCAAATATCGCATCCCCGAAGCGCATAGCGATTTCATCTTCGCCGTCGCCGGCGAGGAATTCGGACTGATCCTGTGCGCGGTGATCGCGGCGCTGTTCGGGTTTCTGACGATCCGCCTCTTACTGCGGGCCGCGAGCCAGCGCGACCGCTTCTCGCAACTTGCCGGCGCGGCGCTGGCGATCGTCACGGCCTTCCAGGCCTTCATCAATATGGGCGTGGCGGTCAATATGCTGCCGGCCAAGGGCATGACCTTGCCGTTCATCTCCTATGGCGGCTCGTCACTGTTCGCCGTCGCTCTCACGATGGGCTTTGCTCTCGCCGTCACGCGCCAGCGCCCACAACTCGGCGCACGCGAATCCTCGCTCTTCGAAATCTGGGGCGCGCGCGCATGAACACCTTCGTGCTCTGTGCGGGCGGAACGGCGGGCCATCTCTATCCGGCGCAAGCCCTCGCGGGCGAGCTCATGCGGCGCGGCGCGAAGGTCGTGGTGATCACGGACTCGCGCTTCAAGAACTATGCCACCGCGTTTCCGGGCGCAGCGATCCAGACCGTGCCATCCGCCGCCTTCTCCGATCGCTCCTTTGTCAGGCTGCTCGCCGCCCCGTTCGAGATCGCCGGCGGCATCATCATGTCGCTGGTCAAGCTGTCGCGCATCCGTCCGGCTGCGGTGGTGGGCTTTGGCGGCTATCCGAGCGTGCCGGTGATGTTGGCCGCGATCGCCACGCGAATCCCGACGGCGATCCTCACGCCGGACGCCTTGCTGGGTCGCGCCAACCGGCTGGTGATGAACCATGTGAATCTGATCGCCGCGAATCTGCCGCTGGTGCGCTTCCTGCCGAAAGACAAGTCGCGCGTGGTCTATACGGGCAATCCGATGCGGCCCGAAGTCGTGGCTCTGGCCGCCGCAACATACGAGAAGCCGCAGGCCAACGGACCGCTGCGGCTCTTGGTGTTCGGTGGCAGCCAAGGCGCTCACTTCTTCAGCGAGATCGTGCCACGCGCGATTGCGATGCTGTCGACCGATCTGCGGGCGCGCCTGGATGTCGTGCAGCAGTGCCGTTCCGAGGACCTCGCCGACGTCAAAGCGGCCTATGTCGCGGCCGGCGTGAAGGCGGAGCTTGGCTCGTTCTTCGGCGATCTTCCGGTCCGCATGGCTTGGGCCCAGCTGGTGATCGCGCGTTCGGGCGCTGGGACGGTCAGCGAGCTGGCACTGATCGGGCGGCCGGCCATTCTGGTGCCGCTGCCCCATGCGCTTGATGACAACCAGACCCCCAACGCAGACGCATTGGCAAACGCGGGAGGCGGCTGGCGAATCCGCCAATCGGAACTCACGCCGCAAAAGCTGGCCGCGATGCTGACGGATGCCTTTAACTCGCCCGCTGATCTCGTCCGACGAGCTTCGGCAGCGCGCAGCATTGCCAGGGCGGATGGCACCACACGTGTCGCCGACGCGGTCCAGTCGCTGGCGAGGGCGGCATGACCCCAGCCAAGACCCGCGTTCCGCTCGATGTCGGCACGATCCATTTCATCGGTATCGGCGGCATCGGCATGAGCGGCATCGCCGAGATCATGCACAATCTCGGCTACAAGGTGCGCGGCTCCGACGTGGCCGAAGGCGCTAACGTCAAGCGGTTGCGCAAGATGGGCATTCCGATCGTCATCGGTCATAGCATCGACAATCTCAAGGAAGCCGACGCGGTCGTTTATTCTTCCGCCGTCAAGCCGGGCAATGCGGAGTTCGACGCCGCCCGCACCCTCGGCCTGCCGCTGGTGCGCCGTGCCGAAATGCTGGCCGAAATCATGCGCCTGCGTTCCTGCGTTGCCGTCGCCGGCACGAACGGCAAGACGACGACGACGACCATGATCGCCGCACTCCTGGACGCGGGCGGAATGGATCCCACTGTGGTCAATGGCGGCATCATCAACGCCTACGGCACCAACGCCCGCCTTGGTGCCGGCGAGTGGGTCGTGGTCGAAGCCGACGAGAGCGACGGGACTTTCCTCAGGTTGCCGGCGACGGTCGCCGTCGTCACCAATGTCGACCCCGATCACCTCGATTACTACGGCACCTTCGACAAGATGCGCGATGCCTTCCAACGCTTCGTCGAAAACGTCCCGTTCTATGGATTTGCCGTGCTCTGCCTTGATCATCCCGACGTGCAGGCCATGGTGGGACGGATTGAGGACCGTCGTCTGGTTACCTATGGCATGTCACCCCAGGCCGACATCCGTGCCGTCAATGTCAGCTTCGCGCAAGGCGCCTCGCACTTCGACATCGTCATCACCGATCGGCGCAAGAACAGCCAAACGCGCATGGACGGCATGCGGCTGCCGATGCCGGGCGAGCACAATGTGCAGAACGCCTTGGCCGCGATCACCGTGGCGCGCGAACTCGGCATCGGTGAAGCGACCATTCGGAAAGCGCTCGGCAATTTCGCCGGCGTCGGCCGCCGTTTCACCCGGGTCGGCGAATGGAACGGCGCGGCGATTGTCGACGACTATGCGCACAACCCGTTCAAGATCGCAGCGGCCCTGAAAGCGGCGCGACAGGCCTATGCCGGAACGGTGATCGCCATCGTGCAGCCGCACCGCTACACCCGCTTGCGCGACACGTTCGAGCAATTCGCCAAATGCCTGAACGATGCCGATGTTGCGGTCATTGCGCCGGTATATGCCGCAGGCGAAAGTCCTATCGCAGGCTTCAGCCGCGACAGCTATGTCGAGGCGTTGCGCGCGCACGGTCACCGCGACGTGCGTGTCATCGACGGCGAGGCTGATTTACCCGCGCTGCTCGCGAGCTTGCAGGGCACGCTTGCAAACGGCGCCATCGTGTTTCTCGGCGCCGGCTCCATTTCGCAATGGGCGCACGGTCTCGAGGCGGCGATGAAAGCGCGTGAAGGGGCGGCATGATGATGACCCGGCCCTGCGATGCACTGCCGCCGGTCCGCGGCACTTACACGCCCGATGCGCCATTGCGGGATCTCGTCTGGTTTCGCGCCGGCGGCCCAGCGGAAATCCTGTTCCGCCCCGCCGATGTCGACGATCTGGCGACCTTCCTGTTCGCCAAGCCTGCTGATGTGAAGGTGAGCGTAATCGGCGTCGGTTCAAATCTTCTGGTGCGCGACGGCGGCATCCCTGGCGTCGTAGTGCGTCTGCCGGGCGCATTCGGTAAGGTCACCGTCGAGGGTACGCGCATCACCGCTGGTGCCGCGGCACTCGACGCCAATGTCGCGCGGATCGCCGCTGACGCCGGCGTTGCGGGCCTGGAATTTCTGCGCGGCATTCCCGGTACGGTCGGGGGCGCCTTGCGCATGAATGCCGGTTGCTACGGCCGCGAGATAAAGGACATCTTCGTCACGGCCGACGCCATCGACGCCAAGGGCAACAAGCTGACCTTGACGCCGGGCGACATGGCTTTCGTCTACCGCAAGGCACAGGTTCCCGACGATCTGATTTTCGTTGCAGCGACGTTCGAAGGCACGCACGACGATGCGGCGGCGATCCGCGCCCGCATGTACACGTTGGTGGACGAACGCGAAGCCACCCAGCCGGTAAAGACGCGCACTGGCGGCTCGACGTTCAAGAACCCGCCGGGACACAAGGCCTGGCAGCTCATCGATGACGCCGGTTGTCGCGGCCTGCGGCGCGGCCAGGCTCAGGTTTCCGAAAAGCACTGCAATTTCCTGATCAACACGGCCGCCGCATCGGCCTCCGACATCGAGGCGTTGGGCGAGGAGGTGCGCGCCAGCGTGCGGGCCAAGTCAGGTATCGAACTCGAATGGGAAATCAAGCGCGTGGGCGTGCCATGACTTCATATAGGAGAGTGGCGGTCCTGCTTGGTGGCCGTTCCGCGGAACGCGAAGTCAGCCTGTCTTCGGGTAAGGGGTGCGCCGCTGCGTTGCGCGACGAGGGTTTCGACGTGATCGAAATCGATCCTGGCGAGAATCTCGCCGGTCAGCTGCTCGAGGCCAAGCCTGACGCCGTGTTCAACGCACTGCATGGCCGTTGGGGCGAGGACGGCTCGGTCCAGGGCTTGTTGGAATTGTTGCGCATTCCGTACAGTCATTCGGGCATTCTCGCCTCAGCGCTTGCCATGCATAAGCAGCGCAGCAAGGACGTCTATCGCGCCGCGGGTCTACCGGTCGTCAATTCAATCGTGGTGGATCGGCGCGAAGCCGCCGCGCGCCACTTGATGAAACCCCCCTATGTCGTCAAGCCCGTCAACGAGGGTTCATCGGTCGGCGTCTTCATCATCCGTGTCGGCGACAACCGGCCGCCCGAAGCGCTTGGCAGCGATCAGTGGACTCTCAGCAATGAAATGATGGTCGAAGAGTTTGTTCCCGGTCGCGAACTGACTGTCGCCGTGATGGGCGGCAAGGCCCTGGGCGTGACGGAGATCACCACCAATCTCGAATTCTACGATTATGAAGCCAAATACGCCGCCGGCGGCTCGACCCACGTCCTGCCCGCGAAG
>Ga0157379_10001079_pt1 | contig 22250 bp, 24 predicted proteins | sample S25metaG_FD_121802 | JGI IMG/M metagenome (GOLD analysis project Ga0157379, IMG submission 121802) | Switchgrass rhizosphere microbial communities from Kellogg Biological Station, Michigan, USA - S2-5 metaG | ecosystem: Host-associated > Plants > Roots > Rhizosphere > Soil | place: USA... | reverse complement strand
CACTGGCGCGGGTTTGGGTAACATCGGGTAACAACCTGAAACAGCAAAATGCGTGAAAATCAGCCAAATTAAATAGTTTTTGACTGATTTTGTTAACCGACTGATAATCAGCCTGGAATGGACATCTACGAGGAGATCGTCAAGTTGCGGCAGGAGGGGCGGCGGGGGGCAGTGGCAACCATCGTCAACGTGCGCGGTTCGATTCCCTCTTTTGAAACCGCCAAGATGCTGGTGCGGGATGATGGCTCAATCGTAGGCACAATTGGCGGCGGCTGCGTCGAGGCTGACATTTGGCAGGCGGCACGCGAAGTGATGGAAAGCGAGAAGCCCCGTACCCTGACTTTCAATCTCAATCAGGACCCCAAGTACGATACGGGATTGGTCTGCGGCGGCACGCTCGACATCTTCGTCGAGCCGGTTCTGCCTCCAGCATTACTTTACATTTTTGGCGCAGGTCATATTTCGGTAAACCTTTACAAGGTGGCGAGAAGCGCGGGCTTCGATGTCACAGTCGTGGATGACCGCGTAGCCTACGCCAACCGCGAACGGTTTCCCGACGCCAAGGAGATCATCGCTGAAGATTTCGACCGGGCCATGGCGCGCCTCGCGCCTGGTGAGACTGCTTACTTGGTAATCGTCACTCGTGGGCATCGGGATGACATGCGGGTGTTGCGCTGGGCGGTACAGACACCGGCCCGGTATATCGGAATGATCGGCTCCAAGCGCAAGACCATCACCATTTTCAAGGAACTTACAAAAGAAGGACTCGCGCCTGAACTCTTCGAGCGCGTGCATGCTCCGGTTGGCCTCGATATCGGAGCCATTACGCCGGAGGAGATTGCCGTAGCGATTACGGCTGAGTTGATCGCGGCCCGGCGGCGTGTGGAGCGCGATCTTCGCCATATGAGCTGGTTCCATTCGCGCAAGCGGACGGCCGCTGATTCCACAACCGAAGTATTGGAAGAATCGGAATAGCCGCAAAGTGGAGCAAGAATAGAGCCCACGGCGTAAGCCGTGGGTAGAAAGCGGAAATGGAGCGAGCCCCAAAGGGGGCGAAAGAGCCGGTTCTCCCGCCCCCCACGATTCGCCCGTCCCTGAGTGTCAATGTTATCTTCCCTACATGAGTCGGGCGCCCAGTTGGTGCGGAGTGATTCTCGCGGCTGGCGAGTCGTCGCGCATGGGATCAGACAAGGCGCTCTTGCCATGGCCTCCGGTGGCGAACCGCGTTCCATTTTCAGGTGAGACTTTCTTGTCGGCTGCGATTCGTACCTTGAGTTCCGCTACGGACCAGGTGGTCGTGGTCGTTGGCAACAACGAAACTCTACTAGCGACCGTGGTGTATGCGGCGGGAGGCTCACTGGTGCGAAACCCAGCCCCGGAAAACGGTCAGTTCAGCTCTCTCCGCGTGGGGTTACAGGAGGTGTTGAACCTAGGCCGTGATGCCGTGATGATCACGCTGGTGGATCGTCCCCCGGTCGGGGCCGCGGTGTTGGCCAGTCTGCGGACGGCATTTGAAGCCGCTGCTTCTGACGTCTGGGCAGTGGTGCCCGAATACAATGGACGACATGGGCATCCATTTCTCGCCGGTCGCGAAATGATCGAGGCCTTCCTCAAGGCGCCAGGCGCGGCCACGGCAAGAGAAGTTGAGCATCAGCATCAGCAGCATCTGCTGTATGTTTCCGTGAATGATCCGCATGTCGCCATGAATGTGAACACTCCCGAGGACTACGCAGCGTTGTTAAATCCTCAAGTGAGTTGACGCCCTTCCATCCGAATGAACCCAGAGAACCGAACCTTGAACTATCCGTCCCGGACCGCTGCATTCATCCAAAGCGTATTGCGACTGAAACCCCAACTCTCTGTCTTTGATTGTGACGGTACACTCTGGGCAGGAGACGCCGGATTTGGCTTTTTCGACTGGGAGCTGACCCGGGGCCTGGTTTCCGACGACGTAGTCCGCTGGGCCCGTGTCCGCTACGACGAATACCTGGCTGGCAAGGTGAGCGAAGACGACATGTGCGCCGAGATGGTGACCATCAATCGCGGCTTGCCTGTGGCCGACGTGATGCGCGCAGCCGAAGAGTTCTTCGAGGAAAAAATGCTGGACGGATTTTTTCCCGAGATGAAAGACCTGGTGTCTCGACTACACGATATCGGCAGCGAAATCTGGGCGGTCTCCTCCACCAGCGAATGGGTCATTCAGACCGGGATGAAGCATTTTGGAATTTCCGCTAGCCGCATCCTGGCAGCAGCAGTCGCGGTTGAGGACGGCAAAGTCACGGACAAGGTGATCCGCGTGCCCAGCGGAAAGGGCAAGGCGCTGGCAATCCGCGAAGTGATTGCGCGGACGCCTGACGCTGTCTTTGGAAATTCTGTCTGGGATGCCGATATGCTCGAAATCGCGCGTCATCCATTTGTGATTAATCCGACGCCGGAACTGTTGACTATCTCGAGTGAGCGCAAATGGCCGGTTTATTTTCCTGAAGCAGTTTCCAGTTCCTAGTTGTCGGTACTCAGGTTCTGGATGGCGGCCGCAAGCGTGTCTATCGCCAGATGACCGGCGTGGGTGGAGGCCTGGGGGAGGCCGCCCAGGGCCCGTACCAGGTCTTCCCGGCGCACGTGGCGGGCTTCCTCCACAGTTCTTCCCTGCACCAGTTCGGTGAGCAGCGAGGCGCAAGCCATCGCGGGAACGCAGCCTTGAGCCAGAAATCGTATTTCCTCGATGCGGCCGTCAGTGACTCGCAGGGTCAGCTTCAGAATATCGCCGCAGGCTGGGTTCTCGATCTGGGCCGAAGCGTCTGGGTTCGCCACCTGGCCGGGGTTGCGCGGGTGCTGAAAGTGATCGAGGACCTGGGGCGAGTACATCGCAGAAAGATTGTAGCGTGACGCGGCTTAGATGCTGTCGTCGAAGTCCACTTCGATGGGGTCAATGAGCGGAATCAGCCAGCTCAGCAGCTTCTGGTGCACTGGATGGGTCCCATACTTATCCAAAGCAGACTGGTCTGCGAACTTCATCACGCCCCCCAGTTCGTAGCCCTGTCCTCGGGGTGAAATGTTGATTCCGACGGATGTTTCGACCAGCCCGGGAATTTGCCCCTGCAACTTTCGGATTTCACTGACCACGCATTGTTTTTGATCGTCGGTGACGCCCGGCTTCCAGCGAAACGCGAACATATGGATGAACATGACGCGCTGCAACCTCCCGCGAGATTGTAGCGCTTGGTAATAGTATGCCGCTGGAAAAACGTGAAACTGACGAACGCAAAAGACCGGCCTTTTCTCTCCCAAAGAACGGGAGAGACGAGGACGGGGCACCCGGTTGGGACTGTACGATAGAACCTATGCCTTCCGACCACACTTCGCAACGCGTGGTATGTCTCCAGCCTAGCGCTACCGTCATCCTTTCGGCGATCGGCGAACTGGACCGGGTGGTGGCCTGCACTAGGTATTGCGCCGATGTCTGTCCCGAAATTAGGAGGGGCGGCAGGAGCATCATCGCCGACTCGTGGACAGCGCAGAGCCGTGAAATTCTGGCCGCCCGTCCTGACCTGGTGATCGCTGCAGTTCCTTACCAGGAGAGAGCGGTGGTGGAAATCCTGAAAGCAGGGGTTCGCTTTCTCGGCTTGGCGCCGAAGACATTGGCAGATGTGTATACCGACATCGCGACCATCGCGGGGGTCGTGGGCGTGAACGAACGGGGGCAGGCCGTGATTGCGAACATGCAGCGGGAGATCGAGACGGCGAAGCGGCAGGTAAAGGGGAAGAAGCGTCTTCGCGTATCTTGCGAGGAGTGGGGCAAGCCGGTGATTTTGTCACAGCGCTGGGTGGCAGAACTGGTGGACGCTGCGGGTGGCGAGTTTCTGGGTGACCCGGGGACACACTCGTCGGCAGAATTGGTTTTGGCGATGGACCCCGATGTCGTTGTGGCCGCCTGGTGTGGAGCCGGTGATCGGGTACCGCTGGAGAAGATTGTCCGCGACCGAAAATGGCAACAGATGTCTGCGGTGCGTGAAGGGCGAGTCTACTGTATCAGTGATGAGCTTCTGAATACTCCTGCGCCAACCCTGGTCAGCGGCTTGCACGCGTTAGCAGCGGCGATTCACCCCGATGCTTTTCCACAACCCGAAGGGCTAAGATGTATCAACGATGCGCGCGCTCCAACTGACACGCGGCAATCGGATTGATCCAGCCGTCCTATGCCTTCTGGCTCGAAATTCGCGGACATCAAAGAAGAAATCGACCGTATAAACCAAGCCGCAGGGTCGGTTGAAGATTTCATGTGGGAAACCGTGAAGCTGCTGCACGACCGCATGCTGAAATACAATTGGGTCGGTTTCTACATGCTGGAGGACAAGTCCCCCGATTCACAACCCCGCATGCTGGCTCTGGGACCATTTCAGGGAGCCATGACGCCGCATACCCGCATTCCTCTGAACCAGGGAATCTGCGGGGCGGCCGCGACCACGGGCAAGACTATCGTGGTGGACGATGTCACCCTCGACAATCGCTACCTGGCATGCTCCACCGAAACCAAATCTGAGATCGTGGTGCCAGTGTTCGTCCGCAGCAAGGTTGTGGGAGAGCTCGACGTCGACAGCCACTTCCCTGCCGCGTTCGGCGACGACGACCGCAAACTGGTGGAGTATTGCGCTTCCCTGGTGGGTAAACAATTAGAAAAGCTCCCGGGATGAGCAGTGAAAAAGGCCAGACTCGCGCTACCCCACAGCGGTCTCAGCGTCCTTCTCCTTCCGTGAAGCGAGTGGTCGCGGCGTTGATCTTCAAAGACCACCAGATTCTAGTGTGCCAGCGAACCCGGCATCAGACGATGCCGCTCAAGTGGGAATTCCCCGGCGGCAAGATCGAACAGGGCGAGCAGCCGCGAGACGCACTGCGCCGGGAATTGAATGAAGAACTCGGAATTGATGCCACCATTGCCGAGGAAGTGGCGCGCATCCGGCACGAATATAAGAACGGATCAGCAGTCGAATTAGCCTTCTACGCGGTGCGAGAGTACAAAGGTGAAATCGAGAACAGGATTTTCAAAGACATGCGCTGGGCCGTTCGCGCCGAGCTGCCATCCTTCGATTTTCTGGAAGCCGATCTGCAGCTGGTAAGAGAACTCGCCGAAGGAAAAATCGCCTCAAACGCCAAAGCCTAGCCCGAGCCGCCCCGCAACGTCCAGAACCAGGCCAGCGTCAGTCCCACCATGACCACCGTGGTTGCCCAGGCGATGATGTTGTAAAGCGGGGAGCTCACGTACTCTCCCATCAATTCCTTCTTGTTTACCAGCAGCAGCATGAAGACCAGGACGAAGGGCAGCACGACGCCGTTCACCACCTGAGACAGAATGGAAATCTTCACCAGGGGAATATTCGGAAGTAGGATCACGCCCGCTCCCACCACGATGAGGATGGTGTAGAGCCAGTAGAACACTGGAGCTTCGCCAAAACGTTTGCCCACTCCTGACTCGAATCCCAGGCCCTCACAAACCGCGTAGGCAGTAGAGAGGGGCAAAATCGACGCTGCAAACAGCGATGCGTTAAACAATCCCATGGCGAAAAGGATGTAGGCATAGTCCCCGGCGAGAGGGTGGAGGGCCTGGGCGGCATCTTTCGCATCGCTGATGTTGTGGTAGCCGTGCACGTAAAGCGTGGACGCGCAGGCCACGATGATGAACCAGGCCACAATGTCGGTGAAGATGCAGCCGGTGACCACGTCGAGCCGCGATGCATTGTACTGTCGCTTGGTCACACCTTTCTCCACGATGGAAGCCTGCAGGTAGAACTGCATCCAGGGCGCGATGGTCGTGCCCACGACGCCGATCACCATATAGAGATAATCCTGGCGCAGAAACATTTCCTTATGCGGAGGCACAATAGTGGCTTCGAGAGCCTCGAGCCATGCCGGCTTGGCAAGAACTCCGGCAACAATGTAAGTGAGGTAAAAAAAAGACGCGGCGAGAAACACCTTCTCCACCGTCTTGTATTGTCCCTTGACCACGATCAGCCAGACAATGACGGCGCAAATAGGGACGGTGTAGTACTTGTTGAGGCCGAACAGTTCGAGGCTGCCGGCGATTCCAGCAAATTCTGTGACCACGTTGCCGAAATTAACGATGACCAGGCCGATCATCATGAGAAATGTGATGCGGAATCCAAATTCTTCGCGAATCAGGTCGCTCAGGCCCTTGCCGGTAACCGCGCCCATGCGGGCGGCGATCTCCTGCACCACGATCAAGGCCACCGTGATGGGGATCATGGTCCACAACAACATATGTCCGAACTGGGCTCCGGCTGCGGAATAGGTCCAGATGCCACCGGCATCATTGTCCACGTTCGCGGTAATAAAACCGGGACCGACGACGGCAAAGAAGATCAGAAGCCGGATTTTCCAGCGCTTCAGGAAGGACATGCGTGGGCTCAGAAATCGCTCGAGCGACCGATCAGCATAAATGCATACCGGAAATCTGGATAGCTGAAATCTGTCTGTGTGGGGTTACAGATTGGCGCGCAGCAGGCTGATGATGTCATCGGAGGTGATGACTCCTGTCAGCTTCTTATTGTCATCGACCACCGGCAAGGTCGATAAATTGTACTTGTCGAACAGTTCCGCGACCTCCTTTTCCTTGGAGCCGGCGTGTGTTGAGATCAGGGGCTCCTGGGTCAGCGAGAGCATGGGAGTATCCGGAGTGGCCAGCACGATCTTGGCCAGGGGAACGGCGCCGGCCAGCGTACCGTGGGAGTCGACGAGGTAGATCGTGCTCACAGTTTCAACCCCGCCCTCGAAGCGACGCAGGGCCTCGATGGCATCGCGCACGGTGGCGCTCACGCCCACCGCCAGGTACTCGGTATTCATCCGCCCGGCAGCGGTGTTTTCCTTGAACTCCAGGAGTTCGACCATTTCCCTGCGTTCCTGGGGTTCCATTTCCAGCAGAATTTCCGAAGTGCGCTCTTCTGGCAGATCGGCCAGCAGGTCGGCGGCCGCGTCCGGTTCCATCTCCTCGACAATCTCCGCCGCACGTTCCGAGTCGAGGGACTCAAGAATCGCTTTCTGGACCTTGGGCTCGACTTCCTCCAAAGCTCCGGCGGCTACGTTCTGCTCGAGAGTCTCGAACACGGCTTCGCGTTCGTCGGGAGCCAGGTTTTCGACGATATCTGCGATGTCGGCGGGATGCAGCTTGGCTAAGCGCTCGTGTGAGATTTTGAGCTTTACCCTGCGGGCCGGGTCGGTTTCGATCAGATCTACAAAATCCCATGGAATCGTTCGCGGAGGGATTTGCCGCAACAGAGCGCGCAACGCCACCAGTGGAACCACGCCTTTCAGCAAACGCCGGACGGCTCCGCGTGGTCCGACATCAACCGAACCCACTTTCAGAACCAGGCGGTTGGCGACGGATTCCTGAAGAAGATCCAGATCGTTTACCCGGACGACCTTCCGCCCGAAGACGTCAATGACCTGCTGATCGAGGAGGTCGCGTCCTAGCAGAAGCATCCCTTCTGCGCCCTCACGCTTGGCCCAGTCAGTTGTAGGGGAACTGGTACGAATGCCGCCGTTGATTGAGGTCACCGAAACGAAGGGCAGCAGCCGGTCGCCGGTGCTGGTCTTAATGATCAGTATCGCCACGCGGGCCCGGTCTTCCTGCGGGATCAACGCCACCTCGCGTACCCTGCCGCATCGGCTGCCGGCGGTGTCAAACACCGGAGTGCCCAGCAGTTCGGTAAGCGCGAAGGTCGGCATGCCTCCGAGAATACTCAACTGACCGGCAAGAATCTACAGGAGCTTTCGAGTGCGGTCGTAGTTCCCGGTTTCCTTCGTGCCTTTGCGGTCCGGCGTGGGGCGGACACTCCGGTCCGGCGCTGCTGAATTTGGTTTTGGGTTTAGGGGTTTTGGTCTCTCGGATAGCTTCCTACGAAAATCGAAGTCAAAAGCGGCGGACCGCAAAGGCACAAAAAGACCCCCATCCCGTCGGAGCCGACGGCACCCCATTCCAGCTCCGCGTTGACATTTCCGGGGCGTAAGGGCAAACTACCGCATTCGTGGCAACCGCCTCTTTCCCGGCCATGGTTCGGTAAGGCACCAAAGCCAGAAACGCGGGGCAACGAAGATTCCGGGATTCACAAGCTTGTACTTACAATTCTTGCCATGACCGAACAGCGGGTCTCCTATACGTTGGATTCGACGCTGGAGACCGTCGACAGCGCCGAGCAGGCAGCCAGCCGGATTGCAACCGAAGCAGGCTTCGACGACGACGAGGTCATGCGGATCGCTATGGCTGTGCGGGAGGCTGCGGTCAACGCCGTCCTTCATGGCAATGCTTACGATCCCGGCAAGAAAGTCAGCTTGGCATTTGAGCAGACCGGCGGGAACCTGGTGATCACGATTAAAGACCAGGGCAAAGGGCTGGATCCGGACAAGATCCCCGATCCTCTGGCGCCGGAAAATCTTTTAAAGACGTCGGGCCGGGGCATTTTTCTTATACGCTCGTTCATGGACGAAGTGGTGATCAGCGCCACTCAGACGGGCACCGAAATTAAACTAGTGAAACACGTCCACGGTCCATCCGAGGGCGTCAAGGAGGCTTCCCAGTGAGCATGAAGACCAGTACGCGCCAGATTGACGGCGTCACCATCGTGGATTGCAGCGGCCGCATCACTCTCGGCGAAGGCAGCGTGATACTGAAGGATGTGGTGCGCGAACTGCTTTCCAAGGGGCAGAAGAAAATCCTGCTCAACCTCGGAGATGTGAACTACATTGACAGCTCGGGCATCGGCGAGCTGGTCAGTGCTTTCACCACCGTCCGGAACCAGGGCGGCGAACTCAAGCTGCTCAACCTGACCAAGAAAGTTCACGACCTGCTGCAGATCACTAAGCTGTACACCGTCTTCGACGTGAAAGACGACGAAGCGAACGCAGTCAAGTCGTTCAGCTAAACTCCTCTTCTATTTAATTCTGCCGAGGGCCGGTATCTGTCCGGCCCCGAGGTGTTTCTATTTCGGGAAATTTCCAGATTTCCTTTGCCGCCGGTCAACCCTCCTGAAGCTTCTCGTCTTACAATTCTTTCAACGCTGACGTTGAGCTTGGGCTAATGTCGTCGGTCAACAGATATTCGCTGTGAGTCAGCGCCGTGCTCCTGACTAGCCTTGCCTAGTCCGATTGTCTCCCTGTCACGCAGGCGAGGAATCACGTGGGCGAGGGCAAATGCGAGGCGCCGGAGGATCCGGAACAATAGTTGGCGTCGGCTTCAGAAATCCCTGGTGTGCTAGCCCCTCGATCTAGATATCGAGTGCCGCAGCCGCCCGTACAAGCTGCGCTACGTTCTCTTCCAGCACAACGAATCTTTGGTACTCCCTGCCGCGAAATGGCCCCATCGAGATAACGTTGTTGCGATAGCGCATCGGACTGGCAATCGGCGTTCTCAATCCGACGTGGATCTCGCGGACCGAGGTTTGCTCAAGCACATCCTGGACATTCTGGTGATCGATGCCGCCGCAAGCCATGATGATCATACGTCCTCTCGCGGCCTCAACCAGATTTCGCAGCGTGGCGGTTCCCTCGATCGCGGTCGGTGCGCCGCCGGAGGTGAGAATTCGGTCAGCGCCAGTTTCGCCCACATGCTCCAATGATAAGAGAAGGTCGGCAGACATATCGAATGCCCGATGATAAGTAGTCTGCAGGGGTTTCGCGAGATTGACCAGCGAACGCGTCCGCTCAATATCCACATTCGCATCCTCGCCGAGAATCCCGAAGACGACGCCATCTGCCCCAAGTTGTTTAGCCATCAGCACATCGCGGCGCATAACTTCGAATTCGTCGGAGGTGTGACAGAAGTCGCCGGCTCGCGGGCGAATCATCACGTGCAGACCGATTGATATTTTTTGCCGGGTGGTGGCAATCAGACCCGCACTGGGGGTGACGCCACCCTCCAGGAGGCTGCCGCACAATTCCACCCTCTTGGCTCCGCCATGTTCGGCTGCAACCGCAGACTCCTGCGAGTCGACGCATACCTCGACGATGACTTCACGAGCGCCCATCGATTCGAATTGCCCTCTACATCATCCCTTTTCTCAGCTCGTCCAATGGATAGAAAGTTCCCCGCCACACAACGCCTCCGCGTCCCAAGGTCAGGAACGTCGAACGCAGCATGGTGTAAACAAACAACGCCGTGCTCAGGGGATGCAAAATGAAGTAGTAAGGCGGAATATCTGACTTGCTCGACATTCCTACATAAATGGAACACATCGAGAACAGGCGACTCCGTACCCCACTCGCTCCCAGCCTTGAGCGAGCAAGATTCCAGCAAACGGCATCAGGTTCAGAAATGCGAGTCCGAAACAGGAGGCCAGTGCCCGCGGCCACTGGAATGACATGATGGCGAAGAAATTCTTGGTGAGATTATCCACCACGCCCCACGCGCCTTTCGCCCAGCGGATGGAAATCAGATCCTCGCCGAAAACATTGCGTTGCACGTAGCCGGCGTTCTTCACCACCTTGCCCAGCTTCATATCGTCGAGCACGTCGAAGCGCAATGCCTTATATGTGCCCAGGGCTTCGTAAACCGTCCGGCGAATCATGTTGAAAGCACCGACGCCGATGTGGTCTTTGGTTTTTGGATCGGCTACCTTCCAGGGACGGTGTCCGAAAACAAACAGCGTCTGGAAGAAAGCGATCATCATCTTTTCGCCGGGATGCTTCATGATCATGCGGGGAAAGAGCACCAGGTGATCGGCGCGTTCAGATTCGGCATACGCCAAAGCGCGGCGCAGAGCGTCCGGTTTGAATAGTACGTCAGCGTCAGTGAACAGCAACCAGTCGCCACTGGCCTTGTTGCTCGCACTCCACATGGCGTGGGGCTTACCCATCCAGCCGCCTGGCAGATCGGTGATGCGAATGACTTTGAGCCGGCCGGGAGAGGCGGCGGACGCAATTCTTTCCATGATCTCGCCGGTTTGATCCGTCGAGCGGTCGTCGACAGCGATCACTTCGTAGTTGTCGTATTCGAGGGCGAGCAGGCGAGCGAGAGTGGCCTCGATGTCGGCAGCTTCGTTGCAGGCGGGAACTATGATGCTGACCTTGGGATTACTGGGATCTCCCAGTGGCCTGCGATCCCACTGCAGACCGGAAATGTCGGCGATTTTCGGTACTCCTACGGCCGCATCGACGAGACGCCAGAGCCAGGCCAGCCCCAGAACGCATCCAGCAATCCAATGGAAATAGCTCATCCTACCGGGGCCCTGGCGCCACTGGGTTCGTCTTGGGTTCGAACTACGGGAGCGAAGCGCATGCCGTAAAAGAGTACCGCAGACGAGATCGCCATCGCGATGACAGGAAGGATGAACGCAGCCTGCAGCGAATGCCGGTCGGCAACATACCCCATGAGCGTTGGCGAAGGAACGTCTCCGAGAAGATGAAACAAGAAAATGTTCACCGCGATAGCAGTGGCGCGAATGTGAGAGCCGACGGAGTTGACCAGTGCGGTGTTCAGAGGTGAAGTGTTCAACAACAGAAGAAATGCCGCCACGGCGATGGCGGGCACCATCCATGGCCCCTGGTTGAACAACGCGAAGAACATGACCGGCACGCCCAGGCCCATGCTGACTGCGGAGACGAAGTAGTACGAACCTTTCATCCGCGGCAGCAGCTTGTCACCGAGCCAGCCTCCGGCGAGCGATGCCAGGATGCCATCGACCACGACGATCTTGCCGAAGATCAGGTTCGCTGCTTCGAGGCTGTAGCCCCGGGCGCGCGACAAGAAGGTTGGCATCCACACTTGTATTCCGCCTAGCGAAAACGTCCCGGCGGCCATGCCCAACGTGACCATCCAGAATGCCGGATTGCGCGCCAGGCCGCGCAGTGTTCCCCGCTCAGGAGTTTCTTTCAGGGAGTCGAATTGGCCGCGCGGCGGTTCGGGAAGAAAACCGACTGCCAGCGCCAGCAGGAAGCCGGGAAAGGCGGCGATGTAAAAAGGAAAGCGCCATCCATGTTCGGGCCCGAGCCAACCGCCCAGCAGATAGCCAGCCGCCGTACCGCAAGGGATGGCGAGGTAGAAAATTCCAAAAATCCGGCCCCGTTTATTTTCCGGAAAGAGGTCGGCAACAAAGGTGGGCGCAATGGTTACAAACGTTGCCTCGCCAACGCCTACCAGAGTATGGCGCAGGAGCAACTCTTCGTAGTTGTGGGTGACCGCCGTCATCAAAGTCAACCCACTCCAGAACACCGCGCCCAGAATGATGATCAGCTTGCGCGAGTAGCGATCAGCAAGAGGACCGACAAAAGGCGCCGCGACCATGTAGAAAAGCAGAAAAGCGCTGGTGAGATATCCAACTTGCGTGTTGGTGAGCTTGAATTCGGTCTGCACCAGTGGCTGGACTGCGAACAGCACAGAGCGATCAATGTAATTGAGGAAGTTCAGCGTGGTCAGTAAGACCAGCGCGGTCCAGGGATAAAGTTTGGGTTGGGTCACTTGGGGAAGGAATATAACATGCTGAGCCTTGCGGAGCTTCGCTCCGCCGGGTACCTGGGAGACCTGCCCCTACGTATTATGTTTCGAGCGTGGCCATCGGGCCACAACCACTGTCGAGATTCCGCCACGGGGACGGAAATCTCCCTTCACCTCGGCCCACACTGGTTTTGCCCATCGCACCACGTCTTGCAATACGCGATTCACGATGTTCTCCTGAAAGATTCCCAGGTTGCGATAGCTCTGCAAATATTCCTTCAGGGATTTCAGTTCCAGACAATGTTTGTCCGGCATGTAGCGGATAGTCAGAGTGCCGAAATCGGGCAGGCTGGTCTTGGGGCACACAGAGGTGAACTCGGGGTCGTCCACGACGATTTCGTAGCCGGGGAACTGGTTCGGCCAGGTTTCGATGGCGGGAAATTTGTGGTCCAGGCCAGCCTGAGCATGGGCCTCGGTGTAGCGTGGTTTGGGCATAATCCTATTGTAAACAGGTAACGCTGGCGTCCCCGCCGGCTGCCCGCGGGGCCCCTGCCCCCGATTCGGCAACGCCCAACCGATGCGACAGAACACGGCTCAGTCTCGAGAAAGAAATAGCCTCGGTCGGGATCAGAGCGGGCGGCGGAACGCTATCCGGACAGCCGGCGGGACGATGGCGCTACGGGAATACCCGCTTCCTGACTGGAAATTGTGCATCTATAGTTGAAGGACGTTAAGGTACAGCTCAGGCATGCGGTGGTACATTATCTAGCGCAAGATGGCATTGACGCCAACTAGTAACGGGTTTTTCAGCCGGCATCGCTGGCTGGTGTGGGCAGGGGGCCTGATTGTCGCCGTGTTGCTGCTGGTGTCGTTTATGTCACGGGACGATGCGATTCCAGTCCGCGCCGCTACGGTCGAGCGCAGCACGATTCGCAGCGTGATCTCGACGAACGGAAAGGTGGAACCGGTGCACAGCTTCGAGGCCCACGCGCCGGTCGGCACCACGGTAAAGAGATTACTCGTCAAAGAAGGCGATCGCGTGAAGCGCGGCCAGCTCCTGGCGCAACTGGACGCCGCCGACGCCAGCAGCCAGGCGGCGCACGCACTGACCCAGGTGCGCGGTTCGCAGGCTGACTTGAGCGCTCAGCGAAGCGGTGGCAATCGCGAAGAAGTTTTGACCCTTGAAGCTCAGTTGGTGAAATCCAGGAATGAACGCGACACGGCGCGACGCAGACTTGAAGCTTTGAAGCGCCTGCAGCAGCAGGGCGCGGCTTCGCCAGGCGAAGTAAAACAGGCGGAGGACCAGCTTGCCGCGGCGGAAGCGGACCTTACGCTGGTGCAACAGAAACAAAAAGAGCGCTATTCACAACCCGAGATCGCGCGCGTGGAAGCCCAGACGGCGGAGGCGCAGAGCGCATATGCTGCGGCTGAAAATATTCTGCGCCAGCTAAATATCCGTGCTCCGTTCGATGGAGTCGTGTATTCCCTGCCCGTCCATCAGGGCGCCTACGTCAATGCCGGAGACCTAGTGTTACAAGAGGCCGATCTTTCGCACGTTCTGGTGCGCGCCTACGTAGACGAACCCGACGTGGGGCGATTGGCGCGAGGACAGAGAATCGATCTTACCTGGGACGCAATCCCGGGACGAACCTGGCAGGGCTCGGTGAGCAGCATTCCGTCCACCGTGAAGTTGCTGGGTACACGGAACGTAGGCGAAACCACATGCGTCGTGGATAACCAGGATTTCAAACTTCTGCCAAACATCAACGTAGGGGTCACGATCGTCACGGCGGAACACCAGAATGTGCTTACCGTGCCCCGTGAATCGGTTCGCCTGGATAATGGCAAGACTTTTGTCTATCAGATTGTGAATGATCAACTGCAACGGCGGGACATTCAGACGTCCATCTCAAACCTGACCCAGGTGGAGATCGCAAGCGGCATCACAGATAAGGCGCTGGTGGCACTGGCTTCGACCAATTCGAAACCGTTGCGCGAAGGCACGACCGTGAGAGTGGTTCGCTAGGTCAGTTCTCCAACATGAAAATGAGATCCCTAATACTGGTTTTGGCGTTGTCCTCGGCCGCGGCCCTGGCGGCAGCGGCTGAGTCCGCTCCCGCGCTACTGGCTGCGGGACGGGCGGACGATGCCATCACCACGCTGCACTCCAAGATCAACTCCTCTCCCAACGACGCCGAAGCCTATCACTTGCTCTGCCGCGTCTATTTTTCGATGAGCGATTGGGATCGCGGTATTTCGGCTTGCGAAAAAGCGGTTGCGCTCGCTCCCAACAACAGCCCCTATCACTTGTGGCTGGGCAGGCTTTACGGCGAGAAGGCGGACGGCTCCAATTTTTTCAGCGCAGCATCGCTTGCCGGAAAAGTCCGAACCGAATTCGAGACCGCGGTGCGACTGGATCCGAACAACGTTGACGCCCGCAGCGATTTGGGCGAATTCTATCTGGAGGCGCCCGGAATCGTCGGTGGCGGACGTGACAAGGCCGAGGCCCAAGTGCAGGCCCTGGCTGCCCTCGACCCCACCAAAGCTGACTACCTCAAGGGCCGATTGGCTGAGAAGAAAAAGGATTTCGCGACCGCCGAAAAGGAATACCGCGCCGCGATTGAAGCCAGTCACGGCAGCGCGTTGACCTGGTTTAATCTGGCGCTGTTCTTCCGGCATCAGCAGCGCTGGAATGATATGGAAGACGCCATCCAGCACGCTGTCTCGGCACAACTGGATCGACCGGAAATCATTATGGAGTCGGGAGAAGTACTGCTGCGGAGCGGACGCAATGTCCCGGCTGCGGTGCAATACTTGCGCCGCTATCTGGCGTTGAATTCCAAGGTCGAAGAAGCGCCAGCGTTCAAAGCTCACTACCTCCTGGGCACAGCCCTCGAAAAGCAAGGTGACAAGCAGGGAGCCGCCCAGGAGTATCGCGCCGCTCTTTCTCTGGCCAAGAATTTCTCGCGTGCCCAGGAAGCCCTGGACCGGCTCAACCGTTGAGCGTTTGGCCTCGCCCCGTCGTTTACAATCCCATTTTCTGCCTCGTTGAATTTCTCGTGAAGGTGAAGAGATGAACTCAGCTCCTCGCTGTGCTCCGCATATTGGCGCCTTTTTGCTACTGGCGATTCTCGCCGTACCCCGGCTCTCAGCCGAGCCTTTGCCATTGAAGCGCGCTGTCGAATTGGCTTTGGCCCACAGCAGCACCGCGGCCGCGGCCAACGCCGATCAGCAACGCGTCTTCGCTTCCTACCGCGAGGCACGGAGCCAATATATTCCGCAGTTCATACTCGGCTCGGGACTGGGAAAATCTTGGGGATATCCGTTGAGCCTCGAGGGTTCGGCGCCCTCGATCGTCAACTTCAACAGCCAATCCAGCCTCTACAATCCCGCGCTGCGAGAATTTGTCCGCGCCGCCAAGACGGATTGGAACGCGGCGACGTTGCAGTCCAAAGACCAGCGCAACCAAGTAATTCAGGACACGGTGTTGAGTTATGCGGAATTGAGCAAGTGGGAAACGTTGTTGGGGCATTTGCAGGAAGAGCACGCGGCGGCAATCCAGACCGAACAACTGGTCAGCCAACGGATCAAGGAGGGCGTGGACAGCCCCCTGATGCAAAACAAGGCGCTTCTTGTTACAGCCCGCCTGCGCTTGCGGCTGGCTGAAACCCAAGGCGCCATTGACGTCATCCGCCACCGGCTGGCGCACCTGACTGGGCTCCCGGCGGCGGCTATCGAAACGGAATCCGAATCGATGCCGCCCTTACCGGAAGTGAAGCAGGAGGACGATCTGTCCGGAACGGCTGTGCAGGCGAGTCCCGGCGTGCAGGCGGCAGAAAGCCGGGCCGAAGCCGAGAGTCTACGGGCCCGCGGGGAACACCGCGCCAATTTGCCGTCGCTGGATTTCGCGGCTCAGTACGGATTGCTGGCCGCCTACAACAACTACCAGCAGTTTTTCCAACCCGGCAGTTTTCAGCGGCACAACGCCACGCTCGGAGTCGTCATAAAGTTTCCGCTGTTCAGTGCGACGCAGCGTGCCCGCGCGGAGGCCGCCGACGCCACCGCATTAAAGGCAAAGAAGGACGCAGAAACCGTCAAGAGTCAGGTCTCGGAGGAAACTCTCAGACTGCAGCGCTCGGTGGAGCAGATGGCGGCAGCCAGGGAGGTGGCCGATCTCGAGTACCAGGTCGCGCAATCCAACCTGGAGTCGCTGAAAGTGCGCCTGGACGCCGGAAGCATTGCCTGGCACGACGTTCAGGACGCGCGCGAGCAGCTCAACGAGCGATACAATTCTTTACAGGACGCGACTTTCGAGCTAGAGCGGGCGGGCATCACCCTGCTGCGGGCCACCGGCGAGCTGGAGGCCTGGGTGAACGCCGGCAAGTAGTTGTGGGCGCAAGCGTCCCGCTCATAACGTCGTGCCTCGAGCCAGGCGGGGACAGCCGGCCGGCGAAGGAGGACGAGCGAGGGCGCTCGCGCCTACATACTGGCTCATGTACCTCGGATGTACCTAGATTCCGGGTAAAATTCGCGCCAAAATGTTAATATAAGTCACTCACAATTATGCCTTTAAAAACACTTTTCTTGAATCCGCCATCCTTCGAGAATTTTGATGGTGGCGCCGGCTCGCGCTGGCCTGCTACACGCGAGATTGAGTCGTACTGGTACCCGGTTTGGCTGGCCTATCCCGCCGGCATGCTGGAAGGAGCGCGGTTGATTGACGCCCCCTCCCATCACATCTCGGCTGAGGAAACCATCCGGACGGCGAAGGACTACGAGTTTCTGGTTCTTTACACCAGCACCCCGGGTTTCCCCGGGGACATCGGGTTGGCTCAGGCGATCAAGAGCGCCAATCCCAACATCAAGATTGCTTTCGTAGGCCCCCACGTCACCGTCCTGCCAGACCGGACGTTGAAGGATTGCCCTGCCATCGATTTTATTTGCCGCAAGGAATTCGATTACTCGGTCTACGAATTTGCCAATGGCAAACCGTTGGAGGAGATCCTTGGGATTTCCTACCGGAAGGATGGAGCGGTCGTCCACAATCCTGACCGTCCGCAGATTCAGGACCTCGACGCCCTGCCCCACGTGACCGATGTTTACAATCGCGATCTGGATCCGCGGCGTTACACGGTGCCCTTTCTGCTTTACCCCTATGTGTCGCTCTACACCACGCGGGGATGCCCAGCGCAATGTACGTTCTGCCTCTGGCCGCAAACGACCAGCGGTCATGCCTGGCGCAAGCGCTCCTCTGACGATGTTGCCCGCGAGATGGCGAAGGCCAAGGAATACTGGCCCTGGGTAAAGGAATTCTTTTTTGACGATGACACCTTTAACATTCAAAAGGCACGTACAGTCGAGCTGTGCGCCAAGCTGAAACCGTTGCATCTGACCTGGTCATGCACTTCCCGCGTCACCACCGACTACGAGACTCTGAAGGCGATGAAGGAAGCGGGATGCCGACTGCTGATTGTGGGCTATGAATCGGGCGACCAGCAGATCCTGAAAAACATTAAGAAGGGCGCAACCATCGAGCGCGCGCGCCAGTTCACCAAGGATTGTCACAAGCTGGGCCTGGTCGTCCACGGCGACTTTATTCTTGGTCTGCCCGGCGAGACCCGCGAAACCATAAACAACACCATTAATTTTGCCAAGGAACTGGATGTAGAGACGATCCAGGTTTCGGTGGCACATGCCTATCCCGGCACCGAACTCTACGATTACGCTGTAAAGAATGGCTTCATGGTGGCGGACACGAAGATGGTGGATGAGCTGGGGCACCAGCTGGCTCAAATCCAATATCCGGGGTTGCCCGCCGATGAGATTATGGAATCGGTGCACCGCTTCTATGACGAATACTATTTCCGGCCCAAGGCCATTTATCGCATTTTGAAGAAGGCGGCATTCAACAGCGGGGAGCGGGTGCGGCTTTACAAGGATGCCAAGAGCTTCCTCAAGCTGCGCGCTTCGCGGAACAAATGGGTCAAAGACAAGCGCGAGCGAGGCGACTCCGCAACCGTGGCCGAGCCCGCCAAGGCCTAAGAAAGACCGTGTGACGTTTCGTAAGTATCTGGTGCTGGCTGGGGTCACGTTGTTCGCTGCTATCGGCGACACTTTCCTGGCTCGCGGCATGAAACAGGTGGGCAATGTTTCGTTACACGGCCTGCCTGACATTGTCTTCAGCGTTCTGAATCCCTGGGTCGCCCTGGGGATTTTCTTTTTGCTGGGCTTCTTCGCTGCCTACATGACGGCCCTTTCATGGGCTGATCTCACGTACGTGCTCCCGGCTACTTCCCTGGGATACGTACTGCTCACCCTGATCGCCAAATTTTTCCTGCACGAACAGGTAACAACCATGCGCTGGCTGGGGGTGGGTCTCATCTCCGCGGGAGTTGGCTTCGTCACCCAAGGCCCGGCTTTGACTCGTCACCCATCCCACCACAACCAGCAGGCCCCGGAGCCCGAACCTGTGGGTACAAGGGCTGAACCATGAAACATGCATACACCTGGGGCGCGATTCTGGCGGTGGTGCTGGCATCGACAGCGGGAGATGTGCTGCTATCGCGAGCCATGAAGAAAGTGGGTGACGTAGGGGCTTTGTGGCGGAGCGCCGGCCTGCTAACGGTGGCAGGGCGAATCCTGCGGCGTCCCAGCTTTGTGCTGGGTATTTTCATGATGGCGGCCTCGTTCTTCAGCCTGCTCTTTGCCTTGTCTTGGGGCGACGTAAGCCTGGTGGCTCCGGCATCCGCGTCCCTCACCTTCGTGGCCAATGCCGTAGCTGCGAAGATATTCCTGCACGAACATGTCGATCATCGGCGCTGGATAGCTGCCCTGCTGGTGGCCGGCGGCGTAGTGCTTCTGGCCGCCTAGAACATCCCCTGGTTCCCATAACCAGAGTTTGACATCCCTCCATGCACGAATGAGGACCGGTCCCGCCATATTACTTCCGGGTTACTAAAGTCCATAACCAAAGTTACCTTTGCTCAAACCGTGGAGTGTGCAAAATAGGAGGGGAGAAGCACGGCCTAAAGTATTGATAACAAGGCCGCACGGAAGCTCCAGAGTTGCGGAGGCTGGTCTCAGGGGATCGGTTACAACCCCGCAATGGCTTGAAACAATCCTACCAAGTAGGTTTGAGTATCGGCCCCGGGGCGGCGCGAGGAGAGAATTTTGGCTCGTAGTTCATTTTCGCAGGCGCTCCCGGGGAAAGCTCTCATCAGGGTCCCCGGTGGTGCAGTCCTTTCGCTTTGGCTTGCTCTCCTCCTGGTCTGCTTGATCAGTTCCAGGGCAAGCGCAGATGTGGGCGTCGTTCTCAACGAGTCGCTCGATACCAGCGTAGCCAGGATTACTGGTTCAGGCCACACAGCGGTCTACTTTTCGCGCATCTGTCCCGCGTCCCCTGTGAAGTTGCGGCTTTGCCAGCCCGGCGAGCAGGGTTCGGTCATCAGCAACTACATAAGCCTGGGCGAAGATCAGCCCTTCGAGTGGAATATCGTTCCCGTCAACGTATACCTGTATGGAGTGGAAAATCCGCGGTACCGTCCGATCGTCGGGTCGGAGAGGATCAAGCACGTTCTGGAGGAGAGATACCGCGAGAATTATCTGTCCGGATACTGCGCCAGTGAGTCCTGCAAGACCAGCCACAAGGCGGAATGGCGGGAAATGGTCGCAGCCACCATCGAGCGAAGTATGTACATGTTCGTGGTGAATACCACGGTCGAGCAGGACCTTGCCCTAATCGAACAATTCAATGCGGATGACAACGAGAACCACTTCAACGGCATGACCCGCAATTGCGCCGATTTCACCCGGCGCATCATCAACACCTATTTTCCGAACGCCACCGGGCCCGATTACATTAACGACTTCGGTATAACCAGTCCGAAGGCGATTGCGCGTTCGTTCACGCGGTACGCGCACCGGCATCCCGACTCGGGTTTTCGAGTGCTGCACTTTGCGCAGGTTCCCGGCACCATCAAACGCAGCAGCGAGTGCCGCGGCGGAACGGAGCAGCTGGTTCGTTCGAAGAAACTGCTGGTTCCCATGCTGATCTTCGCGGACCACGCGCTGCCCTTTGTGGCGGCATCTTATATCTTGACCGGACGCTTCAATCCGCAACGCGAGCTGGAAGAACACCCGACCATCGAGGCCACGCAAGCGGAACATCAGATCAAACTCGCCAAGACCGAGAATAACCACGCTCGAGCCGAAGAGCTGCAATCCGACAAAGATCAGGAGCGAGACAGGATGGTGGGCACCCCCGAAGAATGGAAACAATATCGCGCTTTCTTCGCCTACATTCTCGCGGAGTCCGCCGGCAAGCAAAGCCCAACCGGGTCTCTGACTGGGTCTCTGAAAACAAATGGCTCTCTGAAACAATTCTTCCGCCGGTTGGACGACGCAGGAACCCCGGTTGCGGACCACAATGGCGCGCTCTGGATGGAAGTCTCCGATGGAGACGAATTGTCCCGGACAGGCTTGAGCGCCAGCAACGTCTTGAGCTCGGGCAGCGATACTGACCTGGCATACCAGTTGGTTCTGGCCCGCGTCGGGCATGTTTTGAAGAGCCCCAAACATAGCCGCGAGAGCATGGTGGAATTCAGAAAAGATTGGAAGCTGCTGGAATCGGTTCGCGCCAATCGGGCCAGCGCAGTGGCGAAAGCCGCACCGCCGTCGGCAGGACGAGGCGGCAGCGTTTTCTCCGGCGACGAATAAGCCGGCACCCTCTTCTATTTGCCGAGCGCAAAATAATTCTCATCTCCCGCAAATTTATTCACACTCATCACAGCTTGACTTGCGAAATTTAGCCCGCCGTAGCCAGCCTTTCTTGCTATCATCGAATTCTCGTCATGCGCTGTACGCGTAGCTTCGTCCGGCTTGTCCTCTTCTTCGCGTCATTTGTCCTCGCCTTCGGAGAAGCAGGAGCGCCCGGACCGCTCACTCCCGACGAGAATCGAGTAATGCCTCCAGTCATGGTCATCGGGTTCGTCGGCGGCTTCGTCAAGCACGACGCGCGCGCGCACAGTACGGTGCAAGTGGTCGAGCACCTGCGCAACGAATATCGCGAGGGCGTGTACGTGCAGAGCTTCGCCAACCGCCACCGTGGTCAGGCTTACAAGGAAATTGTGCGGCGCCTGGACGGGGACAACGATGGAACGCTGTCCGCGGAAGAAAAACACAAGGCCCGCATCGTCATCTTCGGACACAGCTGGGGCGCTTCGGAAACGGTGACTCTGGCACGCAAGTTGGAGCGAGACGGTATTCCGGTGCTGCTCACCATTCAGGTAGACAGCGTCGCCAAGATCGGCCAGAACGATGCCGTGATTCCCACCAACGTCGGACAGGCAGTCAATTTTTACCAGCCGGATGGAATTGTGCACGGGCGGCCCCAGATTCGGGCCGCCGACCCTGTACGCACGGAAATCCTGGGAAATTTTCGCTACGACTACCGGGCGAATCCCATCAGTTGCGAGGGATATCCGTGGTTCGATCGGTTCCTGGTGAAGGCGCACACGGAGATCGAGTGCGATCCGAGGGTCTGGAGCCAGGTGGAATCGTTGATCTACAAGAAATTGTCGCCCGAAGCCCACACCACGGCAACGCGATAATCATTCAAGCCATTGTTTTCCACGCCGAGCATTTCCAACGGCCTGCCGTGCCCACGCCCGTGCCGAGACCGGGTTTGAGCCGCGAAGCGGCACAAAGAACGTAGCCCACGGCGTAAGCCGTGAGTTGAAGGAGCAACACGAGCGAGCCCCGAGGGGGCGAAAGAGATGTCTCGCGCGACCGTCCCTGTCGCATACCTCGTCCGTTT
>Ga0157379_10001078_pt1 | contig 22253 bp, 26 predicted proteins | sample S25metaG_FD_121802 | JGI IMG/M metagenome (GOLD analysis project Ga0157379, IMG submission 121802) | Switchgrass rhizosphere microbial communities from Kellogg Biological Station, Michigan, USA - S2-5 metaG | ecosystem: Host-associated > Plants > Roots > Rhizosphere > Soil | place: USA... | reverse complement strand
CAAATAGGTCTATGATCCCCAGGATTTTCTGAAAGGACGACGGCTAAGGGAATATAAGCGTACCGCCGCACAACTTGTTGGGCCTGGAGCCAAGGAGGCCCGCAAGAACGATGCATTCATCCAGCTTAACATTGATCCCATTCGCGAAGCCAATAATCCCTACCTTTTCACCCGGTTCTTGACCTCCATGGGCAAGATTCGTCCGCGAAGAGACACAGGCCTTAGTTGGCGCAGTCAGCGAAAAGTCACCAAAGCTATCAAACGGTCGAAACAAAAAGGTGTTATGCCAATTCTTCACAAAAATTTCAGAAAATCCCAGCAGGAGGTCATACACAATGAGTAGTCCGATTTATTTTTTATTTCAATATACAAACTACACAGAACCGGTCGAATTCAACGCCCATTTTCGTACATTCTCATCCCGCAAGACCTTGTATCCTCACATGTACATGTCACTTCCCTGAAGAACAGTCAACATAATTCATTTGTTAGCGATGGATACTCACCATTCCAGGAGGCATAAATTCATCATTGTCAGGTTCACCAGAGCGAGGAGGAGCACGACCGCCTGGCCTCCCAATTCCACCCGGTCTCCCCCCACCTCCAGGTCCAAAGGGCGGCCTGACAGGAGCAATAGGGTCGAAACGAGCCCCCGGAGGAGCCCCCATAGGAGGTAAAAAACCATCGCCGCCCCATGGGCCCTCATGGTGTCCTGCTCCGCCAATACCGCCGCCACGACCTGGTGTGAACCGATCAGAGAACATCGGATGGTTTGGGCCTACAAACATCCCATCCCCACGTGAAGGGCCGCCTATGGGTCCTGGTCTAAAGGGGTTCGGTCCCAGAGGAATAGGATCCAGGTCTGATCTACCTATTTCGAGAGGATTGCGAGCACCAAAGGGTCCTCTCTGTTCTCCGAAGGGATTATGAACCGGATAAGGCGGAGACGGGGCTCTTGGAGCCTGTGGCCTCGGTTGCGCCTGACTACTTTGTGAGGAAGACCTGGTGTAATTCTTGTCAGATGAACTATGAGTTCCATCTGGAAGCACTTACTCTTCTGAGGTCTCCGAATATCCTTCCTTTCTGAGACCTGGGATTAACTTCTGTATAATCTTCAATTTGAATGCGTCGATAAAGTCCTTCACCCGATGCGACGATATGAATCCATGAACCAAAGGCTGTGCATCTGTCCCTCCCACTGTGTAGGGATAGAATGATGCTGAAGTATAGTCAGCAGTCTGGATATCTAATGTCGCTGTTTTATCGCTCTACGATGATGTGTTATTGACTTTAACTGATGAATATACAATCGTAACTGACTTCTGCAGCGATTGCGTTGATCACAGTGCGTGATCCTAATTTTGAGACCTTCAAGATGAATTCCAGAGAACTCTGCTCGTGCCTACACCGAAGAGTATATGAACCAGGCCCATTAGAATTCCAATTACTAGGTAGAACATTATTTTCGTATACATTGGTCGTATTGGAATCATCGATGCCAACGAGGCGGAAGGAGAGGATTGTCATACAGGAGTGAATGAGAGCAACAAGACCATCCTGAGGGGAATTCAAAGTAGACGATTCTGGGAGAAGAGAGACGAGACGAGAGAGTACAGCAGAAGGATCGAGGATATCAACCATGGTAAGTGGCAGGAATTGAAAGGTTGGTGACGCGTCTGTTTGCTGGTGGCTGAAGAAAGAAGACGCCGGCTGACCTAATCCCTTGTGATTCTCAACTCTCACCTCCAGCCACTATCACACTTCAACCATGCCTCGGGACAAGAGAACACATTCCCCAGAGCCTCAACATGGATATAATAAGAGGAGTAAGCAGTCTCACCGCTCTTCTAGGTCTCCGTCGCCAACTTGGCGTCCAAGGAATTCCAGAGCGGACTACAGGGATAGAGACAGAGACAGAGACAGCAGGGATTCAAGAAGGGAAGATTGGGATTCCAGGCGGAAGGATGACAGGAGGCGTTCACGATCTAGAGACAGACGGAGATCTCCCTCGAGAGAGAGAGATAGACGTCGTTCACGTTCTAGAGATCGGGACCGTGATAGACGCGATGGAGACCGCGACCGTCGTGCCCCAACTCCGCCTCGAGCGCGTCCTGTAGAAGCTGAAAAACCCGCTACTGATACTCCTCCTGCCGCAGAGGATCCAAAGAAGAAGGCGAGAAGGGAGGCCTTAGAAGCATGGAAGAAAGAACAGGCAGCAAGGAAGGCCTTGGACGAGGCAAAAGCCAAAGCGATGGCTTTGGCCGGCAAGGCACCGCCGCCAGCTGGTGAGTGTTTCCTTTCAAATTTACGCTTATCATGGTTTCATACCACTTGGTCTTTTTCATAGATTCAAAGCCCACAACTTCATTAAATCGCGCAGCATTGACCAGTCTCGGACTAAAAGGCTTACCTGTTCGTTCGGATGCACTCAAAGCGTCCAAAACTGCCGCAGTTATGGATGACTCTGTTGAATCGACCCGTAAACTTCAGACTCTTGCTGATTTGCCTGCTGTCGATATGACATTGGTTGAAACTGGCCAAAGTGTAGGGGAAAACCTGGAAGCTGACGATGACGAGGATGATACCATCAAAATGGAAGTTGACTCCAAACCTGCGAATAGTGATGCTATGGATGAAGACAACGATGAGGATCCATTAGATGCGTTTATGTCGAGTGTGAAGGAGGAAGTCACGAAAGTGAACGCAGAGGACCGGAAGAAGATGGCAAAGAATCGTCAAACCCGCCGTGTCGATGACGATGCTGACCTAGATGAGGCAGTTGACTATGACGCTCCTGTAGACGAATTGGACACGACCGACTTAAATCCTGAGGATATCTTAGCTCTGGCGGCAAAGAAAGCTAAAAAGAAGGATCTCGCTGTTACAGACCATTCCAGGATTGCCTATGAGCCGTTCCGGAAGGCGTTCTATCACCCTCCGCCTGATATTGCTGATATGACTGAGGAAGAAGCTGAACTTCTGCGGTTAGCATTGGATGGAATTAAGATTCGAGGTGTGGATTGTCCCAAACCTGTTACGAAGTGGAGTCATTTCGGTATGCCAGCCAGTTGGTGAGTGTCCATAATTATTCAAAGCGAAAGAGCTGTTTTAATTTGATTTTAGTCTGGACGTTATCAAGCGTTTGAATTATACCGCCCCCACTGCCATCCAGTCGCAAGCCATCCCCGCAATCATGTCCGGTAGAGATGTTATTGGCGTCGCGAAGACTGGTTCCGGAAAGACGATCGCATTCTTACTTCCCATGTTCCGTCACATTAAGGATCAGAGACCTTTAGAACAGATGGAAGGCCCAGTCGCCATCGTCATGACCCCTACTCGGGAATTGGCCGTCCAAATTCATCGAGAGTGTAAGCCCTTCTTGCGAGTTTTGAATTTACGGGTGAGTGGTCTAACTTTATCGAATTTCGAACACATCTTAATTTCTTTTGTAGGCTGTATGTGCGTATGGTGGTTCACCTATCAAAGACCAAATTGCGGAGATGAAGAAGGGTGCAGAGATTATTGTCTGTACACCAGGACGTATGATTGACTTGCTGACTGCTAATTCGGGACGTGTTACCAATCTCAAACGGGTCACTTATGTGGTTCTCGATGAAGCGGATCGTATGTTCGATATGGGATTCGAACCGCAGGTCATGAAAATCATCAACAACATTCGACCTGACCGACAAACCGTTCTCTTCTCCGCGACATTCCCGAAGCAAATGGATTCTCTGGCACGTAAAATTCTGAGGAAGCCTTTGGAAATCACAGTCGGTGGCCGCTCCGTTGTTGCACCAGAGATCGAACAAATCGTCGAAGTCCGTGAGGAAGAAACCAAGTTCAACAGGCTCCTCGACATCCTTGGTCAAATGTATAATGAAGATCCCGAGGCGAGAACGCTCATCTTCGTCGACAGACAGGAGGCAGCTGACAACCTCCTACGCGATCTCATGCGGAAGGGATATCTTTGTATGTCATTACATGGAGGCAAGGATCAAGTTGACAGAGATCAGACTATTGCGGATTTCAAATCTGGGGTTGTCCCAATTGTTATTGCGACTAGTGTTGCTGCTAGAGGTCTCGATGTGAAGCAGCTGAAATTAGTTATCAACTTTGATGCTCCGAACCATATGGAGGATTATGTTCATCGTGCGGGACGTACGGGTCGGGCTGGGAATAAGGGTACATGTGTAACATTTATTACGCCGGAGCAGGATCGGTACTCTGTAGATATCTATCGTGCCCTTAAGGCTAGTGATGCTACCGTGCCACCTGATTTGGAACAACTTTCGAATGGTAAGCACTTTATTCTCGAATTTACTCAGCTTTTCTGACAGTCTTTTAGGTTTCTTGGAGAAGGTCAAGGCTGGAAAAGCTCAGGCTGCTGGATCTGGCTTCGGTGGAAAAGGTCTTGATAGGCTCGATAAGGAGCGAGATGCAAAGGAGAAGGCCGAACGTAAGGCTTACGGCGAAGGAGGAGAGGAGAAGGAAGAGAAGGCGGAAGAAACCACAGCAACACAACAGAAATTATTGGCGACACCTGGCGATGACATGACATTCGGCAACTTCAAAGTCGAAATCAAGCGTGGTCCAGCACCCGGTACGGCGGCCGTGTTCTCAAGCAAGGACGTCCAAAGTCGAATGCAGTCGAATTTACGCGCTGCAGAAGAAGCTGCTGCCAGAGCGGGTAAAGATACGGCAGCGTATAGACAGGCTCAAAGCGTTATTGCGAAGCTTAATGCACAAGTACGGGCATCGAAGATTCAGTCACATGTGGATAGCACGAAGAAGGATCCAGATGCGACGGATTTCCATGCGATTATACCTATCAATGATTATCCTCAAAAGGCCAGGTGGCGTGTTACCAATAAAGAAACTATGGTTCAGCTCATCGATATGACTGGTGCCTCCGTGACCAATAAAGGTGGGTGTTTTCATTTCGTTTTTGACCCATCAATAATTTATCCTCTTCTTCAGGTATCTATTATGAGCAAGGCAAAGAGCCGCCGCCAGAAGGACCTCCCAAACTTCATCTTCTTATTGAATCAAATGAAGAATATAGAGTGAGCTTCATATTCTATTTAGTGGAACATTTCTGACAAGTTTCTGTCAGGTTGAACAAGCCGTGCGCGAAATCAAGCGATTGCTTGTCGAAGCTTCTGCAGCTGCACTTCAAGCAGAGTCCCGAAACCCGACGGCGACTGCTGGAAGATACAGTGTATTATAGCTGTTGTATTTCTATCTTGATTCTAGTGATGATATTGTGTAGTCCGTAGCTGTTATTCAAAAAGAAATCTTTTCGAAAATCAGTTCAGCCATTTGTGACTGTCACGTCACATCGTGATATTGGAACGAACAAAGCGCGTCGCGTCTAAGATCGAGCCACTATGTCTGGTCAACAATCTCAACCCAATCCTCTCTTCGGTGGTGGCAGCGGTAGCAGTCCATTTGGCGGTGGGTCGGCATTTGGATCGACTGCAGCAAAGCCTTCGTTGTTTAGTGGAGCCTCAACTACATCTGGGGCAAACCCTACGCCAGCACCTCTGTTCAGCGGTGGTGGATTGAACCTTGGTGGTCAGAATCAGACTGGCACACAGTCAAATCAACAGTCGGGAAATATTTTTGGTTCTCTAGGCTCTGGTTCCAATCCTCTCGGGTCTAACACAACTTCTACCGCCACCACTGGCCAGACACCCAGTATTTTCGGTTCTACGCCTGCAACAGGAGGAGCTGACTCAAATGCACCAAAATCAGCGAATCCTTTATTCGGAAGCTCAACCAGCATGCCCAGTTTATCCGCTCCGTCTCCATTTGGTGGGGCTACTGCTCAACCAGCTTCTGGAGGGTTGTTTGGTGGAGGACAACCCGCTTCTCAGACAGGAGGGGCTGGGACGGGTGGTATATTTGGAGGGAATAAACTGACTACTCCTACTGGCGGACTGTTCGGTGGAGGCGCAACTGGTACAACTCCTGCTTCTGGCACTTCAACCTCCACCACTCCGGCCAACCCTCTGTTCGGCGGTGCTAAAACTGCAACCACCACCACCCCAGCAGCACCTTCGATATTCGGAGGACCTCCTAATACAGGTACCACTCCTTCATCAACCCCCACAGGTACGTTTTCTTGGATTCGATGTTTACTAAATAGCTCACCATATCTTGATATAGCCCCAGCATCTACAACACCCGCTCTACCATCACTATTTGCGCCTAAGAAGCCAGACGCAACCCCCGCTGCAGGCGCTTCTACCACTACAGCATCACCTTTTAGCCTTGGTGGACTTGGTGCGACGAAAGACGCGAATAAAGATGATAAGACAGGTATTTTTTTCGCCCTTTTGTTGCTCACAGTTCATTACACGTTCTTGTTGTAGGCTCTGCCCAACCTGCAGATGCTAATGCTGTGAAAGACGCAAAAACGGACACAAAACCTGCTGCTGGAGGTAAATATTTGGAGGGCTATTATGAGTGTCCATTTTAATTTATTTGCTATAGCTTCCATCTTCGGTGTGGCACCAGCTAAACCTGCTGAAACCAGTAAGCTTATTTGTCCTTTGTGGGGAATGACAGTTCATTAAATGTCTCGAAGCTGCACCAGCGGCCACTTCAGGGACACCTGCACCTGCAGCATCCGCAGCGGGTACGACTACTGCGCCAAAAGTATCTGTCGCAGCACCATCAACGCTACGAGGGAAGAGCGTGGAGGATATTGTTAATAGGTGGACCACTGAACTGGAGTCTCACACACGAGAGTTCTCTAAATTCGCAAGCGAAGTGGCTGTCTGGGACAGAACATTAATTGAAAATGGCAATTATGTTGGTTTAGATATAATCCGCCCCGCCCCAGCAAATCCTAACGAACTTCTAGATATCTGCTTTATACGCCACAGTGATCAGTGCAGAGTCTACTCAGACATCCCTGGATCAAACTCTCGATCATGTCGAACAGCAACAACGTCAGCTGAATACTACCTTGGACCAATATGAGAAAACAGCGAATGACATCCTCCATGGTCCCGGTGGTATTATGACTTCTACAGAGGGTCTGGGTCTTGCCGACTCAGAGAGAGATAAAAGGTAATTCAAAGCAAAGTTAAATTCGGTATGGCTAACCTTTTAACCCAGTTATGCCCTGGCCGCGAATCTCTATACCCAACTTGATGACCTTTCTCGTTCATTAACCTCGATGGTTGAAACAGTCAATGGTCTTAACTTATCTCCTGGACCTTCTATAGGTGGTCCAGCTGATCAAGGAGCACAAGAAGATCCTATAACCACTATTGCGGGGATTTTAAATGCGCATTTAGCGAGTTTGCAGTGGATTGATGGTTCCCTCAAGGAGATGGACGGAAAGGTTAAGGACGCTGAGAGAAAGATCCGAGACGCAGGTGAGAAGAGAGGCAGCCACGGTGACGGTTCGGGAAGAGGTCGTAGTTATGGTCTCGGAAGTTCTTCTCGTCGGTGAAATCAATTGTTACCAGTTATGGCAGAATATGTGTGTAATTTGAGATATTAAGAAGGTTTATGTATCGGAATGACCAAAACTGAAATTATGCACCGCAGGTGAAAAGAGCGAAAAAAAGGAAGCCTAGACTAGCTCTCAAACAAACGCACCCGGCAGGACTCGAACCTGCAACATCCAGATTAGAAGTCTGGCGCTCTGCCATTGAGCCACGGGTGCTCATTGTCACCTGTGACGTAGTCCCTCTACCACCCTATATTGATATTTTCATCTTTAATTTGACGGAGAAATGGTTTCAAATTATATCCACGAATAAGGTTTCGCGAGTGGGTGTCTAATCACAGCTCACCTGGGGAAGGAACCGCTATCAAACTACTGATACACACTTGGTCTGACAGCTCCTTGCGATCCTTCCATGACTTACTCACATTGAGCTCGTGTGGGCATGTGCGGCGTGTAAGCCTGAGTAAGTATCTTCCTCCGCGACCGGTTCGCGCCTCCGGTTGTACATCCATGATGCCTTGAACGAATAAATCATACTCGTAAAACTGACCTTGTACATGTAAGCAGTTATTAGTCGGTCACTCGAACTACACGTCTTTCGAAACCTCTGAGTTTCACAGACGCTGGTCACCAGTGGCGGCATGGGAGGGTTGGCATGCTCTGGAGGCAAGCAAAGCTGTGAGCGTAATCCATCCCAAATACTTTGGGTCATTATTTAGACTCTATTTATATGATAAAAATAAGGAAATACCTCTCACTTTGGGTCTGTTTTCCGCGTTACAAGCCTCAGTCAGTGTGACATACGTGACATCGGCATTTTCGACTCCGCCGTTACGAAGGCTGAAGAGGGAGATGGAAAGGGGTCTCGCTGTAGCCTTCAGAACTAAATGAAATCGCGCCCATTTTCTTTTCCAGCGAGATAAATGTATTCCTGAGAGGGTGCCATAGATCTTTCGGCGGAAAGATTGTGAGTGAGGGAATTCCCGACCTCAGATTTGAGAGTCTGTGACCTTCCTCCTCGCGGGGTTTGAATCGTTGCTGTTGTGCTCTTTCTCCCTAAACTCCATACGACCTTCAACGGCCCCATCACCAGCGATGGTTTCCCCCCCTTCCACTCCCAACGGCAAGGGGAAGTCAGCCCAGTCGTTTCCCGACATGTCGTCCACTGTTGCGACCCCAACAAGACTTCCACGACCAGTGCCCACCCTTACATCTTCACTTGATATTCCTGTAGAAGGGGTTCTTCCCATTCCAAAACCAGTCTTGGGAACCTCAACAACTCAAGATGAGTTGCCTCCCCCAGCTCCTGCCGAGGAGCCAGAAACCAAGCGAGCCCCTCGAAAGTCCAAGGCTGACGCTATAGCAGCTCTCCAGACCAGAGCCGTGTCCCCTTTCCCCGGTGCCGGACGAGAATCGTCTACTTCGATGGGTATCGAGGATCTGAGGCCCTCAGCTTTTGGTGACCTTCCCCTCCCTCCCATATTCGCCCCGAAGGTGCTCGACATGCACTCTGTAAAGACCCGTCACATCCCGCCACTCGCATCATCCGTCACACCACGACCGTTTGGACTGGAAGACTGCCCTTCATTTTATCCAACAGCAGAAGAATTTGCAGACCCTCTCAATTATATCCGATCCATTTCTGATCGCGCGCACCAATATGGCATTTGTAAGATTATCCCACCAGAGAACTGGAGCATGCCCTTTGTTACAGACACAGAGGTATTTTCATTATTTTCATTATTTTCTCAATTTTCATTCTTTTATAATGCATTCCAGGCATTCCGTTTCAAAACACGTGTACAACGACTCAACTCCATCGAGGCTGCCTCTCGTGCAAAGCTGAACTTTTTGGAGCAATTATATCGCTATCATAAACAGCAAGGAAATTCAAGAGTATCGATACCTACCATCAATCATAAGCCGCTCGACTTGTGGCTGCTGCGTAAAGAGGTTCAGAATTTGGGGGGTTATGATGTTGTGAGTGGTAGAAACTCTGTTTCCCTAACATATTCTCACAAGTTTCTAGGTCACAAAGAGTAAACGTTGGGGAGAGCTAGGTCGTGCACTTGGATATTCCGGTATCCCAGGGTTATCAGCACAGTTGAAAAGTGCTTACAGTAGAATTATTCTGCCGTACGAGAACTTCTACAATCATGTTAGGAACTCTCCAGCATTGTCTCCTGCCACTCCTAGACACACCAATCCCGCGCAAAATATGCCCACTCCAGGTCGAATGACTCGTATGGCCTCGTCGGCATCCGCTCTGTCGTTCAAAAGCAGTGGGTTGGTGCCCGGAAGCCCCAGCTCTCATCGATCCAGTCCCTTATCGGAGCCCCCGGAAGACGCCGAGGTCAACGGAGGCAAAACTGAAGATGGGAATTCCAGGGCCTTAGATTTTGATGGTGCGTTATTAATGCCTAAACTTAAAATCCATAAAATAACAAGTCCATTGTATAAGACATGAAGGGAAATTCCTCTTTATTACAGCCAGTTGAGATAGTTACTGCCCCAGAGACGAGAATCCAAGTCCCTATTGGTGAAGTGAGTCGATCGGTTCTAACCCCGACATTCAGTTATTAATTTGATTGGCAGAATTGTGAGATATGCCAAGAGAAGAACGACGACTCCAACATGCTGTTATGTGACGGCTGCGATTGCGGTACGATCCATTAAAAACACTTTCCGGAACATTCTCTCATACTCTCCTTAGGATTTCATATTTACTGCTTGGACCCCCCACTTCAGTCCATTCCGAAAGGCCAATGGTATTGTCATACGTGCTTATTTGGCACCGGGCAAGATTTCGGTTTTGACGAAGGTGAAGAGCATACGCTTGCTAGCTTCCAGGCGCGAGATACAGAGTTCCGCAGGCGGTGGTTCACGACGCACCCGCCCGTTGGTTCAACGGATAAAATGGACATAGACGACCCCTTCACGACAAAATTTGGTGACATCAGTGTTTCTGAACATGACACGGAGAAAGAATTTTGGAGATTGGTCCAATCACCTTATGAAACTGTAGAAATCGAATATGGTGCAGACGTCCATTCAACCACTCATGGAAGGTGTGTTTCCTCGCTATTTTAATTTTGGTAATATTTCACTAAAAAAAATTGTGTGAAAAGTGCTATGCCCACATTAGAGAATCAACCTCTGGATCCATACTCCAGGGATGGATGGAACCTTAACAATATCCCTATTTTAGCAGATTCTCTATTAAGGTTCATCAAATCCGATATATCCGGGATGACCGTGCCGTGGACGTATGTCGGTATGGTATTCTCGACTTTCTGTTGGCATAATGAGGATCATTACACGTCGAGCATCAATTATAGTAAGCCACAAATATCCTCTTTTTGCTGTGAAATTTTTCCTAACTTCGTATAGTGCACTGGGGAGATACGAAAACCTGGTATGGCATACCTGGCGACGATGCCGAGAAATTCGAGGCTGCGATAAAGAGGGAAGCTCCTGATCTGTTCGAAGCACAGCCCGACCTTCTTTTCCAACTTGTAACACTCATGAATCCAGCTCGTGTGAGGAAAGCTGGTGTACGTGTCTATGCTTGCAACCAGAGAGCAGGAGAATTTGTCATTACTTTCCCCAAAGCCTACCACGCAGGTTTTAATCACGGAGTGAGTTGGACTATTGATTATATCAATGAATATTTGACTGACACATTTTCTTACAGTTTAATTTTAACGAGGCTGTCAATTTTGCTTTACCTGAATGGCTACCATATGGCCGATCTTGTGTCCAGAGATATCAAGAGCATCGCAAGCTTCCTGTCTTTTCCCACGATGAACTGCTCATTACAATAACGCAACAATCGACGTCCATTAAAACTGCATTATGGTATGGTTCCTCTCTCATATATTGAGAACGTAGTGATTAATGACGATTTCGATAGGCTATATCCGAACCTTCAGGAAATGTATGACCGCGAGACGCAACGTCGAAAGAAACTGAGGGAGCGTGTCCCTGGCATCGAAGAGGTTCTCGTGGACCATGATCATCCCGAGGAGCAATATCAGTGTGCTTTCTGCAAGGTCTTTTGTTATCTTTCGCAGGTTACATGTGGCTGTACGACAAAGGTCGTTTGCCTGGATCATGCCGATAATCTCTGCAATGATCCACCCACATCACGAGTCCTGCGGAAACGTTTCGTAGACGAATACCTTTCAGAGATCTTACAAAAGGTCGCTGAACGAGCTGCGGTGCCTATTGCTTGGCGAAACAAGTTGAATAAACTCTTGGAAGAGTCAGCGAAACCCCAGTTACGGTCTCTCCGAGCTCTACTTGCGGAGGGCGAGCGCATCAATTACGCGTTGGCGGAACTTCCCGTATTGCGCAAATGTGTTCTGAAGGGCAACGAATGGGTAGATTCCGCAAACGTCTTTCTAGCTCGCAAGCCTAACAGGAAACGCAGCCGCAAGCCCAAACCACGTAACGCGGGAGACGCAAAGGGTGACTATGAGGAACTTGCCGATCGTCCAGAGAGGGGCCTCGAAGATTTGTACGCAGTTCTCGAGGAAGTCGAGCAACTGGGTTTTGACACTCCCGAGATTGCGTCTCTGAGAACAATGGCAGCTCAGGCAGAAGATATCAAAGCCAGAGGCCGCACCTTACTTGATCAACGTCAAGGAAGAGAATCCGATCTGTCATTCCTCCAAGAATGTGATAATCTTATGGCTCAAGGGTCGTCTCTCAATATTCACCTGGAGGAAATGTCTGATGTGGAAAGGATCTCGATGCGCGCGAAACTTCTGAAGGAGCTTAGTGATCTTGACAACGACTCTATAACTCTGGAGGAGATACGAACTCTGGTCACCAAAGCTAGGATATGCGATCTCTCTGAAGATAACGAGTACATGAAGTCACTGGAGGACAAGCTGCGTATTGGTGACGAGTGGGATACAAAGGCAACTGCGTTGCTTTCGAGATCACTCAAGACAATCCCCGAATTGGAGGAGTTGGTTAACATCGATTCTGCCGTTCCGGTGGATCCTAGCACCCATGACCATCTGACAAATGTTCTGAACAAGGCAAAGGAATTCGAGGAACAAGCGAAGGCTTGGTTACACCCCACTCTCGATACACCTCTGGCTAAAGTTAATGATGTCCTACGACTCATCGCTCGTTCAGAAAAGGACTATTCCATTCCATCCATGGATGAACTCAAGGCCACAGCGAACATCGCATACGAGCTTGAACAACGCTGCGAACGCGTTCTCCAAAACAACTATAAGCATGAAGGTCCGGATTCGATATTCGACGCCATGCGTAAGTGGCGGAGCTATGCTCACGAGAAGCTCCCGATTTATGCCATGCCTAACGTCGAAAAGATGGATCGCCAGCTTGAACTCCATGAACAGTGGCTTAAGAGGCTGCCTTGGTATTGTTCGCACCACAAGGGCGCACATGGTCAACAAGTAATGGAAGACGTCCTTGAATGCACTAAGCCGGAAGACGATGCCCCTCCCAATGATGAATACTTTACTTGCATCTGCACAGTCCCCGTGAGGCCACCGCCACCTGGTCAATTATCCGATGCCGTACAATGCGATCACTGCTATGCACGATTCCATGGTGCTTGTGCAGCCAATGGAGGTTCGTGTCCATTCTGCGACCACCATCATTGGAATGGCTCCATACACAAAGAGCGTGCTTCGTATCACTACTGCTATCTTCCAGCGATTCTCTTGGGTGCTCCGGATATCACCAAACACTATTCTCTTGCTTGGAAACATTTAGAGATTATAGTGACCCGCGTCGACAGACTCTCCACCATGGTTGGAAGCTTCCTCTCCTTTGCATCTCAACCAGGAAATCAACGACCTGACTACATTCCTCGTGTCCGCCATTACATGAGGAAACTGTTCAAAATCCAGTTTGCGGTTTCACCAAACCCAGAAGTTTCGTATGGTCTCGACCTCGCTGGTCTGCATCGTATCCTGGCAAGTCAACCCGCTTCAGTGCGTCTGAAGAAACGTCGACGTCCAAAGTTCCTCCTGGGTCCAGATATTATCAAAGAGGGTGTTGACGGAACCCGATGCACTTGTCTTGGGAATAAATGCTCTGTACTTCCGCCCAAAATTACGTGTGTCCACTGTAAACATGTTTATCATACAACATGCGTTCATGTTCCCAAAGGCGATACCAAAGCGGCTGCGGAGTACACCTGTCCCCTATGCTGTATCCGGAAAGCAAGAAATTATGCCTATGCCGATTTGCGTGTCAAACTCTCTGGTAAGCTACACATAAATGCTTTTCCAACCGATTCTAAGATGTTTCTGTAGAAGAACCAGATCCAGATGTTTGTGTGGATTACAAAGCTTGCATCAACAACTTTGCACGAGATCCTATTAAATATCGCCTCCCTCCTCCAACTGGTCCTGTGATTAATGTAGAGCTGGTCCGCTTTATCCCTGGACAACCAGAGAATATGCAAGTCACTCCTCCCGTTTCCCATTGTCAACCACCGCTACTCCCACCAAGTTCCTCAGTCCCGGCCGGTGTCCTTCCTTTGGCACCTCCAGCAGCCAGGGGAAGTCCTGCCCCTCCTCATCTCTATGCAACAAACAAGGCTAGTGGCTCTAGATCTGTGGCTCCGTCAACCTCAACTAGAACTCCTCAACACCCCCCTACTCCGACTCTATCTCCCAGCAATGGAAGCTCCTACAGAAAACGTAAACCCGAAGATGAGGGCCACAGTACATCGCCGAACAAGCGTCTTTCTCTCTCTGCCACTGCCCAAGCTCAATCAAATCGTCTGTCAACAATTAGAGGAGGATCTACAATACTATCTGGGTCAGGTATGCCCTCATCATCTTCACGCGCAATCAACAATGGACATTCCAACGGTACTCCATCTCCGCACAGCTCTGCAGCAAACCCTTCGAGAGCCTCATTGGGGTCAAGAACCCCAGGCTCGTCGACACCCGTAGCAGCCCCACCCCAACAAGTCATCCGAAAGGTTAGGCTTGTTGTAAAACCGCAGGAAACGAGTGAATCACCTTCGCATCCACTTCAATAATATCTCATGTTGATTGCCTTCTATTTTTTGCGTCCCGTTTCTTAATATTTGTTTGCTTGGTCGCTATGTATCACTGTATTACTTACTACGTTCTGTTATCTATGTTCCAATATGCGAATATACCATTGAATGAAAGAAACTTAAAAATAATATTTAAAGTACACATACAAATGTTTGGAGGAAACGAACGAATGAATGAGGTTGAAAAGAATGCTGTTACGTCCGTGCCAGCTACAGATCTATATGAGAACAGGAAACCTTACTTCCGCACCATCATGAGGCGGTAAGTGAGGAGAGCACCTACAATGGCGAAACCAACTAATCCAGCGACGATGCAGATGAACCATGTGTAGCTCTATGGAGAAATCAGAAAATGAACCAGGAAAAGAAATGGACAACATACTTGGTCACCTTGTCCAGGAACGTGTACGTTCATACCCCATAAACCTGTGATAAGATTCATAGGCACAAGAACAGTACCCAGCGCAGTAAGTTTAGACAAAACATCGTTAATCTGATTATTGGCGTCCGTCATTTCGATGGAAATTTGAGCGAGATAATTAGAGTGAGAGCGTGATAGGATTTTTTCATAGTGATTCAAGTTCTGGGTCATGGTGATTAAGTGGTCCTGAGAATTAAACATTAGCCAGGATTCTTGATGCGCAACTGAAGAGCCAGACGTACTTGAATATCAGATAAGTATAAGCCAATATCGGATTTGGGAGCCACGCTCCAGTTCTCATTGCATCGTTTTGCCAACCCTTTCACGACATCCGCCTTGTTACCCATTAGACGGAGTAAACCCATAACCTTCTTACGACAAGTTCCAATCCTAGCGCGACCAATAAGTCATGAGAAAACTTGGGATGAGTTCACTCACCGCCTCAACATATCACTCTGTTCCGCCTCCTTTAGAATCAACACAAGCTCATCAATACTATCGACTTCATACTCGATGCTTTGGATAAGTGGACCAAACGTATCGGTGATGTCGTCAATAAGAGCGTAGGAGATCCAGTCAGAAGTGACGCTGATATAGTCTTTGAGTTGTGCGATGCGACGGCGGACGTTCTGGGGGTGTGGGGTGGGGCGGAAGTGGAACTGTGATCAAGAGACAGGTTAGATATGAATAGGATGGTCGTAGTGAGATGACGCACGGAAAGGGTTCCCTCTCTGAAAACGATGATGTACATATTAACAGGCTCCAAGTAGGTTGGCGAGTATTGATCCTGGTCAAAAGACCTGAAACACACAAGGTAATAATTGCGGAAAAGCTCAATCTTTTCTCGCGCTTCTTCCATCTGAATATCTTCAGTTGTGAGAGGATGGATCGAAAATGCCTAAGAAGGCATCAGAAATATTCACAGCGCAAGAAATATTGACCCTACCTTGCTCAGCATCCTCATTTCCTCATCCGTAGGATTCAAAACATCTAGCCACCATGTATTACCCTCCCAATCATCCTCAATTGGCGCATTAGGCCTCGCCCCTTTCTCAGGTCCTAGGCCCCCGTCCGCAATAGGCCTCGCGGGAGAATTATTCCTCGAATTCCTTTGAGGTGGCGTCGCCACACTCTTAGGCTGCGCATGCGCACTCCTCGCTGCATCAGCAGTGCCCGCCGGCGTCCTCAGGCGCTTTCCCGTAAAAAGCTCCTCAAATGTCTGACCATCTCCTGGTAATTCGGAGAGACTCTTCGCATGAATCGTAGCAGAGAGCGCATTAGAGTAGAATGAAAATCTGTACGGCCGATCGTGACCTTGTCCTGCGGAGGGGCCGAGGTCCCATGCTGAGGGACCGACAGCGAGACGGCCGTTATTGGGGTGGACGAAAGAAGGCGGGGGTGCGCCTAATATACCATTGGCGTTTCCTTCGAAGAGGGCTACTTTTCCGGTCTTGCCTCGACGTCTACCAGGAGCATTGGATTGAGAGAGTCGTCGTTGACGGAGGCGGTTAAAGTCGGAAGTAGAAGCAGCAGGATCGGCGTCTGCGTCTTCGGTTTCGAGTACAGGCTCAGAAGTATGGGTGGGTTCCTCGAGCTGTCCTGTTGGCGAATAGAAAGGAGTTTTGTAATCTGGGGTCTGAGCGAAGAGGTTCTTAGAGCGATTAGGAGAAGATATCCTGAGGCGTTGCCTTTCTTCTGCTCTGTATTCTTCCATGGGCGTAAAGTCAAAGTTGGAGCGATGTACGGTGGCTTGGTACATTGGCAGCCCTCCCCCTACATCAGTCGGCTCCGGAAGGCTTTGATTAAGTGAATATAGAATATCCGCATTCCTCGATGAATTGTATATTTCTTCACTCCCTGAGGCCCTATGAGTGTCCTCGTCCGTATGAGTAGGCGGCCCCATTTCGTGTTCATCTTCAGCAGGCGGACCTCCTACTCTGGCATTATGCATAGACTCCTCCTCATGCGGTGAAAGAAATGGGAAAGTATGCTCCGGAGACGACTGCATAGGAGATGCAGTAAGAGGTTGGCTTCCATGCCCATGCGAACTTTGGCGACCGGGGATCGACACGGGGACACTTGAGCTCCCCCGTCTCGCCCTCGACATCTGCATTGCCAAGTCCACATCCATCGTTCGCTGTCGTTCTCTAGCATCTGGGTCATTATGGTCAAGGTTCGGGCGTGTATGCGCAGGCGAGAGATGGGGACTGGTGCTGCGTGGGTCTTCTGAGGGATGAGGATGGGCGCCAGATGGAGTTTCGGGATTGATAGTGATAGACCTGGACCTCACTGGGGAACCATGGTGAGGAGACTGTCTGCCTTCGTCGCCGGAGAGTGACATCGTGGAGAGGACACTCACTACGTCTGCTTATGTCAGCGAAATGATGGAGTCTTATTATCAGGCGTGGGGAACTCGCGTAGATAACAAGGGTGAACATGAAAAAATAATAATACAAGTATAGATTATGGTCATGACAAGAACCCTCGAATAGCACCTCCTACGTTTTGGACGTCCAATCTATAACGAATCAGTGATCAATGAGCCAGGGAAATGAAGTACAGAAAACTCACAAAAACGTATCGTGACCCCATACTCCCCCGAGTTCATAATACACAACCTGCTCATTCCCCGCCATCCGCAAAGCATCCGCCGCTTCTCGCTGCTGTTCGACGGGGAAGAGTATGTCCGATTGTACTCCGAGAATAAGCACAGGGGTGTTTGCCAAGGGTGTGAGACCACGGGCCAGGGATGTCAAGTGCAGAGCGGGTGTCGGTGTTCGTGGTTGAGCAGGATTGAAGTTCGGATCGCGTTTAGATTCGAGTCCGAGCTCTTCGATAGCTTCTGCGGTAAGATCGAATAGATCCATAGCTTTCGAGATGTAAATGAGGGAATTGGCATCGTATTTCAGACAGAATTGCTCCCCCTTGAAACCTGATCAGATATTTGCTGGCAGGAGATAAGTGAGATAAACTTACTTGGTAATCCAAATATGTTTCGATAAGGAAGTCGGGGCACAATGCGGGTAATCGAGGCTTTGAAGGGTCCAGAGGATTCGCTTCTGCTCCTTCCGCTAATGGGCGAACTTTTCTTCCAAACCTTAAATCCCATTCTGGACCTGAGCGATAGGTAATTGTCGCGATTTCTAAAACAGAGTCAATTTCTCATTTATTTCTAAATAATATTATTTACTCACGTCGGGCCAGCTTCATTCCCGCATGCGGTGGCAGTCCATTATAATAAAACCCGTTATTCCAATTTGGATCACTCATTAATACTGGTTCATCACTGTCAGCCAAAACGGGAGAGAAACAGGAAACAAATAACCCTCACCACTTCGTTGGGCAAAACGCATTGCGACACTACTTGGGCTACTTCGCGCAGTCCCGCTGATGCTCACAATCTTCCCTGCCCTTCCTGGATGCAGCCAACCAGCAGCCAAGCTCTGCATCGCGCCCATTGATGATCCTACACTGGCATATAGCCGGTCAATCCCTAGATGCTCCAAGAGCCGGAATTGAGCGTTCACCATGTCGAATATCGTGACGATGGGAAAACGTGTTGCGTATGGTTCGCCCGTCGTCGGATCGATGGAGGAGGGGCCTGTAGAACCGTAGCAACCGCCGAGAACGTTTGTGCAAATGATAAAGTATTGGTTGGTGTCGAGTGCTTTCCCTGGGCCAATAAACTTTTCCCACCAGCCTGGTGTGGGGTTTGAAGGTGTAGAAGCGGCATGGGATGAGGCTGAAAGACCTGTGAAAAGGAGAATGGCATTGTCTTTTGAGGGGGAGAGTGTGCCCCATGTCTCGTAGGCTAGCTGGTATGAGGGTAATGACGGGGCATAGACCAGAGGTAAAGGCGCGGTATCTTGGAAAATGTGATATGTTGAAGGATCAGGTCGGGCATATGGTGGCTCTGGACCGCTGTTAGAGAGTGAAGAACTTTCAACTGGTGCATTAGACGGCCAGGCTGGTCTTGGAACTTCAGGGGGGCGGGAGGCAGTTGGGGTTAACGTCGGAGATGACTGTGGAGGAGACCTTACAGCAGCGGCGAGACGTGAGGCCCTAGCAGCATGTGCCTCAACACAAGGGAACGTCGGTATTCGATGGGCGGAGGTAGAAGATGCAGGCGGCGCCGTCGAGTACTTCCTCGCTGCCAAACGTGCATTTCTTGCGATGGAGGACATAGTCGACGATGAGGAAAGGGTTACAAATATAGATTATATTCATGGCTGAATGTCTGCGACCACTCCAAGCACGCAATCGCGGTAAGCGCCACAAGTATTTTGGGCGTCTGACTCAGGATTTCTTACGTCTTGCTTCTTGCCGCCGCTCCCAATCTGGATGGCTCTTGCTCGCAGCCAAGGAGGCGTAAGTATCCCGATCCTGTAGCTCTTCATCCAATCTAAGTTGTTGCATTTTTAGTCTAAACTACCACCTGGTGCTAATAGGATCCTCTTTGTCAAGAACCTCAACTACCAAATCACAGGAGAGGACTTGTACGATCTCTTTGGCCGGTACGGTGGCATACGTCAAATTCGCCTTGGTAATGAGCCAAAAACAAAGGGGACTGCTTTTGTAGTGTTTGACGATGTTATGGATGTGAGTGTGCCTTTGTAACACGTCAAAGCTATCGTTAACTCGATCTTTATAGGCCAAAAATGCTCTCGAACATTTGAACGGTTTCCACTTGCAGGAACGGTATATAGTCGGTGGGTGTTTGCCCTTCCTTTGTTATTCCAGATGATTAACCATCACTTTAGTTCTATATCATATGCCTGCTCGACAAGATGCCGCAGCTGCCAAAGCGGATCTGGCAAGACGCGAAGAGGAACTCTCGAAACTGAAGAGCAGACATAATATTGGCGAGGATAATTAACCTGGTGTCTGTAGTTCGCTGTGCGCTGTTCTTTCTGCTATCTCTGTATCATTTTACTGTACATTATATACCATTGTCAATAGCCTTCCGATTCTGAACAATAGTTTCAATGCTGCGTATTCGCAGAGTCAATTTTGATACAACCAGACGCATGAACAACAAGAAGGAAATATAGTACTAATATATCGAAAATGGTATTAAATAAGTTCTGCAGCATTGACCGGCATTTCATCCTGAGAGCGAATCAAGTGAGTACGACGGAGAACATGAAAGATATCGGCTTACGATCTGTGTGCTGTAGAATTGTTCTGCAAAGATACTATAAGTTCAAGGCTAAAAAAGATAGCTGATCAACATACCAATATCACGCAAAATACGGACATCTTCAATGGTCACGAACTAGTGTTCAGAGATTAGTATGTGGCTCAATACCCGCTCAAAGAAACTTACGTTAATGGCTACACCCTTTCGTCCGAAACGACCAGAGCGACCAATTCTGTGGATGTAGTTCTCACGGTTTCTAAATGTATAATTGAGCGATGAAGAGGAGTAGTGAAAGAAGAAGACCTACGATGGTAGATCATAGTTGATGACCAACGAGACTTGGGAGACATCGATACCACGAGCCCATACATCAGTGGTGATGAGCACGCGGCTGTGAAAGAATGATTAAGACAAAACCATTGAGAAAAGCAGAAAGAACGTACGAAGATCCTCCACGGAATTCTGCCATAATGGCATCACGTTCCTTTTGGGCCATCTCACCATGCATCGACGAAACCGTGAAATTGGCTGCTCGCATCTTCTCTGTTAACCAGTCGACCTAAACCAATATGAGAAAAAGACCATCATAACAATGAGTTGACATACCTTTCGGCGAGTATTGCAAAAGATGACAGCCTGTGTGATGGTAAGAGTGTCGTAAAGGTCGCATAGAGTGTCGAATTTCCAATCCTCCTTCTCCACCGCGACGAAGAATTGTTTGATACCTTCAAGCGTCAATTCATCACGCTTGACAAGGATACGGACGGGATCGGTCATGAATTTTGTGGTCATTTCCAACACATCGTACGGCAGAGTCGCGCTGAGCAAAACAACCTGCGTCGCCGGGGGAAGATAACGGTATACGTCGTAGATCTGGTCCTTGAAGCCCTTGTTGAGCAACTCGTCCGCCTCATCCAACACAAGCATCTTGATGTTTCTTGTGCGAAGATTGCGACGGCGGATCATATCGTAAACACGACCGGGCGTCCCAGAAACAACATGTTGACCATAATCGAGTTTCCGGATATCCTCTCCAACAGACGTCCCTCCGATACACGCGTGGCATTGCACATTCATGTAGTCGCCAAGTGCAAGTACAACCTGCTGAATTTGCGTGGCCAATTCACGAGTAGGGGAGAGAACAAGTGCTTGAGTTTCGCGGACGCTGACGTCGATTGACTGTAGGATACTTATGGCAAATGTTGCGGTTTTACCAGTACCGGATTGTGCTTGAGCAATAACATCACGGCCTTGGGTAATGGGAAGGATGGCACGCTGTTGAATTGCGGATGGCTTTTCAAAATCTGCAGCAAATGGTGTCAAAGCAGGAAGAGTTTAAAAACGACGCCACCCACTGTACGCATAAATACCACGCAAAAGATCCTCCTTGAGGTTCAGATCATCGAATGTTGAAATGACCTAACACAAACCATAAATACACTTTGATAGGAGATAAACAAAACGAACACATACTTGAACAGATTCACTAGAGTCGAAAACTAGCTTCTCGTCGCCTACGTTAAGCCCAGACATGGCGGTCGTACAAGAGAGAATCCGGTTGTCGGAGTCCGAAAACACTTGCTCTTCACGATGGACACAGTAATCGAGCTGCAGCGGCAAACGCACGAGGAAATCGAACGGTTCGAACGCACCCTTGCATCTGTCCTATCCAAACCTCAGAACACCCTTCAAACGCGCCTCCAAATTGAACACAAGGCCGCGCAGATTCTCGACCGTATTACATCTCGTGCGGTGGCTCTGAACAATCTCTACAATGACGAACAGGGCCGGAACGCTGAGATTGCTGCTATATCGACACCGCAAGGCGATGGAACAGGGTCTACGGATGAACTGTCAGAGTTTTACGGCCGGTTGGGGAGGATAAAGGACCACCACCTCAAGTACCCTGATTCTGTCGTAGGCAGCTTCGAGCTTGAGCTTGCTGCCCTAGTTGATGAATCTATTGCAGAAGGCGAAGAGGATTATGAGGAAGAAGACCGTAAGTTGTAATTCTCAGTTTCGATTATGTTAACTATATGATATGGTCTGCAGCCGTTTCACTACTTTTCTCTGGCGAGGAGGCTTACGGCCGATACCTTGAACTGTATGCCAACCATACAATGTACAACAACTTACGGCATATACCAAAACGGATATCCTACCT